>Ga0335084_10002701_pt1 | contig 17150 bp, 8 predicted proteins | sample Lox_Sample_44_FD_206721 | JGI IMG/M metagenome (GOLD analysis project Ga0335084, IMG submission 206721) | Soil microbial communities from Loxahatchee National Wildlife Refuge, Florida, United States - Lox_Sample_4.4 | ecosystem: Environmental > Terrestrial > Soil > Wetlands | place: USA: Florida... | reverse complement strand
AATAGTCCACCGCAACCGAAAGGTAGACCTTGTCGGTCTCCCAGACGCGCGCCATGGCCCCAGCCCCGAAGTTGTAGGTTGCCGACACTCCTTCGGAGAGCAGCGAGGGAGTCTCCGTGCCGAAGCGTCCGAGCCCACCCATGTTGACCTGGAGGGCGAGCCACGGCAGCGCGCGCTGTTGGTACCGGACACCCATGTTGAGAAACCCGACGTCGCCTTTCAGGACGCGCACCACGCTGTCCTCGGCGTTGTACACGGGCACCTCGAGGTTGGGCGCGGTGCCGGCTCCCACGTTGCTCGTCAGGTAGGTGGTGACGAACGGATCAGGGAAGTCGGTCGAGGGCTGAAACACGTGACCACCCAGGGTGCGACCGCGGTTCGATCCGACGTGGCGTGGTTCTTGGGCGCCCAATGACCCCATGCATCCGATCAGCAGCAGGGCGGCGAGCGCGCGGGCCGGGCATACCATGGAAGGCTCCTTGACCGCAGGAACGATTCTCGAGAGACGTGCTTTGGATCAAAGAACTGCCTCGCCGGGCACTGAGCAAGTTGTACTTCGGGGCAGCTCCGGGCCCTCCGCTGGCGGTGCGGCGGCTTCGAGGTAAAATGAGCAAGGCGCCACGGCGTAGGCGCGAGCTGTTCGACCCACACCCGCCGGGTGGAGTGGAACGATGCAAATGCCGGATCTGTCGGGGTACTACGAGCACCTCCGAAGCGACGGACTTGCTTCACTCACGGTCATCCTGAAGGCGGCGCCAGGCGACGATTCGTTCTTGCAAGATGATCCAGTGGCCAATGTGACCGTTACTGCCAAGGACCCGGCGACGGGGAAGATCAGCACAAAGTTCTCCCAGATGTCCGCGAGGTCCGGGGAGTTCGTCGTAGAGATACCGGTTCTCACTGTTGTGGGGGTGCTCGAGGATATTTGGGGTCGCATAAGAAGAAAGCCCAAGCCCGCGCCCACGCCCTACCACGTGACGATCACGGTCGAGCCACACCCCGACTGGAAGGATCATTACACGCGCAAGGTTTTTCCTTTGGAGGCTGAAGCAGGCTCGACCCCGCGACAACATGTCTGGATGATGCGAACGGGATCAGGGCACCCACCCGACCGAGCCAGGAGGCCGTGAACCGACTCGAACGTGTGCAGGTTCGGACCCAAGCCTGGGGTCCCGGTCTGCCCTAAGGTGCAATACCTCCCCCCTGTTGCTCGCTGCACGTTGCCACGCAGACCGGATCCACCCGATCGCAGACCACGCCGACTCCCCCAAGGAGACTTCCGTGAATCGTGGCTTGACCCGTGGTGCCCTGATCCTCGGCGCGGCCCTGATCGCGGCGTGCAGCAGGCGGGCGGCACCACAGCAGGCCGCGGAGACGGGCGAGATGGACCGCTCCGTGCTCCCGATTCACGAGCCGACGCCCGCAGCGATCACCGAGCTCGACGCGCGCAACGCGAAGGCCCCGCCGCGCTTTGAGGTGAGAGCGCCCCACGGGGCGCCGAACGTGGTGATCGTGCTGATCGACGACATCGGCTTCGGTCACAGCAGCGCCTTTGGCGGACCGATCCACATGCCCACCCTCGAGCGGCTCGCGGCGGGCGGTCTGCGATACAATCGCTTCCACACCACCGCGCTCTGCAGCCCGACGCGCATGGCGCTCCTGACCGGCCGCAACCACCACGCGAACAACGCCGGGGCGATCATGGAGCTCGCGACCGCATTCCCGGGCAACACGGGGGTGCGCCCCGGGACCATAACGCCCCTCGCGGAGATCCTGAGACTGAACGGGTACAGCACGGCGGCCTTCGGCAAGTACCACGAGACGGCGCCGTGGGAAGTCTCCGTGTCCGGTCCGTTCGATCGGTGGCCCACCCATTCCGGGTTCGACAAGTTCTACGGGTTCATCGGGGGCGAGACGAACCAGTGGGCGCCGGCCATCTACGACGGCACGATCCGGATCGAGCCGCCACACCGCCCGGGGTACCATTTCACGACGGACATGACGGATCAGGCGATCAAGTGGGTGAGCGCGCAGCACTCGCTCACTCCCGACAAGCCCTTCTTCATGTACTTCGCCACCGGCGCCACGCACGCCCCGCACCAGGTGCCGAAAGAGTGGATCGCCAAGTACAAGGGGCAGTTCGCGGACGGGTGGGACAAGCTCCGCGAGCAGACCTTCGCGCGCCAAAAGAAGCTCGGCGTGATCCCCGCCGACGCCAAGCTCACGCCCCGGCCCAAGGAGATCCCCGCCTGGGACGCCATGAGCGCCGCCCAGAAGCGCTTGTTCGAGCGCCAGATGGAGACCTTCGCCGGGTTCGCGGAGCAGACCGACTATGAGGTCGGCCGGCTGGTGTCGCAGCTCGAGTCGATCGGCGCGCTCGACAACACGATCTTCTTCTACATCGTGGGCGACAACGGTGCGAGCGCCGAGGGCGGACCCGAGGGCACCTACAACGAGATGATGGCGTTGAACGGGATCGTGGGGAAAGCCGATCAGATGATGAGCCACATTGATGACTGGGGCGGCCCCACCACGTTCCCCCACTTCGCGATCGGGTGGGCGTGGGCGGGCGACACGCCGTTCCAGTGGACCAAGCAGGTGGCCAGCCATTTCGGGGGCACGCGGAACGGCATGGTGCTGTACTGGCCCAACCATATCAAGGCCAAAGGTGAAATCCGCTCACAATTCCATCACGTGATCGACGTGGCGCCGACGGTGCTCGAGGCGGCCCACATTCCCGAGCCCACTACGGTGAACGGGATCACGCAGCGACCGATGGACGGTGTCTCGATGCTCTACACCATCGACGATGCCAAGGCGAAAGACCGCCGCACCACCCAGTACTTCGAGATGTTCGGCAACCGCGGCATCTACCAGGATGGGTGGGTCGCCTGCACGCGGCATTCGATCCCGTGGTTGATGGTGGCGAACCCTCCGTTGAAAGACGACGTGTGGGAGCTGTACAACGTGGACAAGGATTTCAGCGAGGCCGACAACCTGGCCGCGAGCCAGCCTGAGAAGTTGAAGCAGTTGCAGGAGGTCTTCATGCAGGAAGCCATCAAGAACCACGTCTTGCCGATCGACGACCGGCGCTCGGAGCGCTTCGACCCCGCCATCGCCGGGCGGCCTGACCTGATGGGCGGGCGGAAGACCCTCACGGTCTACGACGGCATGACGGGCATGATGGAGAACGCCTTCATCAACGTGAAGGGCGTGCATCACACCATCACGGCCGAGATCGAGCTGAGCGACGCGCATGCGAGCGGCGTGATCATCGCCCAGGCCGGCTACTTCGGCGGCTGGACGCTGTACATGAAAAACGGCCGGGTGCATCACGAGTACAACTGGTTCGCGCTCGAGCGTACCAACATCGCCGCCCCAGCGGCCCTCGGCCCCGGCAAGCACACCATCGTGTACGAGTTCATTCCCGATGAAGCGAAGCCAGGCACCGGTGGCAAGTCCATCATCACGATCGATGGCAAGAAGGCCATCGAAGGACATATCCCCAAGACGCAGCCGTTCGCGTTTTCTGCGGATGAAGGCGCCGATGTAGGCGTAGACGGCGAGACCAACGTGTCCCCGGACTACAAGCAAGGGGACAATCAGTTCACGGGGCACATTACCACGGTGAGGATCGATCTATGAAGACCGCACGCATCTCTGCCCTGTTCGGCACCGCTTTGGCGTTCACCCTCGGCGGGAATCCCACCCCCGCCGTTCGCGCCCCCGACCCCCTGCCCTCCTGGATCGATGGCAAGGCCAAGCAGTCCATCGTCGCCTTCGTCACGCGGGTGACAAGGCCGGGGTCGCCGGACTTCGTCCCGGTCGCCGAGCGCATCGCCGTGTTCGACAACGACGGCACGCTCTGGTGTGAGCAGCCGTTGCCCGTGCAACTCTATTTCGTGCTCGATCGCGTGAAGGTGCTCGCCCCGCAGCATCCCGAATGGCAGACCACGGAGCCGTACGCCTCGGTGCTCAAAGGCGATTTGAAGGGCGTTGCCGCCGGCGGCGAGCGCGGGCTCATGGAACTCATCATGGCCACGCACACCGGCATGACGACGGACGACTTCGATCGGATCGTCAAGGACTGGATCGCGACCGCGAGGCATCCGGAAACGGGCAAGCATTACACCGACATGGTCTATCAACCGATGCTCGAAGTGCTCGCCTATCTGCGCGCCAACGGCTTCAAGACCTTCATTGTGTCCGGCGGCGGCATCGAGTTCATGCGCGCCTGGGCGGAGCAGGTGTACGGCATTCCGCCGGAACAGATCGTGGGCAGCAGCGTCAAGACGCAGTTCGCCATGCGCGACAGCCAGCCCGTGCTGATCCGTCTGCCCGAGCTGAACTTCAACGACGACCGAGACGGCAAGCCGGTCGGCATCAACCAGCACATTGGCCGCCGCCCCATCGCCGCGTTCGGCAACTCCCGGGGCGATCAGGAGATGTTGGAGTACACCCAGGGCGGCGGCGGGGCGCGCTTCATGCTCTTGGTGCTGCACGACGATGCGGCGCGCGAGTATGCGTACGGCCCGGCCCGCGGCTTGCCGGACGCCAAGCTCGGCGCCTTCCCGCCCGCGCTGGATGACCTGGCGAAGCGGAAGGGCTGGACCGTGGTCAGCATGAAGAACGATTGGAAACAGGTGTTTCGGGCCGAGCAGTCCCCGGTGATCGCGATCGACATCCTGTTGGAGCCGGACGCCACGATGCTCAAGCAGGCGCAGGCCAACAACACCCGCCTGCTCAAGGTCTACCCGAAAGGCTTTGCCCTGGATGCCGCGCACCGCCCGCACATCACGCTGCTCCAGTGTTTCGTCCGCACGGCCGACCTCGACAAGGTTTATGCCGCCGCTCAGCAGGTGGTCGCCGCTGCCGGCGTGAACGGCCTGAAGCTCGAAGCGTTCAAGTTCTACTATGCCCCGACGGGGGCGACCGGCGTCGCGGGCATTTCCGCCAGGCCGACGCCGCAAATCATCAAGCTGCAAGCCGACATCATCGCCGCCGTGAAACCCTTCATGCTCGAGTCCGCCACCATCGGCGCGTTCACCGCTCCCCACGACGATCCCGCGACCGACGCGGCGATGATCAAGTACGTGTCGACGTTCGTGCCGAACATGACGGGGGTGCGCTTCAATCCGCACGTCAGCACCGGCGTCGCCCCGCGGGCGTATCTCGACAGCATGCTCGCCGAACCGTTCACGGCGTTCACCTTCTCGCCGGCGGGCGCGGCCGTGTTCCAGCTCGGCCCCTACGGTACGGCGGCCAGGAAACTCAAGGAATTGGGTTTGAAGCCTTGATTGCCGCCATCACGACGGTCTTTTACCTCGCCGGGATTGTCGCGGCCGTCGAGGCCGTCATGACGGTGCGGACGGCACAGGGCGCGATCGCGTGGTCCGTGTCACTCGTCTCGTTTCCGTTCGTCGCCCTGCCCGCCTACCTCGTCTTCGGCCGCAGCAAGTTCGCGGGTATGGTCGCCGCGTACCGGCAACGCAAGGACGAGATCGACGGCCTCATCGAGGAGGTGCAGCGCAACCTCGATGCCTCTGCGGTGCCGGACGACGATCGCCCGTCGGTTTATCGGGCGATCCAGCGGCTGTCGGGCATGAAGCTCACGCGGGGCAATCGCGCGCAGCTCCTGATTGGCGGCGAGGCGACGTTCGACAGCATCCTGTCCGGCATCGCCGCCGCGCGGGACTACGTGCTCGTCCAGTTCTACATGTTTCACGACGATGGGCTGGGCCGGCGCATGCAGCAGGCCCTCGTCGAGCGCGCCAAGGCCGGCGTGCGCGTGTTCATGCTCTACGACGAGGTCGGCAGCAAAGGGCTGCCGGGGAGCTACACGGATGCACTGAAGGAGGCCGGCGTGCAGGTCTCGTCCTTCAAACCGACCCAGGGATGGCGCAATCGGTTCCAGGTCAACTTCCGCAATCACCGCAAGATGGTCGTGGTGGACGGCGTGACGGGGTGGGTCGGCGGTCACAACGTCGGCGACGAATATCTCGGGCTCGATCCCGCCTTCAGCCCGTGGCGGGATACGCACGTGCGCCTCGAAGGTCCGGTCGTCACCCAGCTCCAGACCGTCATCGTGACCGACTGGTTCTGGGCGACGCATGAGCTCCCCAAGCTGAATTGGGTACCGCGAGCGGCGCCCGGGGGCAACGTGGCGGCCCTGATCGTGCCGTCCGCGCCCACGCAGCGCCTCGAGACCGCGGGCCTGATGTTCACGTCGGCACTGCACTCGGCGCGCGAGCGGATCTGGCTCTCGGCCCCGTATTTCGTGCCCGATGAGGCCGTCACGAAAGCCCTCGCGCTCGCGGCTCTGCGCGGGGTCGACGTGCGGGTGATCACCACGGGCAAAGGCGACAGTCTCGCCGTCTTCATGGCCGCGTTTCACTACATCGATCAGCTCCGCGAGCTCGGCATCAAGTTCTACGCCTACGCGCCGGGCTTTCTGCACGAAAAGGTCGCCCTCGTCGACGACGATGTCTCCACCGTCGGCACGGCGAACTTCGACAATCGCTCGTTCCGGCTGAATTTTGAAGTGACGGCGGTGATCGTCGATCGCGCCTTCGCCGCCGAAATGGAAGCGATGTTCCAGCGGGATTTCGCTCATGCTCGAGCGATCGATCCGGCCGAGCTCGACAAGAAACCGTTCTGGTGGCACCTCGGCGTTCAGGTTTCGCGCCTGGCCGCGCCCGTGCTGTAGCAGCGCGCGGCGAGGCGCTCCGCCCGGATAGCACCAAAGGGCAATAGCCCTCCCACATGCAAATGAGTCACTTCGTCGTCGTGAAGGACTTCCGGAACCCCTGACCGTTCCCACCGTGCAACTGGCCCGGCACCCTCCAGAATCGCTCCGCCCTCCAGCGCTATTCACAGCCAGGAGAAGAGAAATGCCAATCAGGACCATCATATTGGGATTGCTGGCCGCCATGCCGTTGGCGCTTGTCGCCCAACAGGCCGCTCCCGCGCCAGCGCGTGCACCAGCCCAAGCGCCAGCCAAGACCGCAAAACCGCCTACCACCCAGGCGGTGGGACCCTACAAGAATTTCAAGGGCGTCATCAAGCTCGATGTCCGCGATTCGAAGGCCGACTGGGGCCCCTTCACGCCGAAGAAGGCTCCCGCGGGCGCGCCCAACATCCTGTTCATCCTGTACGACGACACCGGGCTTTCCGCCTGGTCGCCGTACGGCGGCCGGATCAACATGCCAACCCTCGACCGGCTGGCGAAGAACGGACTGATTTACACCCAGTGGCACACGGTGGCGCTCTGTTCGCCGACCCGCTCCACGCTCCTGACGGGACGTAACCACACCCTGAACGGCTTTGCCTCGATCTCGGAGGGGGCAAACGGATTTCCGGGCCAGAGCGGCCGTATCCCGCCGCAGGCCGCCACCATCGCGCAGATCCTCGAGGACAACGGCTACAGCACCTACTGGGTGGGCAAGGACCACAACGTTCCCGAGCAGGATGTCGCCGAGGGCGGCGACCGCAGAGTGTGGCCGCTCGGCATGGGATTCGAGCGCTTCTACGGATTCCTGGGCGGCGAGACCAACCAGTGGTACCCGGATCTCGTCGAGGACAATCACTTCATCGAGCCGCCGTACACCCCAGAGCAGGGTTACCACCTCTCGAAGGATCTGGCCGATGAGGCGATCAAGATGATCCGGGACCAGAAGGCCACCAACCCCTCGAAGCCGTGGTTCATGTCGTACAACCCGGGCGCCAATCACGCGCCGCACCACGCCCCGCAGGAATACATCGACAGGTACAAGGGCAAGTTCGACGACGGCTACGAGGCGTACCGCAGCTGGGTCCTGGCCCGCATGATCGAAAAGGGCATCTTGCCCAAGGGCACGAAACTGACGCCGATCAATCCCCTGCCGGACTCGATGGCGAACCCGGCCGACTTCGTCCGCCCGTGGGACTCCCTGAAGCCGGATGAGAAGAAGCTGTTCTCACACATGGCCGAGGTCTGGGCCGGGTTCTCGGAATACACCGACGCGCAGGTCGGCCGCCTCATCGACTACCTCGAGAAGTCCGGGCAGCTCGACAACACTGTGATCTTCTACGCCGCTGACAACGGCACGTCCGGCGAAGGCACGCCGAATGGGTCCGTCAACGAGGACAAGTTCTTCAACAACTACCCCGATGACCTGGCCGAGAACATGAAGATGATGGACAGGCTCGGGAGTCCCGAGACCTACAACCACTTTCCGACCGGTTGGGCGGTCGCGTTTTCGACACCGTTCCAGATGTTCAAGCGCTACTCAGAGTACTCGGGCGGCACGGCCTGTCCCCTCGTCATCTCCTGGCCAAAGGGTATCAAGGCGCGCGGCGAGATCCGCAACCAGTACCACCATTCGGTGGACATCGTGCCCACGATCCTCGACATCGTCGGCATCCAGATGCCCAAGGTCTACCGGGGCGTGGAGCAGTTCCCGCTCTCCGGCGTATCGATGCGGTACACCTTCGACGCGACGCCGAATGCGCCGACGCACAAGAAGCGCCAGTTCTACTCGATGCTCGGCACCCGCGGGATCTGGGAGAACGGTTGGAAGGCCTCCACCGTCCACGCCGCCTTCCTCGGGAAGGGCCACTTCGACCGGGATCAGTGGCAGCTCTACCACGTGGATGCGGACCGTTCGGAATCCGCCGACCTGGCGACGCAGTATCCGCAGAAGCTGGCGGCATTGAAGAGCGCGTGGTTCGAGGAAGCCAGGATCAATCTGGTCCTGCCTCTCGACGACCGCAGCGCCATGGAACAGTTGGGCGTCGAACGACCCTCGGCAGAACCGCCGCGTGACCGTTACGTCTATTACCCGGGCACGGCTCCGGTCCCCGAAGGCGTTGCCGTCAGCGTGCGCAATCGCTCGTACAAGATTCTCGCCAATGTCGAGATCACCGCGGCGGACGGGGGCGGCGTGATCTTCGCCCACGGCTCGCGCTTCGGCGGGCACGCGTTGTTCATCAAGGACCACAAGCTCTACTACGTCTACAACTTCCTCGGCATCAAGCCGGAGCAGACGTTCGTCTCGTCGGCTGAACTGAAGCCCGGCAAGTACACGCTCGGCATGGAGTTCACGCGGACCGGCGCCGGCCCGAACAAGGAATCCTTGGGGACGATGAAGCTGTACATCGACGACAAGGTGGTCGCCGAAGGCCCGATGAAGACGCAGCCAGCCAAGTTCACGCTGTCGGGTGACGGGCTCTGCGTCGGATTCGACAGCGGCGACGCCGTGAGCGGCGAATACCAGACGCCCGGCACCTTCCATGGCGGCACGATCCAGGCCGTCTATGTCACGGTCGAACAGGCCGCATACACCGACCTGGAGCTCGAGGTGCGGAGAGCGATGATGCGTGAATAGCGAGGGCAGCAGTATGTGGCGACTCGCGGACGGGTGCGGCCTTCGGCCACGCAACATTGGAAAAGGGGAACGTGGGTGATCGGAGGGGTCACGCGCTCCCTCGTACTTATCGCCGTCGGTTCCGCTGGTTGGATCGGCCTCGCCGCTCAGAGCAATGTCCCTCCGGAGCGGGGCGGACAGGTCGTGTCCCTCGGCATGCCACCGGTTTACGAAGGCTCCGGAGGAGTCGCAGCGGGGTGGTTTCGGCCTGGGGATTCCGCCGGTTTCGTCTTCAACGCCCACCTCGGAGTGCGGCGATACCTCGGGAGTCCCATCGTCGGCATCGCGGCCGTCGGGCTCGAAGGGTACGCCGGTGGCCGGACCGGCACGATGGATGGCGGCGGCCGGTTCCTGTTCTCCATCCCGGTCTTCCACGTATCGGTGGGCGCGGACTACAACGTGCCCGATGCTGATCTCGATCTGCTGCTGCGGCTCGAGTTGCCCATGCAGCGCGGCGGAGTGGTCGGGCACGGCTCACAGCTCCAGATCGACTACCTCCCCAGCCGCGCCAACTCGCTCACGTTCGGGCTGACGTTCCCCCTCTGGGGACGGCCCATGGGATCCACCCGGCCCATTCAGAATGCCGTGCACCTTGGCACGTTCCCCATCCGGCGCGTCGCCGCGCCCAGTAACGTCGACCCTCGGCTCGCAGCGGCGCTCGACTCCGTACGCGCTCACGCCCGCTGGGTGACCCGTTTCGTCACGCCCTTTGTGGACCAGGGCGGCACCGAGCCGGCGAAGGCGTACGGGGCGGCAACCGGCGAGCTGACGGCGCGGCTCACCTCCCGCTCCGTCGCCGACGAGATCCGAGACTATCACGCGGCGCTGGATTGGGCGTTCGCCATCGCGGCGGCACCCGGAACGGGTGGCCCGCCTGACCGGGAGCGGGGGCGCGCGCTCAGCATCGGGGCGCGCGACATCCTGCTCGAGTACGTGCTCCTGCCGTACGATCGGCTGCTCGGGCAACGCAAGGTCAATGATCACCTCACGGAGTTCCGGGCTCCGGCGCAGACGCATTTCGCCCGATGGATGCTGAACCAGTCGGGTCTGCCGGACGATCGCTTGGCGGCTTCCCTCTACGTCTTCCAAACACTGGTGGACATCATGGAGGACGTGCGCGAGTACCAGCTGAAGCGCTGGGACGACTCGCGCCTCGTGTGGCTACCCCTGCAGTTGGCGTTGACGCCCGACCAGTGTGACACGCAGGCGAAGCTCGACGCGATCATCGAGCGGGCGGGAGACGCCCGGTTCACGGGGGGGAACGCCTTCTGGTACGTCATGAACGAGTCCTTCCAGCTCGAGATGAGCCGCTCGGTGCGTGCGGCCAGGGACTACCACGTCCTGTGGATCCACGACTTCCGAGGCCGGAACGACAAGGGCGATCCCGACAAGATGGCGTTCGCGCACACGGTGGACTCCTACCTGAACGCGCTGACCGAGCGGGTGCGCGCCTACGACACGACGGGCAAGCTGCCGATCTACATGCTCTTTCTCGACCAGCATTATTTCGAGATCAACAAGAGTCGTCTCTTCCTGCGCGTGCTCGAACACCCGCTGACCTACCACCTCCACCTGCCACACGAGTTCGAAGCGTGGGAAACGCGCCTGGCGGCCGTGCAAGACAGCTTGCGTGCCGCGGTCGCGGCCTCTCGCCTGCTGCAGGCCGAGCGGAGCCAGTACGGCGACGCCTGGCTGGCGAATCGCGTCAAGGTGCAGGTGAACATCACCAACCCGTCCGACTTCTCGTTCCAGAGCTTTCAAGTAGCGGGGATCCTCCCGGTGCCGGACAACATCATGCGCGATCATCGCAAGATCGCGTTCTATGATCTCACTGACGACGATCCGTACCGGGGGCTCGTGATGTTCACCGGGATGGGCATCGGCGAGCATTACGTCGGGCCCGACTGGGAAGACCGGGCCGTCATGATTCAGGGGCCCGCGGCGCAACCGGTCCGCGACGCGGCCCGCCGCCTGTTGCTCCAGCAGGGCATTCCGGAGGATCAGATTCCCTGGCCGCTGCGCGCCCGGCCCAAGGCCGACGACTACGCCGCCAGGGTCGCGGCCTTCACCGTGGCGAGCGAGCGAGAGTTCGGCGGCCGGAGCGGGCGCATCCTGCAGCTCCACAACCAGACCGGGTACGCAGGCAAGCCGATCGACGTGGCGAAAGCCGTGCTGTACAGCCTCATGCCCGCCGGATCGATCCTGCGGATCCCGGACTCGCTGTGGCAGAGCTACCTGTACGCGTCCCTCCTCACGGGGAGCGCCCTCCGCGGCTGTACGGTCATGATCTTCGCGCCCGCCTTGAAGTCCGCCCCGAGCGCCGCACCACCCACCATGGCGCGGGCGCACGGTCTCTTCAGTGCGCTCGTGTATATGCGAAGCGCTCTCGGCAAGCCGATCGCCGCTGCAGGTGGGCGACTGCTCGTGGGGCTCTACACCCCCCGCGTCGGCGTGGGTGACGTGCGCGGACGACTCACGCAGGCGCGCGAGACGTTGCGCTCGCCCGAGCTTCAAGAGGTCGAGCCCCTGAACCCGGCGGTGCTCGCCGTGCTCGACAGCCTCGATCGCATCCTCAAGGACGTCGGATATCAGACCCCGGACTACCTTGCCGCCGGCGACACCGCGCAGCGTCCGAAGCTGCACCTCAAGGCGAACCTCCTGCTCTCCCGGGATGCCGCCGATCTCCTCATCAATCGACCGGAGTGGGGGCCGATCATGAGCGAGTATGTACGCTACATCGCGCGGCAGGCCGGTCCGATCGAAGGGCGTCCGGACGCCCGGACCACCGCCGCGAGATTCACGAACGCCGTGAAAGGGTTGATCGCGGCGGTCAACAAGAACCTGGCCCCGGCCACGGCGGCTCACGCCATGGCGTATCTCACGGTCGGCTCCGTCAACATGGACTACCGCAGCATGGTGATGGACGGCGAGGTAATGACCACCGTGACCGAATGGCAAACCCTGGCCGCCCTCATCGACTTCGACATCCTGCTGGGGCTCACGACGTGGCTCGACACGCAGAAGGAGCTCGACGCCCTGCTGCCGCCGCCGGGCGGGATGACGCGGTCGATGGCCAACCTGTTGAAACTGGCGCTGTGAACGAGGAGCCGTGAAGCAGGCGGCGCCGTGATGGCTTCCCTCCCGAAAATGCGCCGACCCGATCCGGTGCTCATCCGCACCAAGTTCAGCCGGCCGCTCGGGCGTCCTGAGTTCGTCCAGCGCCGCCGGCTGCTGGACCGGCTCGACGAGGCCGTCGCGCAGCACCGGGTCACCCTGTTGTCCGCACCGCCGGGCTTCGGCAAGACGACGCTCGTCACGCAGTGGGTGGCACGGCAGGCGATCCCGACGGCATGGCTGGCGCTCGACCCGGGTGACAACGATCCGGAGCGCCTGGTGCGCTACCTTCTGGCCGCCATCGAAGCCAGCACGACGCATCGGCTGAGGCGGTCCGCGGCCCTGCTCGCCGCGCCCACACCGCCGCCCTTCGAGTATCTGTGCGAGGTGTTCGTCTCGGAACTGGCGGCGGTGGAGGCGCCGCTGATCCTCGTGCTCGAGGACTATCACGCGCTCGCGTCGAAACAAGTCCACGGCCTGCTCGAGAGGCTGGTGCAGACGATGCCGCCGTCGATGCATCTGCTCGTGCTATCGCGGGTGGATCCCCCGTGGCCGCTGGACCACTGGCGCGCGCAGGGATGGCTCGACGAGGTGCGCGCACGCGAGCTTCGGTTCTCGCTCGAGGAAGCGCGCCGGTTCTTCGCCACGGAGCGGGGCGCGGTCCTCTCGAGCGGCACCATCGAGAACCTCCATGCCCGGGCGGAGGGATGGATCGCCGCGCTGCGGCTGGTGCAGCTGTCGCTGCGGGGCTCGCCGCACCCGGAGGAGCAGGCGCGCACGCTCTCCGGCGGCGATCGTCTCGTGGCCAGCTATCTGACGTCGGAAGTGCTCGCCGCGCAGCCGCCGGAGATCATGGACTTCCTGACGGTGACCGCGCCGCTGTCGCGCTTCTCGGCGCCGCTGTGCGACCACATGCTGGCCGGGCGGGCCGGCGAGCCGCCGGGGCGGGAGACGCTCGCCCGCCTGCTCCGGCTGAATCTCTTCGTCGTACCCCTGGACGCAGACGGAGAGTGGTACCGCTATCACCACCTCTTCCAGGACCTCCTCCAACACCACCTGCCCGAACTGACGCGGCCCGAGCGCCGGGCGGAGATCGACCGCGCGGCGGCGACATGGCTCGCGCGGGAGGGGCTCGTCGAGGAAGCTCTCGGGCACCTGATCCGTGCTGGTGAGCTCGACGCCGCCGCGGATCTGCTGGGCGGAAACATCCGGGCGGTGCTCGACGCGGACCTGACGCGACACGTCCTGCAGCGCTGGCTGTCGCTGTTTCCCGTCGGCGCGGAGCGCGGCCGGCTCCCGCTGCTGGTCGCGCAGACGTACCTCCGGATGGCCCGGTGGGACCTCCGTGGCATGGGGGAACTCATCGACGAAGCGACGCGGCTGCTGCGCCGCTCCGGGTCCCGGCGGTCGCACCCCGCGGACCGGCGATTCCGTGCGGACGTCGACGCCCTGGCCGCGTTCATGCACTACTGGCGTGGTAATCCGGCGGGCGCGCTGCGAGCCGGTTCGCGCGCGCTGGACGCCCTCCCGCCACGGCGCGGTGGCATGGCCCGTTGGCTGGCCACCCGGTACAAGGCGGGCAGCCTGGCCGTCGCGGGGCGGAAGCGCGAGGCCCTGGCGCTGCTCGAGCGCGCCATCGAGGACGCGAGCGCCACCGCGGAGCCGGGCATCGACTGGCTGCTGCTCACGCAGGCCGTCATGCATTGGTACGCGACCGACCTGGGCGCGGCGGCGCTCGCGGCGCGGAGAATGCTCGCGTCCCACGACGCAACGACGATTCAGCACTACCACGTGGGGCACGCGCACCACATCCTCGGGCTGTGCGCCTACGCGCAGAACCGGCTCGCCGACGCGGCGACCGAGTTCGGCCAGGTGGTCGCCATGCGTTACGAGGTCAACACCCGCATCTATCAGGACGCAGTGATCGGGCTCTGCCTGATCGCGCGAGCGGCGGGCGACGCGGCCCGCGTGGCGAGCTACGCCGCGGACGTGCGCGCCGCGGCGCTGCAGGCCGGCGATGCAGTGTCGCTGCACATCGCCGACTGGTTCGAGGTGCGCCTGGCGCTCGATGCCGGCCATGGCCCGGCGCCCGTGTCCACTCCGCTGCCGGCCGACGACTTCATGTTCTTCTGGCTCGAGGTGCCGTCGGTGACCTACGCCGAGTCGCTCCTCCGCGATCCTTCCCCGGCCGTGCGCGCGTCGGCGCTGCCCGTCATCGAGCGCTCGCTCGCAAAGGTCAACGCGCACCACAACGTGTTCCAGTCGATCGTGTTCTCGCTGCTCCGCGCCCTCGCGCTCGCCGATCGCGGGGAAGAGGAGGCGGCGCTGAACACCCTGGCGGCCACGGTGCGCCGGGCGGAGCCCTCGGGCCTCGTGCGGCCTTTCGTCGATCGTGGTCCGCGCCTGCTCCGACTGCTCGAGGCGCTCGCAACCCGCGACGTGCCACCGGGGTTCCTCAGGACCCTGTTGGCAGCCTTCGGGGAGCGCCCCACCAGGCGCACCATTAGCCCGGAGGCCGCATCTCCTGCTTTCGGGATGTTACTGAGCAACCGGGAACTCGACGTCCTGGAGCTCTTGACCCAGCGGCTCTCCAACAAGGAGATCGCCGGGCGGCTCCACGTCTCGCCGGAAACGGTGAAGAAGCACGCCCGCAACCTCTATCAGAAGCTCGAGGTCCACGGGAGGCGTGAAGCCGTTGCCAGGGCCGTGGCCGAACGAGTGATCGACGCGCGCAGTTAGGCGGCCGCCCTCCCGCTCTACCCCGTTTTTCCCCCGTATCGGGTACTGTCTCGCCCTGCCATCCGTCCTAGGTTCGTCCGTGGCACCATCGACCGCACGATCCTCGGAGTCATTCAAGGGAGGCCGTATGTACGTATTCAAGGCTTTTGTGTTCAACGGCAAGAAGACCGCCGGTAAGGCCCTCGACACGCTCGAAGACCGCGTGCCGGTCTACCCGTGGATCGAGGATGCCGCCATCGTGTCGCGCAGCAAGCTCGGCATTACCCGGATCCACAGCACCTGGGCCCAGGACGACAGCGCCGTCGGCGCCGGGGCCGGCCTTGGCGCCGTGACGGGCGCCCTGCTCGGCGTGTTGGCGGGACCGGGCGGAGCCCTGGCGGGAGCGGCGGTGGGCGGCTCCATGGGCGCCATGTTCGGCGTCGGCGACGAGATCGCGTTCGATGACCCGCGGCTCGACGACTTCGCCGCCTCGCTCGCCAAGGACACCTCGGCACTGGTCCTGGTTGGCGAGAAGGCAACCATCGCGGACTTCACGTCCGCCGTCACGCCGTTCGGCGGCAAGATCATCGAGACCAACCTCGACGACAAGGACGTCGCGACCCTGCGGAAGGCGCTCAAGAAGGCCGCCTAGGGAACGCCCGGCCGGCGCTCCACCGTGATCAGCATGAAGAGACGGGAAGCGGATGTTCACATTCTATGAGCAACTCGCGATTGGCGAGTAACCAAGAACTGGAGCTTGCATGAGTATCCGGCGAAGGACATCCCTCGGGATGGTCGCACAGCTGACGTTGGTTGCATTCTCATGTCTCACGCCGTTCAGCCTCGCGGCCCAGCAGAAGACCAACATTGTCGTGATCATGGCGGACGATGTCGGCTGGTCCAACATCGGTGTTTACAATCAGGGGATTATGGCGGGCCGGACCCCCAACCTGGACAGGCTCGCCAGTGAAGGCATGCGGTTCACCGACTACTACGCCGAAGCCAGCTGCACGGCGGGTAGGGCCAACTTCATTACCGGCGAACTGCCGATCCGCACCGGCCTGACCACGGTGGGCCAGGCCGGCTCGGCGATCGGCATTCCGGACGCGGCGCCGACCATGGCGATCGCTCTCAAGTCGCTGGGATATGCCACCGGCCAGTTCGGGAAGAATCACCTGGGCGACTTGAACCAGTTCCTCCCCACCGTCCACGGGTTCGACGAGTTCTACGGGTACCTCTACCACCTGGATGCGATGGAGGACCCGTGCCACCCCACCTACCCGGCCGACGCCAAGACTACGGTGGGCCCGCGCCACATGCTGCACAGCTGGGCCACGACCACGGACGACCCCACAGTCCAGCCGCGCTGGGGCAAGGTCGGCAAGCAGAAAATCACCGATGAAGGCGAGCTCTGCCCCGAGCGGATGAAGGTCATCGACGACACCATCCTGGCCAACGCGCTCAGCTGGGTCGACCGCGTCAAGAAGGAGGGCAAGCCGTTCTTCCTTTGGCTCAACCCGACCCGGATGCATGCCGTCACCCACCTCTCCAACAAGTACGAGAAGATGCGGACTCCGGAGAATGGCTGGTCAATCGAGGAAGCCGGCATGGCGCAGCTGGACGACATCGTCGGCGAAGTCATACAGCACCTCAAACAGATCGGCGTGGAGAACAACACGATCGTCGTCTTCACTACCGACAACGGCGCCGAGAACTTCACCTGGCCGGATGGCGGCAACACCCCATTTGCCGGGGGCAAGGGCACGGTTCTCGAGGGTGGCTTCCGCGTCCCGGCGATCATCCGGTGGCCCGGCAAGGTACCCGCGGGCAGGATCGAGAACGGTATCTTCTCCGGCCTCGACTGGTTCCCGACCCTCGTTAAGGCGGCCGGTTACCAGGGCGATATCGCGGCCG
>Ga0335084_10002700_pt1 | contig 17154 bp, 17 predicted proteins | sample Lox_Sample_44_FD_206721 | JGI IMG/M metagenome (GOLD analysis project Ga0335084, IMG submission 206721) | Soil microbial communities from Loxahatchee National Wildlife Refuge, Florida, United States - Lox_Sample_4.4 | ecosystem: Environmental > Terrestrial > Soil > Wetlands | place: USA... | reverse complement strand
CCCTTGGCAGAACAGACACTTGACCTTCTCGCGCAATCTATCGCGGCCACAGCTCGAAGACGGCGTTTGCATCCCCGTGAGTTTGAAGGACAACTTCACCGAGCGTAGACTGGCACGCCAGATTAGGCCGGTTTTGGGAAGACTATTTACTGTTTACTGTTGCGCGTCACTGACATGCTGAGATGGCTTGTTGGTTTGGTGAGCTTTTGCGGCCTGCTTGGGTGGGGTGCCATGTTCCTCTTCATCGTCGGCATGAGCGGGTTTGGAGCTGGCCGTGCAAATCCAGCGGTCGTTTTTACTCTGGCAACTCCATTGGCTTTCTTTCTTCTTTGCTTTTTGAGCGCGGTTGGTAAGTTTGGACCGTCGTCTCTCCGGCTCGTCATGGGTGCCGTCATCATTCTTACTCTGCCGTTCTTCTGGTATCTCGTCATGAATGGGCCGGTTGGCATCGCCAGCGCCGGAGCACTCCTGGGCTTCCTGCTGTTATGGTTAGCAATGTGTAGGCAGCAACTAGCTGGTTACGCCCAACAGGGCGCTCAAGCAGACAGTCCCGCCCCCGGCGGGCCCACGGCTTAGCTTGGGCGTTAGGCCTTAGGGTCGTACCTATGCACGCGCTTGAACTCAAGATTCCACCGCCGCTGGTAGCACTATCGGCCGCGATTGCCATGTGGTCGGTGGCCTCATTCGTGCCCTTGCCTGAATTGCCGCCGATGATCCGCAAATCCGTGGCGATCGCGATGGCTTTGGCAGGTGGCGCGTTCGATATCGCAGGGGCATTGTCCTTCCGCAGAGCGCGAACGACAATCAACCCAATGAAGCCATACTCGACGACTGCGCTGGTCAGCTCTGGGGTCTACCGTATTACACGGAACCCGATGTACGTCGGGCTCTTGTTCGTTCTTGTTTCCTGGGCGGTCTTCTTGTCTTCAGCATGGGCACTGCTCGGGCCGTTGGCTTTCTGCTTGTACATCGGCCGGTTCCAAATAGCTCCCGAAGAGAGGGTGCTTTCAGAGCTGTTCGGCAACGAATACTTGGCTTACAAGGCAAAGGTTCGTCGGTGGCTCTGAGGACTAACCCTTCATTCCGGCGGACTGCCTTCCGCAGCCGCTGAACTCGAACTCTAGATCGGAGCAGGCGATGCGCAACACCAAGGCTCTAGTCGGCGCCCTGCTGGCGGTCGTGGGCTGGACGGTGATCTTCTTCGCGCTCCTGAACTGGTGGGCCGTCACGACAGCAAGCGAGCGGGCGGTCAGTCCGATCGGACTCGTTGCGAATGAACTGGAGCGAGTCGCGCCGACCTTGCTGTACTTTTTTGTGGTCGGGTTGCTGCTCGGGCGCGTCCTGGGGCCGCGCGCCGGCGCAGCGTGGGCGCTCGTTGCAGCCATGGCTGCGATGGTCATTCACGCACTGCTGACTCAGCGGGTTCTCTACGCTGGCCTTGATCTCATGACCGTGGCTCTGCTCGCCGTCGATTATTTCTTGCCCTTGGTCTCCGCCGTCGCCGGCGCGGCGACATCGCGCCTGTGGCGGAGCTCGACGAGTGGCGCCGGTCCGACCTAGCGAACGATGGCACAAAAAGCCTTGCTCCTCTGCGGCATCCTTTCCTCGCTGCTTTATTTCGGTACCGACGCCCTCGGAGTCATGCGATACCCAGGGTACAGCGCCGCGTCCCAGACGATCAGCGAGGCCGTCGCTCTGTTGCGCGTCGAAGATGTCCCGAGCAGTTGATGTTCCAACTCGAGATGGAGCTCACGATGGAGATTTCCGCCACGGTCAGGAACTCGCAGCGCGCCCACGAAGTCGTCGTGCGCACCGGGGCGGCCGCGGAGGTCCACAACACCATTCGCGCCGGGCTGCCCGTCGAGCTCGTCGCGCAACTATGAACGACGCGCCGGTCAGTCGCTGGCTCGCGGAATTCGAGAAAGCCCTTTCCGGTCCGGACACGCAACCGCTCGAAGCGCTGTTCCTGCCCGACTCGCACTGGCGCGACCTGCTCGCCTTCACCTGGCGGGTGCAGACCGTGAGCGGCGTCGGAGAAATTCTCGATGCTCTGAAGCGCACCGCCGAGCGCACGCGCGCGTCCGGGTTCGAGGTCGATCGCCAGCGCACGCCGCCGCGCCGCGTCACGCGCGCCGGGACGGAAGTCATCGAGGCGATCTTCCGCTTCGAGACCGTCTGCGGGCGGGGGATCGGCGTGGTGCGACTGAGCCCGGAGAGCGCGCGGGCCTGGACGCTGCTCACCGCGCTCGGCGAACTCAAGGGATTCGAAGAAAGCGTCGGCAGCCGCAGGCCGCGCGGCGAAGCGTATTCCCGGGACTTCCGCGGGCCGAACTGGCTCGACCGGAGAAGATCCGCGGCCGCCTACGCCGACCGGGACCCGGCGGTGCTGGTCGTCGGCGGCGGCCACGCCGGGCTGTCGATTGCCGCCCGCCTGAAAGCGTTGAACGTCGATGCGCTCATCGTCGATCGCGAAAGCCGCATCGGAGACAACTGGCGCAAGCGCTATCACGCGCTGACGCTGCACAACCAGGTGCACGTCAACCACCTTCCCACCATGCCGTTTCCCGCCAACTGGCCGGTCTACGTTCCCAAGGACAAGCTGGCCGGCTGGTTCGAAGCCTACGCCGAGAGCATGGAGCTCGATTTCTGGACCGGCAGCGAGTTTTCCGGCGCCAGCTACGACGAGGGAAAAGGGCGCTGGACCGTCGTCCTGCGCCGGGAAGGCGGCACGCGCACCCTGCATCCGCGGCACATCGTCATGGCGACCGGCGTCAGCGGCATCCCGAACGTGCCCGAGATGCCGGGCCTTTCGAATTTCCGCGGGCGCGTCATGCACTCGCACGAATACGGCGACGCCGCGCAATGGGAGGGCCGCAGCGCCCTGGTCGTCGGCACGGGCAACAGCGGCCACGACATCGCGCAGGACCTTTACTCCAACGGCGCCGAGGTCGCGCTGGTCCAGCGCAGCCCGACGCTGATCCTCAATATCGAGCCGAGCGCGCAGCTGCCGTACACCCTGTACGGCGAGGGCATGCCGCTCGAGGACTGCGACCTGATCACGGCGTCGATGCCGCTGGCGCTGACTCGAATCTCTCACAGCATGATGGCCGAGCAGGCGAGGAAACTGGACCAGCCGCTGCTCGATGGCCTGACCCGCGCCGGCTTCAGGATCGATACGGAGGACGAAACCGGGTGGCAGTTCAAGTACTGGCAGCGCGGCGGAGGCTACTACTTCAACGTCGGCTGCTCGGACCTGATCGTCGAGCGCAAGATCCGCCTGGTGCAGCTCTCCGACATCGAGGCATTCGTCGCGGCAGGAGCGCGGCTGCGCGGCGGCGAGACCCTCCGCGCGGATCTCATCGTGCTGGCGACCGGCTACCTCGGCCTAGAGCACCTGGTGCGCAAGCTGTTCGGCGAGGAGGTCGCCCGGCGCGTCGGCCCGGTGTGGGGCATCGACGAGGAAGAACAGGAGCTGCGCAACATGTGGACGCCCACCGGCCAGGCCGGCCTGTGGTTCATCGGCGGCAGCTTCGCGCAGTGCCGGATCTACTCCAAGGTCCTGGCACTGCGCATCAAGGCCGAAGAGGAAGGCCTGGTAGGGCGTCCCGCCGGATCCGGCTATCGCTCCAGGACGGCGTAGGTGCCCGGCGCGCTCGCATCCACGCCGGAGGTGTCCGGGGCCCTGAGGGGCAGCTTGATGATCACGGAAGTTCCGGCTCCGGGCGTGCTCTCGATGCGGATTTCCCCCCCCAGAGTCTGGGTGACCAGGTTGTGGCAGATGGGCAATCCGAGCCCGGTGCCGCCGCGCCCGAGCTTGGTGGTGAAGAACGGATCGAACACGCGCCGCAGATCGTCCTCGGCGATACCGTGCCCGTCGTCGCGAACCGCGAGCTCCACCGCGTCGCCCTCCAGGCTGCGCCCGATGATGAGCACGCTGCCGTGCGGACGGCCTTCGTGCGCGTGCACGATGGCGTTGTGAATGAGATTGGCCAGGACCTGCCCGAGCGGCCCCGGGTAGCTGTCCATGACGATGCCCGAGGGGACGCGCGCCTCGACCTTGATGGGGGTCTTGCGCAGCATCGGGCGATGCGTCGAGAGGACCTCGTCGACGACCTCGTTCAGCCGGAAGGCGCGGCGCTGAGAGCTGGTCTGGTCAGCGGCCACCTGCTTGAAACTGGTGATGAGGCTTGCCGCCTTGTGCAGATTGCGGGTCAGCATGTCCGCGGCCTCGCGCGAGTGCGCGACGTAGGCCTCGAGGCTCGAGCGGCGCAGTCCGGCTGCGGCCTCGGCGACGAAGCGATCGGTCTTCTCACTCAAGGCACTCGCCACCAGCAGCCCGTTTCCGATCGGGGTGTTGAGCTCGTGGGCCACTCCGGCCACGAGCCGCCCCAGCGCGGCCATCTTCTCCGAATGCAGGAGCTGGTCCTGCGCCGAGCGCAAGGTCCCGAGCGCCCGGTGCAGATCCGTGTTTGCGCTCTTCAGCTGCCGGGTGCGCTGCTCGACCATGCGCTCAAGAGTCGTATTCATCTCCTCCATCTGCTTCTGCGCACGGCGCTGGTCGGTGATGTCCAAGACCGAGGCTAGCCGCATTCGCACGCCTTTGTGCTCGAAGCTGCGACTGGAAATGAGGCAGAGGCGCACCTCGCCGTCGCCGCGCCTCAGCTCCGCCTCGTAGCGATCGACCGCGCCGTCGCGCAGCACTGCGGTAGCCATCTCCGTGCGCCTGGCTTCATTGACCCACAGGCCGAATTCGGCGGACGAGTGCCCGACGACCTGTGCGCGCTCGTAGCGCAACAGCTCCAGCCAGGCACGGTTGACGTCGCGATAGCGACCGTCGTCGGCGCTCACGATCAGGAGGGGGGCGGGCGAGTCGTGGAAGGCGGCCTCGAAGCGCTCTTCGCTCTCGCGCAGGAATTTCTCGGCGCGCCTGCGCTCCGTGATGTCGCGGAAGTTGGCGACGATCGCCTCCACGGAAGGCTCGCCCCGAAGATTGGTGAAGGCGACTTCGAACGAGCGCCAGGTGCCGTCCTTGTGCCGCGCGCGCGTCGTAGCGACCACCACGCTTGCGGGATGCGCGATGCTCTTCTGGATGCACTTCTCGACCTCCTCGACATCGTCGGGATGAAGGAAATCGAATCCGCTGCGGCCTTGTACCTCCTCCACGGCGTAACCGAGTATCCGGGTGATCGACGACCCCATATAGAGGATCGTGGCGTTTTCGCCGATCAGCGCAATCCCGTCGGCGCCGTTCTCGACAAGCGCGCGGAAGCGCCTGTCCTGCAGCCTCACCTCGTTCTCGACCTGGCGGCGCCGCGCATCGGCGCGCAGCGACTGTATGCCGTAGGTCACGTCGTTCGCCAGCTCCACGAGCAGCCGGACCTCCTTGTCGTTGAACCGGCTCGGCTCGGCCGAGTAGATGCACAGCGCGCCGAGCGCGGGCAGCTCGCGTCCGAGTGGAAGCGCTATGGTGCTGCGCAGGCCGAAACGCTCCGCATTGGCGCGCCACGGCCGGAAGCTTTCGTCGGTCCGCGCATCCCGGACAAAGACGGGTTGCCCGGTGCGAATCGCCGTTCCCGTGGGTCCCCGCCCCAGCTCACCCTCGCCCCACGAGACTTCGAAGGTATCCAGATACCCAGCCGCGCCGAATCGGGCCGCCGGGCGCACGCGTTTCGCCTCGTCGTGCTCCGCGAAGCCGATCCACGCGAGCGCGTGGCCGCCCCGTTCCACCAGGATGCGGCACATCTCCTCCAGAAGCTCGCGTTCCTCGGTCGCGCGTACCAGCGCTTCATTGCAGCCGCTGAGCACGGTGAGCGTGCGGTTGAGATGGCGCAACTCGCTCTCGGCGCGCTCGCGCACCTCGAGCATGTGGTTGAGTTCCCGCGCGACCTTGGCGACTTCGACCGGGCCTTCGATCGACGCGCGAGCGGTAAGGTCGCCCGCGGCGACCTTTTCGGTCGTCGCTTCCAGGTTCCGGATCGGTCCCGACACCGCCGCGCTGATTCTGCGCACCAGCAGCAGGGCAAACAGCAGCGTCCCCAGAACCACGGCCACGGCGGCGGCGAGATGGCGCCACACCGGAGCGTAGAGCGTGTCTTTCGGCACCCCGACCGACACGAACCAGTCGGTTCCGGCGACCGATCGAACCGCATAGAACCGGGTGACCCCGTCGACGCCCGTCGCGAAATGCGACCTGCTGCCTTGGTGGCGTTCCTCTTTCATGCCTTCCGGACTCATCGCGCTCTTGCCGATCCATTGCTCGGGATCGCTCGAGCGAATCAGGAACTTTCCTTGCCGGTCGACAACGCCTACCAGCATGCCTTCGGGGACCGCGGACAAGATGCGATATCGCAGCTGCAGGAGGTCCACCGGCAGGCCGAGCATGCCGATCACGGTGCCCCCGTCGTCTACCAGCGGGTAGCCGAACACCGACACCCAGCGGCCGCTCACCCGTCCGTGCGACACGTCCCCGACCGTGAATCCTCCCAGCGCAACCGTCTCCTTGAACCACGGGAGAGCGACGGCCACGCTGGCCGGGACTACGTTCGGCAGCAACGAGCAGACGCTGTTGCCACGCAGGTCGCGCACGAAGAGATTGGAATAGTCCTGGTGAAGCTTGAGGATCTCGGCAAGGGCCGGATCGCATCGCTTTGGATCGAGCGCGCGCACGAGAGGCCGCCGGGCAAGGGCCCAAAGGAGCTGCTGGTTCTCGATGACCACGGCGCTGATGCCGCTTGCGGTGGCCGCGGCGAGATTGTGAATCTCGTCCTCCGCCTGTCGCAGGTGCGCGCGCGAGGCGTCCAGAATGACGTAGACCATCGCACCCGCCAGCGGCACGACGGCGGCCAGGGCGAGCGCGAGAAGCTGAATCCGTATGCTGAGGCGGTGACGCATGGACGCTCTTCAGCCGCCTTCGCTGCTGGCAAGATGACCGGTCACGACAGGGTTTACGGCCGGCTGCCGCGCTTACTTGAGAGCGGATTCATCGACCGGCCCGAACTGGTTACGGGTTCTTCGCCTGTTCTCCGCCCCGCGCCAGATACATGGACAGCCAGCTCGAAACCGCGGCAAGACCCCAGAACAGGAAGAACCCGATCGAGTACACCGCGGTGCGCGACAGCTCCAGCGGCCGCCCGAAGAAGGTCAATTCGCCGGGATCGAACAGGGCGAAGAACACCATCTCCGCCGCCGCGGCGACGAGAAACGACGGCCAGAGTATCCAGATCGCCCGCTGCATAGCTCTATCCTCCGGGTCCCAGCTCGGCGCGCGCGTCGCGTCCGTTCCACGATCCGGTGAGCCGCCAGCTGGAGCCCGCGTCCTCGAGCACCAGCAGCCGCGGCTCCCCGCCCGGATGAACGAAGCGCCCCGCGTAGACCGGCCCCGACGGCCTGAGCATCACGACCTGGTCGCGGCCCGAGCGCGTGGCGTGGACCAGCCGCAAGCGCAGCTCCGGAAGGATTTCGCCGGCGCCGCGCAGCGTGACCCTCACCTCGTCGCCGGCGAGAATCGCCGTCGCCGCAAGGTGCAGCTCGCGCGCCCGCGCGCCGCGCCGCAGCACCTGGTTCACCGCGAGACCCTGCTTGTAGTAGTCGTCGGCGACCAGGCCGTCGTCGGTGGCGAGCGCGATTCCCAGCGTGACGAAGCCGGCGACGACCACGATCGCGGGCCCGGACATCAGGATCCACGGCCAAGGCTCCCGGTACCAGGGTCCCGCGTCGTGGCGCATCGCTATCTCACCAGGAACACGGAGCGCTCTCGCACGGCCACGGCCGGCTCTCCGACCGCTGCAACTTCCAATTCGATGCGGTGCGATCCTGCCCGCGCCGCGTCGCCGTCGATGCGCAGCCTCACCGGCACCATGCGCGTCTCCGCGCCCCCGAGGGCGAAGGAGCTTTCGCCCGCGACCTGTAGGGTCGGCAGACCTGCGGCCTGGACGTGAAACACGCGCGGCGACTCGCTCGCGTTCATGATCTGCAACCGATAGACGTTCTCCACCATCCCGCCCTGAATCTCGCGCGAAAGGCTGCCCCGGTCGCGTATCACGTCGACCTTCAGCGGCACGCGCAGCCACAGCGCTGCCGCCGCGCCCAAGGTGATGGTTGCGAGTATCGCCGTATACACGATCACGCGCGGCCGCAGCAGGCGCTGCAGCGCCTGCGCGGGGCTCCAGCGGTTGCGCAGCGCGTTCTCCGTCGAATAGCGGATCAGCCCCGGCTGGTAGCCCATCTTCTTCATCACCTGGTTGCAGCCGTCGATGCAGGCGGCGCAGCCGATGCACTCGTATTGCAGGCCCTTGCGGATGTCGATCCCGGTCGGACAGACCTGGACGCAGATGCCGCAATCGACGCAGTCGCCCAGACCCTTCGCCTTCGGGTCGGTCGAGCGCGAGCGGCCGCCGCGCGGCTCGCCGCGCGCCGGATCGTAGGTGATGATCAGGGTGTCCGAGTCGAACATCGCGCTCTGGAAGCGCGCATAAGGACACATGTACTTGCACACCTGCTCGCGCATCCAGCCGGCGTTGCCGTAGGTGGCAAAGCCGTAGAACAGGACCCAGAAGCTTTCCCACGGGCCCAGGTTCACGGCCGCGACCTCGTGCGCCAGCTCGCGGATCGGCGTGAAGTAGCCGACGAAGGTGAAGCCGGTCCACAGCGACAGCGCGATCCAGGCGCCGTGCTTGGCCGCCTTCAGTCCCAGCTTTTCCGGCGTGAGGGACGCAGCGTCGCGCCTGATGCGGCGCGCCCGGTCGCCCTCGATCTTGCGCTCGATCCACATGAAGATCTCGGTGTACACGGTCTGCGGGCAGGCGTAGCCGCACCACAGGCGCCCGGCCACCGCGGTGAACAGGAACAGCGACAGCGCCGAGATCACCAGCAGCAGCGTGAGATAGATGAAGTCCTGCGGCCACAGCACCAGGCCGAAGACGTAGAACTTGCGCGCGCCGAGGTCGAAGAGCACCGCCTGGCGGGCGTTCCACTCGAGCCAGGGCGTGCCGTAGAACACCAGCTGCGTCGCGAGAACGAGGGCGACGCGCCAGCGGGCGAAGGCGCCGCTCACCGCCCGCGGATAGATCTTCTGGCGGACCTCGTAGAGCGGCTCCTCGACCGCGTCGCGGCGCGGAAGGACCTCGACGTTCTTCAGGGTGTCGTTCACCGCCGCTATCCAGCGAAGCCGCTAGGGCTTGGGGTTGGACAGGCTATATACGTAGGCCGCGAGGATGTGGACCTTCGCCTCGCCGAGAGAGTCCTTGTGCGCCGGCATCGCGGTCTGGCCGGGATTGAGCATATTGGTGCCGCGTCCCTTGGTGATCGTTTCGACGATGGCCGCTTCCGAGCTGCCGTGGAGCCAGATGCCGTCGGTCAGGTTGGGCGCGCCCATCGCCCGGTTCCCCTTGCCGTCGGCGCCGTGGCAGGCTGCGCACACCGTGACGAAAGTCTGCTTGCCGCGCGCGGCGCGCGCCGCGTCGTGCTTTGCGCCCGAGAGCGAAAGCACGTAGTTCGCCGCGTCCCGCGTGCCCGCTTCGCCAAGCGTGGGACCGAGCGCCGGCATCACCCCGTTGCGGCCGTTCATGATGCTGGTCTTGATCGTTTCCGGCTCGCCGCCGTAGAGCCAATCGTTGTCGGTCAGGTTGGGAAAGTCCTTGCCGCCGGCGGCGTCGGAGCCGTGGCATTGCGCGCAGTGATTGAGGAACAGCTTCTGCCCGATCGCCCGCGCCTCGGGGTCCGCCGCGACTTGCCTGAGATCCTGCGAGGCGAACTTCTGGTAGAGAGGGCCGTAGCGAGCGTCGGCCTGCTTGACCTCGTCCTCGTACTCCCCCGTCGAGGTCCACTTGAGCGAGCCGGCAAAGCTCCCCAGGCCCGGGTAGAGCAGGAGGTAGATGAGGCTGAAGACGATGGTGATGTAGAACAGCCAGATCCACCAGCGCGGCAGCGGGTTGTTGTACTCGCCGAGATCCTCGTCCCAGGTGTGGCCGGTGGTGTCGGCTTCGCTGGACACGCGGTGCGTGCTCATCGACTTCAGCAGCACCGCGCAGGCGAGGATGCCCACGATGGTGATGATGCCGATGTACAGCTCCCAGAAGCCGCTCGTGAAGTCGCTCACCGGCGATCCTCCGCGCGCGCGCCGTGCGCGCCTTCGTCCTCGGCGAAAGGCAGCCGTGCCGCTTCCTCGAACCTGCGCTGCGCGCGGCCGCTGTAGGCCCAGAGCACGATGCCCACGAAGCTGGCGAAGGCCAGCACGGTCACGAGGGATCGGAGGGTGTTGATGTCCATCGCTATCTCGCTTTGAGCGCGGTGCCCAGGCCCTGCAGGTAGGCGATCAGCGCGTCCTGCTCGGTCTTGCCGACGAGGGCCTTGCGCGCGCCGGCGACATCCGCGTCGGTGTAGGGATGCCCGAGCGCGCGCAGCACCTTGAGCTTGGCTTCGATGTCGTCCGCGCCGGCCGCGGTCTTCGCCAGCCAGGGATAGGCGGGCATGTTCGACTCGGGGACGACGTCGCGCGGGTTGTTGAGATGGATGCCGTGCCATTCATCGCTGAATTTCCCTCCCACGCGCGCGAGATCGGGGCCGGTGCGCTTGCTCCCCCACTGGAACGGCCGGTCGTAGACGAACTCGCCCGCCACCGAGTAGTGCCCGTAGCGCTCGGTCTCGGCGCGGAACGGGCGGATCATCTGCGAGTGGCAGTTGTAGCAGCCCTCGCGCACGTAGATGTCGCGGCCGACGAGCTGCAGCGGCGGATACGGCTTGAGGCCGGCGACCGGTTCGGTGGTGGACCGCTGGAAATAGAGCGGGACGATCTCGACCAGCCCCCCGACCGCGACCACCAGGATGATGAGAACGATGAGGAGGGCGCTGTTCTTCTCCAGGGATTCGTGGCTGAAGCGCATGGAGCCCATCCCTCCCTAGGCCCGGACCGCGGCCGGGATCGCCGCGTTCTCCGGCTTGCCGGCGGCGATGGTCTTCCACACGTTCCACGCCATGATCACCATGCCGGCGAAGTAGAGCAGTCCGCCCGCGAGGCGGATCGAGTAGAAGGGATAGGTCGCCTTCACGCCCTCGACGAAGGTGTAGGTGAGCGTGCCGTCCGGGCTCACCGCGCGCCACATCAGGCCCTGCATCACACCGGCGATCCACATCGCCGCGATGTACAGCACGATGCCGACCGTGGCGACCCAGAAATGCACGTTGATCGCCCGCACGCTCGCCATCTCGGCGCGGCCGAAGAGGCGGGGGACGAGATAGTAGACGCTGCCCATGCTCACCAGGCCCACCCAGCCGAGCGCGCCCGAGTGCACGTGGCCGATGGTCCAGTCGGTGTAGTGCGAGAGCGCGTTGACCGTCTTGATCGACATCATCGGGCCCTCGAACGTGGACATGCCGTAGAACGACAGCGAGACGATGAGGAACTTGAGGATCGGGTCGGTGCGCAGCTTGTGCCAGGCTCCCGAGAGCGTCATGATGCCGTTGATCATGCCGCCCCAGGAAGGCGCGAGCAGGATCAGCGAGAACACCATTCCGAGCGACTGCGTCCAGTCGGGCAGCGCCGTGTAGTGCAGGTGGTGCGGCCCGGCCCACATGTAGGTGAAGATGAGCGCCCAGAAGTGCACCACCGAGAGCCGGTAGGAATAGATCGGGCGCCCGGCCTGCTTGGGAATGAAGTAGTACATCATTCCGAGAAACCCCGCGGTGAGGAAGAACCCGACCGCGTTGTGCCCGTACCACCACTGCACCATCGCGTCCTGCACGCCGGCGTAGGCCGAATAGGATTTCCAGAACGTCACCGGCACCGCGGCCGAGTTCACCAGGTGCAGCAGCGCGATGGTAAGGATGTAGGCGCCGAAGAACCAGTTGGCGACGTAGATGTGCTGCGTCTTGCGGCGTGCGATCGTGCCGAAGAACACGATCGCGTACGACACCCACACCAGGGTGATGAGGATGTCGATCGGCCATTCGAGCTCGGCGTACTCCTTGCCCGAGGTGATCCCCATGGGCAGGGTGAGCGCGGCCAGCACGATCACCGCCTGCCAGCCCCAGAAGGTGAACGCGGCGAGGCCGTCCGAGAACAGGCGCACCTGGCAGGTGCGCTGCACCACGTAATACGAGGTCGCGAACAGCGCCGAGCCGCCGAAAGCGAAGATCACCGCGTTGGTATGCAGGGGCCGAAGGCGCCCGTAGGTGAGCCAGGGGGTGTCGAAATTGAGCTCGGGCCAGATGAGCTGCGCGGCGATGAGCACGCCCACCAGCATGCCGACCAGCCCCCAGACCACCGTCATCACGGTGAACTGGCGGACGACCGTGTAATTGTATGTGCCGTTGTTCTGCATCGGCCTCCCGCTCCCTTCCGGAGGACGGTCCATCCTAACGGCGGCTCGCGCGGGGCTTTTGACCTAGATCAAAGACGTGGTTCGGACTTCCCCGCCCGGTCGTCGTCGGCGAGGATCTTCAGCGCCGGGCCCTCGAGGTCGTCGAACTGCCCGCTGTGGAGCGCGAACCACAGCACCGCGCCGATGAGGAACACGAGCGCGACGCTCAGGGGAACGAGCAGGTAGAGGATGTCCACGATCAGGTCGCCGCGAGCCGGGCCGGCGCGGCGGATGCGGTGGTCTTGCGGCGCGGGCGGCGCTCGAGGCGCAGCGCGTTCAAGCCGACCACCAGGGAGCTCGCCGACATGCCGAGAGCCGCCGCCCAGGGAGTCAGCGCGCCGGCGAGGGCGAGCGGCAAAACGAGCAGGTTGTAGACGAAGGCCCAGGCGATGTTCTGGCGCACGATCCGCAGCGCGCGGCGGGCGTGCACCACCGCGCGCGGCAGGTCGCGAAGATCCTGGGAGACGATCACGGCGTCGGCGCGCTGCTGCGCCAGGCGCGCCCCGCCGATCATCGCGAGCGAGACGTCGGCCTGGGCGAGCACCGGCGCGTCGTTGATGCCGTCGCCGACCATCGCCACGATCCTTCCTTCCTTCTGCAGCTCCGCCACGAGCTGCCGCTTGCGTTGCGGCGTCGCACCCGCCTCCGCGAAGGGAATGTCCAGGCGCCACGCGATCTCGCGCACCGCATTCTCGCCGTCGCCGCTCAGCAGATGCACGCGCACGCCCAGCGAGCGCAGCAGCGCGAGCGCCTCCTCGGCTTCCCGCCGCAGCTCGTCGCCGAGGCGAAACGATGCGAGCAGGCCCGATTCGCCGCCGAGCCACACGACCGTGTCCTGCCCCGGCTCGCGCCGCGGCACGGGACCGGGAGAGATCTCCCGCACGAACGGCAGGGTACCGATGCGATAGCGGCTGCCTTCGACCAGCGCTTCCATTCCCGCGCCGGGAACGTTGCGGAATTCCGCGGCGCGAAGCGCCGTACCGGCCTCCGCGGCGACGAGCGCTTTCCCGATCGGGTGCTCCGAGGCCGCTTCGATCGCGGCGGCGACGGCGAGGCAGCGCTCGCGCCCGGCCGCGCCATGGGTGAGCACCTCCTTGAGCCGCAGCTCGCCGTGCGTCAGGGTTCCGGTCTTGTCGAACACGACATCGCTCGTCTTCGCAAGCGTCTCGACCGCGCCGCCGCGCGCGACCACGACGCCGCCCCGGGCGAATTCGCCCACCGCGACGGTGAGCGCGATGGGCGCCGACAGCGACAGCGCGCAGGGGCAGGTCGCGACCAGGACCGCGACGACGGTCGGTACGACGCGCGCGGGATCCTCGCCGGCCCAGAACCATGCGGCGACGGCGGCGAGCGCGATCACCAGGCCGATGAACCAGGAAGCGGTGCGGTCGGCGAGCCGGATGAGCCGCGGCCTTTGCGCGGCCGCCCGGTCCGCGAGGCGCAGGATCGAAGACAGCAGGGTCTCCGGCCCGACCCGCGTGATCCTGACGATCAGGGGGCTCGAGAGATTGCTGCTGCCCGCGATCACCGCGCTTCCCGGGCTCTTCGCCACCGGCCTCGCCTCGCCCGAAACCAGCGCTTCGCTGGCGGCGCCGAAGCCCTGCGCCACCAGGCCGTCAGCCGGAAACGTCTCCCCGGGCCTGACCAGGACCACGTCGCCCGCCTCGAGGGCGGCGGCTGCGACACGCTCGGGTTCGAGCGAGCGCGGGAAATCGCGCAGCCGGTTGGCGAATTCCGGCACCAGCCGCGCCAGGTGCCGGAGCGCGCGGCCCGCGCGCTGCCGCGCCAGGATCTCGAAATAGCGCCCGACCAGGAGCAGAAAAACGAACATCGTGACCGAATCGAAGTAGACCTCGCCCTCTCCCCGGAGCGTCGCCGCGACGCTCGCGCCGAACGCCACCGCAATGCCCAGTGCGACCGGGACGTCCATGCCCGGGCGCCCGGTGCACAGGTCGCGCCACGCGCCCGCGAAGAAGGGCCAGGCCGAGTAGCAGACGACCGGGAGGGTCAGCGCCAGGCTCGCCCAGCGCATCAGGACCGCGATGTCGGCGGCCAGCTCGCCTTCCCCGGCGAGGTAGGCCGGCACCGCATACATCATCACCTGCATGGCGCCCAGGCCGGCGACGCAGATCCGCGCGAGCGCGCTGCGCCGCTCGGCGCGCTGCACCGCTCGCGCGTGCGCGGGATCGAAGGGCGATGCGCGATAGCCGATTTCCCGGACGGCGCGGAGAATGTCGCTCAGCCGGGCGCGCGCCGGATCCCAGCGCACCGTGGCGACGTGCGTGGCGGTGTTGACGCTGGCGCCGAGCACGCCGGGCTGGCCGGCGAGCACCTGTTCGTTCAGCCAGGCGCACGCCGGGCAGCGGATGCCCTCGAGAAGCAGCTGCGCTTCGCGGCCGTCTCCATCGCGGCGCACGAAGGCGCGCTGGACGGCAGGGTCGTCGTAGAGCTTCAGGTCGTCGGACTCCGGCTGCGGGGCGCCGCCGGCCGATTCGCGCAGGCGATAGTAGTCGGCGAGCCCGCGCTGGAAGATCGCCGAAGCCACGGCCTCGCAGCCGGCGCAGCACACCGGTTCCCAGCGGTCGCCGGCGCGCACCGCGTAGCGCGTCCCGGGCGGGACGCGCTCGCCGCAATGGAAGCAGAGATCCGCGGCCTCACGGCCACCCCGGATCAGGTCGGCGGGGTTCACTTCACCAGCAGAACGGGCACGTCCGAGAGATGCAGAACCCTGGTCGCGGTCGAGCCGAGCAGCAGGTTGGCCGCGGCGGTCATGCCGCGCGTGCCGATCATGATGAGGTCGCAGCGGGTGCGCTCCGCCTCGTTCACGATGGACTCCGCGATGGGTCCCACGAGAACCTGCGCGACGTAGCGCACGCCGCTCGCGTCGAGCAGCTTCTTCGCTTTCGAAAGAGCCGCCCACCCTTCCTCTTCGTAGTAGCGCCGGATCTGCTTGGCGCTCACGACCTTGCTCATGCGCGGCAGCTTGGGCACCGGTGGCCGCACGCACACGAGCCCCACCTGCGGGCTCTCGCGGCATTGGCCGGCAAAGGAGATCAGGAATCTTGCGGTCTTGAGCGAATGCTTCGAGCCATCGACAGCGAGAAGAATTTTCATGGTCTTTTCCGTTGAAGAATCGCGCTGATTCTACGATACGCAAGCGCGGGAAGGCGGCGTTTGACCTGGATCAAGCCCCCCGACCTCCGGCCCGCTATGCTCGAATCACGGAATTGCCGGAAAGCGGAGGGAGTTCATGTACAGGCGCATTCTCGTATCCACCGACGGCTCCAGGCTCTCGGCAAAGGCGATCAGGACGGCGGCGGGCCTGGCCAAGGTCTGCAATGCGAAGCTCACGGGAGTCTACGTGATTCCGCCGTACGCGCCTCCGGTCTACAGCGAGGGCTCGGTGTTCGGGATGCCCGTTTCGCGGCGGGTCTACCAGGAATCGACGGCGAAGATCGCGAAAAAGGCGCTTGCGGTGGTCGAGATCGAAGCCGAGACGGCAGGCGTGGAGTCCTCGACGGTGTACGTCACCGGAGATCAGCCCTGGCAGGCGATCATCCAGACCGCACGCTCGAAGAAATGCGACGCGATCGTGATGGCGTCCCACGGACGGCGCGGCCTCGCGGGCGTGCTGCTGGGAAGCGAAACGGTGAAGGTGCTCACCCACAGCAGAGTTCCGGTGCTGGTGTGCCGCTGACCGGTCCACCGGGACCGGCGCAGCCGGCGTCGTGAGCCGAGCGCTACGCGCGCCGCAGCGTGCGCGAGCGCTTTGCCGCGTCGCGCTTCAAGGCGGCCGTGCCGAACTTGAATTTCTCCCCGGAAGGCTGCCGCCCGCCGGACGCGCCGCGGGACCCTGATTTGGCGCTCATGCGCCGCGGGCTGCGCCGGATCGCCGCGGTCACTTCGGACAGCGCCGGAGGAGAGGCGGCGCCCTTGAACTTCTCGAGCCTGCGGTAGAGATCGGCCGCGGCCAGACAAAAGCCGCCGGGCAGACCGGCGGCTTCGAAGCTCGCGGCGATCTCCTCCATCTCGCCGATCCAGCGCCAGGCCTTGCGCGCCTGCACGGTGATCACCTCGGAGCGCTTGTCCAATCCGGGCTGCGACAGCTTCCACTCGGCGAGCAGCGCCGCTTCGACGCCTTCGCTCTCGGCGAGCGCGCGCACCGCGGCAAGCAGCGCGGTCGCGCCCTTGGTCCACGCGGCGTAGCAGGTCTTGACCGCGGAGGCCGCGCCGGCGGGGGCGCCGAGCGCGATCGCCTCGAGATTGCTGCCGGCAAAGAGCGCCGCCACATCCCGTTCGGGCCCGCCGGACAGGTACAGGCGCGAGCTCCCGGCTTCGACCGGCGGCGGACCGATGATGCCGCCGTCGACGAAACTCGCTCCCGCCTTTTCGACCGCGCGGCCGACGTTGCGCGCCGTCCCGGGGGCAATCGCGTTGGCGTCGACGAAAATACCCTGGTATCCGTGGCCGGCGACCTCGCGTGCGAGCGAGAGCGCGCCGTGCGGCGGGCACACAGAGAGGGCCAGGTCCGCCACATCCAGGGCGCGCTCGACCGAACCCAGATCTTCCAGCCCCGCTGCTATCGCGCGCGAGCGCGTCGCCGCGCTGCGGCCCGAGGACGCCCACACCACCCTGAGGCCCCGCCTCGCCAGGCAGGCGCCGATCGCCGAACCCATTTCGCCCGGATGAAGCAGCGCGACCGTTCTGATGGACATGGGGTCAGTGCCCCGGGATGACGATCTGGATGTGCTGGCGGCTGACATTGAGGAAGGGCGCGCTCATGATCTTGCGATCGCCG
>Ga0335084_10002698_pt1 | contig 17155 bp, 13 predicted proteins | sample Lox_Sample_44_FD_206721 | JGI IMG/M metagenome (GOLD analysis project Ga0335084, IMG submission 206721) | Soil microbial communities from Loxahatchee National Wildlife Refuge, Florida, United States - Lox_Sample_4.4 | ecosystem: Environmental > Terrestrial > Soil > Wetlands | place: USA... | reverse complement strand
CGCGTCAAATGGGGGTGCAACATGCAGAACGCGAGGGCCGTCATGCCGCCCATCGAAGCTCCGACCGTCGCATACAGCGATTCGATGCCGAGCGAGCGAACGACTTCGGCGCCGGCGCGGGCGATGTCTTCGACGCACAGCACCGGGAACGTCAGCCGATAGGGGCGGCCGGTCTCGGGATTGACCGATGCAGGTCCCGTCGAACCGAAGCAACTGCCGAGCGAGTTCACGCAGATGACGAAGTAACGGTTGGTGTCGATCGGTTTGTCGGGGCCGACCATGTCCTCCCACCAGCCCGCGGTCGGATCTTCCGGCGACGACGCGACGTGCGCCGACGGCGACAGGCCGGTGAAGATCAATACGGCATTGTCGCGGTCGCGGCTCTGTTGGCCCCACGTCTCGTACGCGACGACGGGGTCCTTCAACCGACCGCGCATCATCGGGAAGACGCCGGGAATCTTCAGCAAGCGGCGCGCGGTCGCCATGGTTCGTCTCCGTCACTCAACATCTTCGCCCGGGTCGTTCGCGACGAGGGCCGAGCTTTATAGCAAGCGCGCCGGTGAACGGAAAGCGAATCGGGTCATGCAGACGGGCTGCGACCGAACGGTGCCGTTGGGTCGATCGTCACTTCGAAGCCTGCGCGCGTGCGACCCAGACGCGAGCGGCGACCGCGGCGATCAGCACGGCCGATGCGAGAAACGGCAGTGGTGGCGCGATCTGATAGAGGCCCGGCCCGAGCAACGGTCCGACGATCCAGCCCGCCGCCGAGCACGCGGCCGAAATCCCGGCGACGGCACCTTGTTCGTCGGCGCGAACCGCGAGCGATGCACCGGCGCTGAACCCCGCACCGGCGAATCCCATGCCTGCGCCCATCAGCACGTTCGCGACGATGAACGCGCCGAACGAGTCGAGCAGCGCCATCGTCGCGAGCGCCGTCGTGATCAGCGGTAGTCCGATCAGCAGCCAGTCGACCGGCGGCAACGCGACGCGTTGCACGATTACACTCTGCGCCAACAGCCCCGCGATGGCGGACGCCATCATCGTGGTGCCGAATGCGGCGGCGGCCTGCGACGGCGGCAACTGCAACGCGTCTTGAATGCGAAACGACAACGTCTGTTGCACGACCGCGGCGCCCATGAACATCGCGATACCCGGCACGATCCAGCGCACGACGCGACGGTCGGTGAGCGCCACGTGCGCGCGTTCCGTGCGAGCGCTCGCGAGCGGCGTGGTGGGCAAATACCGCAGCGACAGCGCAACCGCGATCGCGACCGAAGCAACCGCCAAGACGAACGGTGCCAGCAGCGAGACGGCGGCCAGCGCGCCGCCGACCGCGGGTCCGGCGATGGAGCCCAAGTTGTTTGCGGCGCCGATGCGCGCGAGACCGCGCGCCCGGTCCTTCGCCGACGTGATGTCGGCGATGTACGCGCCCGCGGCGGGCGCCGAGGCCGACATCAACGTCGCTTGGGTCATGCGCGCGCCGATCATCGCGAACCATGCGACGAGCGGCGGCAACACGCCCGCGAGCGCACAGGCGAAGCTCGCCGCGAACAAGCTGCCGCCGATGACGTAGCCGAATTGTCCGATGATGAAGACGCGGCGCCGGCCGAGGCGATCGCTGAGGCGTCCCCAGACCGGACTCGCGACAAAGAAGACGATCGACGACGCCGCGATGATGGCGCCGACTTGGATCTCCTTGAGCCCCACTTCGCGGCCGATGCTCGGCAGCACGGCGAACATCGCACTCTGACCCAGGGCCTGCGCGGCGAGGCTGCCGCACAGCAGGAGGTAAATTCGGCGCAGCGGCATCGACGCGACGGGCGCGGCGGTCGCTCCGTTGGGTTGGGGGTCGGCCGGCATGACGGCGCGCAGTGTAGAGGGCGACGGCGACGACTGCACGAATCGCACGGTGACGGCCGCGTCAATTGCCGCCGTCCGTTCGGGTAAGCTGCGCAGACTTCGTCACGAGGCGATCGCCACACTCATGCAGAACGGCACGCAGACCGACCAGCGGCAGATCGAACGCTTCGACGTGCTCATCGTCGGCGCCGGAATCTCCGGCATCGGCGCGGCCCACCACCTGCAGACCCGCTGCCCGCACAAGACGTACGCGATCCTCGAGAGCCGCGCGGCGATCGGCGGCACGTGGGATCTGTTCCGGTATCCCGGCGTGCGTTCGGACTCCGACATGTACACGCTCGGTTTTTCGTTCCGGCCGTGGACCGCGCCGAAGGCGATCGCCGACGGTGCGTCGATCTTGCAGTACGTTCGCGATACGGCGCGCGAGTTCGGCATCGACGAGCACATCCGGTTCGGCACGCGTGTGACGCGCGCGCAGTGGTCGAGCGATGCATCCGAGTGGACGGTCGAGGCAACGCGCGACGGCGCTGGCGTGCACTACCGCTGCAATTTCCTGTTCATGTGCAGCGGCTACTACGACTACGCCAACGGCTACACGCCCCACTTCGCCGGCATCGAATCGTTTCGCGGCGCGCTCGTGCATCCGCAACATTGGGATGCGCAGCTCGACTACGCCGGCAAGCGGGTCGTCGTGATCGGCAGCGGCGCCACCGCGGTGACGCTGGTGCCGGAGCTCGCGAAGACCGCGGCGCACGTGACGATGCTGCAGCGCTCGCCGACGTACATCGTGGCGGCTCCTTCGGAGGATCGGTTGGCCGATGCGCTGCGCAAGATATCGGCGGAGTTCGCGTACGCGGCGACGCGGTGGAAGAACATCCTCTTCGGCATGGCGTTTTATGCGTTCTGCCGCCGCTATCCCGAACGCGTGAAGGCGTTCATCGTCGGCGCCGTACGCCGCACGCTCGGCGCGGCCTATCCGGTCGAGCGCGACTTTGCACCCGCGTACGGGCCGTGGGACCAACGCATGTGCCTGGTACCGGACGGCGATCTGTTCGACGCGATCAAGGCCGGGCGAGCGTCGGTCGTCACCGATCGCATCGATGCATTCGTTCCCGACGGAATCAAGCTCGAATCCGGCGCGCAACTGCCGGCCGACGTGGTGGTCACCGCGACCGGACTCAATCTCAGCGTGCTCGGCGATCTCGCGATCACAGTGGACGGCCGGCGCATCGACCTCGCAACGACGCTCGCGTACAAGGGCATGATGTTCAGCGGTGTCCCGAACTTGGCGCTGTCGATGGGTTATACGAACGCGTCGTGGACGCTGAAGTGCGATCTGACGTGCGGCTACGTGTGCCGGCTGCTGAACTTCATGGCGCGGCACGGTTACACGCAGTGCATGCCGCGCGACGACGCAACGGTCGAGCGCGCGCCGATGATCGACCTCACGTCAGGCTACGTGCAGCGTTCGATCGACAAATTCCCGAAGCAAGGTTCCAAAGCGCCGTGGCGCTTGTATCAGAACTACCTCCTCGACGTGATGAGCTTGCGCTTCGCGCCCGTCGACGACGGCGTTCTGGCGTTTTCCGGACCAGAACGCCGCGCCGAACGGCTGCCCGCGCTCGCCGACTGAGCCGTTACGCGGTCCGACAGAAATCGGCGATCGCCACCGCGGTATCGCGGCTGATCTCCGGGCACGCGATCGGGAAGATCTCCGTGCCGTGAATGGTACCCATCACTTGCCGACAGCGCGCGCTCACGCCGGCACGCAACAGCAAGCGATAGAAATTGACGCCTTCGTCGCGCAGCGGATCGCATTCGTTGACGCTGATGACGGTCGGCACCAAACCCCGCACGTCCTCCTCGGTCGCAAACCCCGGCCACGCGAGCGGGTTGCGGCGCTCGAGTTCCATGATGCCGTACGCCATCGGACCCGTATTGTTGTGCAAGTCGAGCAGGATGCCGTTGTTCTCGGTCGACGACGGATTCTGCGGCAACGGCCACATGCCGGCGATGTACGGGCACAGCGCGAACAACCCGCGGATCAAGCCCAGCGCCCCTTCGCGCTTCAGTTGGAGGCCGGTCGCCAGCGTCAGGTTGCCGCCGCCGCTCTCGCCGGCGACGATAATCTTGCCGGCGTCGATCCCCAGCTTCGCAGCGTTCGCGGACACCCATTTCACCCCGGACACGCAGTCGTTGAGCCCGGCGGGGAACGGCGCGACTTCCGGTACAGAGGACGGCGTGAGCGCATTGCGGAAGTCGACCATCGCGACCGCGACGCCTTGCGCGGCGATGATGCGGCCCCACGCGCGATAGTTGCCGTAGTAACACGACATCGACTGCATGCCGCCGCCGTGAATGTAGTACACGCACGGTACGGTGACGTTCGACGCCGGCCGAATGAATTGGATCTTGATGGTGTTGCCGTCGGGTTGCGACGGAATCGAATAGTCGGTCGTCGTGAGTCCGGCCGACGGCGCGATCTGTTCGTTGTCGCACATCTCGAGGAAACCGCGCAGCGCTTCGCCGGCCGCGACGGCGTCGTCGCTGTTCGCCGACGCGAGCAACTCTTCGCGACTCGCGACGTTGCGCGCCGGCGCCAATTCCATGGCGCCGAACAGGGCTTTGATGCGCGGATCGATGCGTGGATCTTCGGTGATGCGTGGATTGGGCATGACGTTGTCGCCAATTGAAATTCGAGGGACGGTCATCTTGCGCCAAAGCGTTCCGCGCTGCCAAGGTCGCAGCCGTTGCGCGCCATCGGTGCCCTGTTACGCTACCGGCGAGTATCAGGAAGGGGAGCAACATGGCGCGGACGTTTCGATGGGCATTGATTGCGGTAGTCGCGACGACGGGCGGTTGCGGCTCGGGCGACAAGGCGGCGACCGAGTCCGGCGCAACGACGCAGACCGCATCGACGCAGACCGCATCGACGCAAGAACACCGTAGCCGCGAAGGGGCGTCGGACGCGGGTGGCACGGCGGAGCAACGGTTGGGCATCAACGCAGCGACTGCGGGCCGCGACAGCATCGAGTCGGTGATCAGCGGAGCGGGGCTCGGGCTGATCGGTTCGATCATTGCACCGTTCAAGGCCTTGCCGGTCGCCGATCGCGCCGACGTGGTGCGTTCGCTCGCGCTGTGCCTGCAGGCGTACTACGAGTCGGACGAATTCAAAGCCGACTACGCGAAGATCCGCCTCGAGCGCAAACCGCAGCCGCCGACGTACGACAAGACGGCGGAGCAAGAGGTCGACGAATCGATCGCCGACAGCAAGAAGCAGATGGCGGAGGCGCGCAAGAATCTGTTGCCGATGTTGCCGGAAGCGAACCGTGCCGAAGTCGAGCAGGGCTATCGCGACAACGAAAAAATGCTGGACGATCCGACGATGCGCCAATATCGGCTCACGAGTGTGGAAGCCGAGCGCGCGGGGCGGCAGGCCGACTACGAAGAGTCGGTGCGCGGATGGGAACAGACGTTTCCGGAAGATCCGAAACCGATCATCGTGCAGCGCTTGAAGGACTTCATCGCGTTGGCGGACAGCATCGATTTCGATGCACAGCTGGTTGCGAAGGACGGCCGCAAGACGTTCGCGAATCCGGCCTATGAAAGCAAACCGTCGGAATGGAAATGGGCGTTCAGGACCGGCCGCGCCAGCGTCGCGGCCGCGCGCGAAGTCGCTGCGAATTGGCTCGCGGGGATGCAGTGAGCGAAGTCGTCGCACGCACCGACCGCACGGCGAGCGACGTTGCGTCGATCGAGGCAAACGAACTGACGAAGCGATTCCCGAATCGAACGGAGGACACGCTGCGGCTGTCGTTCTCGATTCCGCCGCGCCAATGCGTGTCGTTGCTCGGACCGTCCGGCTGCGGGAAGACGACCCTGTTGCGCGTTTTGATGGGTATCGAAGCGCCGACCGCCGGCTCGCTGACGGTTGCACCCGGCCTCGCCGGCCACCTCTCGTATGTGTTCCAGGAACCGCGCTTGGTGCCGTGGCGCACCAGCCGCGAGAACGTACGACTGCCGCTCGAGCTCGCGAGTCGCGACGTCGGCAATTCGCACGATGCCATCGGACGATTGCTCGACTCGCTCGGGCTCGCGGAGCGCGTCGATCATTTCCCGCGCGAGTTGAGCGGCGGCATGCAGATGCGCGTCGCGCTCGCGCGAGCGTTGATTACGCAACCGAAGATGCTGCTGCTCGACGAGCCGTTCGCTGCGCTCGACGAGCGAACGCGGTTTCGATTGCAGGATCTGTTGCTCGATCTGCGCGAACGATTGGGATTGCAGTACGTCTTCGTGACGCATTCGATTTCGGAAGCGGTGTATCTCGGCGATCGCGTGCTGCTGATGAATCGCGCCGGACAGATCGATACAGATCGCCCGATCGTGTTCGCCCGACGCGACCAGTCGCTGAAGCTCGGCGCGGAATTCAACGCCCACGTGCGTGCGTTCGCAGAGCGATTCGCGACGTTGGAGCGCGACGCGTGATCGACGCGATACGACGCAATCTGCCGGCGTGGGTATTCCTCGCGATCCTGCTCGTCGCATGGCAGTTGGCGGTCGGAGCGGGCTGGATCGCCTCGTATTTGTTGCCGGCCCCCAGCGACATCTACGCGACGACGGTCGAGTTGTGGCCGGAATTGTGGGCAGCGACGCTGCAGACATTCGGGTCGATCGTGTGGGGACTGACGGCGAGCTTTGCGATCGGCGTATCGCTCGCAATCGGCTTCTTCTCGGTGCCGATCCTGCGTCGCGCGGTGCTGCCGTTCTGCGTGTTCTTCCAGACCGTGCCGATCGTCGCGATCGCGCCGCTGCTGGTGATCTGGTTTGGGTTCGGCGACACGACCGTGCGCGCATCCGCGTTCATCGTGTCGTTGTTTCCGATTCTGGCGAACACGTTGACCGGGCTCGAGGAAACGGATCCGTTGTTGCGCGAGCTGTTCGGTCTGTACAAGCCGTCGAAGTGGAAGATGATCCGCTCGCTACAGATCCCGTCGGCAATTCCGTACATCCTGACGGGTCTGCGCATTTCGGTCGGGCTCGCGACGATCGGCGCGATCGTCGGCGAGTTCATCGCCGGCGGCGGCCTCGGCAGCTTGATCGACTCCGCGCGCACCCAACAGCGCGTCGACTTGGTATTTGCCGGCGTGTTGGCATCGAGCGTGCTGGCGCTCGCGCTGGTTCTGACGATCGACCTGATCAGCGGCTTGTTGCTGCGCCGCCGCCCGTACACGAGGAGTGCCTGACGATGCGACGATTGCTTCATCGAGGGTGGCTTGCGGCGGCGGTATTCGCTGCAGCGGCGCATGCCGATCCGCTGCAGTTGGCGCTGAACTGGAAGGCCGAGCCGCAATTCGGCGGCTTCTACGCGGCGCGCACGATCGGTGCCTACGCGAAGAACGGCCTCGACGTGACGATCATCGAAGGCGGCTCCGGCACGCCGACGATCCAAGTGCTCGGCGCCGGCAAAGTCGACTACGCGATCGTTTCCGCGGACGAGGTCGTCATCTCGCACGATCGCGGGGCGCGCAACGTCGTTGCGTTGTTCGCGACGTATCAGACGAATCCGCAAGGCATCATGGTGCACAAGGAACGCGGCTTCACGTCGCTCGAGCAAGTGCTGAAGTCCGACGGCATGCTGCTGTGGCAAGCCGGCCTGCCGTACGCGCAATTCTTGACGAAGAAGTACGGGCCGCTCGTGGTGAAAACGGCGCCTTACTTGGGCGGCATCGGCAATTTCCAGAAGGACAAGCAACTGTCGCAGCAGTGCTTCGTCACCAGCGAGCCGCTGACGGCCAAACGCGCGGGGCTCGACGTGACGACGTTCCTGATCGCGCAAAGCGGCTACAACCCGTACACGACGGTGCTCGTGACGACGCGCGATCATCTCGACAAGTCACCCGACGAGGCGAAGCGCGTCGTCGCGGCGGTACGGGCCGGCTGGCAGGCCTATCTCGACGACCCCGCCCCAACCAACGCCGTGATGGCGCAAATCAACAAGGCGATGGACGCGCAGACGTTCCGCGACAGCGCCGCCGCCCAGGTCGACCTCATCCGACCGAAGGACGGCACGGCGGTCGGTGCGATGTCGCTCGCGCGCTGGGGCACGTTGGTCGATCAATTGACCGAGCTGAAGGTCGTCAAAACCAGTGTCGATGCGCGGGCGCTGTTCGTCGAACTCTGAGATTCCCGCCGACGAGGGTCACGCGATCGCGGCGAGGCGATGCGGCGGATCTTGCGCGAGGTGTTGCCGGCGCGTAGCGCTCATCAGTGCCAGGTCGCGGGCAACGGCGGGCGTCGCTTCAGCCAAATCGACAACTCGTGATGCGACTCGGGCGCCCGGCCGTGTTCGAGTTCGAAAGCGCGCCGATCCCGAAGGTAACGACGCCAAACCGCGAACGCCGCATTCGGCGGCGCTTTGTTCAACCAAGCCATGTTTTTTCGTGTCCGTTCGTCCCCGCGACGGAGTCTATCGCAACGGGCGCAGGAAGGCGGCTTGGCCGTATCGAGGGGTGGAGAGGTCTGCTGCGTTGCCTGATCGGCACGTGGCGGAAGAGGAAGGAGTCGAACCCACCAGACGCGGTCACGCGTCTCGACGGCTTTGAAGGCCGCGCGCCCCACCGGGGACGATGCTCTTCCGTCGCGAGTCTATCACCGACGCGTCAGGTTCGATGCGGAGCCGACGATGCGGCGGACGTCGCCGAACCGCCGCGTGAAGCCGCGTCGATCGAAGTACTCCAAGACGTCGATCGCCAAATTGCGTCCGATGCCGGCCGCGTCGCGAAAGGACCGCGCGTCGAATCCGGCGGGACTGTTCTCGGCGACGCGCCGCGCGGTTTCGGCCAACGCCTCGACGCGCGCCGGTTTCAAGACGTGGTTCGCGCCCACGCGCACGACGTAGTCGAGATTCGCCAACTTCGTGAGGAACGCGTCGATCGTGCGCAAGGCGATGCCCAACGATTTTGCAATGTCGCCGACGCTGGGCGGTTGGTTTCGATCGATCAGCGCATCGACTCGCCGCAGCAGGGTCGCGTCGTCAGGCGGCAGCGCGGCCCGATGGCCGACCTTGTGGAAGTGGCCGCCGGTCTCGCGGACACGGCCGTCCGCGAGCAGCGCGCCGAGTGCGGGTTCGAGCCATTGCGCCGGCGCGACACCGGTGCTGCGAATCTGCTGCGTCTTCAGGCCTTGGCTGTGCGGCGCGGTTTGATGGTAGGCGGCGATTTGTGCATCCAACGCCGCCAAAACGGCCCTCCAGCGAGTCGCATCGACCGCCACGATGCGGTCGTCGCGTTCGAGTCGTACGAGGTCGATCGCCTCGATGATCCGCGCGAACGCCGGCTCGGAGAGTGCCCGTGCACGTCGAAACGCGTCGATGTCGACGTCCTCGCGCGCGAGCAAGGCGGCGAATGCGCGCGCGTGATCGTCGTCGCGTTGCAGCAACAGCGCTGCGATGCGTTCGGGCGCGCGCCGCGCGCGCTTTGCCCGGGTGATCGCGACGACCGAACCGCCGCCGATGGTTCGTTCGCGGGCGTGGTCACGCAACACGATCCGGTCGCCGTGCTTCGTGTGCAGCGGCGCCTCGAGCACCAGTTCGACCAACGCGGTCCGACCGGGCTCGATGCGCGGCGAGTCGAGCAGCGCGATGTGTCCCTGCGCGTGGCTCGCGGCGTGATAAGCGTGCACCGGCAGCCAATGCTTCACCGGTCGCGGAAAGTCGCCGAGAACCGTCAGATCGAGCACGATGTTTTTGCTCGGTGCGAAGGTGTCGGGCGCGACCAACCAATCGCCCCGCGCGGCGTCACCGACCGCCGCTCCCGCCAGATTGACGGCGCAGCGATCGCCGGCGCGCGCGCGATCGGCGGTCTCGTTCGACACGCGCAGCGACCGCACGCGAAACGATTTACCGCTCGGTGCCACGGTCAAATCGCCGCCGACCGCGATTTCACCCGAATGCACGGTGCCCGTGACGACGAGCCCGGTTCCCTTGATCACGAATGCGCGGTCGATCGACAGACGAAAGGCGCGGTCGTCGTCGGCCGCGGATTCGACCCTCGCAGCGGCGGCCAGTTGCCCGCGCAACTCGTCCAGTCCGACCTTCGTGACCGCGGAGGTGCCAACGATTGCGCTGAGGTGCAGGCCCGAACGCCGCGCCAGATCTTCGGTCGCACCGACGACCTCGGCGTATCGTGCCGGCGTGACGCGATCGATCTTGGTGACCGCCGCAATGCCGCGCCTCACGCCGAGTAGGCTCAGAATGTCCAAGTGCTCGCGCGTCTGCGGCATGGGGCCGTCGTCGGCGGCGACGACCAGCAATGCCTGCTGGTGAGACGCCACGCCCGCGACCATGTTGTGGATGAAGCGATGGTGGCCCGGCACGTCGACGAAGCCGACGCGATGGCCGTCGAAATCGACGTAGGCGAAGCCGAGATCGATCGTCAGTCCACGACGCTTCTCTTCGGCAAGCGTGTCGGTGTTGGTGCCGGTCAGTGCTTCGACGAGGCTCGTTTTGCCGTGGTCGACGTGACCCGCCAGCGTGACGATCATGTCAGAGGCGGGTCAGTTGCGCGCAGAGCGCGTCGACGTCGTCGACCGCGCGAACGTCGAGCCATATCGCGCCGTCGTGCGTGCGACCGATGACCGGAATTTCCAGGCTGCGGAGCCGCACGACCAGGTCGCGCAATTGTGCATCGGGTACCGCGTCGATCATCACCGCTGCACTCGGCAGCGTTGCTTCCGGCAGGGCGCCGCTGCCGATCTGGCAATGGCTATCGGTCGCACGCACGCGCCACGGCGGCGTCAAACGTTCGGTCAGCACCCGCGCGATGCGCTCGGCGCGCGCCATGAGAAGGTCGCGCGGGCGCATCAGCGTTTCGAGCAACGGCAGATCGCGCGGTAGGCGGTCGGGATCCTGATACATCTTCAACGTGTGGTGCAGGATGGCGAGCGTGATTTTGTCGCAGCGCAACGCTCGCTTCAGCGGATTCGCGTTGACGCGCTCGATCAGTTCTCGCCGGCCGAGGATGAACCCTGCTTGCACCGAACCGAGCAACTTGTCGCCGCTGAACGTCACGAGGTCGGCGCCGTCCGCGAGCGTTTCGCCTGCGGTCTGTTCATGCGGAAGCCCGAAACGCGTCAGATCGATCAGCGCGCCGCTGCCGAGGTCGACGACGAGCGGCAGCCGATGTTCGCGAGCGAGCCCCGCGAGTGACGGCGTCGTCACGCTGCTGACGAAGCCTTCGATGCGATAGTTGCTCGGGTGCACCTTCAGCAGCATCGCAGTGGTCGCATCGATGGCTGCCGTGTAGTCGCGCAGGTGCGTGCGATTCGTGGTGCCGACCTCGCGTATGACGCAGCCGGAGCGCTCGATGATGTCGGGCAGTCGAAAGCTGCCGCCGATCTCGATGAGCTCGCCCCGCGAGACGGGCACCGATCTGCCGAGCCCGAGCGTATTCAGAACGAGCAGCAACGCCGCAGCGTTGTTGTTGACGACGGTGGCGGCTGCCGCGCCGGTCAACGCGCAGAGCATGGGTTCGATCGCGGCATCGCGGTCGCCGCGACGGCCGCGCTCCAGGTCGTATTCCAACGTGACAGGGTGGACGGCGGCATCGATTCCGGCCTGCGCCATCGCTCGACTGATCTGCGCCCGCCCGAGGTTCGTGTGGATGACGGTGCCGGTCATGTTGAACACGCGGCGCAAGCCCGGTCCAACGTATTCGTTGAGGCGCCGCCGAACCGGCTCGCCGTAGGTAGCCTCGGAGCGTGCCCAGTCCGGTGCGGTACCGTTCGCTCGAACCTCGTTCTGCAGATCGCGGACGGCGTCTTTCACGAGCTGCAAGCCGAACTGCGCAATCACGTCGGTCAAGGCGGCGTGACGGATGATGCGGTCGACGCTCGGCAGGCGCGCGCGGGCTGGCATGCGGCGAAGTCTCGATCAGTCGGTGACCGCCTAGTCTACTCGCAAGCCCCAAATCGCGAAGGTAGTATCCGGGCGTGATCGCTGCCGAGAGGTTACGCACATGCACGCGGCGCTGAGTTACGCGTCCGGTCCGGCCGATACGGGCTTGCTCGGAATCACGATCGGCGATCTGCTCGATCGAACGGTGGCGCGCTTTCCGACCAACGAGGCTCTGGTGGTGCGGCATCAGGACATACGTTGGACGTACGCGGAATTCGGCCGGCGTGTCGACGAACTCGCATGCGCATTGATGGCGGTCGGTGTCGAACGCGGCGAGCGCGTCGGCATCTGGTCGACGAATCGCGCCGAGTGGACGTTGACGCAATTCGCGACGAGCAAGATCGGCGCGATCCTCGTCAACGTGAACCCGAGCTATCAGGCCGCCGAACTCGAATACGCGCTGAACCAGTCGGGTTGCAGATATTTGGTGCTGACCGACGTCTTCAAGACGACGAACTACAACGAGATTCTCGAGAGCATTGCGCCGGAGATTCGGACCGGGACGCCCGGCGCGCTGCGGCTGCCGCGTTTGCCGGAACTGAAGTTCGTCGTCACGCTCGGCCGCGCGCGGCCCGGCATGCTGACCTGGGCCGACGTGCTCGCGCGCGCCGGTGAGGTCACGGCGGACGCGCTCGCGAAGCGACAGCAGGAACTCGGCTTCGACGATCCGATCAACATCCAATACACGAGCGGCACGACCGGGTTCCCGAAGGGCGCGACGCTGTCGCATCACAACATTCTGAACAACGGCTACTTCGTCGCGCGCTTGATGAACTTCACCGATCGCGACCGTTTGGTGATTCCGGTGCCGCTGTATCACTGCTTCGGCATGGTGATGGGCAACCTCGGGTGCGTCAGTCACGGCGCGACGATGATTTATCCGGAACAGGCGTTCGATGCCGAGGCGGTCTTGCGCGCCGTCGCCGACGAACGAGCGACCGCCCTCTTCGGTGTGCCGACGATGTTCATCGCCGAGCTCGCCTTGCCGAATTTCGCCGCGTTCGATTTGAAGTCGCTGCGCACCGGCGTGATGGCCGGCGCACCGTGCCCGGTCGAAGTGATGCGCAAAGTGCAATCGCTGATGCACATGCGGGAAGTCGGCATTTGCTACGGCATGACTGAAACGAGTCCGGTCTCGACCCAGACCCGCATCGGCACCGCGCTCGACAAACAAGTCAGCACCGTCGGACAAGTGCATCCGCACGTCGAGATCAAGGTGATCGATCCGGAGACGGGACGGACAGTGCCGCGCGGTACGCTCGGCGAGTTCTGCACGCGCGGGTACAGCGTGATGCTCGGCTACTGGAACAACGACGCCGCGACGCGTGCGTCGATCGACGGCGGGCGATGGATGCACACCGGCGATCTGGCGGTGATGGACGACGAGGGCTACGTGAACATCGCCGGCCGCATCAAGGACATGATCATTCGCGGGGGCGAGAACGTGTACCCGCGCGAGATCGAAGAATTCCTGTACCGCCATCCGAAGATCAAAGAGGTGCAGGTGATCGGCGTGCCCGATCAGAAGTTCGGCGAAGAGCTGATGGCGTGGATTCAACCGAAGGAGGGCGAAGCGTTGACCGAAGCGGACGTCAAAGCGTTTTGCCAGGGTCAGATCGCCCGCTACAAGATTCCGCGCTACGTCAAATTCGTGAACGGCTTTCCGATGACCGTCACCGGCAAGATCCAGAAGTTCGTGATGCGGCAGCAGAGCATCGACGAACTCGGTCTCGCACCGGCCGCGAAAACCGCGTAGTCCGCTCAATCCGGCGACCGGAATCCATCCACCGCGTTGGGCATGAACGCATTTGCCGTTATGCGAACTCGGTATTGACTCGATTCGATTAAGTCGATTAGAGTGACCCCGTCAAATCGATTCAATCGTTTATGTCGATTAGATCGATTACGCGATCCAGCGTAGTACGGACCGACAGGTTGACCAGGCGAACCAACGAGCGATGACGAACGAACTGCTGACCCCGACCGAAGTCGCGCAAATCCTCGCGGTGTCGCCCGTGACGGTCCGACAATGGGCCCAAAAGGGCCTGATCGAGGCCCGCACGACGCCCGGCGGGCATCGACGCTTCACGCGCGAGGCGGTCATCGATTTCGCGCGTCGCATGGCGATGACGCTGCCGGAAGGATTCGAGACGCCCCCCGGCAACCGGGTGCTGATCGTCGACGACGACCGGCAGTTCAACGGCATGTTGGTCGCGCTCTTCAAGCAGAAGTACCCGCACGTCGAGGTCGCGTTTGCCTACGACGGGTTCGAAGCCGGGCGTCAGGTCCTGCGTTTCAAACCGACGTTGGTACTGCTCGACATCATGATGCCGGGCATGGACGGGGTCGATGTGTGTCGCGCGATCAAGTCGGACGAGACGTCGCGCAACGCGCGCGTGATCGCGATGACCGGGCATCACACGCGGGAATTGGAGCAACGAGTGATTACCGCGGGCGCGGAGCGCCTGCTGAAGAAACCGTTCGGCACGGACGAGTTGCTGGCGGTGTGCGGATTGACCGAAACGGAAACGGTGCAACGGGGAGATACGAATGTACGCGGAATATGACGTCAGCGTAGCCGACGAAGTCATGGAAGGCGAAATGGTCGGCTTTCGGATCATCGACGAATACGAATCGGACGAGGACCAGGGCGAAGAGCACGAAGCGCCGGCGCCGCAGGCAGCGCGCCGTCGCTCGCCCCATCGCGCGGCCCGCGCCGGCATCGCGCCGACCAGTCGGGGCATCGGCGATGCGACCGAGATGTACCTGTCGGAGATCGGCGGATCGAAGCTGCTGTCGGCCGCTGACGAGGCCGAAGTGGCGCGGCGCGTTCAGCGCGGCGATTTGGCGGCGCGCGCGCAGATGATCGAGAGCAACCTGCGTCTCGTCGTCAAGATCGCGCGCCGCTATCTGAATCGCGGTCTGCCGCTGCTCGATTTGATCGAGGAGGGCAACCTCGGCTTGATTCGTGCGGTGGAGAAGTTCGATCCCGAGAAGGGCTTCCGTTTCTCGACGTACGCAACGTGGTGGATCCGTCAGGCGGTCGAGCGCGGCTTGATGAACCAGGCCAAGACGATCCGGTTACCGATTCACATCGCGAAAGAACTCAATACGTATCTGCGCGCGCAACGCGAACTCGCGCAGAAACTCGACCGCGAACCGACGGCGGAAGACGTCGCGAACCTGCTGGAGTTGCCGGTCGCCGACGTGCGCAGGCTGCTCGATCTCGCGGAGGACATCAGCTGCACGGAGATCTCCACCCTCGAACCCGAACGCGGCGCGTGGGATAGCTTCGAAGACGATTCCGCTATCGATCCGTCGGAACTGTTGCAGTCGACCCGGTTGAAGTCTCGCATCGACGTGTGGCTCGGCGAATTGCCGGAGAAATCGCGCGACGTCGTGTGCCGGCGTTTCGGATTGCGCGGCCACGACACGGCGACGCTCGAGGAGGTCGGCCGCGAGATCGGCCTCACGCGCGAGCGCGTCCGCCAAATTCAGGTCGAAGCGCTCAAAGAGCTGCGCACGATGCTGACCGACGAAGGCTTTTCGCGCGACGCCGTACTCGGCTGAATCGTTTCGCTCCGTGCGCCGCTTGGTGTGTAATCCGCGCTGATTTCATCAGAGCGGAAGGAAGCGATGTCGCAGCCGAGTGATGTCTCCGTCGCGTTCGTCGGTTTGGGCGTGATGGGCTACCCGATGGCCGGCCATCTGTCGCGCGCCGGCTACCGGACGCGGGTGTTCAACCGAACGCGCGCGCGCGCCGATGCGTGGGCGAAGGAACATGTCGGGGCCGTGTGCGACACGCCGGCCGCGGCCGCTCGCGACGCCGACGTCGTTTTGATGTGCGTCGGCAACGACGACGACGTGCGCAGTGTCGTCAACGGCGATACCGGTGTCGCCGCGACGTTGCGGCGCGGCGCGGTGCTCGTCGATCACACCACGGCGTCGGCCGAACTCGCCCGCGAACTCGATGCGATCGCGCGCGCGCGGGGTGCCGGATTCCTCGATGCGCCGGTGTCCGGCGGCCAAGCCGGCGCACAGCGCGGCCAACTGACGATCATGGTGGGGGGCGAGCCGGCGACGTTCGCTGCGGTCGAGGCCGTATTGAAGACGTACGCACGGGCCGTCAAGCTGATGGGAGCGTGCGGCAGCGGCCAGTTGACGAAGATGGTCAATCAGATCTGTATCGCCGGCGTGCTGCAGGGCCTTTCCGAGGGTATCCACTTCGCGGAGCGAGCCGGCCTCGACGTGCTCGCGGTCGTCGACGTGATCTCGAAGGGTGCGGCGCAGTCGTGGCAGATGGAGAACCGGTCGCCGACGATGGCCAAGCGCGAGTTCAATTTCGGCTTCGCGGTCGATTGGATGCGCAAGGATCTCGGCATGACGCTGGCGGCGGGCCGGCGCATCGGCGCGCGCCTGCCGCTGACGGCGTTGGTCGATCAGTTCTACGCCGACGTACAGGCGTTCGGCGGCGGCCGGCTGGATACGTCGAGCTTGATCGAGCGGCTGCGGCGTTGACGCAGCGCCCGCGTCTCCGATTCCCTAGCGTTTGTTGACCGCGACGAAATCGCGTCGCGTCGGTCCGGTGTAGAGCTGTCGCGGCCGACCGATTTTGTATTTGCCGCTGACCATCTCGCACCAGTGGGCGATCCAGCCCGGCGTCCGGCCGGTCGCGAAGATCACCGTGAACATCTCCGTCGGAATGCCGATCGCCTTTAGGATGATGCCCGAGTAGAAGTCGACGTTCGGATACAGTCGCTTCTCGATGAAGTACTCGTCTTCGAGCGCGATCTTCTCGAGGCGCTGCGCGATCTGCAGCAGCGGGTCGTTGCGGATACCGAGTTCTTCGAGCACTTCTTTGCAGGTCTCCTGCATCACCTTCGCGCGCGGATCGTAGTTCTTGTACACGCGGTGGCCGAAGCCCATCAGCCGGAACGAATCGTTCTTGTCCTTGGCGCGCTTGACGAACTTGTCGACGTTCTTCGGGTCGCCGATCTCGCGCAATTGCGCGAGCACCGCTTCATTGGCGCCGCCGTGCGCCGGACCCCACAGCGCCGCGATGCCGGCCGCGATGCAGGCGAACGGATTGGCGCCGGTCGAGCCGGCCATTCGCACGGTCGAGGTCGACGCGTTCTGCTCGTGATCGGCGTGCAGCATGAAGATGCGGTCCATCGCCTTCGCGATGACCGGATTGACCTTATATTCCTCGCACGGGTTGCCGAACATCATGCGCAGGAAGTTCGCCGCGTAGCCCAAGTCGTTGCGCGGATACATGAACGGCTGGCCGATCGAATATTTGTAGCTCATCGCCGCAAGCGTCGGGATCTTCGCGATCAAGCGATG
>Ga0335084_10002697_pt1 | contig 17159 bp, 15 predicted proteins | sample Lox_Sample_44_FD_206721 | JGI IMG/M metagenome (GOLD analysis project Ga0335084, IMG submission 206721) | Soil microbial communities from Loxahatchee National Wildlife Refuge, Florida, United States - Lox_Sample_4.4 | ecosystem: Environmental > Terrestrial > Soil > Wetlands | place: USA... | reverse complement strand
CGGCTGGGCTTGTGGCACTTTCGTACCGGTTTCGACATCCTGCAGTTTGCGTTCTACGCCGCATTCGCCGCCGGTGCGGTGAGCCTCGCGGGTCTCATTCTGAGCGCAGGGCGCCGCCCCGGCGTGCTGTTCATGGGGTTGCTCGGATTGGCGATCGCTGCACTCACCGCCTACATGCCCTGGACATATTCACGCACGGTCGCCAGCGTCCCGAGGATCCACGACATCACCACCGATATCGCCAGCCCGCCGAAATTCGTCGCGGCCGCCAAGCTGCGCAAAGAAGGCGACCATTCGGTTGAGTATGAAGGCACCGAGATCGGCGCAGCGCAGAAGGAAGCCTATCCCGACATCGAGCCGCTGGTGACCAAAGCACCAAAGGACACGGTGTTCGAAGCCGCACGACAGGCGCTCTCGTCGATGGGCCTCGCCATCGTGGATGTCAGTCCCGGCGAAGGCCGCATCGAGGCAGTCGATACGAGTCTGCTATACGGCTTCAAGGATGACGTGGTGGTGCGGGTTCAGGAAACCCCGGGAGGCACGCGCGTCGACGTGCGCTCGATGTCGCGGGTCGGCAAGAGCGATCTGGGAATGAACGCGAAGCGCATTCGCACATTCCTGGCCCGGCTCCGCGCGAACGTGCCCGCTTGACTGCCGGCTCCAGTTTCCTATTGACGTGTGTGGGCGGTGCAGGAGTAAGATAAGCCTGCCCTTGGCGGGCGGCCGCTTTCTTCCTTCTTGAGGGAGCGGCCGTTTGCAGCCGCGCCACGTGCAAGTGGCCGGTCACATTAGAAGAAGCAGTCGCCATATTTGAGTTGGGAGGAGATGCCAAGCGATCAAAAGCTAAGGGTGTCCCGGACCGCGAGATAACAGCCGCGCTCGTACCGACTCGTCAGTCGGTTTGTCTTCGGCAGGTTCCGTTCAGCCGTTTCCATCTCGCACTGCATCAGGCAGCATGCCCGCTTGTACCTTCCGGGATCAATTGTCATTGCAATCAGACCCGCTACCTTTGCTGCGGGCCCGGTGAAATTCTTTATGGATTTCGGTTGAGACAAACAGGAGGGGAAGAGATGGACCGACGCTATCGTAATTTCAAACTGGCGGCGCTGATGTCTGCGCTGGTATGGGCTGGGTTGGCGCAAGCCGGCCCGGTTACGGATCAGATGCTCGCCGCAGAGGCGGGCGATTCGTGGCTGCACGCCAACGGCAACTGGGCCGCGCACCGCTACAGCACGCTTACGCAACTCAATCCCAGCAACGCCAAAGACCTGAAAGTCGCCTGGGTGTTCTCGGCTGGCGGCAAAAACGATGCGCAAAATACACCATTGTTCCATGACGGTATGGTGTTCTTCGCGCAGGACAACAAGGTGTTCGCGCTGGACGGCAGCAACGGCAACGTGGTGTGGAAGTACGAGCACAAGCTACCGGACGACTGGGGCGGGTACAACGTTCCGTTTATCACCGGCAAGCACCGCGGACTGGCGATCTACGGGGAGAATATCTATTTGTTGTCCAATGACGCCAAGCTGCACGCCATCAATTACAAGACCGGCAAAGCGCTATTCGTGAAGGCGTACGACGGATTCCCGTATCCCAAGGATTTCGCCAAGGCTAAGGACTCGACCGGCTACGCCGTAACAGTCGGCCCGCTCGCCATACCCGGGACCATCATCGTACCGATGAACGGAACCGACTTCGGCGGTTTGCCCGGATATGTACTGGGCGTGGATCCGCAGAATGGCAACGTCAAATGGCAGGCCAACATGATTCCGGCGAAAGGTGAACCGGGTTATGACAGCTGGCCGGAAGGCAGTCAGGCCTACGGCGGCGCCGGTCCCTGGATCACCGGTTCATATGATCCGGATCTCAAGATGTATTACACCGGAACGGCCAATGCGTACGAATGGAATCCGAAGAACCGCGGCGGCGGGGCAATGGATAACGTCGGCGCAGCGAGCATCGTCGCGGTGAACACGGACAACGGCAAAGTCGCGTGGCGCTATGTCGGCGTGCCGGGCGACCCGTGGGATTACGATATTCCACAAACGCCAATGGTGATCAACATCGACGGCAAGAAGACCATTGTGCAGCCCAACAAGACGGGCTACGTGCACTACCTGGATGCCCAGACCGGTAAGTTCATCAAGGCCACGCCGTTCGCCGACAAGATCACCTGGATCAAGGGCTACGATGCCAACGGTCGGCCGATCGACCAGATCGCGCTGCCCAAAGAAGGCGGCGATCCAGTGGAAGTCTGGCCGAGCCTGCTCGGCGGGGTGAACATGTATCCCAATGCATATAGCCCCAAGACCGGCGATCTGTATCTGTCGGCCACCAACGCAGGCATGAAGTACGGCTTCGAAGAGATCAAGGTGATCAGCAACGTGCGGCACTTCGGCGCCTACCAGGAGTTCATCTGGGGCAATGAGGTGAATCTCGCGGTCAATGTGAAGACCGGCAAGGAAGCCTGGAGAAACGAAGACCAAAAACCGGGTTACGCAGGCGGCATGCTGACCACCGCCGGTGGCTTGACTATCTACAGCACGCAGTGGGGAGAATTCCGGGTAGTGGACGCAAGCAGCGGCAAGATACTCTACTCGGTGAACCTGCACACGGCAGCCAAGTCCGGGCCTATCACCTACACGCAGAACGGCAAGCAGTACATCGTGCAGGCGCTGGGCGGGACCGCCGGCTTCGGGCGTGACGATGCTCTGGGCACCGAGTTCGGTAGCATCGTAGTGGGCTTCACCCGCTGACCGGTAGATCGATGAGGACCAAACGCGTGCGGTGCGAGCCGCACGCGTTTTTTACTCAGCGTGCCGCAGCCGTCAGGCCGCGCGAGCGCCGGTTGCGGGCCGGAGCGCTGGACAGCGCCGGCATCGAGCGCTTGAGCGTGCCCACGAAGCCGTCGAAGAACGTGTCGACTTCGGCCTCGATCAAAGCATCGAGATCGGACGGCACCTGCATCCCGTAGACGTATTTGCGCACGCCGAAATAGAACACCCGCGAGTTGACGCCCCACACCAGCTCGAGCTCGGTCTGCGCGAGCGGCACCTGCTCCGGGTCCGGCAGCCCGTACGCTGCACGAATCTCGCGGCACAGCGGCACCACGATACGTTCGCCGACCAGCGCGAACCACCGCCGGTTCATGTCTGCACCTTTCAACCCCGAGAACATGAACAGCCGGACCCACTCGTACGCCAGGATGGTTTTAGCGTAGAGCTTGTAGAACTGCACCATGCGCGTGCGGATCGGCAGGGACCGGTCGGCGATGATCAGCTCCCAGTAGGGATTCCAGCGGCCGATGTAAACCTCTTGATACACGCGCTCGATCAACGCGTCCTTGCTCGGGAAGTAACGAAACAGCAGCGGATGCGTCACCTTCAAGCGCTTGGCGAGCTCGCGGGTATCCCCAGCAAAACCCACCTCGGCGAAGAACTTGATCGCCTCCTGCACGATCTGGCGCTCGCGCTCCGCGCGCGGCAGACGCGTGGTACGCTGCGGCTCTGCGCGCTTCTGCAGCGGCCGCTTGCCGCCAAGACGTGTCACTGGAAGACGTGTCACTGGAGCCTTAGGCACATTGCGTTTCATTGGCTATCTTTCGAGGTCTCGCTTGCCCAGGCAACTCTGCGGCGCAGTCAATGCGCGCTGACTAACCAAACGGTCATTAGCGGATTGCATTGCACAACAAGTGCGCTGCCAACGCCGCGCTGCTTGCCCGGCTTGACGAGTTAGCAACTGGTAACTAAGATCGTTACAAGCTGACCGACATACCTTATAACAGCGGCTGCCTGCAGTAAATAAAATCGCGCTCAAATCGGCTGCGACCGATTGATATGAGGAACCGCACTGCCGGTTCCGTCTAAGCCTTGGAGGAGGAATGAGCATGCGAGGGTCTGCATCCAGGCCGGGCGCGCTTCCGGCCATACTTGCGCTGGTGTCCTTGACCGCCGCGCTGCCCGGCGCGGCACAAACTCCGTCCGGAGAGCCGATTAAAATCGGCGCTGTCCTTTCCCTCACGGGTCCCGGCGCCGGCCTCGGACAGGCCGAGCGCAGCGGTGTCCAGCTCGCCGAAAAGCTGATCAACGACAAGGGCGGCATCAAAGGCCGGCCGCTCAAGGTGTTGATCGAGGACGATGGCTCGAAAGCGGACATTGCGAAGAGCAAAGCTGAGGACCTGGTGTTCAACGACAAAGTGAAGGCGATCATCGGACCTTCGCTCACGGCCAGCACCGGCGCCGTTGCCGCCATCACCAATGCGCAGCAGATCCCGCAGTTGTGCATCACGGGTCTCGGCCCGCAGATCGAGCTCACCTACAAATCGCTGTACCACATGATGCCGCCGCAGACGCTCAATGCCAAAGCGATGCTGGAGTACGCTACCAAAGCGCTCAAGGTGAAGAAGGTCGGCGTGTTGCACGATTCGGGCTACGGTCAGCTCGTGAACAATGCGCTGCAGGCGCAAGCCGGCGCCTATGGCATCGAGTTCGTCGCGGTAGAGAAGTTCGAGGTCGGCGCCACGGACGTATCGACGCAGGCCGCGAAGGTGCGGGCGGCCAATCCCGAAGTGCTGTTCATCATCGCTACCAACCCCGTACCGTTTCGCAATGCGCGCCAGATGCGCATCGAGCAGCCGATCGTATCGGCGCTGGGTTCGTCGGCGTATCAATACGTGAATGGCATGGGCGAGTTCGGCCACGACATCGTGTTTCCCGAGTTCGTGATAGGCGAGGATCCGCTCCCACATCAAGTCGAGTTCGTGAACCTGTACAAGAAGACGTACAACGCACTGCCGAAGAATTACGAAGCGGCCGGCTTCGACGCGCTCAATGCACTGGCGCGTGCGCTGGAGAAAGTCGGTCCCGACGCTGCGCCCGATGCGCTGGCCAAGGCGCTGCGCGAACCATACAAAGGCGTGCTCGCGACCTATAACTTCGGCGCGCAGGACATGACCGGGATCGAGCTGTCGAGCTATGTATTTTCTAAGTTGATGAACGGCAAGTTCACGCGACTGCCGTTCAAAGCACAGTGACTTCAGGAGGCAAACATGAGAAAGAACGTCGAGTTCAACAGCAAGGGATCCAAGATTCGCGGCGTGCTGGTCACCCCGGACTCGGGCAAGGGGCCGTTTCCGATTGCGGTAATGGGCGGGGGCTGGTGCTATGTGAAGGAGATCGTTCTGCCGCATTACGCCGAGGCGATCGTGAAAGCCGGCGTGGCGGTGCTCATGTTCGACTATCGCGGCCTCGGTGAAAGCGAAGGCGAGCCGCGCCAGCATATCGATCCGTGGGGTCAGATCGAGGACTACAAGAATGCGATCAGCTTCGTGATGAAGCAGCCCGAGATCGATGCCCGACGCGTGGGCGTGTGGGGCATCTCCTATGCCGGGGGTCACGTCGTGGCGGTGGCTGCGACCGATCCTCGCGTGAAATGCGCGGTATCGACCGTGCCGGTGGTGGAAGGCTGGGAGACGATGAAGCGCTGCCATGGCGAGCGCAAGTTCGAAAAGCTGCTGAGCCTCATCATGGAAGATCGCGTGCGCCGCTCCGACGGACAGCCGAGCGCGATGATGCCGATGTCGCATTCCGATCCGGACAACAATCTTTCGAGCTGGCCGTTTCCGCACGTCTATGAGATCTTCCAGCGCATCAAGGAAAAGGAGGCGCCGCGCCATGAGCATCGCAACACCGTCGAGTCGGTCGAGATGCTGCTCAGCTACAACGTGTTCCCTTACGCCAGGCGCATCTTGAACACGCCCACGCTGGTGGTGGTCGCCGAGCAGGACAACATCACGCAGTGGGATCTCGAGATCGAGATGTACAACACCATCCCGGCCGGCAACAAGGAGCTGGTGGTGCTGGAGAAGGTCAACCACATGAGCCTCTACTCCACTCGCCATCATCTGGAAATGGCATCGGGGCATCACGCGCGCTTCTTGAAGAAGCATCTGATCGACGAGTTCACCGCCGAGGCGTGAGATGCACGCCCGCTCCTTTTCCCGGAGCGGGCGGCGAACCCTGCGTCATCGCCTCTTCCTCGAGCGCGACACATGAGCGGGACGCTGCTTCTCCAGTCAGCGCTGGCCGGTCTCACCAACGGCTTCGTCTATGCGCTGGTGGGTCTGGGGATCGCCGTCATCTTCCGCGGCACGCGGATCATCAACGCCATGCAAGGCGAGTTCGCGCTGGTTGGCGGCATGGCCGCGTATCTGGTGTTGGATCGGCTCTCGTTCCCGCTGGCGTTCGCCGCTTTGGGTGGGATCGCCGCGGGGGGCATGCTGGGCTGGCTGACCGACTTGCTCCTTGTGCGTCCCACACGCCGCCGCGGCGGCACTGAAGAGAGCTTTCTGCTGCTCACCCTAGGGATCGCCTTTGCGATCTCGGCCGGCGTGCTGTTTATCTTCGGCCGCGATTCTCGGCTGCTGCCCGGGATCGGCGGCGAGACCTCACAGATCTTCTTCGACGCCGCGATCCGCACGCACGCGCTCTGGCTGATCGCGATCTCCTCGCTGGTGATGCTGCTGCTCTGGCTGTTCTACCACCGCACGCACATCGGCCTGTCGATGATGGCCGCCTCGATCGACGAGGACGGCGCGGCCAGCATCGGCATCGACGTGCCCCGCATGCGCACGCTTACTTTTCTGTTGGGCGGACTGGTGGGCGGCCTCGCCGGTGTGCTGGTATCGCCGCTCATCACCATCCATTACGAGATGGGGCTGCTGCTGACGTTGAAGGGATTCGCAGCCGCGATTCTAGGCGGGCTCAGCAATCCGTTCGGTGCAGTGGTGGGCGGAGTGACGCTCGGTCTCGTGGAGTCGCTGGCGGTGCTGTCCGTGTCTTCCGGCTACAAGGACGTCATCGCCATGACCATCCTGATTTTGATCATGATCGTGCTGCCCAACGGCATGCTCGGTAAGCGCGCCCGCAAGGGCGGGTGAAGGACGCCGCGACCCGATGAAGCAATTCGAGAGTGAGGTGCCTTCATCGTTGCCGGCGTCGCGCTTGCGCAGCGTCCGCTACCGGATGTGGGGCGTTGTCGCCGTGCTCTTTGCGCTGTGGGCTGTGGCGCCTGGATTCGCATCGCGCAGCGTGATCGATATGCTCGTGTTCTCCGGCCTCTATACCATCGCCGGACTGGGCGTCGCGTTCCTGCTCGGCCAGTGCGGTATCGTCTCGCTGGCACAGAGCGTGTTCTACGGCATCGGCGCATACAGCACCGCGTACTGCACCACGCACTATGGCTGGCCCGCGCCCGCAGGCTTCGCCATCGGCGTCGCCATCAGCGCGGCGATCGCGCTGGCGGTCGGATGGCCGGTCCTGCGCCTCTCAGGATACTTTCTGGCGCTCGCGACGCTCGCGCTCGCCATCATCGGACAGGTATTGTTCACCGAATGGGACTGGCTCACCGGCGGCACGCTCGGCATCGGCGGCATTCCGCATCTCAATCTGTTCGGCTTCGTGCTGAACAGTCCGCAACGCTTCTACTACCTGGTATGGCCGGTGGCGGCGCTGCTGCTGCTGCTGCATCGCAATCTGTTGCGCTCGCGCACCGGTTTCGCGATGCGCGCGATGCGCGACGCACCCGCTGCGGCCGCCGTACTCGGCGTGGACAACCATTTGCTCAAAGTGAAAGTATTCGTGCTGAGCGCTGTCCTCGGGGCGCTCGCCGGCAGTCTGTTCGCGCACTATGTTTCCTTCGTCAGCGTGGACAGCTTCGGCGTGGACCGCGCGATCAATTTTCTGCTGCTGGCGGTTCTGGGTGGAGCGAAAACAGTGCTCGGCACGGTGCTCGGCGCCTTGTTCATCACCATCATGCCGCGCTTGCTGTCCCGGTTCGGCGATATCCACGCCGTGCTGTTTGCGGGGTGTCTGATCGCCGCGGTGATCTTCCTGCCCGAGGGCTTCGGCGGCGCGCTGGGACGGATGGCGCAACGGCTGCGTGCGCGTCAGGCGAGGACTTGACGCCATGGCGGCCTTGCTCGAAGTGAAACAGGTCTCGCGCAGCTTCAGCGGTTTGCGTGTGCTCAACAATGTGAGCTTCGCCGTCGAGGCGGGTGGGATCATCGGGCTCATCGGCCCCAACGGCGCAGGCAAGAGCACGCTGTTCAACATCGTTTCCGGATTTCTCGCGCCGGACGCAGGTCTGGTTCTGTATCAGGGGCACGATGTGAGTCGCCTGTCGGTGCCAGCGCGCAGCCGGAGCGGGCTGGTGCGCACGTTCCAGACGCCGCAGGTGTTCGCCAACCTCACAGTCCGCGAAAACATCATGGCCGGCTCGTATAAGCAGACGGCGAGCGGCCTGACCGCAGGCCTGCTCGGTACGCCGAGGGCACGCGCAGACATTGCGCGGATGCGCGCAGCCGCCGACGCGGCATGCGAGCGGTTCGGCCTCACACGGGTGGTCGATCAGCTCGCCGGCAAGCTGCCGGGCGGACAGCAGCGCCTGGTAGAGCTTGCGCGCGCGTGGGTCTCCGAACCCGCGTTGCTGTGCCTGGACGAGCCTTCCTCCGGTCTCAACTCCAAAGAAGTCGCCCGCCTCATGCAGACGCTGCAGCGGCTCAACCGTGAGGGGCTCACCATCCTGCTGGTATCGCACGACATGGATCTGGTCACGATCGCTTCGAGCATCCATGTGCTGTGCTTCGGCGAGATCATCGCCAGCGGTGCGCTCACGCAGATCCAAGCCGATGCGCGCGTGCGCGAAGCGTATCTCGGACTCTAACCTGGATAATTCATGAAGACGCCCCCGTGTGCGGACAATCACTGGCGTGCCATGTCGAGGGGCAAGCTCTTTGTCTGTACAGTGTGTTGCGTCGGGCTACTCGGGCGCTGGCGGCCGATTTCCGGCCATTTGCGGCATGCCCGTCTCGCCAATAGTCGGAGCTATTGGCAGCGACGGTCGAGCCGCAACTGGCTCGGAACTCGACTCGCCATCATCCCGAGTCCTTCATGAATTATCCAGGCTGAAAGCATGCTGCGCGTGGACAGCATCGAAGCGGGCTACGGCGGCATTCCCGTGCTGCGCGGCGTGTCGCTCGCGATCGAGCGCAACGAGTCGGTCGCCATCATCGGCGCGAACGGTGCGGGGAAGTCCACTTTGGTACGCGCAATCTGCGGATTGTTGCCGGTCGAAGCCGGCCGCATCATGCACGATGGGCGCGAAATCCAGAGGCTGCCGGCGCATTCCCGCTCGCAGCAGGGTATCGCGGTGGTGCTGGAAAACCGCCATTTGTTCGGCGAGCTTTCGGTGCGCAACAACCTCACGCTCGCGGCCGTCCACAGTGGTCGCCGGCGCGAGAACGCGCGCCGATTCACGCTGGATCAAGTCCTCGATTTGTTCCCGTTCATGCGTGCGCGGCTGGATGCATCGGTCGCGCTGCTCTCGGGCGGTGAGCAGCAGATGGTCGCCATTGCGCGCGCGCTGCTGCTGCACCCCGAGCTGCTGATCATGGACGAGCCGTCGACCGGTTTGTCGCCCAAGGTGGTGCGCGACATCGTCGGTGTGATGGCGCGGCTGCGCGAAGGTGGCATGAGCATTTTGCTGGTCGAGCAAAACGTGGCGCTGGCGGCGGAAACCTCCGAACGCGCCTATGTGATGTCCCTCGGGCGCGTAGTGCACGAAGTGCGGCGCGGCGAGTGGGCCAGTTTCATCAGCGATGAGCGGCTGCTGCGTGCTTACCTGGGCGGTGAGCGCGCCGACACCACCGCTTGAGATGCGATGACGACGAGCCTGCATACCGATATCAGCGGCTGGGCCACGCGCTTGAATACGGAGGACGTAGCCCGCTATACGGGGAGCGGCGTATGGCGCAACGTCACGCTGGCCGAGACCGCCCGGCGCCAAGCTGGCCAAGACGCGCAGCGTATCGCTGTAATCGAAGGCGGCATCCAGCAGAAGCTTCCAACAAAAGAGCTATTCGTGAAAAACTTATGGGGGGAGGAAGCATCGGAAGCTGAGGTGGGAAAGGCCACGGGCTGACCGCCCGTACCTGCATCGTGAAAAACACATCGAGGGCGGAGATGAAGCAGTTTTCAAGACATCTGAGGAGCGCGGCGATTCTCGTCGCCATCGCGTCGGCGGCCAGTGCAGCGCGCGCCGGCGAGATTCCATTGACCAATCCCATGTCGGGAGACGAAAAGGCGATCAAGGAAGGTAAGTCATGGTTCCGCAATACGTGCAGCCCGTGTCACGGCGGGCGCGCTGACGGGGCTGGCGAGCGCGGCACCGCTGCCGACCTGCGCGTGTTCAACAAAGGTTTCCGTAAGTTCGTCGATACCGTGCAGCACGGCAAGGACACCGGCCGCACCATGACCATGCCGGCGTGGGGCGCCGTGCTGGACGAAAAGACCATCTACCAGATCGGCGCGTATATCGAGACGCTCGCGATCGAGGGCGCCAACTGGAAGGAAGGCGTCGCCCAGCATTGACACGTCGTACCGCGGCTGCCAGAGAGCGCGGCTGCGGGGGCTGGTAAGAAAGCGCTATGCACCTGATCGCCCAACGTATCACGGCGAGCAGGCGCATCCCTGCGCGCGCCCACCTTCAGATCACGCTGCTGTGCGCGCGTGACTCTTGCTCCTGATTGGGCGCCTGCGCATCGGCGAAGATCATATCCGCCGCCTTGTCGGCGATCATCACCGTCGGCGCGTTGGTATTGCCTGAAGTGATGCGCGGCATGATCGACGCATCGACGACGCGCAATCCCGCAATCCCGTGCACTCGCAGTCGATCGTCCACCACGGCGAGCGCGTCGTGTCCCATCTTGCAGGTGCCGACCGGGTGGAAGATCGTGGCACCCAGATCGCCGGCAACCTGGGACAACTCCTCGTCCGATTCGTAGCGCGCCCCCGGTTTGTATTCTTCCGGCCGATAGCGCGCAAGCGCGGGTGCCGACATGATCCGCCGCGTAAAGCGGATCGAGTCGACAGCGACCTTGCGGTCCTCTGCAGTGGCGAGGTAATTCGGCTGAATGGCCGGGTGTGCGAGCGGATCCGCGCTCTTGATGCACACATGGCCCCGGCTGGTGGGCCGCAGGTTGCATACCGACGGTGTGATCGCGGCGAAGCTGTGCAGCGGCTCGCCAAACTTGTCCAGCGACAGCGGCTGCACATGCCACTCGATGTTCGCGGAAGGTTGCGCAGGATCGCTGCGCGCGAACGCGCCCAGTTGCGAAGGCGGCATGGTGAGCGGGCCGGTCTTGAACAGCAGATACTCCAGCGCCATCGCTATTTTTCCGAAGATGCTGTTGGCGCGCTGGTTGAGCGTCACGGCGCCGCTCACCTGGTAGATCATCCGCAGCTGCAGGTGATCGTGCAGGTTCTCGCCCACTCCCGGGAGCTCGTGCACCGGCGCGATGCCATGACGCCGCAGCAGCTCGCCCGGTCCCACGCCGGACAATTGCAAGATCTGGGGCGAGCCGATCGCGCCTGCGCTCAACAGCACCTCGCGTCGCGCCGTCACGAATGTGCCCGTGCCATCGCGCGACATCAGCTCGATCCCGGTAGCGCGGCGCGTGCCTTGCGCCGTCTCGATGCGCACGCGCCGCACGTGTGAGTCCGTCATCACCTGCAGATTGGCCCGGTGCAGCACCGGACGCAGAAATGCTTTGGTTGCGCTCCAGCGCACACCGCGCCGCTGGTTCACCTGGAAATAGGCGGTGCCGAAATTGTCGCCGCGATTGAACTCCACGATCTTCGGGATGCCCGATTGCGCGGCGGCTTCCTGCCATGCGTCGAGAATTTTCCAGTTGACGCGCCGCTCTTCGACACGCAGCTCACCACCTGCGCCGTGGAACTCGTCCGCCCCGTGGGCGTAATCCTCGGTGCGCTTGAAGTAGGGCAGCACCTCGCTCCAGGACCAGCCGCGATTGCCGAGCGCAGCCCAGTAATCGTAGTCGGAGCGTTGTCCGCGCATATAGATCATCGCGTTGATCGATGAGCAGCCGCCCAGCACCCGCCCGCGCGCATAGCCGATGCTGCGCCCGTTGAGGCCGCTTTCCGGCTCGGTCTGGAAGCACCAGTCGGTGCGCGGGTTGCCGATGGTGTAGAGATACCCGACCGGAATGTCGATCCAGAAGTAGTCGTCGCGGCCGCCCGCCTCCACCAGCAGCACGCTGACATCGCCGCGCGCGGAGAGCCGGTTCGCCAGCACGCAACCGGCCGTTCCGGCACCGACGATTACATAGTCATAACTTTCACGAGCCCGCACTGCACATGTCTCCTGTGAGGCCGGCGCCAGCATTTCTGTCGGCGCATGCTAAGCCATGGTACCGCAACCGTTGCCTGGCCCGGACAGTGTAGCGCGCGCAGCTGACATCAGTGTAGTTCCGGGCAAGGAATATGCATCAAGATCGGCACTGTCCAGCCGTTAATGAGTGCGATCATGGCCCAGGCTACCCACCAAAGCGCGCTACCGCTCGGCTCCATGCTGATGGAGTACCGGCTCGCTTCGGTATTGGGCGCGGGCGGCTTCGGCATCACTTATCTGGCGCGCGACATCAATCTCGAGAAGGACGTCGCGATCAAGGAGTATCTGCCCGGTTCGGTCGCGGTGCGCGCACCCGACCAGTCGGTCCATCCCACCAGCCCCGCACACCAGGACGATTACAAATGGGGACTGGAGCGCTTCATCCAGGAATCGCGCACGCTCGCCAAATTCGGTCACCCGAACATCGTGCGCGTGAATCGCTTCTTCGAAGCCAATGGTACCGGCTACATGGTGATGGACTACGAAGACGGCGAGCCGCTGAAGGCGTTCCTGCAGCGCAACCCGTTCCCCCCGGAAGCATCACTGAAGAAGCTGTTGAGTCCGCTGCTCGACGGCCTGGAAAAGGTCCATGCAGCCGGCTTTCTGCATCGTGACATCAAGCCAGACAACATCTTCGTGCGCCAAGACGGCGGCCCGGTGCTGATCGATTTCGGCTCTGCACGGCAGGCCGTCGGCGGCGCCACACAAACGCTCACGACCATCGTCTCGCCGGGCTATGCCCCATTCGAGCAATACACGACGAGCGCCGAGCAAGGTCCCTGGTCCGATATCTACTCGCTCTCCGGCGTCCTGTACTTCGCCGTGACGGGCCAGCCGCCGCCCGATGCCATCACCCGCATGAAGTCGGATAACATGGCCAAAGGCCTCGGCGCAGCGCGCATGCGTTACAGCGCACACTTCGTCGATGCGATCGCGTGGGGTCTCGCAATGGAAGACACCTCGCGTCCGCGCACCGTTGCACAGTGGCGCGAGGTGCTGTTCGGTCAGAAGAACTTAGCGGCGCAGCCGCAGATGGTCGCGCGGCCCAAACCCCCCGCGATGGCCAAGCCGACGGCACAGCAAAACGTCTCAGAGCAGGCGCAGCGTGCCATCGCGATCGCCTCTGCAATGGCGGAATCGCGTGGCCGCAATGAAGCACGTGCAGCCTCACCGTGGCGCTGGCTGACGCCGGCGGCGCTGGTGTTGGGTGCAGCGGCGGTCGGCTTGCGGATACTGCCCGCCCACCAGACAACTCCGCCCGTAACCCAAGTGCGCGTTATCACCGTATCACCCGCTAGCCTGCCGCCGCGCAGACTCGAGCCACCTATTCCTGGACCGTCTGCAACCGTACAGCAAACCGCTGCACCTCAAGATGGCTCTGTACCGGCTGTACCAAGCGATGTCCAAGCGCCGCTCGCCAGCGTCACACCGGACGCAGGCACAGGTGCGAGTGCGTCATCATCGCTCGATCCGGCACCCACTTCGTCTCCCGTCGCAGCAGCAGTGCCGCACACGCTGACACCCGTGATCGAACAGCGGATCGCAGCACGCATGCATGCATTCGATCCAGCCAACACCGGTCTCACGCGCGAGCAGCTCGGCAAAGCCTTCCCCCGTGCGGCCGAGCGCTTCGAAGACGTCGACACGGATCATGACGGTCGCGTAACTCTCGATGAGCTGATTGCGGCCTGGTCTCGCATCGCCAGTCTTCCTCCGCAGCAGTAGCTTTGCATCGGATGGCATCGGTCTTCGTGCGCGCGTTGCAGGGCCAGCGTGCAATCGCCTTCAAAAGTGCAAAGTAAGCGTTAAATCCGGCAGTTGACCCTGATGTGACACAAGTTGACGCGCCCATTGCAAGCGCGGAAAGTGCGCGTCAACCATCGAACCGGAGATCGATACGGTTCACTCCGCTTAACGCCTCCTCCGCTGGGCGAGATGCCGGTCATCGCAAGATGTCCGGCTTTTTTTTCGCGGGCCGGCCCGGCGCGAAATTCCTTCCGGAACTGCACAGGATTACACTGTCGCTTTCGCTTCTCGGGGAGGACGAGCGTGTCCGCACCGGGCCTGTTGGAGCGTCTGAGTCAGCTTGCCGTCATCCCTGTGCTGCGGCTCGCAACGCGCGATGCCGCTGAGCAGGCGATTGCCTGCCTGCTCGATGCCGGTTTCAAGACCGTCGAGCTTACGCTCACCACGCCCGACGCCGTGGCGCTGATCGATGATTTGCGCCGGCGTGCGGGCAATGATTTCCTGGTGGGAGCGGGTACGGTCCTCGATTTGCAGACTGCGCAGCGCTGTCTCGATGCGGGCGCGGATTATCTGGTGTCGCCCTGCCTGGTGTCCGGCATGGCGCAGCTTGCGCGTAACGCCGGGCGCGCGGCATTGATTGGCGGCTTCACACCGGGCGAAGTTCTCGCCGCCTGGCGCGAGGGGGCATCGATAGTGAAGGTGTTTCCGGCTGCCACCGGCGGGCCCGCCCATCTGCAGGCGATCCACGCGGTGTTCCCTGAAATCCCGTTGTGTCCAACCGGCGGCGTCTCGAATGCAAACCTCCTTGAATACTTCAACGCCGGCGCGCGCATGGTCGGAGTGGGCAACAACATCATCGATCAAAAAGCATTGGCCGCCGGAGATCGCCCCCGCGTAATCGCACACGCGCGGAGCTTTCTGGAGTCGGCGGCTCAGGCACGCTCACGATAATGGCTGCCGGCGTGGACATCGTTGCCTTGGGTGAGCCGCTCTACGAGTTCAGCGAGATACCGGGCCAGCCGGGCCGGTATCTGCAAGGCTTCGGTGGTGATACCACGAACGCGGCGATCGCCGCCGCTCGGCAGGGCGCCAAAGTGGCTTACGTAACGCGTCTGGGGAAGGATGAGTTCGGCAGGCAGTTTCTCGACCTGTGGCGCAAAGAAGGTGTCGATGTGTCGGGCGTCGGCATCGACGCAGAGGCGCCCACCGCGGTTTACTTCATCCACTACGGCGCCCAAGGCCATGTGTTCAGCTATCTGCGTACTGGCTCTGCGGCCAGCCGCATGCGTCCCGATCAGCTTCCGCTCGAACTGATCGCCGGCGCACGCTACTTTCACACCTCCGCCATCTCGCAGGCGATCTCCGCTTCCGCATGCGACGCGGTCTTCGCGGCAATCGAAGCCGCAAAGGCCGCCCACGTCGCGGTCGCCTACGACTCCAATTTACGCCTGCGCCTGTGGCCGCTGGCGCGGGCAAAAGCAGTGATTGCCGCCACCGTCGCACTCGCGGACTATTTCCTGCCCAGCCTGGATGATGTACAGGTCCTGTCCGGTTTGCAGCGGCCGGAAGCGATCGTCGACTGGTGTCACGATCTGGGCGCCCGGCACGTCGCGCTGAAGCTCGGCGCGGACGGTGTGCTGGCCAGCGACGGCCATGGCCGACAGCGGATAGCCGGGCATAAGGTGGATTGCGTCGATGCGACCGGAGCGGGCGACTGCTTCGCCGGGTGCTTTCTCGCGTGCCTGGCGAAAGGCGAAGACTTCTGGTACGCGGTGCGTTACGCCAACGCCGCCGCTGCGCTCACCACGACCGGCTTCGGCGCCGTCGCACCGTTGCCCCGGCCACAAGCAGTGCGCGCGCTGCTGGGCGGTTGACGCCGGCAATGCGCCAACGGCTCACAGCTGTAACGGCGCAGCGTAACCGGTGAGCTCGAGATAGCCACGCCCCACGACACGTCCTGCGCTGCTCGCCTCCACTGCGCCTTCCCAATAGATCGCACCGGTGGTCGCGCGGCTGTCGAGCTCCTGATCGTCCATCAAAGGGTGCAGATCGAGCACCAGATCGCCGGCGCGGACTCGCATGCCGACGGGATAATCGACACCGGTGTGCGGTGAACGCCAGTGACGCAACGGCTGGAATCGCACCGCCAGGGGCGCGAGCGTATTCACTGCTCCATCCGCAGTGCGATGCGTGGCTGATGTCCAGTACTCACCGCCGCGCCTGGCGCGAATGCGAAACGCCATCAGCGCCGAGCCGTCGTCCAGATTGATGCCCATCCAATCCCATCCCGAGGCCGCCTTCCCGAGATAGTTGTTCGACCATTCATGGTCCAACCAGGCTCGTCCCGACACCAGGCGACTGCGCCCAGCGACAGTAATGGTTCCCGTCGCAGCGAGCTGAGGAAAGCTGTAATAGCAGCTCGCCTCGCCAGGCAGCGGTCCTTTCCGGCTGAAGCCGCCCTGCCCCTGCAGCAGCAACGGCTGGGCGGGTACGAACGCGAGCGCGAAGTCGAACGCGCGCGCCGCAATGTGGGAGCGATAGCGCCCGTCTTCCAGCATCAAGGTCCAGTCGTCGATGTGGACTGCCGTGGTTTCTTCTGAGGCCTCGGCGATACCGAAACCCACCCGCGCCGCACGCTGATCTTGCTGGAGACGTTGCGTGCCCGGATCGCTCAACGCCGCGTGAGCGAACAGCAGTTGCCTGGGCGCGAATGCGCTGGGATTGCCTTCCTGGACACGCGGCCGGCTGCGGAAGAAAGTGATCTGCATACCGAGCGCGCCGCCAGCCTGGTCCTGCAGGCACCCGGTGATATACCACCATTCGGTCAACGTGGCTGGATGCGCACCGTGATCGCGCGGAAAGCTGAATCGAGCCGCCACATCGCGCGAGACGCATGCGAGTGGGCAGCTCCCCGGATATGCCAGGGCTGCCACGGCTGTCAACCAGCGGCGGCGATTCCAGTGACGTGACATTGTCATTGCACGTCCCGAAAAATCAACTGCCTGCACCCCGGTGATGCATGAGAGCAACACTCTCGATACCCAGACTCCGTCGCTTGCTCCGAACAGATTTTATGTCGGTACAATGCGACATTTCCCTTTATAAATAAAGAGATGGACACGCTTTCAAAACCACGCTAGTCTTTGCGCCATGGTGCTCCGGAGGAA
>Ga0335084_10002696_pt1 | contig 17174 bp, 12 predicted proteins | sample Lox_Sample_44_FD_206721 | JGI IMG/M metagenome (GOLD analysis project Ga0335084, IMG submission 206721) | Soil microbial communities from Loxahatchee National Wildlife Refuge, Florida, United States - Lox_Sample_4.4 | ecosystem: Environmental > Terrestrial > Soil > Wetlands | place: USA... | reverse complement strand
GCCGCGACGGTCGTTCAGTTGCGCAACAAACCGCGCCCCGGCGGACGCCGGGGCGCGATCGCGTGCTTTCAACGTGGTTCAGCGTGCTTCAATGTCCGCCGCCCCCTCCGGCGGACTCCAGGTCGCGCAGCACGGCATCCAGGTTGAACGCGGCCGGCTTCTGCCGCGGCGGGAACTTCACGAAGTTCTCGATCTGGCTGGCGACCACGCCCTGCATCAAATAGATGATGTAGGCGTGGGAGATCATCCAGTCGTAGTAGGTGTTCGAGTTCTCGTCGGCGCGCTCGAACGGGTCACGCCGCAGGTTGAACATCTTTGGGATCCGCAGCTTCACGAACGGCTCCGCCCAGCACGCCAGTTGCTGCGCGCGCTGCTCCATCAGCACGACCTTCCAGTCGCCCATGCGGATCGCCAGGATGTCGCCGTCGTCGCTGATGTAGAAGAAGAACTTGCGCGGACTCTCCTTCACTTCGCCCTTGAGGTACGGCAGCATGTTGTAGCCGTCCAGGTGCACCTTGAAGGTCTTGTCGCCGGCCTTGTATCCCGCGAGCAGCTTCTCCTTGATGTCTGGCTCTCCGGCAGCGGCAAGGAAGGTCGCCATCCAGTCCTGGTGGGAGACGATGCCGTTGATCACGGAGCCGGCCTTGAACTTGCCCGGCCAGCGCACGAAGCACGGCACACGCCAGCCGCCATCCCAGTTGGTGTTCTTCTCCGAGCGGAACGGCGTGATGCCGGCGTCCGGCCACGTGTTGTAGTGCACGCCGTTGTCGGTCGAGTACATCACGATCGTGTCGTCGGCGATGCCGAGGTCGTCGATCTTCTTCAGCATCTTGCCGACGTTTTCGTCGTGCGCGACCATCACGTCGTTGTAATCGCCCTGGCCGCTCTTGCCCTTGTGCTTCGCGGCCGGGTGGGTCCGGAAGTGCATCGCCGTGGTGTTCCACCACAGGAAGAACGGCTTGCCCGACTTGTGCGCGTCGTCGAGGAAGCGCAGCGCGTGCTCGGTCACCTCGTCGTCGATGGTCTCCATGCGCTTGATCGTCAGCGGGCCAGTGTCCTCGACCACCTGACCGCCCTTGCCGTCGGCCTTGCAGTGCAAGACGCCGCGCGGGCCGAAGCGCTTCTTGAACTCCGGGTCCTTCGGGTAGTCCGGGTCCTCCGGCTCCTGCTCGGCGTTGAGGTGATAGAGATTGCCGAAGAACTCGTCGAAGCCGTGCATCGTCGGCAGATGCTCGTCGCGGTCGCCGAAGTGGTTCTTGCCGAACTGGCCGGTCACGTAACCGAGCGGCTTGAGCAGTTCGGCGATCGTCGGATCCTCCGCCATCAGGCCGTTCGGAGCGCCGGGCATGCCGACCTTCGTCAGCCCGGTGCGGATCGGGTTCTGGCCCGTCATGAAAGCGGCGCGGCCCGCGGTGCAGCTCTGCTGCGCGTAGTAGTCGGTGAACGCCACACCTTCGTGGCCGATGCGGTCGATGTTGGGCGTGAAGTAGCCCATCTGCCCGCGGCTGTTGTAGCTGATGTTCCACCAGCCGATGTCGTCTCCCCAGAGAATCAGGAAGTTCGGTCTCTTTGCTGCCATCTCATCCTCCTGTTGATGCCTCGTGCTTCGGCGAAACCCCGCGGCGCGTCCCGGCCGCGGGCTGGTCCTGCGATCATGCGGGTGCTGCAGGTGCGGGCGCGGCGTTGCGTCCCACGCCGGAAAACGGCGAAACCGGCGACGGGTCGCCATGGCACGCGGCGAACGCCTTGCCGCTGCCGCACGGACACGGCGCAGCGCGATCGCGCTGCGCGTCCATCTGCGCCACCGCCTGCATCACCTCGGCCGGCGGCCGGCCCTTGCTGTAAAGCTGCGCCATCACGTTGAACGTCGGGCCGGTGTGCAGGAAGAAGCGTTCCAGCCCCGCGCACAGGTAGTTGTGCCCCGGTTCGCCGTCGCGTGACAGGGCGAAGCGGTCCTTCGGGCAGCCGCCATTGCACCAGTTGCGCACCTTGCAGTCGCGGCACTGCGCCGTCAGCGTGTCGCGCTTATCGTTACCGAACTTGCGCTGCGCAGGAGAGCCGACGAGCTCCGCCATGTGCGTATGGTGAATGTTGCCGAGTTTGTATGACGGCTCGACGAAGTGGTCGCAGGCATAGAGATCGCCGTTGTGCTCGAGCGCCGGGCCGTAGCCGCAGGTGGGCGCATGGATGCACAGCCGGTGGCGGCCGAAGAACGCTTCCAGCGTGACATCGAAGAGCTGCACGTAGACGCTGCCGACGTCGCGCCGCACCCACTCCTCGAAGATGTCGATCAGAAAGCGGCCGTACTGCTCGGCGCCCACGGTGCGCTCGGTGACGCGGTGGCCGGTCTGCGTGTACAGCAGGCGCGGGCGGCCCGGCTGCTCGCTCCAGCCCCTGTTGGCGATGGCGATGGTTTGCTCCGTCGCGCGCTCGATGATCGGGATGAACTGCATCCAGGTGACGCCGAGCTCGTCGCGGAAGAAGCGGTAGACGGTACGGCCGTGGTGCTGATTGGCGGCGTTGACCGTGCACAGGACGTTGAAGTCGACACCGTGATCGCGCAGTAGGCGCCAGCCGCGCATCACCAGGTCGAACGTGCCCTGGCCGCGGCGGTCGAGGCGGTAGGTGTCGTGCAGTTCGCGCGGTCCGTCCACGCTCAGGCCAACCAGGAAGCCGTGCTGCTTGAAGAACACGCACCAGTCGTCGTCGAGCAGCAGCCCGTTGGTCTGGAAGGTGTGCAGCACCTGCTGGCCAGGCCGCCGATGGCGCTCCACCAGCGCCACGGCCTCACGGAAGAACTCGAGCTTCATCAGCGTCGGCTCGCCGCCCTGCCACGCGACCGTCACCTCGGGCGTTCGGTGCGCCTCAAGCAGCTGGCGGATGTACTGCTCCAGCGTCGCGTGCGACATGCGGTGCCGATCGTTCGGGTACAGCGCTTCCTTCGAGAGGAAGAAGCAGTAGGTGCAGTCGATATTGCAGGTCGAGCCGCTCGGCTTGGCGAGCAGGTGGAAGCCCGGCGGCCCGTCGAATGCCGCGGGCAACTTGGGGCCGGCGGCGGCAGACGTGGGCGCGGCGGGAGTGGTCATCGGAGGGCGGGGCGGCGCGTCTCAGCCGATGCGCAGCAGCACCGCGAAGAAGGCGAACACGCCGACGAGGATAAGAACGAAGGAGACGCCGTACAGCGGCGTCAGCTTCTGGCCGCTGCCCAGGCCGGCGATCGGCTTGTAGTTCTCGCTCCACAAGTAGCGCAGAAGGCGCCGGTATTCGAAGATCGCGAACACCAGCGTCAGTATCCCGGAGCCGATCAACAGCAGCCCCAGATACCAGGCGGCGTCCGGGAAGCGCACCTCCCCGATCCTCGGGTAGTCGCGCAGTCGGTAGACGAACTGGAATACGACGAAGCCGAAGCCGATCAGTGACACCGCCGTGCGCAGGTAGGCAAGCATCGTGTTCTCGACTGCCAGCCGCGTCCGCATCCACGAGAAGTGGCTGTCGGCCGAGACGCGCACTTCGAACTCGCGCAACGCGTCGTCGTTCCCGCTCATGAGACTACCCCTTCACGCCGGGCGCTCCGGAACAAGCGCTTCCGTCGACCGTGCGCGCTCATGCCTTCGCTCCCGTCCGGTCTTGCGCTGCGCCCTTGGCGAGCCAAGCGTCGGCGGCGGCGACCGCGCGGTTCAGGGCTTCGCCCATCTGCGGCGTGGCAATGAAGACGTTGTCCTCGCCGATCGCCTTTATCACCCCTGTCTTGGCGAGCTGGTCGCGAAGGGCCGGGTCAACGCCCACGAGCATCAACTTGCCGTCGCCGCGCTGCAGTTCGCGTGCATAGCGCTCGAGCACGGTCATGAACGTGCTGCCAATCTCGCTCTTGCCGCGCAGGCTGATCGCCACCACGGCGCGCGCCGCGCCTCCGACCACGGGCAGCGAATTCTCGATACTGCGCGCCGCGGCGAAGAAGAGGCTGCCGTAGATGTGCAGCACCGTGAGCGCGTTGCCGGCGAGCCGCGCGGGCGGTGCCTGCTCCAGCGGAAAGCCGTGCGGCGGAAGCAGCCACTGCTTGACGACAACCTTGTTGGACTGCTGGATCGTGCTCAGCAGGATGCTCAGGCCGACGCCGAACAGCACCGCGAACTGCAGCGGCACCATCAGGGTCGCGACGAAGGTGAGGACCATCACCACGCGCGATACGCGACCGGTGCGCCAGATCATCGCACCTTGCGCCAGCCGCAGGCCCTGGAAGCCGGCGACGATCAGCAACGCGGCGAGCGCCGGCATCGGCACGCGCTCCACCAGCGGTGCCGCGAGCAACACAATCAGCGCCACGAACAAACCCACGAACACGTTGCTCCAGCGCGAGCGTGCGCCCGCACCCAGGATGAGCGCGGTGCCGGACACCGAGCCGCCCGCCGGGATGCCGCCGACGAAGCTGGTGGCGATGTTGGCCGCGCCCTGGCCGGCGAAGTCGCGCGAGATGTCGGGATAGCGCCCGTCCGGGTTCGGCGTGCCCTGGCTCACGCCGGCGCCCTGCACCAGGCCGATGATAGCGATCGACAGCGCCGGCACGAAAAGCACTGCCACCATCGAGAAATCGGGCAGCATCAGTTCCGGAAGCTCCCGCGGGATGATCGAAACGCTGCCAACGGTCGGCACGTTGGCGAAAGACACCGCCAGCGGCGATGCCGGCAGCACGAGCAGCACCAGCAGCAGCGTCGCGGCGCCGATGGCGATGATGAACGCGAAGCGCTGCAGCACCCTGTGCCATAGCAGCGCAACGATCAGCGCCAGAGTCAGCAGGCCGATCATGGTGGTCTGCGGGTCGACCTGGCGCCAGCGCAGCAGCAGGTCGAGCGCCTGTGCCACCCGGTTGGAGAAACCGCTCTGGAAGCCCGTCAGATCGCCGAGCTGGCCCAGGATGATCAACACCGCCACGCCGTTGAGGAACCCGGTCATGACGGCGTTGGAGACGAAGCGGATAAGAAAACCCAGCCGGAACAGCCCTGCTGCGAGCTGGATCACGCCCACCAGCAGCACCAGCAAGACGAGCGCTTCGGCCCGCTCGCCCGGGGGAAAGTTCACCAGTGCCACGCCGGCGGCGACAGACAGCGCGCCAGTGGTCGATACGTTCATGAACGCCGAGCTCGACACCAGCGCCCCCACCGGCACGGCGACCATCAGCGTGTAGATGCCGAGCACCGGGTTGACCGCTGCCAGAACCGCGTGGCCCATTGCCTGCGGCACGTTGACCACGGCGAAGGTGAGCGCGGCCACCACGTCGGCGATGATCTGCCGGCGGCCGGGGAGCAACGTCGACAGCCGCGCGCGCGGCCTTGGGCTTGGGGTCAATGCCGACACCGGCTCACCCTGCGCCGCGCACATCCGCGGTGCCGAGCCACCACCGCGCGACCCGTGTGATCACACCGCGTAGGACGACGTAGGGCAGGAAGGCGAGCAACAGCGCGATAGCCACCGCCTCGGCCGGGAAGAAGTGCCTGAATTCGATGACCTGGTAGATCAGGTCCATCACCAGCCCGAGCAGGATGATTCGGGCAGTTGCCACCAGCGCCTCCTCGAGCCGCGCCTTGCGCTGCGCGGGGTCGGTCAGCACGGTCTGGAAGAACGGCCTGGCACCGCCGCGCGCGTCGGCCATGCCGTCGCGGTACGCAACGATCGCCGCCATCGTCGGCTGCAGGAAGAAGCGGAACAGCATCGGTCCGTCGGGGCGCTCGATCACGTTGCGCCACAGCCGCGACAGAGTCTCGAACGAGAACCCGTTCCAGACAACGCCCGCCAACACCAACGCCGCCATCAGCCCGACGACGACGCGCGCCAACAGCAGCTGAACTCTTGTAAATCGCAGCGTCATCGTTCCCCCATCGTCGGTGCGCCGCCGTTATACGCGCCCGTCAGGTTAACAGAGCGACCGTCACGGATCTCCGCAGGGCTGCATCGCCAGTGAACTCGACGCCCGCCAATCGCAAACCACCGCTTAGGGCCCCGATCTGCCAGTGGGACCTATGTCGCTTGGGCGCGGGCCGGGCGGCCGGTTACGGAATTGTGACTGGGCTAAAGGTCGACGGCGGGCCCGCCGCGACCTCGAGAGTCGACGCCAAGGCTTTGTTTCCTTATGGCGTCAGGCGTTCCGCTATCTTTGACGGCCTAGACTGCGCACGAGCTTCGCCGCCGACGCAAGCCTGCGGACCGGTAACATCAACCCATGAACGTCGATCAGGCAGAGCTGCGCAAGTTCAGCGACATGGCGGCGCGGTGGTGGGACCCACAAGGGCCGATGCGGCCGCTGCACGACATCAACCCGGCACGACTGCAGTGGATCGACCTGCTTGCGACGCTGAAGGGCAAGCACGTGCTTGATGTGGGATGCGGCGCCGGCGTTCTCGCCGAGGCGATGGCGGCGGCCGGAGCGACGGTCACCGGGCTCGACATGGCTGGCAAGGCCCTGAAGGTTGCGCAACTGCATGCGCTCGAATCCGGTGCGCGCGTCGAATACGTCGAGGGCACGGCCGAGTTGCTTGCCGAGCAGAAACCCGGCGCGTTCGACGTCGTAACCTGCATGGAAATGCTCGAACATGTGCCCGACCCTGCGCGCAGCGTGGCAGCGTGCGCTGCGCTGGCCCGATCGGGCGGCTGGGTGTTCTTCTCGACGCTGAACCGCAATCCGAAGTCGTTCGTGCTCGCGATCGTCGCGGCGGAATACGTGCTCAACCTGCTCCCGCGGGGCACCCACGAGTACGCGAAGTTCATCCGGCCGAGCGAACTGACGCGACACGCGCGCGCGGCCGGGCTCGAACTGCATGAACTGGCCGGCCTCACCTACAACCCGTTCACGAAGGCCGCGGTGCTGGGCCGCGACACCGATGTCAACTACCTGATCGCGTTCCGCAAGACCGTCTGATGCACGCGATCCGCCTCGTGCTGTTCGACCTCGACGGCACTCTGGCCGACACCGCGCCGGACCTGGGCGGCGCAGTCAACCGGATGCTCGTTGCGCGTGGACGTGCACCGGTGCCGTTCGACGCGCTGCGCCCTCTGGCATCGCACGGCGCGCGCGGTCTGATCGGCCGCGCCTTTGGCGTGACGCCGGCAGACGCCGGCTACGAGGCGCTGCGGCAGGAATTCTTCGCCGAATACGAGGCGGCGCTGTGCGAAGACACGACGCTTTTTCCGACGATGGCGGAAACGCTGGCGACCCTCGAGGCTGAGGGCATTCTCTGGGGCATCGTCACCAACAAGCTCGCACGCTTCACCGAGCCGCTGGTGCGCGCGCTCGGCCTGACTGAGCGCGCCGCGTGCATCGTCAGTGGAGATACGACGCCCCACGCCAAGCCCCACCCCGCTCCGCTGCTTCATGCGCTGCGCGAGGTTGGTCGCACCGCGCTCGAATCCGTGTACGTCGGCGACGATCTGCGCGACGTGCAGGCGGGACAGGCGGCCGGCGTGCGCACCATCGTCGCCGCCTACGGTTACCTCGGCGACGGTGCACCGGTGGAACACTGGGGCGCCGACAGGGTCATTGCACATCCCCATCAGCTGCTGGAACTGATCCGGGCATAAACTCACTGCTTGGCTGCTTCGCGCCCCTTCATGCAGACGGAAACGATGACCTCGTGGCTTCCGCGACTGCGGAGGATCGCGGTGGCGGTCGCGGCAGCCGCGGTCCTGTTCGGAGTCGTCGGCTACTTCGCGATCCCATGGGCGGTGCGCTGGGGGGTGGAGACGGTCGCGTCGCGCGAACTCGGGCGCGCGGTGCACGTCGAAAAGATCAGCGCCAATCCGTACACGCTCGCGGTCACGCTGCGCGGCATCACGGTCGATGGCGCCAAAGGGGAAGCCGCGCCGCTCCTCACCGCGCGTGAGGCAACGGTCAATGTCTCCGCGAGCTCGCTGTTCTATCGCGCTCCGGTGCTGGATTCACTGTCGATCGACGGCCTCGTCGCCAACATCGTTCGCCTCGATGTTCAACGCTTCAACTTCAGCGACATCGTCGATCGTTTCCAGGCCAAGCCAAGGACCGACGATGCTCCTGCGCGCTTCTCGCTGAACAACATCCGCGTCACCGACAGCACGCTCGAATTCGATGACCGTCCGCTCGCGGCCAGGCATCGCGTGACCGATCTCGCGGTCGGGATCCCGTTCCTCTCGAACCTGCCGGCTGACGTCGAAATCGAGGTTCAGCCTGCTCTGGTCGCGCGGCTCGACGGCGCGCCACTCGAAGTCAGGGGTGAGACGCGGCCTTTTGCCGAAACGCTGGAGTCGTCGATCAACCTGAAGCTCCAGGGCCTCGATATCCCGAAGTACCTAGGCTACTCGCCTGTGCGTCTGAATTTCGCGATCCCCAATGGAACGCTGAACACCGATCTGCGTCTGACCTTCCGTCGCGCAGCACCCGCGCGCAAGGACCGCCCCGCCGTCGAAGCCAGGACCGTCGTCTCGGGAAGTTTCGAGGTCGCGGGATTCGCACTGGCCGCACCGGCCGCGAGCCCGGCTCCGCTGATCGCATGGAAGTCACTCGCCGTCGCACTGGAAGAAGTCGAGCCGTTCGCGCTGCACGCCGTGATCGGAGACGTCGCTTTGAATGCGCCGGCGGTGCAACTCGTGCGCGATGCTTCCGGCGCGACCAACTGGCAGCGCTTTCTCCAGCAGCCGTTGATCGCGCAAGCGGAAGCCGCTGCGACCCCATCGGCTCCCACGCCTGCGCCCGCGGCGTCGGCGATCACGCTGGTCCGTGCATCGGTCCGCGACGGCACGGTGGCACTGATCGACGTGTCCGCGGGCCGGTTCGAGCTGCGGTTCGAGAATCTGAGCGCCGATGCGAGCGGCCTGACCACGACGTCGGCGAACCGCGGCCGCGCTTCGGTGAAGTTCGACGTCGCCGATAGCGGGGGCTCCGTTGCGCTCGACGGTGAGGTCGGCCTCGCTCCTGTCGCCGGTCGCCTGGCAGTCAGCATGCAGGACTCGCGCCTGCGCAGCCTGGCGCGCTATGTCGCAAACGTCGTCAATGGCACGATCGATGGCAGCAGCGACGTCAAGGCGGTCCTCGAGTTTGCGGCGGCCGAGCCGGCCATGCAGATCGCGCTGCGCGAGATCGCGATCCGTGGCACGGACCTCTCGCTGCGCGGACCGAAGGGCAGCGGCGCAGATTTGGACCTCGCGGCACTCAAAGTCGACGATGGCACGATTGACCTGACCGCGCGCACGATCACGCTCGGCCGGTTGTCGCTCGATGGGCTGCGGGCGACGGTCCGCCGGCTGGCCGGCGGTGAGCTCAACTGGGCGCAGGTCATGCGCGCGCAGCCCGCCACGACAACATCGGCGAACGCCGGCAGCGCGGCCGCACCCGAGAAGGCGTGGAAGATCAGCGTCACGGAAGGTGACGTCGCGCGCGGCGATGTCCGCCTCGAGGACATGGCGGTCGATCCCAACGTCCGGCTGCGGGCGTCGGAGATCACGGGGACCTTCCGCAATATCGTCAGCGACGGCAGCGAGCGCGCGGAGATCGCGATGCGCACGCGCTTCGGCAGTGGCGGCACGCTCTCTGTCAATGGCGGGGCGAAGTGGAACCCGGTGTCCGCCGAGCTGCGCGCGGATGCGCGCAGCCTGGACGTATCCGCCGTGCGACCCTATCTCGCGACCCGCCTCAATGCGACGCTGGCGCGCGCCGAGGCATCGGCACGGGGGCAGGTCACGGTCCATCAGCCACGACCGGCCGGGCCGCTGGAGATCGCCTATCGCGGCAACGCACGGCTCGCCAACCTGCACCTGCTCGATGCACGCAGCGAAAACGACCTGCTGCGCTGGCAGACGCTCGACGTCGAACAGATCGACCTCAGGATTTCCGAAGCTCCGCCGCGGGTCGCGGTCGGAAAGATTGCACTGTCGGACTTCTATGCACGCATGATCGTTTCCGACCAGGGCCGCCTCAACCTCGTGGACCTCGTGAGGCGAGGCGATGCAGGCGCCCCAGACGGCGCCGCCGCGCCCGAACCGAAGAAGGAGGTTGCGCCCGCTGAATCCTCGCAGCCCGTCGATCGCGAGATGGCGGGCAACACGATCGCCAAGCCGTCCGAGGCCCCGACAGCGACCGCCCCGATCGCGGCGTCCACGACCGATCCTTCGACCCGACCCTTGATCCGCATTGGGCAGATCGAGTTCACGCGCGGCAACGTGAACTTCACGGATAACTTCATCAAGCCGAATTACACGGCCAATATCACCGGCCTGGACGGATCGGTGTCGGCTCTTGCGTCCGACAGCGCGGAGCCGGCCAGCCTGGCGCTGGCCGGCAAGATCGACGACGACGCGCCGGTGGACATCAACGGCCGGCTCAACCCGCTCGCTCCGAAGCTCTTCCTCGACATCGAGGGCCGCACCAGGGGCGTGGACCTGCCGCGCCTCACGCCGTACTCGGTGAAGTACGCCGGTTATCCGATCGTGAAGGGCAAGCTGTCGATGGAGGTGAGCTACAAGGTCGAGGACGAAAAGCTCACCGCCAACAACCATCTGTTCCTCGACCAGCTGACCTTCGGCGACAAGGTCGAGAGTCCCACGGCCACCAAGCTGCCGGTGCTCCTCGCGGTGTCCCTGCTGAAGAACTCGAAGGGCGAGATCGACATCAACCTGCCGATCTCGGGCACGCTCAACGATCCGAAGTTCTCGGTTGGCGGCATCATCATCCAGGTGATCATCAACCTGCTGACCAAGGTCGTTACTGCCCCCTTCACGCTGCTCGCGGCGGCTTTCGGCGGCGGCACCGAACTGGGCTACATCGAGTTCGCGCCCGGCTCCGCAGCGCTGAAGGACGACCAGACGAAGCGCCTCGACACGCTTTCCAAAGCGCTGAACGACCGGCCGGGCCTGCGGCTCGACATCATCGGCCGTGTCGACCCTGCAATCGACGTCGAAGGCGCTAAGCGCGCGAAGTACGAATCGAAACTGAAGGCCGCCAAGATCAAGGGGCTGGTCCGCCGCGGTGGCGACGCCGTCGATCCGGCCGCAGTGACGATCAGCGCGGATGAGCGCCCGGCGCTGATCGCCGCGGTGTACTCGGACGAGCAAATTCCGGACAAGCCGCGCAATTTCGTCGGCATCGCCAGGTCGATCCCGGCGCCCGAGATGGAGGCGCTGATCCTTGCGCACCTGACGGTCACGCCGGAGGACCTGCGGGCGCTGGCCACCCAGCGCGCCGCCACGGTCCGCAACCAACTTGAGGCGCAGGGAAAGGTCTCCCGCGAGCGCCTGTTCCTGGTCGAACCCAGGCTCACGGCCGAGGGCATCCAGGACAAAGGGGCGACGACCCGGGTTGATTTCTCGCTGAAGTAACCCAGCTACGGAAGTAGAATTCAGTCTCTGGGGGCGACCTGGCTTCGACGCGGGTCGTGAAGGATCTCAGGGCATGCCGAGGACCAGTCACCTCGTAAATCCATCTGGAACACTACAAACGCCAACGACGAGCGTTTCGCTCTCGCCGCTTAATCCCGGTGAGACGCTGCACTAGCTGGCCCCTGGGCTAGGTTGCGCAAGCAACAGCAGCGCCATTTACAGAGGCTGATCACCGGCGGCGTTGCGACGTCGGTGCCGAGAATCAGCAACTGGCCGCGCGTCGGCCTGCCGATCGGCTAAGCGCGCGGTGAGACTCAAATAGACCGGCTACGCATGTAGAACTGGATCTGAATCACTCGCGGACGCGGGTTCAATTCCCGCCGCCTCCACCACCACCGAAGCCCAACCTTTCCGGTTGGGCTTCTTTCTGTCCGTTTCCGTGCACGCATTTTGATGCTCGGCACTCTGGTAAAACGGGCACCAGACGGGGTGCCGACGCGCGGGGACGCGGTCTTCAGCGCCGTCGAGCACTGCGCTTGAGGCGTTGGGGCTCGAAGCCGAGGGCGGCGAGCCCACCGGCGATCCGGTTAAACGTCGCCTCGTCCATATGCGGATCGCGGGCGAGGATCCACAGGTACTCGCGTGACGGCGTACCGACGACGGCGTAGCTGTAGTCCGGGCCGAGTTCGATCACCCAGTAGTCGCCCCAGACCAGAGGCAGCCAGGCGAGCCAAGCCGGTGCGAAGCGCACCTCGAGCTTGGCAGGACCCACGACGCGCGCAACGCCCTCTGCTTTGATCAGCTCGCCATCCTCTTTCCGACAAGCGTTGACGACCTTGATCGTGCCATCTGCATTGCGCGCGTAGTTTGCCGTGACATCGCCTGCGCAATTGCGCTGGAAGAAGTTCGGATAGCGGGCGATCTCGTGCCAGGTGCCGACGTAACGGTCGAGGTCGAGTTCGCCGACGACAGGAAGCGACGGCGCCGAACGGACAGGCGCCGTCGCGCCGAAAATCAAGGCGGCGAAAAGCAGCGCCCCACACGCGGACGTGCCCAGGCGGCGCAGCCCAGGCTTCACAGCGAGTCGGGTCCTGCTTCGATCGGGGCGAGTGGGTGGTCCACCTATCCTCGCTCCGTGGCACAGATGTGAGATTCGTTCGAACAGAGCGTGGAGGCAGCCAAAGGACTCTCGCGAGGCAAGTTGCGTGTGGCCGTGGTCAGTACGGCACAGTACTTCATGCCGCGCTGATTGGCAGTTCTTGCTTGAGGCATCCGGCCATCGACGTTTCGCTGGAGATCCTAAATCGCGATGGCGTCGTCCACCGCCTGCGCGAGAACCTCGATGACCTCTACATCATGTCGATGCCACCAGTCGACATGGATCTGGGCAATGAGGCGCTGATGCCCAATCCGATCGTAGCGATCGCGCCCACACCGGATCCACTCGTCAGACGCAGTCTCGTGCCTCTGCATGAGCTCGCTCAACGCCGCTTCATCCTCCGGGAAAGGGGCTCGGGAACGGGGAGGGAGTTCGCACGCCGCCCAGGGAAGGGACGCGGACCAGACTGGTCCGCTGTCAGCAATGCCGCACCTAGTTCTCGCTCTTCAGGCGCTTCGTCCCTTCCACGAGCGGGTGCCAGCCGTAGACGAGCGTGACCATGAAGCCGTCCATGCGCAGATCGCCGGGAGCGCTGTCGTTGACGGTCGACTTGTAGCCGAACGTGAGGTTCAGGTTGCTGTTGATCTGGTAGCCGAGCGTCAGTCCGACGCCAATGTTGTTGAGCTTCTTGCCCTCGACGCCGTTGATGGTCGCCTTCCCGCCGTTGTACCAGGAGGCGTCCAGCGCACCCCAGAAGTTCTCCGTGAAGTCGCGCGTCAGGTGTGCATCGAGCTGGAACAGCGGATCGGTCTTCAGCGTCTGGCCGACGTAGTCATTGTTGTTTCCGAACAGCCAAACGGCGGGCAGGAATTCCAGCGTCGTGCGCCGGCCCGGCACCCACGAACCGAGCTGCCAGACGACGGGGGCGCCAACGCGTCCGTACCAGCGGTTCTGCCCGAGGTTCAGCGGCTGACTGCTGTCGTATTCGCCGATCGGCAGCGCGAGGTCCGCCAGCACGTCGACCGAGAAACCGGGCTCATAGCGCAGGGCATCGGGAATGGTCTTCTGCGCCTTCGGCCCGATGATATTCATGTTGAATTCGATCATCGGGTCGCCGAATCCGTTGGCCGTTTGGTTGAAGCTGCGGCCGGCCACCGTGAGTTCGCCCGAGACGCGCCCCATTGGCAGCAGGATCGCCGCCATCGCAGAGCGATCGAGCAGAGCAAAGGTATGCGCGTACCCGACGATCGCCAGCGTACCGTCAACGCTGCTGCCCGGTGCCACGATATGCGCGGGGTCGAAGGGGTTCGTGTTGCCGCTGATGGAGTTGACGATGACCGGCACCGCGTTCCCGTCCGACAGCGTCTTCCAGTAGAACCGCGCCGGAACCTGAGCGAGCGCGGGCGCAGGGTCGAATGCGGCCAACGCTAGCACTGCGGCGGCGACCCGCCGCAACCAGACTATCGAACTCATCGGACCTCCCCGTCCTGCAAGAGCTTGCTGTCCTGCTCGGTGGATTTCGTGGCTTGGGTACTCAGGGCTTCGGATCCGCCAGCATGTCCTCCGGCGGAACGAACTGCCGTTTGTAGATCAGTGGCGGGTAGCCGGCGTCATCTGGCACGCGCGGCGGCAACTGGTCCTCGAGGGTCTCGAACGTGGAGCGGTTCGGCAGGATCACGTTGTTCGCCTTCACGTAAGCGTCCCACAGCACCAGCATGGCCTTCAGCTTGTCTGGGCGCTCGGCCGCGAGATCCCTGCGCTCGGCCGGATCGTTCGCGAGGTTGTAGAGCTCCCACGCGCCCTTGCCCAGCGGCTTGTACTCCCAGCGGATCTTCCACTCGCTCTGCCGTATTGCGCGGTTGCCGAAGATTTCCCAGCCGAGGTAGTCCTCGGGCGTGCGTGGCGACTCCGCCTGGCCCGCCAGCATGCGGTTCCACGACTTGCCGATCAGTGGCGGCAGTTCGTTTCCGGCATGGGACTGCGGATAGCTGGCGCCGGCGACCTCGAGCAACGTCGGCATCAGGTCGGCGACATGCATGAGCCCGTTGTTGATGCTGCCCTTCGGCCGCATGACGTTCGGCCCGCTGACGACAAGGGCGTTGCGGATGCCGCCTTCGCCGACCCAGCCCTTGTACTGGCTGAACGGCGTCATCGACACCTGTGCCCACATCGGACCGTAGCCGACGTACGAGCCCGGATCACCCCACGCATTGGGATGTGTCTGCGACCAGTTGATAGCCGCATAGAGATAGTCGCGCGAGCCGGGCGAGCCCGCGATCATCTTGAAGAGATCGGTACCCTCCGCGCCGTTGTCTCCGAACACGATGAAGATCGTGTTCTCGTACTCGCCGATCTTCCTGAGATAATCGATGAGCCGGCCGACGTGGTAGTCCATGTTTTCCATCATCCCGGCATAAAGCTCCATCTTCTTGCCGAGGATCGCGCGGCTGGCCGGCGCCAGCACGACAGGATCCGGAATGAACCACATGCGTTCGGCGAGCTGGGTGCCCGCGGGCATGATGCCGAGCTCGACCTGCCGCTTCAGGCGTTCCTGCCGCACCGCGTCCCAGCCCTTGTCGTACTCGCCGACGTGCCGGATGCGCCACTCCTTCGGCAGGTGATATGGATCGTGCGGCGCCTGGTGCGAAACGTAGGCGAAGAATGGCTTGCCGTCGCCACGGTTGGCGTCGATGTAGCCGATCAGCTTGTCGGTGTAGGTCTTGGTCGCGTAGTAGTTCTCTGGCAGCTTCGTGAGGTAACGCCCGTCCTCGGTGAAGACCGACTTCGGCGACGCCGCCGTGAAGTTCGTCATGTCCCAGTAGCTGCCCGCGCCGTCGAGCAGCGAAAAGTCGCGCTCGAAGCCGCGCGCGGCGGGGATCTGGTCTGGCGCCTTGCCCAGGTGCCACTTGCCGACCATGTAGGTGTGATATCCGGCACCCTTCAGCAGCTGCGGCAGCGTGACGAGCCGGGTGCTGAGGTAGCCCTCGTAGCCGACCGCGCCGCGCTGGTTGGGCGCGGTCCACTCGTCCATGTTGCCGAGCCCGTTGAGATGAGTGTCGACGCCGGAGAGCAGCATCGATCGCGTCGGCGAGCAGCTCGCATGCGTGTAGAAATTCGTGAAGCGCACCCCCTCTTTCGCCAGCGCATCGAGGTTCGGTGTCCGGATCTCGCCCCCGAACGAGCCCATGTCGGCGAAACCCATGTCGTCGCCGAGAATGACGACGATGTTCGGACGGCGGGGCGCGTCTGCCGCAGTGGCTGTGGCGGTCGCGGCGAGCGACGCTACGACGCCGACGATCCACAGCCGGCCGAGATTGCTCGGAATTCTCGCGATGAGGCGCCTCGGGCGCCGCAGCATGATCGTCATTTCCCGTTCCCTGCCCGTCGGGTCACCAGAACTCCACCTCGATTCCGCGCGCCGCTTGCCACCCGGTAGAGTCGACCCCTTGTGCCCTATCCCGGGGCGTCGGACCGCGTACTCCGGAACTCGCTGCAGGCCCGCGCGACGTTCAGACAGAGACGCGACAGGGCGCGCCACGTGCCGCACGGGGCGCGAGATCAGGGGTTCGGGTCGTGCCTCGCGGGCAGTTACGCGTGCGTCAATGCCGTCGAGCGAGCCACCCCCTTCGGTCCGGAACTCTGGCGCCGGGGGTGTCGCCCGGGGTGATAATTCTCTTGCGGTAACTGAATGCGAGGCGGCCGCAGTGTCCAGCGAGACATCGACGCCGCCTATCGGAATTCCGCAGAACGTGAAGACGCTGGGCCTTCCCGTCAATCCCGAAGAACCTGCAGTCACGGTCGTCGAGATCAGCGATCCCACTGCCGCCGCTGCGGCGATCGAACTGCTCGATCAGGATGTGGTGCAGCTCCACTCGATGCCGCCGCTTCGGGCTCGACGAGTGATCGTCCGTCTCGAATCCGCCGCGGTCGTATTCCACTCAGCCAATCTTGGCGTTCGGACCCGCACGAGTACCCGCAGGGGCCTGCTCGGCTACGTCACGTTCGGGCCGGAAGCGAAGGGAATGGTGAACGGGGTCGCGGTCCGCCCGGACCTGATGCTCGCCGTGGAGCCCGGATCCGAGGCCACGTTCGTGGTCGACGCTGGCTGGGAGAGCATTACGTTCCTGCTTCCGCCAGAGGACATCGGCGCTCATCTCACTGCCCGCCAGCGTGAGAGCGAGTTTCGTGTGCCGCACGGCGTGGAGATCCTGCAGGCGAACACGGCGCAGGTTTGCAAGCTCTTCGAATGGGGGAAGCGGCTGGTGGACACTGCGGCCCGCCGGCCCGCGCTGTTCGACGAGCGGAAGAGTCAGCGGGTCGCCGCTCGGGTTGAGTTGCTTGAAGCGCTCCTGTCGACCCTGCGCGTAGCCGGCGATTTCGAGCCCGACCGCGGCGCCCGGACGCTGCAGGCCTACAGCGTCATCGTCAAGACAGTCGAGAACTACGCCCTATCGCGAATCGACGATCCTCTCTACCTGAGCGATCTGTGCAGAGCGGCCGGGGTGAGCGAGCGAACGCTGGAATACGCGTTCAAGCAGATCATGGGTGTGACTCCGATGACGTATCTCGTCCGGCTCCGGCTGCATCGGGTGCGCCGGGCTCTCCTGGCGGCGACTCAGGGAACAACCACCGTCTCGGCTGAAGCGCTCAATTGGGGCTTCTGGCATTTCGGTGAATTTTCGCGCGCGTACAGGGAGTGTTTCGGTGAGGTTCCGTCGGACACGCTGCGACGCGCGCCGGG
>Ga0335084_10002695_pt1 | contig 17179 bp, 10 predicted proteins | sample Lox_Sample_44_FD_206721 | JGI IMG/M metagenome (GOLD analysis project Ga0335084, IMG submission 206721) | Soil microbial communities from Loxahatchee National Wildlife Refuge, Florida, United States - Lox_Sample_4.4 | ecosystem: Environmental > Terrestrial > Soil > Wetlands | place: USA... | reverse complement strand
GCGATGACACCGCAGAAGTTGCAGGTGTACGGGCACCCGATCGACGCGTGATGGACCGCATTCCGCCGGCCGAGGAGCGTCGGATGGAGGTACGTCTCGACGTCGATCTTCCCGTACGGCGGGTCGGGAAACGCGTCAGGGCCCTCCCATCGCCGTTCGATGTTGATCCGCGGCGTCGCGCCGTCCTTCCAGGCGAGGCCGGCGACGGTCTCCGCCGTCCGCATCCCGGCCAGGACGTCGAGGAGCTCCCGGATCGTCCGTTCTCCCTGCCCGCGGACGACCCAGTCCACGTAGGGCGCCTTCAGACAGGGGCCGGGGTAGAGCGTCGGAAAGTAGCCGCCCCAGACGACCGGGATTCCGGGGAAGCGCTCCTTCAGTCGCCTCGCGATCGGGACGGCCGCGACCAGCTGGGGTCCCGGCATGACGGTCATCGCCACGAGGGTGACCGGATCCGCCGTGCCGAGGCGTCGTTCGATCTCGCCCGCCGCCTCGGCGAACGGATCGGCGTCCGGGAGATTCCCGTCGAGGATTTTCCAGGGCACGTCCTCCGGCAGGGCGGCGCCGATCGCCATCAGCGAAAGAGGGAAGCGCCGGTTCTTCGGCCTCGTGGCCCGCGGGTTGACGAGGAGGATCACGGGTGGCTCACGTGACGCTCGCGACCCAGACGTCGAATCGCGAGGGCGGCCGATCGCGGTGAAGGAAGGCCTGAAGGCCCCGAAGCTCGTACGAGAGGGGGTAGAGGACGCGGATCCGGCGGAACGCGAGGTCCGACGGCTCCGCCGCGGCGGCGAGCCGCTCCCGGGTGAGGTACTCGATCGACCGCAGCGCGAGAAGTCCGTCGGCGAGATCCGGAAGCGTCTCGCGCGTCCGCCGCTCCTTCTGTCTCACCATCGCCTCGCCCGCCTCCGCGCTTCCGTAGAACGGCGAGTCGAGAACGGCGATCCACCCTCCTTTCCGGACGGCGCGGCGCACCTCGGAGAGGACGCGCCGAAGGTCGGCGGCGTAGTGGATCGACGCGTTGAAGACGGCCAGGTCGAAGGACGCTCCGGGGACCGGGAGGGCCTCGAAGGAGGCGGCGACACGGCCGAAGCGCCGCACGCTCGGACGTGTGAAGAGAGCGCCCGCCGCGAGGCCGTCGACGGCGTCCAGCCTCACGTCGAGGGCGACCGCGCGGTGGCCGCGGCCCGCCATCCGGGCCGCGAGCCATCCGTCGCCCGCACCGACATCGAGAATGCCGAGCGGCCGTCCTCTCTCGCGTTCGAGGGGGGCGAGGACCGCGGCGACGAAGCGGTCGAAAGTCCGCGCCCGGATCTGCCATTGAGCCGCCAGGGGGCCTTTCGTCAGATACGGCCGGGCGAGGCGGACCTCCGGATCGGACCGCCCTTCCCGATCCCGGAGAGCGGCGTAAGCACGTTCCCATCTTTCCTGCGCCGACGGCGAGCCGGTCATTCCACCCTCTCGAAATCGAGAAGGACGTGGTCGCCGAGACGCCAGAGCGGACGCGCCACGACGCGGTCGAGCGCCTCGAGGGCCGAGAGAAGCCGCGGCCATCGGGAGATCGCCGGCTCGGCGGAGCTGGGCGGAACGAAGACGCCGATGCCGACGGCGCGCCGGAGCCGGAACCCTGGTGAGAGGGCGCGGGCGAATTCGGCCGGGCTCGGATAGGAGACGCCGAACTCCTGGCCCCCGAGCCGGGCGGAGACGGGCCCCCGCGAGAAACGCCGGAACGCGGCCCGAGGCTGGCCGCGGAGGAGGAGCGTCACGATTTCGCCGGGAGCCCACGGTCCGAAGACGACGAGAAGGGCCCGGCTGCCGGGGGCGAGGAGGCCTGCGAGGGCCCGACCGGCGGCCGGAAGATCGGTGACGCAGTTGAAGGACGCGAAATTCGAGTAGGCGCCCGCGAACGGCGGCGCGCCTTCGGCGGCGCGCCGCGACGCGAAGTCCTCGAGATCCTCGATGGCGACGACCTCGGCCTCGATCCGGTCTCCGAGCCCTTCCCCGGCCGTCTTTCGCCGCGTCCTCTCGATCATCTTCGGAGCCCCGTCCGTCACGAGGATTCTCCGGCCGTGCCGCGCGAGAAAGAGCGCGTCTTCGCCCGTCCCTCCCCCCAGCTCCAGGAGCCGCAAGCCTTCGGGGAAGGCCGCCAGGAGCTCCGCGCGAACGGCCCGGCGCTGGCACGCGACGCTCGCCCACTCGCCGAACCGCTCGTCGAAAACGTCGGCCACCGCGTCGAAGGCACGAACGGCCGGAGAGAGGCCCGGTGCCGTCAAGAGCCGCCGGCGGCGACCCGCAGGCCATCGTCTTCGCCCCGGCCGCCGCGCCGTTCGCGGTCCGCCGACTCCTGGCGTCCCAGATCGGTCCACGCGGCGTCGATCCCGGCGGAGGTGAGGTCGGAACGCGGCGCCTTGAAGGCGAACGCCTCGGCGTGGAGGAGGTCCCTCACCTGCCGGTAGAAGTTGCTCGAATACGTTCCTTCGAACAGCATGGCGAGATCGTCGGTGTTCTTCCAGTTCGTCTGGGTGGTGAGCTGCGCCTTCACCCGCTCGTGGAACAGGGTGCCGGGAAGCGGATACGCGACCGAGACGCCGATGTCGTCGGGGCGCTCGGAACGGAGAAGTTCGCGCGTGGCCAGAAGGTCCTTCCACTCCTCGCCGGGGTAGCCGAGCTGGAGGAACCAGGCCGCCCGGATTCCGTGAAGCCGCAGGAGACGTGTGGCGCGGCGGACCTGCTCCACGCGGGTCCCCTTGTCCATGGCGTCGAGAATCCTCTGGGAGCCGGACTCCACCCCCAGCCAGACCTCCTCGCAGCCGGAGGCGGCGAGGGCCTGGACGGCCGACGGGGTCATCAGGTCGACGCGGGACTGCATCGTGAACGGAACCCGAATGCCGCGAAGCGCCATCTCCCCGGCGAACGACTCGATCCAGCTCGGCGTCAGGCCGAAGATGTCGTCGGCGAACCAGACGTGGTCGGGGTTGACGGCGCGCCTCAGGGCGACCAGTTCGTCCGCGACGGCGCCGGGGCTCCGCTGCGCGTAACGTGTCCCGTAGAGCGGCTTCGCGCACCAGTTGCATCTGAAGGGGCAGCCGCGGGTCGTCACGACGTTCCACGAGAACCGGCCGTGGGCGCCGATCCAGGCCTTCCGGTACCGGGCGGCGTCGACGAGATCCCACGCCGGGAGCGGCAGGGCGTCGAGGCCTTCCACGAACGGGCGACGGGCCGTCCGCGAGAGGGTCCCGGATGGCCCGGAAAGAGCGAGGCCGGCGATCCCCGGGAGATCACGATGGTCTTCGGAGGCGAGGCCGTCGAGCAGCTCGGGAAGGGTCAGCTCGGTCTCGCCCAGGATCACGGCGTCGGCGCCCGCCGCGAGGTAGATCTCGGGATGGTCCGACATGTCCGAGCCGTTGACCGCGACGAAGCAGCCGGCGGACTTCGCCATGCCGATCATCCGGACCGCCGCCTCCCGCATCCGGGTCGTGCACATCTTCGTCAGGAAGTTGAAATTGTCCTCGAGGAGGGCCACGACGTCGGGCCGCACCGCGCGAAGGGTCCGCTCGAACTCCTCCTCTCCCGGCGAGAGCATCGCGTCGAAGAGATGGACCTCGCGGCCTGTCTTTCGGAGGAGCGCCGCCGCGAGGAGCGTCGCCAGCGGAGGATAGGGCTTCATCTTCCTCGTCTGTTTCTCGTCGTGGGCGAGGAAGTAGGAGTGGGCGAGGAGGACGCGCCGGCCGGCCTGCATGAGACCCGTTCTCATCTTATCGTACGATCGCCTCGAGAATCGACACGGCCCCGGCGAGGTCCCGGGCGCCGTCGAGACGATATCCTCCCCGGGCTCCCCACGCACGGGCAATGAACCCGGCGTCTCCGGTTTCGCGCTCCCGGGAGATCTCGCCCGCCCGGAAGGCCTCCTCGAATTCTCCCGGCGACAGGGGGACGAGCCGGACCCCGGCCCGGTCCCGTCTGCCGAGAAGGACGGCGGCGGCGAGGCGCGCCTCACGGAAGCGAGGCCCGCTCTCCGAGGACAGGTCGATCCGCCGTTTGACTTCGCCTCCCGAAAACGCGAAGCGAGTCGGGGTGTCCGGAAGCAGCGTCAGGTCCCGGACGGATGCGGCGAGCCGCTCGGGGTCGTCCCGCGAAACGAAGAGGCCTTCGTCGGCGAGGACGGAGAGCCCGGCGGCCCGAAGAGCGGCCACGAGCGTCGACTTGCCGGCTCCGGCCGGACCCCGGAGAACCACCGCGCCGCGCCCCCCGACGGCCGCACCGGCGTGAAGGATCTGCCATCCGCGCTCTCCGAGAAGGACCGCCGCGGGAGCCTCGAGGACCGAGCGGGCTGCGAGGTCGGGCGCCTTGGAGACGAGCCCCGTCGAGACGCGTCCCGAGACGTGGGCGGCACCGAGGTCGACCAGGAGGTCGACGAGTCCCGGAGCGGCCACCCGGAAGCCTTGCGGGACTCTCGACCAGGTCACCGCTCGCTCCGCCTCCTCGTCGGGTGGCGCTCCGTCGAACGACTCGATCCGGAACTCGATGGCGCCAGGCCCCTCGTCCGCCGGATCCCAGAGACGGCTCGCGAGATCGTGGAGGCGGCGATCGTCGGCCTCGAGGCTCAGTCGGTCGCCGGGGGGAGCGTACGAGCGCCGCATCCCGGCGATTAGACCGCAACCTTCGGGCGGGTTGCCGCGTCCATACTTCCTACGGAGGGGTTCTCCCGTGATGCCGGTCCGCCGCTTCGCTCTTCCGCTGCTCGTCGTCTTCTTCGTCCCGCCCGCAATTCCCGCCCTGGCCGGCGAAATCCGGGGGCGTCTTGTCCTCGACCAGAAGCCGGCGTCGGGAGTCCCGGTCTATGCCATCCCTTACGAATCGCCTCTCGACACCGCCCGGCGGCAGGCCCGGGGGGGCGGGGAGCCCAAGCCGGTCGCCAGCACGACGGTCGGATCCGACGGGCGGTTCGCGCTGGCCGTTCCCGGGGGAACACCGGGGACTTTCCTCGTCCGTGCGGCGGGCGGCGGCGTCCGAGCGGTGGAGTTCGATGGCGTCTTCGAGGCTTCGGAGACGGCCGATCTCGGCGAGCACGTCCTCGCGGTAGGCGAGCCGTTGGCCGGGACGGTTCTCGACCGGCAGGGGCAGCCGGTGGCGGGAGCGGAGGTCACGCTCCTCGCGACGACGCCGGGGGACCCGGATCTCGGTGCCGCACCGGCCCGGGCGATGACGGAAGCGGACGGCACCTTCCGCCTCGGCGGCGCGGCGGGAAGCCAGGGGACGAACCTCCTCCGGGTCGAAAAGAACGGGTACGCGCCCTTCGCGGAGACCCTGACGAAGGCGGGCGCCCTTCGGGAGCCGGTCGTCCTCGCACCCGGGGTCGCCGTCTCCGGCACCGTGAAGCCGGTGCCCGGGAAGAGCGCCGCGGAAGCCGTCGTCCGCTTCGAAGGACGCATCGAGAGCCGATGGGTCGTAACCAGCCCGGACGGGACCTTCACGATTCCGGATGCCCCGGAGGGAAAGGGCCGCCTCGTGGCCGACGCCGGAGAGGCGGGATTCGGCGAGGTGACCGGTCTCGTGCTCCCGCTCCCGGAAGGAAGAAGCGTCGCCGTCCCGCTCGGGCGGCCGGCCTCGCTGGAAGGGCGCGTCGTCGACGCGAAGACGCTCCGGGCGGTCCCGCGCGCCAGGGTGAGCATCGGCCGGGAAGCCCGGCGGCTGACGGTCCGCTCCGGCCCGGATGGCCGGTACGTCCTCGCGTCGGTCTCTCCGGGCGCATGGAGCTTTCAGGCCGACGAGCCGCGATTCGTCCTCATGCGGAAGAACATCGAAATCGCCTTCGGCGAAGCGAAGAAGCTGGACGCCCCGCTCGTCCCCGGCGCCACGCTGGCCGGACGCGTGACGGACGAGAACGGACAGCCCGTCGCGGGCGCGCAGGGAGCGCTCGCGCCGGCCACTCTGACCGGCATCGCGGCGCTCTTGCGCCAGGCCCGGACGGGAGGAGCCGCCCCCGCGTTCCGGACGGCCGCTGACGGGACGTTTCGGGCGTCGCGCCTCGCGCCGAGCGAGAACCAGCGGCTCCTCGTCAGTCATCCCGAATACGCGGCGTCGACGGTGGGCGGGATCAACCTCCTTCCCGGACAGACGGCTGCCAGCGTGGCCGTCGTTCTTCATCGGGGGGCGGTCATCGCCGGTGTCGTCCGGGACAAGGACGGAAATCCCGTGGAGGGGGCCGAGGCCGATGTCCAGCAGGGAATGAACTTCCGCGGAGGACGCGGCGGCGCGGCCGCCCAGATCGGCGGCTTCCCGGGCTCCGGCGGGACGCGCGGGCGCCCGGCCGTGAGGACCGGCGCGGACGGCCGCTTCGAGGCCCGCGGCTTCTCCCCGGGCGACTACACGCTCTGGATCAAGAAGAGCGGATATGCCACCGAACGGATCGACCCCGTAAAAGTGCCCGAGAGCGGCTCGCCGGAACCGCTCGCCGTCACGCTCGGGCCGGGCGCGGCGATCACGGGCCTCGTCAGGCTGCGGAGCGGCACGCCGGCCGGCGGGTGGTCGGTTCTCGCCAGCGAGGCCGGAACGTCGGCGATCGGACCGCGGGCGCGCGGCAACATGAACCCGACGGGCCCGGACGGCCTCTTCATCCTCGAGGGGCTCAAGCCGGGGCAGCCGTACGACCTCCAGCTCTTCGGAGGGCCGGGGATCGGCCCGTCGCGAAAGGGCGTCGTCCCGCCCGCCGACGGGGTCGAAGTCGTGGTCGCGGCAGCGGGGCGGATCTCCGGGCGCGCCGTCGACGCGCAGTCGGGACAGCCGCTTCTCGATTACGCCGTCTCCTTCGAGCCGGAGCGGACGGGCGGCGGAGGCGCCTTCCGGATCGTGAACCGGGTGGCGGGGCAGCGCCTCACCGGGATGGGAGAGAAGACCGAGGTCCGGTCAGAGGACGGAACGTTCCAGCTCGACGACGTCCCGCCCGGGACCTGGTCCGTCGTCGTCGAGGCGAAGGGGTACCAGCCCGCCCGCGCGGGAAACGTCGTCGTCGAGGAGGGAGCCACCGTCCGCGACGTCGAGGTGAAGGCCTCCCTCGGGAGCGCGCTCAAAGGGCGCGTTCTCGACGCGATCTCCGGCGGTCCCGTCCCGAATGCCGCGGTGACGCACGGCACGGCCGGCACGGGCCGCGGAGGCGGTCCGCTCGCCGCTCTCGCCAACGCCGCGAGCGACGAGGAGACGACGACCGATGCCGACGGGGCGTTTCAACTCGACGGTCTCGCCCCCGGAAAGGTCTCGCTGACCGTGAAGCACCCCGACTATTCCGACGCGACCCAGACGGTCGACGTGAAGGAAGGGACGGCCACCGCCGAGATCAGGCTGACGCCGGGGAGCGCCCTCGGCGGCCTGGTCCTCTCCGACGCGCAGCAGCCCCTCCCGGGGGCCAGCGTCTCCCTCCAGTCGGCGGGCGATGCCGGCTTCGGCCGCGGGATGCTCGGCGGCGGGCAGTCGGCCGTATCGGACGGATCCGGTCGCTTCCGGTTCGACCACCTCGCGTCGGGGCGGTACAACCTCGTCGCGTCGGTCCAGAGCCGGACCAGCGCGACGCAGACGATCGTCCTTCAGGATGGCCAGTCGCGGGACGACGCCGTCCTCCAGATCGCGACCGGCGCGACCCTGCAAGGGGTCGTGTCCGGCATCCCCGATTCCCTGAGGAGCGGGATGACGGTCACGGCCAGCGGCGCCGACAGTTTCAGCGCCACGACGCGGACCGCCGCGGACGGGAGCTTCCAGTTCTCCGGCGTTCCGCCCGGGACCGCCACGCTCCGCGCGACGACCGGGAACGTCGCCACCTCATCCCGCAGCGTCCTCAAGCAGGTCGAGATGCCCGACGGCCAGCCGGTCGTTCAGACGGAGATCGTCTTCGACAGCGGCTACGCCCTTTCGGGGCATGTCGCCCGCGGCGGGCAGCCCCTTCCGGGCGTTACGGTCGTCGCGAACCTGATTGGCGGCGGCGGGCGGCAGGCCTCTTCGCAGACGGACGGCGGCGGCGCGTACCAGATGGAAGGGCTGACGGCGGGGACCTACAACATCATGGCCATGGCGAACGTCCTCGGCGGGTCGACGAGAAGCCAGCAGGTGACGATGTCGGGGGACCAGAACGTCGACATCACGTTCCCGTCGGCGAAGCTCGGAGGGACGGTCGTGGACGCGCAGGCCTCGATGCCGCTCCCGAATGCCGTCGTCCGGATCGCGCCCTCCGACCCGAACGCGGCCTCCGCCGGAGGGCGCATCGCCCCATCGGCGACCACCGACAGCAACGGGGCGTTCCTGATCACCGACCTCGACCCCGTCAGCTACACCGTGAACATCCAGTTGCAGGACTACGTCTTCAGCAAGCAGAGCATCACGGCGGCCGAGCAGGGGACGGACGCGCTCACCCTCCAGATGAGCCGCGGCCAGGGGATCGGCGTCATCGGCCGGGACGGCGTCTTCGGTGTTCCGCTTCACGGGCTGATGGCCCGGGTTCTCGACGGGAATCATGCCCCCGTCTTCACCGGGTCGATCACGCTCGACGGAAACGGACTCGGCGAGATCCCGTCGCTCCCGCCCGGGAACTACACGCTGATGGCGAGCGCGAGCGGCTACGCGGTCGCGACGATCCCGGGGATCACCGTCCCGTCGGCCTCCGTCACGGTCTCGCTGACGCCGGGCGGGAGCGTGGAGATCCACTCCGGGCCGAAGACACTCGCGGCCGGTACCGCCCAGATGCAGATCGTGACGTCCGCGGGAGTGCCGTATCCCCTCAATCTCTTCAGTGCGGGCGGGACCTTCGCCGTCTCGACACCGGTCCGCCAGATCAACAACCTCGCCCCCGGAAGCTACATCCTCGCCGTCACCGGAGGCTCCCAGCAGAGCTTTGCCGTCAGGGAAGGGGGCGTCGCCATCGTGACGCTTCCCTGAGGGGGGCGCCGGCGCTCAGGCGAACAGGGCGGTCGCGAAAACGACGAGGCCGGCGGCGCCGAGAGCGAGAGAGCCGAACCAGATGGGCCGGTTCCGCGTGAGGGCGGCGACGGCGCCGAGGGCGATCGAGACCTGGAACAGGGCGACCGCATTCGCGAAGCCGTGGTGGGTGTGGAGGAGGTGCTCGGCTTCCCTTTCCTTCGCGTCGCGCTCCCGCTCCTTCTCCTCGGCTTTCTTCTTGATCTCGGCCTGTTCCTGCCGGTAACGCTCCCGCTCCTCGGCGAACTTCGCCGGCGGTTCCTTGCCGGCGGCGGACCAGGGCGTCGCGGAAGCCTCCTGAACGGAGGCCTTGATCCCCTTGGCCTGGTAGAAGGCCCACTGGTCCGACGCTTCGGCCTGGAGGCGCGTCGCCTCGGTCTTCAGGACGAGCGCCTGGTTGACGGTCGCGCCGGCGCGGAGAGAGGCGATCGCCGCCAACGCGGCGAGGAGCGCCGTCGTCAGGGCGATTCTCCGGAGGAGGCGCCCCCCCTCCTTTTCCAGTTCCTCGTGGATCGCTTCGTGGAGCTTTTCCGTTTCGACTTCGGGCTCTTCGGGCATCGAAGTTCTCCCGGTCCGCCTACTCGCGGACCCAGACGTTTGTCTTCGCGTCCCAGCGGAAGGCCGCCGTCCCTCCCGACGGGCAGCAGCTGGCGTCGCCCTCCCGGTAGACGGGGAAACGCCGGCGGAGAACGCCGCCGGCGGCCCGGTAATCGTCATGCCCGCGATAGCCGTCGCGCTGGCCGGGCATCAGGTCGGCCACGATCCCTCCCCTGAAGCGGTCGCCGTTCCACTCCCAGATGTCGAGGCGGCCGTACGCGCCGCTCCCGGCCGACGAGACGAAGACGACGAGGTCGCGGCGGCCGTCGCCCGTGACGTCCTCGAAGAAGACGTCCGTGATCGTCCCGTCGCGTTTGAGGGAGACGGCCTGGGGCTTCGTTCCCTTCCTCGCGATCCTGACCGTATAGGTCCCGATCGAACACGCCTCCTTCGGAGGCACCGTCACGTGGACGGTCACGCCGTCGCCCGCGAGCATCGAGTCGTAAGCGCATCCCGCCGCGGCGGCCGAAGAAGGCAGAGCCGGAACGAGGAGAGCAGCGAGAGCCGGAAGGAGAGGGCGTCTCATGGCGAAGTCCGGGCGGGCGGAAGTCTAGCGCTGCCGTTCATAATCCCCCCGTGCAGCGGCGGGGAGATCCGCTTCTTCACGCGATCGCCGCCGCGGAGCCGGTGGCGCGCCTCGCGGCGCGGCTCGAGGAGGGGGTCCTCGGGACGCGGGCGGGACTCGTGTCGCTCGTCGGGGCCCCTCCGGGGCTCCTGCCGTACCTCCTCGAGACCGCCGGCGCCGCAGCCGGCCTCCGGTTCACCGTCGTCTTCGCCCACGAGCGGGACGCCCTCGCCTTCCGGCGCGACGCCGAGGCGGTTCTCGGCCTGCCGCGCGTGGCGTTCTTTCCCGCTCCGTCCCTGACGCCCTATCAGGGGATCGCGCCGTCTCTGAAGGTGCGACGCGAGGAGTTCGGCGCGCTCGCCCGTCTCAGGCTTCGGGAACCCGACCTCCTCATCGTCCCCGCGCAGGCCCTCTTCCGGATCCTCCCGTCCCCGGACGACTTCGCCCGTCGCTGCCTCCGGCTCGCGCCGGGCGACGGCGGCGCGCCGGCGCGGCTCGTCGCGCCGCTCCTGACCGAGGGATACGTCCGTGCGGACCTCGTGACCGAGTGCGGCGACGTGGCGGTCCGCGGCGGCCTCGTCGACGTCTATCCGCCGCACCTCGGCGAGCCCGTCCGGATCGAGTTCGACGGCGAGCGGGTGGCGTCGCTCCGGAGCTTCGACCCCGACACGCAGCGGTCGACGGGAACGCTCGAGACCGTCCTCCTCCCGCCGATGGCGTCGACGCCCGACACCGGGGAGACGCGGGAGGCGGCCCGGCGGGTCCTCGACGACTGCCGGACGGCGGACGACGAGCCGCCGGTGCCGCGCGATCCCTCGCTCGCCCGGAAGAGCGACGGGCTGGAGGAGCTGCTGCCCCTACTGTCCGGCGGTGCCCCCGCATCGCACGTTCTCGACCATGCGGACGCCTTCGTCCTCGCGGTGGACGACCCCGACGCCGTCGCGCAGGAACTGTCGGCCGCCGCCGACCTCCTCCGGCTCGACTACGAAAAGGCGCGGGCGTCGGGGAAAGTGGCGCCCGACCCGATCCGTCTCGCCGGCGACCCGGGGGCCGTGGCGGCCCGGGTGGCGGCCGGGACGCTGCTCGCCCTCGCGCCCGCCGTCCCGGGCGGAGAGATCGTCGCGCTCGGCGCCGAGTCGGTCCTGTCGTTCGAGGACCGCCTCCCCGACGCTCCGAAGGAGATCTCCCGCGCCCGCCGGGACGGCCTCGCCGTGGTCCTCGCGGCGCCCTCGAAGGGGGAGCGCGAACACCTCGAGCGGCTCCTTGCGGAGTACGACGTGGACCACGCCGGCGAGGCGACCTCGCCCCTCGCGCCCGGCTCGTGCCGCGTCATGGACGGCGGGCCGGCGTCCGGCTTCACGTTCCGCGCCGCCGGGCTGCTCGTCCTGACCGTCATCGACCTCTTCGGCGAGCCGCGCGCGTGGGCCCCGAAGCGGAAGTCGGCCTCCGAGGCGTTCCTCTCGGACCTCCGCGACCTGAAGCCGGGCGACGTCGTCGTCCACCGCGACTACGGACTCGGGAAGTTCGCGGGCCTCGTCACGATCGACGATGCCGGCGCGGCGCGCGAGATGGTCGACCTCCGCTACGCCGGGGAGGCGAAGCTCCTCGTCCCGGTCGAGCGGCTCGACCTGATCCAGAAGTACTCCGCGGCCGGCGACGGCGCGCCGCCGCCCCTCGACCGTCTCGGAGGGACCGGCTGGGCGAAGCGGACGTCGAGGGTGCGCAAGGCCGTCCGCGATCTGGCCGACCAGCTCGTGAAGCTCTACGCGCAGCGCGCCGCCGCGGCCGGGCACGCCTTCTCGAAGGACTCGCCGTGGCAGAAGGAGTTCGAGGACGCCTTCGAGTTCACCGAGACGCCGGACCAGGCGGTGGCGATCCGCGACGTGAAGCGCGACATGGAATCGGAGCGGCCGATGGACCGCCTCCTCTGCGGGGACGTCGGCTACGGCAAGACCGAGGTCGCCATGCGGGCGGTCTTCAAGTGCGTCCTCGACGGAAAGCAGGCCGCCTTTCTCGCGCCGACGACGATCCTGGCCGACCAGCACTTCCGGACGTTGAAGCGCCGCTTCGCGGCGTTTCCGGTCACGATCGACCTCCTCTCGCGCTTCCGCTCGTCCGTCGAGATCGACGGGGTGCTCCGCCGCCTTTCGGAAGGGACGCTCGACGTCGTCGTCGGAACCCACCGGATCCTGTCGAAGGACGTTTCGTTCCGCGACCTCGGCCTCCTCGTCGTCGACGAGGAGCAGCGCTTCGGCGTGGCGCAGAAGGAGCGGATCAAGGAGATGCGGACGTCGGTCGACGTTCTCTCGATGTCCGCCACGCCGATCCCGCGCTCGCTCCACCTGTCGCTGGCGGGGATCCGCGAGCTGTCGGTCATCGAAACGCCGCCGAAGGACCGGCTCGCCGTCGCGACGCACGTCGTCCCCGTGAGCGACGAGGTCGTCCGGGAAGCCGTCGCCGCCGAGCTCGAGCGGGGCGGCCAGGTCTACGTCGTCCACAACCGGATCGGCGGCCTCGGCGCCTGGCGCGAGAAGCTGGCGGAGCTGGCGCCGCATGCCCGGGTGGTGGTCGCCCACGGCCGGATGTCGGAAGGCTCCCTGGAGCGGGCCATGCGGGCCTTCGTGACGCGCGCGGCGGATCTCCTCCTCGCCACGACGATCGTCGAGAACGGGCTCGACATCCCCTCGGCGAACACGATGCTCATCGATCGCGCCGATCTCTACGGCCTGGCCCAGCTCTACCAGCTCCGCGGGCGCGTCGGGCGAAGCGACAAGCCCGCCTCCTGCTGGCTGCTCGTCCCGCCGGGTGCGCCGCTCTCCGACGATGCGCGCCGGCGCCTCCGCGTCCTGCAGGAGTTCTCGGATCTCGGTGCGGGATTCCGGATCGCGGCGAAGGACCTGGAGATCCGCGGAGCGGGCTCGCTCCTCGGAGCCGAGCAGTCGGGGCACATCGAGTCGGTCGGTTTCGAGACGTACGTCCGGCTCCTCGAGGAGGCGATGGCGGAGTTCCGGGGCGAACCGGCTCGCGAGACGCGCGACGTGACGCTGCAGCTCGGCCTTCCGCTCGCGCTCCCGCCCTCGTGGATTCCGGACGAGAGCCTCCGGATGGCGCTCTACAAGAGAATCGCGGCGGCGCCGGACGCCGGAGCCCTGGAGGCCGAGGCGGCCGGGGCGGCGGACCGGTACGGCGTCCCGCCACCGGAGTTTTCCCGGCTCCTCGACGTGGCCCGGTTACGCTTGTTCGCGCGGGCACTGGGCGTGAAGGCCCTCCAGCGCCGCGGAGACGAGATGCACGCCACCCTCGAGAAAGAGCACCGGCTCGACCCGGAGCGGGTGCTCGCGCTCCTCCGGAAGGGAGAGCTCGTCGCCGCCGGCCCGGACGCCTTCCGCCTGCCGCGCGCGTTCACCGGCACGCGGCCGCACGGCACGGAAGTCTGCGCACGGGCCGCGCGCCTTCTCGCGTCGATGTCACGCCCGGCCCTCTCCGACGCGCTCCCGGCGGCGTTCGCCGGAGGGGAGGCGGCGTGAGACGGCGGCTCGCCCTCGGGACGCTTCTCCTTTCGGGCGTCGTTCTCCTGCCGGCGTGCGCGAGGCGGGCGCCCCGACCGGCGGCCGACCCATCCGTGGTCGCGCTCGTCGGCGATCGCCCGGTGAGGTGGGACGACGTGGCGGCCTATCTGAAGGCCGCGGCCGGCGAGGAGCCGAAGGACGTGGCGCCGCGCGTCGCGTCGAGCCTTCTCGATCAGTATGTCGACGAGCTTCTCCTCGACCGGGCGGAGGAGGATGCGGCGCCGCCTCCCGAGGGAAACACGGCGGCCGAGCGGCGCCGATCGCTGATCGCGCGGCAGGCCGGCGTGGAGACCATCTCGGAGGACGACCTCCGGAGGGAGTACGCCGCCCACGCGGACCGGTTCCGTCGACCCGCCCTGATCCGTGTCTCCCAGCTCCTCTTCCGGAGCCGTGAGGCGGCCGAAGCGGCACAGAAGCGCCTTCAGGCGGGGGAGCCCTGGCCGGAGATCTCGCGGACGCTGAGCCTCGCTCCGAACGCGGCGACGGGCGGCTCTCTCGGGCTTCTCTCGAGGACCGACCTGCCGCGCGAGTTCGAAAAGGTCCTCTGGGGGCTGCCGGCCGGGCAGACGACGGGGATCGTCGCGGCCCCCCACGGCTTTCACATCCTCCGGGTCGACGAGCGGTTCGAGGGGCGCGACATCCCCTTCGACGAAGCGAAATCGGCGCTCCGCCTCTCGCTGGCCGAGGAACGGAGCGTGAAGGCGGCCTCCGACCTCGTGGCCCGGGCGAGGCGGCGGCATCCGGTCGCCGTCGTGGAGGAGCACCTGCCGTTTCCGTACGTCGGGACGAATCCGCGGTACGTCGGGTCTTCGCGGTGAGCGGGCCCCGATTTCGCTAGACTCCGCGACGTGACGTCCACCCGGCTCGCCCGCCCCGCCGTGCCGATCCTGCTCGCGCTCCTCGCAGCGGCCTCCGCGCCGGCCGTGGAGACCATCGAGCGGATCCTCGCCTACGTCAACTCCCGGATCATCACGCAAAGCGCCTTCGACGCCCGGTACGAGCAGGCGATCCGGGAGCAGGGCCCGCCGGCCAACGCCGCGCGTGTGGACGAACTCAAGAAGGCGCTCTTCAACACGCTCATCAACGAGGCGCTTCTCGAAGACCGGGCGCGCGACCTGGACCTGATCACGAACGACAAGGAGATCGAGGATCAGATCCGGCGGCTCAAGGAGGAGAACAAGATCACGACCGACGCGGAGTTCGAGAAAGCCCTGGAGTCTCAGGGACTGACGCTCGAGAAGCTCCGCGACCAGCTCCGGAACGCCGGAACCGTGCAGCGCGTCGTCGGCCGCGAGGTGCAGAGCAAGGTGGACACGTCGGACGACGCGCTCCGCATCATCTACGAGCGGGAAAAGGAGTCATACCGGATCCCCGAAAAGGCACGACTCGCGGAGATCCTCATCTCCCGGGGGGACGACCCCGCCACGACGCAGCAGCGCGTCCAGGCCGCCGTCGACATGCTCCGGAGCGGCGCCAAGTTCGAGGAGGCCGTGAAGGCGTATTCCGACGGCTCGACGAAGAACCGGGGGGGCGACCTGGGATGGGTGAGCCGCGGCGAGCTGCTGTCCGAGATCGACAAGACGGTCTTCTCCCTCCCGGTGAACACCGTCTCCGACCCGATCGCGACCAAGTTCGGCTGGCACCTCGTCAAGGTGCTCGAGAAATCCCCCGTCGCGTACAAGCCCTTCTCGGAGGTGAAGGCGGAAATCCTGAAGCGCGAGCAGGAGACGCAGTTCCAGAAGAAGCTCGCCGAGTACCTCGAAAAGCTCAGGCGGGACGCCGTCATCCGCGTCGCGCCGGAGGCGGCGGCCTACTACACGCCGCCGGCGCCGGCCCAGGACGCCACGTTCTCCGCCCTGACACCGGCGGCGCCCGGCGCCACGCCGTACGACGTCCCGGCCGTCACGCCGGGGAAGGCCTCGCGGGACTTCGGCATCGAGATCACGCCGATGTTCGGCTATCGCTTCGGCGGCACGACCTCGCAGCTGGCGAATTCCTACATCGAGAAGATCGGCGTTCCCGCCTCGATGAGCTGGGGCGCGACCGTGGAATACCGGGTCTCCGAGAAGTTGAACCTGGAGCTGCTCTGGAGCCACCAGGACACGGAGCTCGAGGCCAAGTTCACCGCCGCCGGAATCGGCTACGACCAGAAGCTGTCGCACCTGAACATCGACACCTTCCAGATCGGCGGCATGTGGCTCTCGGGAGACCGCTCCAACGCCGCGCGGCTCTATCTGGACCTGCTCTTCGGCGCGACGCTTCTCACGCCGTCACCCGAGTTCTCGAGCGTGCTGCGCTTCTCGGGGAGCTTCGGCGGCGGCATCAAGTACGCCTTCGCCGACCACTTTGGCGCGCGCCTGGGACTCCGCTGGATGCCGGTCTACATCAACTCGAAGAGCGCCGGCTACGGCACCTGCAGCCCTTATTACGGCTGCTACTCCTACTACGGCTCGAATTACCTGTCGCAGGGCGACGCCTACACGGGCCTCACCTGGAAGTTCTGACGGCGGCCGTTCAGGGAGCGAGCAGCCCGGCCCGCCAGAGCGAAATGCCGGCGGCGGCGGCGAGACGCTCGGGGGAAGTCGGCTTCTCGAGGAGGAGAGCCCGCGCGGCTGCGGTCAGGACGGTCCGCGACGCGAGGACGCCGGGGTCGAGACCGAGCTCCTGAGCCTTCCGATCCCGTTCCTTCTTCAGCCGGTCGACGAACCGATCGAGTTCGGGGTCGGACTCGGACGCCGCGCCGCGCCGGGGCGCCGGCCACGCGGACGGAGGCAGCCGCCGCGTCGCATCGAGGGCCCGCCGGATCTCGAGGGCCAGAGCGCCCGGAAGCGGGCGAGGGCCGGGAAAGAGCGTCAGGAGATCGCCTTCGCCGGCGGCGGCGAGCCGGGCGGCCGGAAGCAGCCGCTCGTTCGTCATCACGCGGAAGGGGGGAAGGTCGAGGGCCTGCGCCCGCGCCTCGCGGACCTCCCAGAGGGCGCGGACGAAGGCGCGCTCCTTCGCCGAAAGCGCGTTCGTCCCCTTGATCCGCCAGTCGTTTTCCGGGTCCGTCTCGCGCTCCGGGGGGAACGGCGCGGCGGCCAGGCGTCGGCACTCCTCCTCGTGCCAGGCCAGGCGCCCCTTCTCCGCGAGTTCGCCCTCGAGCGACGCCGCGAGGGCGGGGAGGTGCGCCACGTCGGCCGCGGCGTAGGCGACCAGGCCCGGCGGCAGCGGACGCGCGCTCCAGTCGGCCCGCTGGTGCGCCTTGTCGAGCGAGACGGAGAGCCGCTTCGCCAGGAGGGCCGCCAGGCCGATCTCCCGTTCGCCGAGGAGCTGGGCCGCGATCATCGTGTCGAAGAGCGTGCCGGCGCGGAAACCCTGATCGCGATAGAGAAGGCGGAGGTCGTAGTCCGCCCCGTGCATCAGGAGCTTCCGCGGCGCCAGGCGCGACAGGAGCGGCGCGAGCGGAACGGGACCGAGCGGATCGACGAGAAAGATCTCTCCCGCCACCTCG
>Ga0335084_10002694_pt1 | contig 17179 bp, 19 predicted proteins | sample Lox_Sample_44_FD_206721 | JGI IMG/M metagenome (GOLD analysis project Ga0335084, IMG submission 206721) | Soil microbial communities from Loxahatchee National Wildlife Refuge, Florida, United States - Lox_Sample_4.4 | ecosystem: Environmental > Terrestrial > Soil > Wetlands | place: USA... | reverse complement strand
TACTTGCCCTCAGTGCAACTGTCACAAATAGTGACGAAATTTCTAATTGGCTAGATTGCAAATTGGTGCAAAGTCAATGGAGACCAGTACCTCTATGGGAAGGAGTCTATGATCAAGGCACAGTAACAATGCATGATAGAAAGAATTTTGAAATAGAAACAAGCCTCAGAGGGCCTGCTGTAGATTTGGGATTAGATTCATTGAAAAATGGTGGCCAAGCCATACTATTTGCTGAAACTCGATCCCGTTCTGTCTCTCTTGCTACAAAGGCATCAGACGCTGTATCAAAAACACTATCTACAGAGGACCGAAAGTCATTAGAGCGAACAGCACAAAAAATTCTTGATGAAAATGAACACACCGAACTAGTAAAATCATTAGCATCTTTAGTCTCAAAGGGTGTTGCCTTTCATCACGCAGGTCTTAACCAAAACTGCAGAGATATGATTGAATCTGAATTTAGAAATAAAAGAATAAAGCTGTTAGCATCTACCCCTACATTAGCTGCAGGAGTAAATCTTCCTGCTCGAAGGGTAGTTGTTGCAAATCTGACCCGATATGATGTGAATTATGGTGGTAACAAACCAATCAGCGTGCTTGAATACAAGCAATTATGCGGTCGTGCAGGCAGACCTCAATATGATGAATATGGAGAATCTATAATTGTTGGAAATTCCAATGTAGAAGAAATTTTCGATTATTATATTAATGGAACACCTGAACCAATTTCTTCTAAACTTACCGGAGATAAAGCATTAAGAACACACATTCTAAGTTTTATATCAATAAATCCAGGAATTAAAGGAGAAGATATAATAGAATTTTTCTCTAGGACGCTTTCAGGCTCTCAAGAAAGAAAACCCACGATAAAATTCAAGTTACAAATAGCTTTGAAATATCTAGAGTCAGAAGATCTGGTAAAACAAAAAGGAGGTCGATTTATTGCTACTGAATTTGGCAAAAAAACTTCTACATTGTATATCGATCCTTTAACTGCTGTTCTATTCAAAAAATCACTACAAAAAATTTCAAGAAAAGGCCACACTCTTGGTTTCTTGCATTTGATTACAAGTTGTGAGGACTTCTTTCCAAAATTCTCCTTAAGAAACAAAGATTATGAAGCAATTAGTACATTAATTGAAAATTATGCTGATGAGTTGATAGAAAATATATCAGAATATGATTGCAATAGAAGCCTACTATCTCTTCATGCTTGGATAAATGAATCAAGTGAGATTTTTTTGTCTGATAACTTGGGTATTGAATCTGGAGATATGCACAGAATGGTTGAAACTACCCAGTGGTTGACTCATGGTCTATATGAACTTGCAAAACTAGAAAAAAAAAATGAGATATTGACTGAGATTGATAACTTGCTATCTCGTGTTACATATGGTGTCAAAGAAGAGCTTGTTGATCTGGTAAAAGTTAAGACAATTGGAAGAGTCAGAGCAAGAATCCTCTTCAAAAATGGTATTAAAACAACAGAAGATCTGACTATTGTTTCCCTTGAAAAACTCGCAAAAATGGATAAGATAGGGCCAACTATTGCAGAAAACATAAAGACACATCTAAAAAAGGTAAGGTAATGCTAGAAAAAACAATCATAGGCCTAATGATATCAGCAATAGCATTTTTTACAGTCTATTCACTTACACCTATTCTAATTAAGGTATTAACAAAAAGAAACATGGTCGTAAAGGACTATAACAAAAAGACGGATACTATGGTTCCACGACCTGGCGGACCATCTATCCTTGCAGGAATTTTAGTTTCTGAATTTGTTCTTTATGCTCTTTTACCATCTACTGAAATTTTAGCACTAATAATAACAACCACTCTCGCCTTTCTTGTTGGGCTTGCAGATGACAGAAAAGTGCTCGGTGGCTGGTTCAAACCGCTTGCTCTTGCAGCCTCTGCAATACCTATCATCTTGTTAGGAGTATACGTGCCTCATTTGGAATTTCCATTATTTGGACAAGTAAAGATTCCAGAACTCTATTTGGCCTTAATAATATTTATCATTCCAATCACAGGGAACACAATAAATTCAATTGATGTTCTCAACGGCGTTGCAAGTGGGTTTATGACTATTGCTAGCTTTGCACTTACAATATGCCTGTTGATTGTACATAATTATGATATTGCATTAGCGAGCTTACCTCTAGGATGCGTCTCTTTGGCCTTTTACAAATATCACAAAGTTCCAAGTAGAATATTCCCAGGAGACTCTGGAGCACTAACTCTGGGATCAATGTATGGAACACTTGCTATTATAGGACATGTTGAAATTGTCGCAGCGGTAGCTCTTCTTCCTGCAGTAATAAACTCATTTCTCTTTCTTTCAAGTGTGAAACGAGTAATAGAACATAGACAAATAAAAGCAAAACCGGTAGTTCACACCGAAGACTTTAGACTAATGGCTACTAATGACAAACTAGCTCCAGTAACTCTTGTAAGATTGATTTTGTCTAATGGACCAATGACAGAAAAGGAGGTGGGATTTGTAATACTTAGACTAACAATATTCTCAGCAGCACTTGCGATCATTACTGCCTTCTTGATGGAGATTAGGGTTTGAAAGGAACTTCTATTTTCATCTATGTCTTTGTAATGTGGATACTAATTATTGCTGGTGGCGGTTTGCTTGTCTCTCTTATAGCTCCAATTTCAATTGATGGTTTTGGATCTATGAATCAGGTGATAATTTCTATACTAAAAGCAGTAATTGCAATTTTACTTGTAGTAGTTTGGATTTTTGTAATGTCAAAAATTAAAAATTGGATATTTCAAAAGCACATCAGTAATTAGCTTTCTTCCCACTTTTTCTTCTTTTTATCATATTCAGACCTAGAATACTTGATTTTAGCAGGAACTCCTACCACTACCGAATCAGGCGGGACATCCTTTGTGACTACTGCTCCCATTGCTACTACACTATTCTTTCCAATTTTAACACCTGCTTTTATAACAGCTCTAGAACCAATTACTGCACCATCCTCGATGATTACACCAATCATCTTTTTACTAGCTGGATATGGGTCATTAGTTAATGCAGCAGCAGGCCCAATGAAGACATTCTTTCCAATTCTTGAAAGCGGAGGGATGTAAACTAGTCCCTCGATCATGGTATTCTCTCCTATCTTTACATTATAGTCTACATGTGCAAGAGAACCAATCTTGACATTATCTCCAATTTCGGTGTTCTCTCCCACGTATGCAAAATGCCATATTCTTACATTTTTTCCAAGTTTTGCATTCTCAGAGACAAAATTTGTTACCATTGTTTATCACAAATGCCAAGGGTAACCCTTTGCAACAATCTTTTCTGGTAGGGTATTCTGATACTTTTTTAGGAATTCTATATCTTTAATCTTATCACGAAGTTCGTCGGGCAACATGATGGGTATCTCCTCAACTATAGGATAAAACCTTGAGCATTTCGAACAAAATATTACACCTTCAGAGACAATCTCCCCTTTCGAGGTCAGTTCTACAAGCTCTAGCGGAAAGTGTTTGTCTATTGGACATGCAAGAATTTCGAGTAATTTTCTATTCATTTTAGGTCAAGATAAATTGGAGTTCCCTTTTGACTAGATAAAAGTGACGCCTCTGCAATTTTGGTAGTATTTAGAGCATCTTCAGGTCTTACCCTAATGTTTTCTTTTCCTTCTATTGCTGCTATAAAATTTTTTATCTCTAATAACAACGGTTCTTGTACCTCATTTCTAGGTATTTCTGCTCCTGAGTTAGTTTCTATCTTTACCTCTTGAGTAATAAAATCTGATGAGATTATGGCGTCTGCGCATACCGCATTAAATTTTCGCACTCTTATAGGTGTAATCCAGTTTGACGAAATTATTGCAACCCTATTGGCCTTGAACCCAAGCATTATTGTGGCAAAATCTTCATGTTCATGTCTTATATTGCCAGATCTAGCAAACACAACTTCTGGAACATCATCAAATAACCACATGGCAGTATCAATATCATGTACAGACGTGTCGTAGATAATTCCAACATCTTTTATGCGATCCGGCATTCTATTTTCTCTGTGAAATTCAAGCATTATTAATTCCCCATATTTTTTTGTCTTTACATATTCTTTAACAAGTGATACCGCAGGATTGAATCTTTCAATATAACCACTGGTGAGAACCACGCCATTTTTTTTTGCTAGCTTTATCAATTCTTCACCCTCATGTGAGAAATAAGTCAATGGTTTTTCTACAAATACATTTTTTTTTTGTTCTAATAGTCTCTTTGCCAATTGAAAATGTGTTGAAGTTGGTGTGCAGACAAATGCCGCATCGAATTGTTCTTCATTCATGAGAGAGTCTACAGATGAATGATAGTTAACAGAGTAATTTTTGCCAAATTCCTCAGCCCTGGAAAGATTTGCGTCACAAATGGCAGATAGTACTCCTAACTGTGAAAGAATTCTCGCATGATTTTTTCCAAATCCGCCTGTACCGATCTGAACTATTCTCATCTTAGTATACAGGAGTTAGCCACTTTGAATACTTTTTGTTTCTTAACATTGTAATATCTGAGTATGACATCCTTATTCTCCTTGTAATTTCTCCTGGTTTTCCAGTACCAACTTTTTTACCATCTACGGAAATGATTGGAGATATCTCTGCAGCTGTTCCTGTAAGAAAAATCTCGTCGGCAAAATAAATCTCAGTCCTTGGGATTTCGCGCTCAATTGTTTTGTATCCAAGATCATTTGCTATTTGAATGACCGAATCTTTTGTGATCCCTTCTAATGTAGATGAACTAGGTGGGGGAGTTAGCAACTTCCCATCCCTTACCATAAAAATATTCTCTCCAGGAGCTTCACTTATGTTTCCAAGATTGTCTAATAATACGGCCTCATCGTATCCGTTTCTTTTACATTCCTGAGTTGCCAGTATAGAATTGAGATAATTTCCACCCATTTTTGCTAGTGGCGGTGTAGAAATATCATGAATTCTTCTCCATGATGAAATTCCGACCCTTATCCCATTTCTATTAAACAATTCTCCAAAAGGAAACATGACTATGGCTGTATGTGTTGGAGTATTTTCAGTTACATGTAGATTAATCCCATATCTTGAAACAAAATAAAATGGTCTAATGTAACATGATTGTCTTACGTTATTTTTTTTACACAATTGAATTACAGCTTCAGCAATCTCCTTATCGGTAAATTTTAAAGAAATTGAATACACTTTACCTGAATTTCTGAATCGCTTAATATGATCATCAAGTCTAAAAATATACAAATTTTTGGAATTCCAATAGCCTCGTAATCCTTCAAAAACTGAAGTACCATAATGAATGGCATGGGTCATGACTGAAACCTTTGCATCTTCATCTTTTACTAATTTGCCGTCAAACCAAACGAATTTTGGTACAAAAGATTTCATACAACAAGCCAAATCTATCTATAATTAATCTATTTCGACCAAAATCCAATACTTGGGAATTTCATTCCTAATATTCGGTATGTAAGATCCTCTGCATTTGCAAATTTCTTTACAATATCCCAATTCTCATGTATTATTCGTACCACTTGAGGTTCAACATAATTTTCCCAATCTGTGTCTTTTCCCATTGCCGCATCGAACATTTTTTGTTTTACAGATGATGCTGAAGTTTCTTTCCTTTTTCCTATTCTGGGATTGAGACCATAGAGTTTGAGTACAAAACCCTCAGCTTTGTCTCCAGTATACGTAAAATAGTCAGTTGTTATTGTATCAAGAATTTGTTTTTTTATTTTCCATGAATTAGGAGATAATATTGGTGGCATGTATTTTGTAAATGGAGCAGAGAATGTATAATTCGGCAAAACTGTTATGCTTTCTCCAAATACTGCATTTAGCATTTTCTTCCTCAAGTCATAACTGAATGGAAAACTTCTACTATTAACTTCCTTACCATTCTTCATGAATATGACTGGTAATACTCTCACTTGATTTTCATTTTTTAGCTCATTGATAATTTCTACATGAGCCTTAGTAACGGGATTCAAATGCGCAAGATAGATTGCAATTGTCAACTAGCTTCTGTATTTTTGTGTCATATTTCAATCATTTATTCAGAATTACGATGAAACTCTCAAGAATATAGGGACGATGGGACTTGAACCCACGACATCCAGCGCCCGAGGCTGGCAGTCTACCAAGCTAACCTACGTCCCTATAGATTCGACTAGGTAATAGAATATTATTCTTTCAAAGAGGATTTTTGCTAGCCGTATGATTCATACTTTATTTCAAAGCTCTTGTCCGCTCTCTTGTTTCTTTCTGTGACGAAGCCTTTTGGTGTTAAAACATCCATGCATCCATCAATAGTTCCTTGCCAGCCACAAATGAAAAAGACTGTATTGTCTTTTGTAATTTTTTCGCCAACTAGTTTTTCAAGTGGAGACATTTCGCCATCTTTTGACTGCAAGAAACTTTCTACTCTACCTTTGTTACCATTCCAAGTTCTATTGAACCATTCGTCTGGTCTACTGATAGTAGCTCTATATCTGAAATTCCATTTGTCTTTGCCCCTGTCAAGACTTTCTTCTTCTAACCGAGTTAATTCTTCTCTGTAACCTAGCTCATCAACATAGCTGGCTCCATGAAATATTACAACTTCCCTTTTACTTCCTGTTGCATGAAGGTGTTTTGCATAACTGACAAATGGTGCAAGACCTGTACCTCCACCAAGACAGACAATTCTTCTATTATCTGGCTCTCCATCATGTTTCTTTTCCTCTATGGTGAAAGGACCAGTTGGCTTTAGCCAAATTATTTCATCCCCTTCTTTTGCACTAAACAAAACTGTGGTAAGACGTCCCGGAAGTGGTTTTCTTACCCATCTTATGTACAATTCAATATACTTTCTATTCTCTGGATTTGACGCAATTGAATATGCTCTTCGGATAACCTTATTTTCTGCTGGTACAAATGCCCCAAGTGTAAGGAACTGTCCAGCTTTGTATTGTGGGACTTCGCCGCCTTCTTTTGGCTTGAATCTAAAAACGCCCAAATCTTCTTTTTGAATTTGTATGTATGTAATTACTGCTTTATTTTCTACGACCACGCGAGGATTTTAATTTCGAAGCTTAAATATCTTATGTTATTATTTTGCATACAAATTTCAACTTACACTAAACGTTAATAACCTCTCAAAAAAAGTTAATGCAAATCAGATTTAATATTCTGGTTGAATTCGGGCCGGTCGTCTAGCCTAGTAGGATACGCCCTTGGCATGGGTGAGATCGTGGGTTCAAATCCCACCCGGTCCACCTCTTTTATGTTACAGTGATAACATGAGTGGACATTGGAGCAAGCGGATTAATACCAACCAAGCTATCCCAAACAAATGTTTCAATTTTGTATGTACCACTAGTTTGTGGAGTCCAAAATACAGCAGCAGTTAAAGTCTGATTTTTTTCAAGGGAGCCCTTAACAAAATTAAGATCTGAGATGGCCCCATCCGAATTAATTACTTGAACTATGTACACCCAATCGGTAGTTTTTCCACCTGTATTCAATAATGTAGTTTCTAGGTTTAGCTGCTGTTGAACTACAGGAAATTTTATATCTTCACCAAATGAGTTTACTATTTTGAAATCTGTTGTTGAAATCTCTCCATATCCATATGCAGAGCTAATTCCTACCATCGCGAAAACAAAAAATAATGATAGTAAAAACTTCATTGCAACGATTTTTGCATTCTTAGATTTAAATTATCCCAAATATTAGAGACGGCATGTCCGAATCTAGAGAAACTATCTACATAGGAAAGAAGCCTCTGATGGCGTATGTTACTTCTACGCTCATACAGCTGGCAAATCAACCAAAAATATCAATCAAGGCAAGAGGACTCAGCATAGGCCGTGCAGTGGATGTGGCTCAGATTATTGCACGAAAAACTGAGAACGCTGGGTACTCTATTGGAGACATCAAGATTGGTTCAGAGCAGATGCAATCACAAGATGGACGCTCTAGGAATGTTTCTACAATAGAAATAGAAGTAAAAAGAAACACTTCTTAGAAAAGTGCCTTGAACAACACTTTTCTTTTTTGTAAGTTACTTTGTTGAGTATCTGTCTTCCATTTTTTTAAATCTTGGGAGATCTACAATATCATTGAATTGATCAAAACTGACAACAGAATCCTTTAACTTCAATGTCGTTCCAGATTTTTTTAGTTCTTTGAGAATTTTTAGCGTTGCAAACGTATTTGCGTAAAGAACTGAAAGAGGATATAAAATCAGATTAAACCCCATTTTGTGTAATTGGTTTGAAGGAAGAACGGGTGTTGCTCCACCTTCTATCATATTTGCAACTAGAGGAGCCTTTATCTCTCTGCCTATCTTTTTCATCTCTTCAACTGATTTTGGTGCTTCTATGAAAATTGCATCTGCCCCAATCTCTTTGTAAAGTAATCCCCTCTCTATTGCCGCATCCAAACCTTCTGTAGCTCTTGCGTCTGTCCTTGCTACTATGAAAAAATCTTTACTTTCTCTAGCCTCAAGAGCAGCGCGAAGTTTTTCAGCATATTCCTCCTTGGGTATAACTTCTTTGCCAGACATATGTCCACATCTCTTGGGCCATTTCTGGTCTTCGAGAAATATCCCTTTTGCTCCAACAGATTCCAATTCCTTTACAAGTTTCCAAACGCTTAATGGATTTCCATAACCAGTATCTGCATCCACAATTACAGGAACTGAAACAGACTTACAAATTCTCCTTGCGTTATCGATCGTTTCGGTTGACCCTATGAAACCATAATCTGGCATTCCTAGTAGCGCCGCAGATGTACCATATCCAGTTTGAAACATAGCCTCAAAACCACATTTTTGAGAAATCCTTGCAGTAATTGCATCATAAACCCCAGGAAACACTAGCGGTTTTGATTTGTCTGATAATAATTTCCGAATATTTGTCAACTGCGGCTATATCTTTTCACAATTATTTATGGGTTAGTCAACCCTGATCTCTTTTCCTTTTGACCTCCTTTCTGAATTCTCAATTTTTCTCAATTCCATTTCAAGAAATTTCTTGTATTTTGAAGTTTCTTCTTTAGTCATGTGAGATAGGTTTGAGCTAAGAGAGGAACCCATAGTAGTTACTCGATCCAATAAACCCATAGATACGAATCGACCTAGGTTTCCAATTCTAAAAATTACATCTAATTGATTCTTAACTATCTTATTTAGTGTCTCTAGATCCTCAGAAATTGCTTTTCCTTTCTTTGTAATCTGGTACTTACCATCCTTTGTTTCTTCAATCAAGCCCTCATCTGAGAGTCTCCCAAGTAATGGGTAAATCAAGCCAGGTGATGGTTTCCACTTCCCTTCAGTTTTTTCAACAGCAATATCGATTATCTCTTTGCCCGTACTAGCTTGTTTCCTAAGTACATCAAGTATGAAATATCTCGAAAAACCTCTTGGGACTGCACTTCCAACTCGCTGAATCCATTCAGAAATCATCGTTAGTGATATCGCTAGCGATATATATGAACGCTCGTATGTAAGTCCTGCCATCCATACAGCATTAGATCATGAATAGTGAAAATTGAAATCCTTCACAAGACATATTTATGAAGCTAAAAAAGAAGATGTCGAATCATGGCTAATACTATTGATATTGATCTTTTGATAGTCGGCTCTGGCCTTGCTGGTTTAAGGGCAGCTATCCAAGCAGCAAAAACCAGTTCTCAAATAAAGATTGGTGTTATCTCAAAACTACAAGTCATGCGTTCACATTCAGTCTCTGCTGAAGGAGGAACAGCTGCTGTTCTATATCCTGAGGAAGGAGACTCTATTGAATCTCATGTTTATGACACCGTAAAGGGAAGTGATTTTCTTGGTGATCAGGATGTTATTGAAAGACTTGTGAGTGAAATGCCCTCTGAGATTTACCAGCTTGAACATTGGGGAATGCCATGGGAAAGAAGAGATGATGGGAGAATTGGCCAAAGAGCATTTGGTGGGTATAGTTTCAATCGAGCGACATACGCTCAAGATAAAGTTGGATTCTATGAGATGCAAACTTTGTATGACACCTGCCAGAAGTTTGATAATATCGAGTTTTACAATGAATGGTTTGTCACATCAGTAATTCATGATGGTCAGAGATTCTGCGGTGTAACTGCAATTGAGCTGTCAAGCGGAAATTTTCACACATTTAAGGCTAAGGCTTTAATCATTGCAACTGGTGGAGCTGGACGAGTCTACAGTTTCTCTACTTATGCGTTGGCATCAACTCCTGATGGACTAGACATGGCCTACCGGGCAGGAATGGCATTAAAAGATATGGAATTTGTACAATTTCATCCTACTGGAGTATTACCTTCAGGAATTCTCATAACGGAAGGTGCAAGGGGAGAGGGTGGTTATCTGATAAACAAAGATGGAGAGAGATTCATGAAAAGATATGCACCAAATAAACTTGAGCTTGCCTCAAGAGACGTTGTTTCTCGGGCTATGATGACAGAAATTAACGAAGGTAGGGGCTTCAAAAATGAAACAGGAATAGAGTGTCTCAAACTAGACTTGAGACACCTAGGTAAGGAAGTTATTGTTAGAAAACTTCCTGCTATAAGAGAAATCTCATTAAAATTTTCTGGCGTAGATCCGGTTGACGAACCAATTGATGTAAGACCAGTGTGTCATTATATGATGGGTGGTATTCACACTAACATAGATGGCGCAACAGAAATACAGGGAATATGGGCAGCTGGAGAGGTTGCATGCAATAGTGTACACGGGGCGAATAGGTTGGGTGCTAACTCGACTGCAGAATGTCTGGTCTGGGGGAAGATTACGGGAGAATTAGCTGCTAGATACGTCCTTGATGGAAAGACATCCGCTACTTTTCCATTGCACCTTGTAGCTTCTGAAGAAAAGAGGATCTACGATGGAATATTTCGAGGAAGTGGAGGTGTAAATCCTTACGAGGTGCGACAACAATTAACGGATATAATGAATGCCAAAGCTCATGTCTTTAGAAATCAAAATGATTTGGTTGATGGATTAAAACAGATCAGAGAGCTTCATCAGAAGACATGGAGACATGTAGATGACAAAGCTAAAGAATACAACACAAACTTCACCAATGTTTTAGAACTTGATTCTATGTTTCGTGTGTCTGAAGTAATTCTAATGGGAGCAATTGCAAGAAAGGAATCAAGAGGAGCTCATGCAAGAACTGATTATCCAGACAGAGACGATAAGAACTTTTTACATCACACTCTTGTTTACTATGATACAAAGGAACCAATCCTAAAGACACATCCAGTCACTATTACTAAATACAAGCCAGTGGAGAGAAAATACTAGTGGCGGAAAGATTGTCAAACCGCGAAGGTATTAAGGGAATGGCAAACCCAACTCGTTATGGAATAGAACGGGTAGCGTACTGGTTGCAACGATTAAGTGGACTTGGTCTACTTGCATATCTGATAGGTCATATTTATGAAACAAGTTCGATTGTGAATGGTAAGGTTGCATGGGATAAGATGCTTGAGCTCACACAAACCACACAAGGCCACTTGCTACTTACAGTAGTCATAGGCATGTGTGTCTATCATACAGCAAATGGAATTAGAGTTATGCTAGGACATGGTGGTGTAGGAGTTGGAAAACCCGGACATCCTGAATATCCATACAAGGCAGCATCACTTAACTACAAACAGCGACTTTGTATATGGGTTTCAATTGGACTTGCTGCTTTAGCTATGATGTATGGAGCATCAGTATTGTTTGGTGATTAAGATGAGAGAAAGCATTATAATGAAAATTCATTATGGAACAGCTCTAGGAGCTGTAGCACTGGTAGCTGTGCATATATTGATGAGGATGACTCAAAAATTCTCTGATTCACTGCAATATCAAAATGTAATTACCAACTATCATTTTCTTCCTTATGCACTCATGCTTGAAGTTGTATTGGTACTTTTAGCTGTTCACGGATTCAATGGTTTGCGCGTGATTCTCTTAGAACTCAAACAAGGGTCAACATATGAAAGAGCAATTAATTATGGTTCAATTGCTGCAATGGCAGTATTGATTGCCTATGGTTCAAGAACTATATTGATGGCAGGAATGGGGATCTCATAATCATGGCAGTTGTAGAGGTACCTAAAACATCAGGAGAAACACCAAATATGGAAAATATATCACAACCAAATACAATAACTCTCAGGGTAGCAAGAACTAATCCCTCGGAAGGAACAGCAGTGACTTTCTCTGAATTTCAGATCCCAGTGCAAAAATGGACCACTGTTCTTGAAGCAATTCTATACGTAAAACAGAATCTTGATCACTCTCTTGCTGTAAGGTACTCCTGCAGACAAGCATCTTGTGGTTCATGTGGAATGAAGATTAATGGAAGACCAGCGCTTGCGTGCTATACCAAGATTTCGGAGCTAAACTCAACTGTGGTTACTGTAGAGCCCATGAATAATTTTCCGATAATCAGAGATCTTGCAGTTGATTTCAAGCAACTTTTTTCGACTCACAAGAAGATGAAACCATTTATCATCCGGGAGGACTCGGAAGTAACATCTGAATCAAAGGAATTTGTACAAACACCAAAGGAACTAGAAGCATTTCATCAATTTTCTTATTGTATCAAATGTGGGTTGTGTAATTCTGCTTGTCCTACGATGGCCACAGATACTTCATTTATTGGTCCACAGGGTCTTGCTCAAGCATACAGGTATGTAGCAGATAATAGAGATCAAGGAAAGGAAGATAGGCTCAAAATTGTAGATCAATCCCATGGAATATGGAGGTGCCATTTTGCGGGTTCTTGTAGTCATGTATGTCCAAAAGGTGTTGATCCTGCAATGGCAATTCAATTACTAAGAGGATACTTGTTAGGATTCAGAAAATAGTAAATATTTTAAGACTTTTTAGGATTCTTACTAGAATTGACTTGATTGTTTATTGCCTCTGCCATGAAATGATTTGAAACGTTCACCTTGACCTCGTTAATTCCATCTATCTTAAGCAGATTGTCATGAACATCTTGTGCAATCTTAAATCCGAATATAGCTGGACAAAAAGGACTTGTTAAATGCAAGTCCACTTTAACTTCAGACTCACTTATGTCTATATTGTCTACAAGCTCCAACTCCATAATTGAGACATTTATTTCAGGATCAACAACCTTGGTTAACTCATCGAAAATTTGTCTTCTTAGATCTTGAGATGCCTGTGCCATAAATCAAAAAAGCGTCTATGCTATATATAACCATTTTAATTGCTAAATTAATGTACAGATCAAGATTAGAAGGAAAGCTAGATGAGAATACACTGGAATTTCTTTCATCCATTTCTGACGATTTTGAAATTGCACTTTATGACATACTGGGCAGCCAAGCTCATACCATGATGCTCTTGGAAAATAAAATTATCACTAGAGGAGAATCAATCAAAATTCTTGCGGCGCTTGAGAAACTAAAAAAAGAAAACATCTCCGAAAATTTAGAAGCTGAAGATATCCATGAACTAATAGAGTCTTTAGTTATAAAAAAAGCAGGAAAAGAAACAGGCGGTAAGATGCATACAGCAAGATCAAGAAATGATCAGGTCGCACTTGACATTCGTATGAAGATACGAGACGATATCAATAATGTCTGCTTTTGTTTAAACGAAACAATCTCTACACTGATACAATTAGCAGAAAGGCATCAAAAAACAATAATGCCTCTGTATACTCATCTACAACAAGCCCAGATAGGTCTTTTCTCTCATTTTCTTCTTGCATACGCTGATGCTCTCTTTAGAGATCTTGATAGGTTTTACGTTACATATGGTAGGGTCAACGAATCTCCACTGGGTGCTGGTCCGGTAGGGGGTACCAGTATTCCAATAAACAGGCAATTAACCGCGAAAATGCTTGGGTTCAAGGGATTAATTGAAAACTCAATTGATGCCACTACATCACGTGATTTTGTTGCAGAATATCTTGCAAATGCGTCAATTCTAATGATAAATCTAAGTAGAATTGCGGAAGACTTTATCATCTGGTCCACTTCAGAGTTCTCCTTTATAGAATTAGCAGACAAGTTCACTTCAACATCGAGTGTTATGCCGCAAAAGAAAAATCCAGATATTCTTGAATTGATTCGCGGTAAAACTGCTCAGGTGATAGGATACCAGATGGCTATATTGGCAAATCTCAAAGGACTTCCATCTGGATATAATAGAGATCTTCAACAAATCAAAATTTCGATCTGGCCGACCTCCAAGATTATTATTTCATCATTACTTGTTGTCAACTCACTTCTCAAAACTATGAGTGTAAACCAAGAAAAACTCAGAGAGGCAATAGATAAGGGATATTCTATTTCTCTTGATATTGCAGAGCATTTGGTGAGAAAAGGAATTCCATTCAGAGAAGCCCATAAGATAGTGGGGCATCTTGTCCAGACTGCATCTAATTCAAAAAAATCGTTAACTCAACTATCTATATCAGATGTAAAGTCAAGTATCTCTAAGAAAGAAATAGATGCAAATGATCTTTACAAGACAATTCAATCAACAACTCCTGAATCATCACTTGAAAGCAGAAAATCACAAGGATCTTCAGGCAAGCATGAGCAGCAGAGAATGATATTGGACAGAAAGAAAAAAGTTCAAGCATATGTTGTAGGTACTAGTAAAAGGACAAATGAAGTAAGGGCTGCAATTGAAGGTCTTGAAAATAATGTAAAGGTACTAATTAAAAACAAAGCCTAAAATACGTCAAAAACAAAGTAAAAGTAATAATTTTTACAAGTAAAAAGTACGAAAATCGTGAATTTAATGTATAAAACTTGACTTTTGTATTGATTTTACTTCACATGTCTGGAGATAAAAAATTTTCGTAATGTAACTGCAGTATGTATCAATTCATACAACCACAAACGAACAACCCTAACTATACTGCGGGTCAAACATGGGGTGCGCTGAAAAAAGCTTGGCGTGGATACAAAATCGCCAAGGTGCAAAGTGACAACACAAAGATGACTGAATATGCACAAAAGATAAGAACCCTTCAAAATGACTTGGGAATAAAACAGGCGGAATTCCCAGAACTGCACCTAAGTTAGTTAGACCATTTCTATTTTTAAAAAGTTGTGGAATTAAGAGACCTATTCTCAAAGTGTAACATTTCTAGAGTTTGCTAAACCTACAGATTTTGAACGGGTTCGCGGGGATTCGGACCCCGGACAGCCGGATTAAAAGTCCGGTACTCTACCTGGCTGAGCTACGAACCCATAGCGATGGTTCATAGTTGTGTATAATTTAGTCTTTTACAAAATTTTCAGATGAAAAGAAAGCTTTAAACTCAGATTTTTATCCACAATATTTCAACGCCCTTGTAGTATAGAGGGGATGTGGTTAAATCCAATCCTCGTAAAGCCCGGTCTAGAATGGGGCCCTGTCACGGCCTCGACGCGTGTTCAAATCCCGCCAAGGGCGCCATTAATTTTTATCAAAAAAATAAAACGAATTAAAAACCATAATTCAAATTTTTGAAGAGAATCCTAATTTTTTCATTATATCAGTTAGTGTTTCCTTATTTGCTGCAGCTATGAAAGAAATTCTCTTATCATAACTTAAGTTTGAATCTAGAGGCATTCCATTTTCATCAACGATATAGCCTCCTGCTTCTAGTGCTATAAGATATCCCGCTGCAACGTCAGTTATTCTCAGTTTATTTCGTATATCCACAAAGACGTCTACTAGTCCACGCGCAAATATGGCAAGTTCAAGGGCCACAGCTCCAAAATGCCTTACGTGATTAGATGCTGAAAGAATTGATGTCAATCTTGGAAGAACATCTGGTGATATCCCAGAAATATCTACGCCAACAACAAAATATACTGGATTTTTCTTATTAACTTGAATCTTTTTTCCATTCATATACGCACCTTTGCCTTTAGAAGCTGAATACAAATCTCCACTATGTAGGTCAATGATGACTGCATCTATAACAGAACTTAATTTGTCAGTGGAAGCAAATGCAAGTGAACAACAAAAGAATGGCAATCCCCTTACCGCATTTGTGGAACCATCTATGGCATCCATAATTATGAATCCTTTGGGGTTTGATGATAATTCAACTAGTCCACATTCCTCACCAAATACAGTACATTCAAAGTGTATTTCTTTGAGATAATCAAGAACAGTTTTTTCTGCTACAATATCAATTCGCCTTGAAATATCTCCGCCTGCTCCTCTTCCGTGATCAACAGCGGATTCCTCCGTTCCTGCGAGATGTTTTACATTACTGTGAACTCTTTTTGCAGCCTCTTCAAGAATCTCAATTACTTTCACAGATCTTGTTTTTGAATTCCTAATTTATTTGAAGTAATCAAGGGCTGAATGCATAAATAGCAAAAAAGTTGTGCCATTGTGTGAGTAGTAAAGACGAATCAATCTTTAGCAAGGAATCTCTCTTATCCACCAAGCCAGGCAAGGATATAGTCAAGCAGGCGCTATTCAAAAGCAAAGGATACAAATTATTTGATAAATATAAAAAGGAGGCTGAGGAAGAGTTCCCGAAATTTTCTAAAAGATTTACACAGGATTTACTAAAAGAAATAAAATCTGATGACAGTCCATTTGAAACACAGGAAAAATTTTCCAAAGAAGTTGGTTCTGCAGAGATAATTCTTGAAAAATCGCAGATTGATGAGGTTAAAGGTAGATTGGAAAATTACGAGACTTTGTTTGACAGAGTTTCGCGTATTCTCAACTCTAACTTTGTTAAGATGACATTTCCAGTCTTTAGTGCCCTTTATGATGCTTCCACACAATATTTTAAAGATACAGAAGATATTAAGAAAAAAACTGATATCATTGATGGTCATATCATAGCAATCGATCTTAGTGAGCCTATGGATAGAATAATGGACCGTGATGAGGATGTAGAATTTCTCGATGATTATAAGCTCATGAATCCCTACATTTTGAAGCTTGCAAGAGACAAGATTTCAGCTGGAGGGAAAGAAGTATTGGAAGAATTTGAAAGAGGGTTCAAGGACGCACGTATTGGCCAATATGTAGATTTCAAATTAAAAATGAATCCCAATACCATATCTGAGGAAGAAATGATTCAGTGTTACAAGAAATATAGGGCTGTAATGGGAACAGCAGGAAAAAATATGACTCTTGCAAGATTTCCCCTTGGTGAAAT
>Ga0335084_10002693_pt1 | contig 17184 bp, 17 predicted proteins | sample Lox_Sample_44_FD_206721 | JGI IMG/M metagenome (GOLD analysis project Ga0335084, IMG submission 206721) | Soil microbial communities from Loxahatchee National Wildlife Refuge, Florida, United States - Lox_Sample_4.4 | ecosystem: Environmental > Terrestrial > Soil > Wetlands | place: USA... | reverse complement strand
GCTCACGAAGGAAGCACTACCGGTCATCCGCTATCGCACGCGCGACCTGACGCGGCTCCTCCCCGGCACCGCCCGCCCGGCGATGCGCCGCATGGCGCGCGTCGCGGCGCGGAGCGACGACATGCTGATCATCCGGGGCGTGAACGTCTTTCCGAGCCAGATCGAGGCGCTCGTGCTCGCCGCGCCGTCGCTCGCCGCACACTACCAGCTCGACGTGTCGCGCCCCCGGCAGCTCGACGAGCTGGAGGTGCGAGTGGAGCCGCGGGCGGAGCTGGTCCAGGCAGGCGAGGCGGCGTGGCGCCGCGCCGCGCGCGAGCTCGAACACCACATCAAGTCCCGCGTCGGCGTCTCGGCAAAGGTCGCCGTCGTGCCGCCCGGCTCGATCGAGCGCTCGGCCGGCAAGGCAAAGCGCGTGATCGACCGCCGGCCGCGCTGATCAGCCAGCGGTTACGACCGCGAGAGCTCGCGCAGGAACGCCTCGTTCGGACAGTCGGGCGGCACGCCCTTGTGCCCGGGGTCGGCGAGCCAGGCGTCGCAGGCATCCTGGTGGCGGCAGTTCAGGCAGCGCCGCACGCTGACCGCGGCCGCGCGCAGCGCGCGCTCGTCGCTGAAGCGGGCGACGTCGATGCCGAGGGACCGCACGACGCTGCCAAATCGCGACCCGCCTCCCGTCGCCATGGAAGCGGCAGCAACGCGCCAAGAGTAAGCCACCGTCGCCGCGAGCAGCCCCAGGATGACCGCGAGCACGAGGAAAGTGACCAGTTCGTTCGTTGTGAACAGGGGGTCCATCGCTCATCCTCCATCAGTCGATACGGCCTCATCGTGGGCGCATCGGTAGGGTGGCGCCGTGATCCGGATCAAAGTCGATCGCAGCGACCGTTTGATCCAGATCAAGTCGCCTGCGCGGTCACATCGGCGAGCCTTCGGCGCGACGCAGCAGCGTCACCGGTTGCGGCTTCGATTCGCACTCGTCGTAGGCGAGGCACTTCTCGCACACGGTCCCGGCGACGTCCTCGGCCAGGTTCGCCCGTCGCAGCCGCCGGAACGGCTCGCTCTGCCACGCCTCCATGAACGAGAGCGCGTTCAGATCGCCCATGTTGAACCGACCGTCGTGGTCGAAGCAGCACGCCGAGAGGTGGCCGTCGAAGGTAATGTGACCCTCGGTGAAGAGCGACCAGCACGGCAGGGGCTTGCGGAGCGCGCCGACCCGGCCTTGGTTCCCGGCGGTCGGCTGGGTGCCTTTCGCGCCGCTCGTCAGGCCGGCCTGGCCGTATAGCGGCAGCCAGTAGTGCTCGTCCACGTAGGGCAGGATCCCCTCGACGGCCTGCTTCATCCGCGTGTGCTGGTCGCCGTCGTACAGGATGCTCGACGCGTACAGCCCGCATCGGTGGCCGGTCGTGGCCTCGACCGCCTCGCGGACTTCGTGCGCGGCCCGCAGGTTCCCGGTGATCTTCCGGAACGCCTGCGGCCGGACGCCGGTCACCTCGTGGAACTGGAACGCGTCGGCGAAGTTGTAGCTGAACTTCAGGCTGTCGAGCCCCGCCGCCATGCAGGCGTGCACGCGGTCGGGCTCGGCCATGCGGCCGTTGGTGGTGAGGAAGACGTACTCGTAGCCGCACTCCCGCTTCGCGTAGCGGACCGCCTCCGGCAGCCATGGCACGAGGAACGACTCGCCGAGGTAGAAGAGGCCGAGCTCCTCGACGCCGCAGTCGCGCATCTCGCGCACGATCCGAGTGAAGAAGCCCCACGAGATGTCCTTCTTCTCGCGCAACCGCATGTGCGAGGCGCAGAAGAAGCACTTGAAGTCGCAGCGCGCGGTGAGCTCGATCTTGACGCTCTTCGGGACCGGCGGGGTTTCGCTCCGGTACTCGTCGGTGAGGAGCGTGATGCGGTCGATGCGCTCGGTGATGCCCACGGTTTTCTCCTAGAAAAAAATTGGCGGAATGCTTTCGGTTCTTTCGAACTTGGGCAATTCCGCCAAACACCAGGAGTGCTTGTATGTTGCCAGCGCCGCCGGGACGTTCTGTGATCCAGATCAAACGCGGCCGATGTGCCGGGCGCAGCCGCGCACGGCGTGTGACGCGCTGCCGCGGGCGCGGTCAGCCTTGGAACGCCCGCAGGCGCCCCAGGTCGAGAATGCGAATCGTTCTTCCGTGGACCTCGATCAACCCGTCGAAGGAGAGCTCGTGGAGGATGCGCGAGAAGTGCTCGCGCGTGATGTTGAGCCGCGAGGCGAGGACGCCCTTGCTCGTGGCGAGCTCGACCGAGACCGGCCCGCTCGACGCCTCGTCCGGCAGGTCGCGCAGGAGATAACCGATCACCCGCTGCGTACCGCTGCGCAGCGTGTGCGCCTCCAGGTCGTGCACCAGCCGGTGGAGGCGCTGCGCGAGGCCGGCGAGCATCTTGCGGGCGAACTTCGGATTGCGCTCGAGCTCGGCGAAGACGGCGTGTTTGCCGATCGCGAGGAGCAACGAGTCGGCGAGGGTCTCGGCGAGCACCACGTAAGGCTTGTCGAGGAACATCACGGCCTCGCCGAAGCTCGACCCGGGGCCGAGGATCTCGAGCACCTTCTCGGTGCCGTCCGCAGTGCTGAAGGCGAGCTTCACCTGCCCATACGCGATCACGTGGAAGCCCACGCACGGCTCGCCGCGGCGGAAGAGGATCGTGCCGGCCGGGACGCGGACCTGCGCGGTGGCGGCCGCGATGCGGTCGAGCTCCTCCGGCGCCAGCGCGCGGAAGAGCGGCACGTTCTTGAGGAGATCCTGCGCGCGGACCGGTCCGGTAGCCACGCTCGGATGCTCCGGCGGCCCCGCGTTCGCGACTTTGATCTGCGTTAAGGGGGCGCGGCGGGCAGGCACTAAGCTAGGTCACCGTCGCCTCCACCCCAGCGCATGAGCCGTCTCGCCCTTCTCGCCGTCGCGCCGCACCGTGCCTTCTTCTTCGTCGCCGCGGTGCAGGGCGTGGCCGCGATCGGCTGGTGGCTCGCCGACCTGGCCGGACGCTACGGCGGGTGGTACGCGGCACCGGCCTGGACCGTGCCCGCGCCATGGGCGCACGCCTATCTCTTTCTCTACGGCCTCTTCCCGAGCTTCGTTTTCGGCTTCCTGCTGACGGCGATGCCGAACTGGGTGGGCGTCGCGCCGCGGCTGGCGCGCTGCATGCGCGCAGCCGCGCTCCTCGGAAGTGGGCTCGTCGCCTTCTACGCCGGCCTGGTGACGGCGCCCTGGCTCGCCGTCGCCGGCTTGACCGCGCATCTCGCCGGCTGGCTGCTCGCCCTCCTCGAGCTCGTCCGGCTCCTCCGCCTCGCCACACCCGGCAACCTCGCGTTCCCCCGGTTCGTGGTCGCGCTGCTCACCGCGGGGTGGATCGGCGCGGCGACGTTCCTCGCCGCGCTCGCCTTCGACGCCGGTTGGGCGTGGGACATCGGCAAGCGTGGCGTCTGGTTCTTCCTCCTGCCGCTTTTCTTCGCGATCTCGCACCGCATGGTGCCGTTCTTCTCGAGCCGGGTGCTGCGGGACTACGTCGTCTGGCGGCCACGCTGGACGCTGTGGACGGTCGTCGCCGGGTCGCTCGCGCACGGCGCGCTCGAGCTCGCGGGCGAGTGGCGGTGGTTGTGGGTGGTGGACGCGCCGCTCGCTGCGGTGGTCCTCTGGGCCGCGATCAAGTGGGGGCTCGCACGGTGCTTCGCAGCGCGCCTGCTCGCCGTCCTGCACCTCTCGCTCGCCGGTCTCGCAGTCGCCCTCGCCCTGTACGCGGTGCAGAGCGCGACGCTCGCCGCGACCGGCGCCGCGATCCTCGGGACCGGCCCGCTGCACGCGATGACGATCGGCTACTTCAGCGCGATGGCGGTGGCGATGGTGTCGCGCGTGTCGCTCGGCCACTCCGGCAACGCGCTCGTCGCCGACACATGGACCTGGGCGGCCTTCTTGGGGCTGCTCGCGACGGCGGTCGTGCGGGTCCTCGCCGAGGTCGCCCGGGCGGCGCCGGCACTCTGGCCGCCCCTCGTCCTCGCTAGCGGGGCGCTCTTCCTCCTCTTCTTCGGGCTGTGGGCAGCCCGGTACGTGCCCCTCTACCTGCGGCCCCGCGCCGACGGCCGCCCGGGCTAGACCCGGTGCGAGGGCCCCTCCGGGGAGGCGGGCGCCCTATTTAACGAATATCAAACGCCCGTCGGGCGAGGGGTTTATCTTGCTGCTGCTCGATCCGGAAGAGGAGAAGCGCGATGTACCGGCACATTCTGTTGCCCACCGACGGCTCCGAGCTCTCCGCACGCGCCGTCGGGGAGGGGCTGCGTCTGGCGCAGGCGCTCGGGGCGCGGGTCACCGCGTTGCACGTCACGCCGCCCTTCTATCCCGAGGGCGAGAACCCCTCGGGCATCGCCGCGCACGTCCGGGAGCACGCCCAACGCTCGGAGGCGAGCGCGCGCCGGGCCCTCGACTACGCCGCGCGCGCGGCGCGCGAGGCCGGCGTTACCTGCGCCGTGCTGCGCAAGGAGCGCGAGAACCCCTGGGAGGAGATCATCTGGACCGCGGCGAGCGAGAGCTGCGACCTGATCTTCATGGCCTCCCACGGCCGCCGAGGCGTGGCGGCGCTCGTGCTCGGCAGCGAGACCCACAAGGTGCTCACGCACTCGAAGATTCCCGTCCTCGTCATGCGGTAGGGCGGGATGGTCTACGCAGCCGTCAAGGAGCTCCATGTCGCCGCGGTCGCGCTCAGCTGGACGCTCTTCTTCCTCCGCGGCGTGTGGATGATCGCCGACTCGCCGCGGCTAAAGGCGCGCTGGGTGCGCGTCGTGCCGCACGTGAACGACACGATCCTGCTCGTCGCGGGGGTCTATCTCGCGACCCTCGTCGGCCTGCAGCCGTGGATAGTCGCCAAGCTCGTGGCGCTCGTCGCCTATATCCTCATCGGCATGGTGGCGATCTCCCGCGGGCGGAGGAAGTCCATGCGCATCGCCGCATGGGTCGCGGCCCAGTGCGTGTTCCTCTACATCGTCGCGGTGGCGCTGCGGAAGAACCCGCTGCCGCTGCCCTAAGAGTCATGACGACCACGCCGTCGCCGCGCACTTTCCTCGCCAATCTGCCGCTCTTCCGCGAGCTCGCGTCCGAGCAGCTCGACCGCATGGCGACGCACACGCGTCAGGTGCGGGCCGAGCGCGGCGAGATCCTGTTCCACCGCGGCGACGAGGTGCACGGCTTCCATGTGATCATCTACGGCCAGATCAAGCTCGCGTTCATCTCCGCCGGGGGCGACGAGAAGGTGGTCGAGATCCTCGGCCCCGGTTCGAGCTTCGGCGAAGCGGTGATGTTCATGCGCCGGCCGCACGTGGTGACCGCGCAGGCGCTCGCCGATTCGCTGCTCCTCTACGTCGAGCGCGACGCGGTGTTCGACGAGCTCAGGCGCGACCCGGACTTCGCGGCGCGGATGATCGCCGGCCTCTCGCGCCGGCTCCATCAGCTCATGGGCGACCTCGAAGCCTACTCGATGCGCTCGGGCACCGAGCGCGTGATCGGCTTCCTCCTCCACCAGTGCGGCGACGGGCTCCCCGCCGACGGCGCGGCCGATGTGACGCTGCCGACGACGAAGGGCGTGATTGCCTCGCGGCTCAACCTGACGCAAGAGCACTTCTCGCGCATCCTGCACGATCTCACCACGGCCGGGCTGATCCAGGTGCGCGGCCGTACGGTGCGGATCGTCGACCTCGGGCGGCTGCGCGCCCACGGCGACTAGCGCGGTCAGGGTTTCGCGCGCTCCCGGATCAGGATCTCGAACCGCCCGTCCGGGAACGGCGTCGTGTGCCACGCGTAGCCGTTCCGCTCGAGGACGCGATACAGGGGGAAGGGCTCGCGGTTGAGGATGAGCAGGATCTCGCCGCCCGGCTGGAGCTCGCACAGCGCTTCCATCACGCGCTCGAACGGCTCGGGCGGCTCGAGATCGCGCGCGTCGATCACGACCGGCATCAGTCGCCCCTGCGGTACGCGAGCGTCACGCCGGCGACGAGCACGGCCGTCGCGGCGAACTGCACCGCGAGTCCCGCGACCAACCCCGGCATCCAGACGACGAGCGCCGCGATCGCTGCGAACCCCGTTGCGACCAAGGCCCCACCCAGAAGCGGGCTCGCGCGCCCGATTGCCGGCGACGCTGCCAGCACGAGCCACCAGCCGAGCCCGACGAGCGCGAGACCTCCGAGCGGGTTGCCGAACGCGACGAGCGGATGATCGGACGAGGGGGTGAGCCGACCGAGAAACGTGAGCGCGATCGCCAGCGCGACCTGCGTGCCGAGCACGAGGCGCGACGCGGGCCGCAGCACGTCCCACCCGAGCACGGCGACGCCGGCGATGACGAGGACGAAGACGATCGCGGCCACACGATAGCTCCAGCGCGCGACGTCGACCGCCCCCTCGAGCATCACGTCGCCCTGGGCGAAGCGGATGAACGCGGCGCCGAACACGACGATGACGAGCAGCGCGAACGCGAGCCACCCGGCGGCCCGCAGCCCTGCTCCGGGCGTGGTCGTCGTGGGCGACGCTGGGTCCGCCATCTCAGCGCCGCCCCAGCATGGCGCGTGCGATCACGACCACGAACAGCACGCCGCCGATCACGGCGATGAGCCCGCCGATCCCCATGACGCCCATTCCGATCACTTCCTGGGTGGTGCGCAGCACCTGGGCGCCACCCGCCACCTTGCGCTGGACGCCGTAGCCGCCCGACCACATGAGCCCCATGATGTGTAGCAGCTGGCCGCCGCCGTACAGGAACGGCTGGAGGGTCGCGAGCTTCGCGGGCGGGCGGCCGAGGCCGAGCCGCGGCACGAGTGCATAGGCGAGTCCCATTAAGGCGAGCGTCACCCCGACGATCGAGCCGTGATAGTGCGCAGGCACGCGCACGTCGCTGCCCTGGATGACGAACCCGATCGCGCCGCCCGCGGCGAACAGCCCGAGCGAAGCCCACAGCGCCGCGCGCAACGGCCGCGTTTCCGCCCCCCCCGGTCCGGCGCGGACGAGACCGGCGACGACCGCGAGCCCGAGCGGCAGGATCGCGAGCCCGCCGCCGAACCTCATCAGCCAGGTGAAGAGCTGTCGGTGCTCGATCGAGGTGACCGGCCACGCAAGATAGATCGCTGGCGTCGCGAACACTGCGGCGAGCGCGACGCCGAAGAGAAGCGTGGCCACGCGCGGCCCGAGCGGCGGCCGCAAGCCGGCGAGCGTCGCGAGCCAGAGCCACGCGACGAGCATCAGCAGCGTCCAGGTGAACTGCAGCACGTGGCCACCGCCCCAGAAGAGCAGCTCGTAGTAGCGCTCGCCGGCGAGCCGGTCGGGAAGCGCGAGCCACGACCAGGCGAAGGCCGCAGCCGCGATCGCCGCCGACACCGCGGCGGCGTTGAGGCCGAAGCGTTGCGCATCGACGCCGTCGAGGGCGCGTCCAACCCGCGCCGGTCCCGCGAGCGCACGCAGCGTCACACCGGCGAAACCGAGGCCGAACACCACCAGCCCGGCGAGGAACAGCGGGTCGTCGAGCACCGGGACGTAGTTCGACATCACCGGCTGGCCGCGACCGAGGAACGGCGCGACGCTCATCAACATGGTACCGACCACCGCGAACGCGAGCGATGCCCAGCCGAGCGACGCGAAGCGCGGCGCGCCGCTCACCGTCCAGACGAGGCCCGCGCAGGCCGCGAACCAGACCAGCACCGAGAGATCCACGTGCACGACGAGGGCGACATGGAAGAAGTCGGCGACCGGGAAGAGCGGCGCGAGAAACGGCGCGCGCGCCGCGACGAGGAGAAGCGAGAAGATCCCCGAAGCGATGAGCGCCGCGAGCCCGAGCGCGAGCCACGCCACCGCGAGCGCCCGGCGCTCGTCGGCGAGCGGCACTGGGAGCGCGTAGTAGACATCCCGGGCACGCGACAGGCCCAGCCGCGCCGGGAGATCGAGGACCGGTCGCAGGGCAGCGGTCATTCTCATCGGGGCACCATCCCTTCGGTCGTCCCGCTCCGCAGCCGGCGCGGCGGGAGGCCGCGCGCATTGGGCCGCGCTTGCAGCGAACCGAGCCCCGCGCGGAACTCGTCGAGCTCCCGCACGAGCCGCGGCGCGCTCGTCGTCCAGGCGGTCCGGACTCTTTCGGCCGGCACGCTCGCGCGGAGGTGCGGCTCACGGCGGCCACCCAGACGCTCCGCGGTCCAGGCGTCGCCGAGGCGATATCGGCACCCGTCGCGCTCGCAGCCCGAGACGAGAACGCCGTCCGCGCCGCCTCGCAGCGCGTACTCGACGAACGACGGGGGAAGCTGGCCCGCGCACAGCAGGCTCACGGCCCCGGTATCCGCGCGCGCAAACCGGTGCACGTCGACCGCTTGATCACAGCCGAAAACCACGATGCGGGGATCGCCGCGCAGCCCCGCGAGTGCGCGCTCGAGCTCGTCGCGCAGAGCCGCGAGCGGCCGCTGCGGCATGTCGATGCCGGTCACCAGTTCCGCGATCGAGCGGAACGGCGTCGAGGACGGGCAGGCGCCGGCGCAGATCCCGCAGGCGACGCAGAGCTCCGGGATCACGCGCGCCTGGGCGGGCGCGCGCTTCGCGTCGGTCCGCGGTCCGATGACGACCGCGCCGAACGGGCAGTCGACGAAGCAGCGCCCGCAGCCGTTACAGTTCTCGGGACTGACGCGCGCCACCGGCGCGGGCGATGCACGGACGAGCCACGGCAACGCGAGCGCCAGAGCGGCGAACCCCGCCACCGCCACCCAGAGCGCCGCCGGCGAGGACCGGTACATCAGCGGATGGGCGAAGAGGAGCCACCAGTCGAGCGGCAGCCGGGACGGCGCCGCCGCGACGTCCGCCGGCGCCTGGCTGAGCGCGGGCTCGACGAACGAGAGCGCCGCGAGCGTCGCGAGCGTGCCGAGCGCGAGGGCGCGCGCCGGGGTCACGTCGGCGCGCACGACACGCTGGATGTGCAGCCACATGCCGGCGAGCAGCGCGAGCGGCACGCCGATATGCAAGAAGAGGAGGAGCGAGTAGAAGCGGTCGCTCATCTGGCCGCCGTCGAGGAAGTTCCGCACGAGCGTGAGACCGAAGAGCGGTAGCCGGTCGAGCCATTCCGCGGTCGCGGTGAGGCTGAATTGGGCAAGCGTGTCCCAGACGAGCCAGTAGCCGCCGATGCCCGAGGCGTAGATGAGCCCGATCAGGACGATGCCGGTCACCCACGGGAACCAGCGCGCGCCGGTGAACCGGCCGAGCAGCCATTCCCGAATGAGGTGAAGCACGACAACGGCGACGAAGGCGTCCGAGGCGTAACGATGCAGGCCGCGAGCGAGCGCCCCGACGGGATTCCGCCCGAGTTCCTCGATCGAGCGGTAGGCGCCGGTCGCGGTCGCGTCGAACGCGAAGTAGAGGTAGATCCCGGACGCGAGGATGATCCAGAAGAGGTAGAAGCCGAGGGCACCGAGGTGCCGCAGCGGGTTCGCGCGGCTGCCGAAAGGCCGGTCGAGCGCGGCTTCGACGCGCTCGACCAGGCGCGCTGCGGCGGTCTTCGGCGGGCGCGTGCTTCGGGCGTCCATGTCGTGCGGGATTCAACGAGTTACCGCCTACAGCCTAGCGAGCGGACGCGCCCGCGAATTTGATGTGGATTAACTGGGGAGCAAGCGGGACGCCGCGGCGATGAGCCGCCGCGGGGCGAACGGCGCCGGATCAGCCCGGCGGCCGGTAGCCGGCCACAGCGACTTTGCGCATCGCCTCCATCCCCTCGTCCATCGTCATCAGCGGCGTGGTCTTGACCGCCTTGACTGACCCGCCCGCCGCTGTGGCGAGCGATAGCGCGGCCACAGAGACGTTGTCGGGGGCCTGCAGGATGACGTGCGCGTCATAGTCGCCGAACGACAGCCAGAAGCTCTCCAGCCGGCCGCCCAGTTTCTCGATCATCGAGGCGATCGCCGCCTTGCGGTCCTGCGGACTCTTCACCATCTTCGCCCAGGCCTCGGGCGTGTACGCGGCCTGAATCGGGTAGGACGCCATGACAGGCTCCTTTCATCGGTGGAACTGCAGAGCAGGGCGTGCCGGTTTCTCTTGTTCTTGCGCCCCGAGCTTTGTTTATGGCGGGCAGCAGAAGGAAGAGGCGGCGGACACGGCTAGCGGCGGAAGAGAAACCCGCCCTGCCCGGCGTTGAAGTCGATCAGCAACACCCGGCCCGGTGCGAGCTCCACGACCTCCTCCGCGGTGTAGTCGAACTTCCCGTCGGGCAAGTCGGAAAGGCGGGCCTTGAACACGTGGCGGCCGGCGGCGACCGGCAGCCGCCGATACACCGTCGATGCCCCGTCACGCCTGATCCCGGCAGGCGCCGCGACGATCGCGTAGAGCGGCTTCCCGTCCATCTCGACTTCGACTTTCACCGGCGCGCGCTCGCGCGGGCACTCCAGCTTGACCCGCATGTTGGGCGGAAGCTTCGCGAGCTCCTCGTCGCTGCGCTCGCGGCACGGGGCGACCGGCTTCGCGCCGTGGCTGAAGGATAGGCGCACGAGCGCCTGGTCCGGCGGCATTACCTCGAACGTCGGGCGGCTCGAGAAATACCCGATCGCGGCGCCGAAGGCGACATACAGCAGCACCTGCACCGCGTAGCGCGCGACCTTGTTCACGCGGTGCCTCCCAGCCGCACCATCTCGGCGGACTTCGCTGCCGCCCGCGACGTGAGCCGGAACGCGTCGGAGAAGCAGTCGTGCTCGGAGAGGCCACGCGCCGCGAACGCCGGGTGCGCCGCGTTGACCATCGCCGCCGAGCCGCACGCGTAGACCTGGTGCGCGGAAAGGTCCGGATAGTCCTTCAGGATCGCCTCGTGCACGAGGCCGGTCCGGCCCGCCCAGTGATCCTCGGGCTGCGGATCGGAGAGCACGGGGACGAACTCGAAGTTGGGATGCTCCGCCGCCCACTTCCGCGGCAGGTCGGGAAGGTAGAGGTCGCGCAGGCTGCGCACGCCCCAGTAGAGCACCATGCGCCGCTTCAGCCCGACATGGAACGCGTGTTCGACCATGCTCTTCACCGGCGCGAATCCGGTCGCGCCGGCGACGAAGATGATCGGCTTCGTGCTGTCCTCGCGGAGGAAGAACGATCCGAGCGGCCCTTCGAACCGCACCACGTCCCCCGCCTTCATCGCGGTGAAGACGTGGGTCGTGTACTTGCCGCCGGGGATGCGGCGGATGTGGAGCTCGACGAGCTCGCGCTCGTGCGGTGCGGTGGCGAACGAAAAGCTCCGCTTGTCGCCGTCGGGCAGCAGGATGTCGATGTACTGGCCGGCGTAGAACCGCGGCACCTCGCTGCCCTCGACCTTGAGCAGGACCTGCATCACGTCGTGAGAAAGCGCGTGCATGCTCACGACGCGCGCGGTGTACGTCTGCACCGGGACGTTGCCGAGCGTCCCGGCCGGGACGTACTCGACCTCGACGTCCGAGAGCGGCGTCGCGCAGCAGGCGAGGATCTTCCCTGCCGCGCGCTCCGCCGCGGTGAGGCACCCTTCCTGGTGGACGCCGTAGTCGACGGCGCCCTGCAGCAGCCTCGCCTTGCACTTCCCGCAGCCGCCGCTCCGGCAGTCGTACGGCATGAGCACGCCCTCGCGAAGCGCCGCGTCGAGCAACTGCTCGCCGTCGCGGATCGGCACGATCCGGTTGTCGGGGTGGATGAGCATGTGGAACGCTTCCTTGCGCATGCGCTTCGGCGGCAGCCACGGCAGGAGAAGAAAGAGCAAGGTCGCAGCGCCGACGAGATACCAGACCTCGATCGGCGTCCAGCGGTAGAGGAGCGCGTACACCGGCAGGTAGAACCAGTCGAACTCGAGCGTGCTGACCGCGGCCGACAGGTCGGCGGGCCCGCCCTGGCTGTGCACCGGCAGCACGAGCGACAGGACGACGAGCGCCACCACCGCGTAGATCGCGAGCGGCCGCGGCGGCATCACGGCGGCGCGCGGGACGCGCTGGGTGTGGATCCAGAGCACGAGCAGCACGGCGAGCGGCAGCCCGACGTGGATGAACGACAGGAGCGAAAAGAGGCGGTCGTTGACGGCCCCCTCGAAGATGAAGTTGCGGATCAGCGTGCCGCCGAACGCCGGGAGCGCGTCGAGCCACTCGGCGGAGGCGACCGTCACGAACTGGGCGAGCCGGTCCCAGGGCAGCATGTAGCCGTTGATGCCGCTCGCGTAGACGAGCCACAGCACGATGACACCGCTCAGCCACGAGAACCAGCGAAAGCTGCGGTAGTGGTCGAACACGAAGTGCCGCACGAGGTGCAGGAGCATCGTCAGCACCATCGCGTCGGAGGCGTAGCGATGCACGCTGCGAAGCACGCCGCCGAGCCACCATTGGTGCAGTGTGAGCGATTCGACCGAGTCGTAGGCCTCCTGCACACCGGTCTTGAAGAAGACGTACAGGTATAGCCCGCTCGCCACCACCACCCACAGCATGAAGTAGGAGAGCGCGCCGAGGTGGAAGAGCGGGTTCAACCGCTCGCCGAACACCGCGTTGAACAGCCCGTCGGCGCGCCGGAACGCCCACTGGCCGGCTTTCTGCAAGGGTCTCACACTGTGCGCGCCTCCGGTTGCGCCCCCATCAATGCTAACGAGGCGCGGTCGGCGGCTACTTTGAGATGTGTCAAGAACGCGGTCGGCGGCAAGCATGGGAAGCGGTCCCGCGAGCTCGGGCCTGTGGCCACGCGCGCCGCGTCGCCGCCATCTGTAGCATGCGCTCCCGACACCCATGTTCACCCGACGCGACGCTCTTGGAACCCTTCTCGCCGCACCGCTGGTCCTGACACCATTCGGGCTCAAGCAGGCGAGCGCGCAGCAGCGTCCCGTCCTGCTCGACGTCCGACGCCAGCGCCAGTTCGTGAATCATCTGCCGCGGCCCGCCCGCGCGACGCCGGCGACGGCAGCGCGGCACTACGAGCTCGCGGTGCGGCAGTTCCGCGGCTCGCTCGGGCTCGTCGATCCGCGCACGGGGCGCGCGCTGGAGACCACGCTCTGGGGCTACGACGGCCAGTACCCCGGTCCGAGCTTCGACGTGCGGCGCGGCGAGCCCGTAACCGTGCGCTGGACGAACGCGCTCGCCGCGGACGGGCGCTCCCTGCCTCACCTGCTGCCGGTCGACCGCTCGATCCACGTCGCGCACACGAAGGGCGGCTCGCCGGCCGGCGTTCCCATCGTGACCCATCTGCACGGCGGCCACGTCGAGGCCGCGAGCGACGGCGATCCGGAAGCGTGGTTCACGCCGGGTTTCGCCGAGCGCGGGCCGGCGTTCCGGCAGGAGGTGTATCGCTACGCGAACGACCAGGAGGCCGGCACGCTCTGGTATCACGACCATGCGCTGGGGCTGACGCGGCTCAACGTCGGCGCCGGGCTCGCGGGTTTCTATCTCGTGCGCGACGCGAACGAGGACCGGCTCGGGCTCCCCTCCGGCGCCTACGAGATCCCGCTCCTCATCCAGGACCGGACCTTCACGGCGCAGGGCGAGCTCGTGATCGCGTCGCATTCTGCGCACCCGGGTGTGCCGGACCCGAGCGTCCAGCCCGAGGAGTTCGGCGCGGCGATCGTCGTGAACGGCAGGCTCTGGCCCTTCGCGAAGGTCGAGCCGCGGCGCTACCGGCTGCGCCTCCTGAACGGCTCGGACTCGCGCTTCTATGCGCTCGCGTTCGAGCCGCGCCTGTCGTTCGTGCTCATCGGCGCCGACCAGGGCTTTCTGGAGCATCCCGTCGTCCTCGACCGACTCGTGCTCGCGCCCGCGGAGCGCGCGGACGTCATCGTCGATTTCTCGCGTTCCGCCGTCCGGGGACGGCAGGTCATGCTGCTGAACTCGGCGCCGACACCGTTCCCCGCGGGCGATCCGCCGGACCCGCGCACGACCGGCCGCGTGATGGCCTTCCGCGTGGGATCGGGCCGCGTCGAGGACGGCAGCCGCATCCCCGATCGCCTCCGCCCCGCCCCGCCGCCCGAGCTGCGCCCGACCACGGCGGTCCGCGAGCTCGTGCTGTTCGACGGCAAGGATGCATTCGGCCGCACCAAGGCGCTGCTCGGGACCGTCAAGGACGGCGCGAAGACCTGGCACGACCCGATCACCGAGGACCCGCTGCTCGGGGCCGTCGAGGCCTGGGACCTCTACAACACCACCGTCGATACGCACCCGGTCCACGTCCACCTCGTTCACTTCCGCGTGGTCGGCCACCGGCGCTTCGACGGCGAACCGGAAGCGACCGGCGCTCTCAGGGAGGTCCGATGGCTCGGCGACGACCGGCCGCCCGGTCCGGACGAGCGCGGCGCGAAGGACACAGTCCGCGTCCCGCCGCGCACGCGGACGCGCATCGTGGCGCGGTTCGATCGGCCCGGGCGCTATGTCTGGCACTGCCACATCCTCTCGCACGAGGACCACGAGATGATGCGGCCGTTCGTGGTGCGGCAGGGATGACCGTCTGCGCGCGCCTCAGGCGCGCCGCTCGAGCGCGCGGCGCTTGCGCCGGTCGTGCCAGAGGAAGCCGAAGATCACGACGGTGACGACGACGAACGACATGATCTCGCCGATCACCGAGGTCTTGAAGCGGTAGCGGCCGCTCTTCGGGTCGTAGACGGTGCAGATGATCCGGACGCGCTCGAGAAGCTCCGCAAGGCTCGCGCGCGGCATCGGCGTCCCGGTCACGAGCTCCTGCAGCGGGTCGATCAGGAGCGGTAGTGCGAAATCGTCGCCGTACACCTGGCGGAACACCCTGCCCTCGGCGTCGAGGATCGTGAGCTGGGTGAGGTGGTCGAACCCGCCCGCCGTGCGGACGTACTCGAAGCCGAAGTCGGCGACGAGGCCGCCGAGCTGCGGCTCGAACGGCGACAGGAACTCCCAGCTCGGATCGTCGATGCCGTAGCGCCGGGCGAAGTCGCGCATCGCCTCCGGCGAGTCGTAGGGCAGGTTGAACCCGATCGTGACGACGCGGAAGCTGCCTGTGCCGAGCGTCCTCCGCGCTTCGCGGATCGCTTTGGCGAGCTGCGCGGTCGTGGTCGGGCAGGCCGAGAGGCAGCCGGTGTAGACGAAGTTCACCACGAGCGGCTTGCCGCGGTAGTCGGCGAGCCGCACCTGCCGGCCCGCGCGGTCGAGGAGGGCGTAATCACCCACCCGCTTGCCAATTACCGCCTGGCTCGTCTTGAGCGCCCGGTCCGGATCGAGGGCGGCCCCGCCGGCTGCGCCGCCGGTCAGTGTCTCCGCGGCGGCGTTCGAGATGCCGAGCACGAACACTGCGAGAGCGAGCGCGGACCGAAGCCCGATTGCCGCGCACGCCATAGTCCCGGCTCCCCGGGCGTCAGCCCGCGGCCGCCCGATCGATGATCGCGGCGGCGAGGAGGAGCGTGAGTTGGACGAGCGAAGCGAAGAAGTTCGCGAGCGCCATCCTCCGCGTCGCAATGGCGGCGAGGCGAACGCTCGCCAGGACGAAGAGCGCGCCGCCGACGCCCGCTCCGGCGCCGTAGATCCATCCCATCCCGAACGCAAGCGGCAGTAACGACAGCACGACCAGCGCGACGGTGTGCGCGAGGATGACGCGCGCGCAACGCGCATCGCCGACCACCACCGGAAGCATCGGCACGCGCGCCGCCCGGTAGTCCTCGTGGCACGCGATCGCGAGGCTCCAGAAATGCGGGGGCGTCCAAAGGAACAGGATCGCCGCCAATATGAGGGGCACGGCGGGCGGCGTGCCCGGCGCGATCGCCGCCGCGCCCGCGAGGACCGCGAAGCTGCCGGCAAGCCCGCCGACGACGATGTTCCACCACGTGCGCCGCTTGAGCCAGACGGTGTAGACGACCCCGTAGACGAACGCGCCGAGAAAGGTGTGTAGCGCGGCGAGCCAGTTGGTCGCCCACCCCGCGGCGAGCACCGCCGCGACCGTGATCGCGCCGAGCAGCCACAACCAACGCCGATCGCGCGTGAGCTCGCCGGTGACGAACGGCCGGCCGCGCGTGCGCCGCATGCGGGCGTCGAGGTCGCTCTCGTACCACTGGTTGAACCCGCCGGCGGCGGCGGCGGACAGCACCACGGCGAGGCCGAGAACCGCGATCCGCCACGCCTCGAGCGACGGGCCGGGCGTCGCCGCCAGGCCCGCGAGCGCGGTGAAGCCGATAACGACGCCGATTCGGAGCTTGAAGAGCCCCGCGGCGCGGGCGACGACGGCCCGGGCGCGCCCCTTCGCCGCGCGCCGGGCCGCCATCCCGTCCATCGGAATCGCCATGGTCGCGCCCCGTCTCATTCCGGCTTCATCGCAGCGGCCAGACGGTGGACAAGTACTTCCAGTTGATGAAGTAGTACAGCACGAACGACACCAGGAACACGAACGCGAGCGAGAGCGTTCCCGGCGCAGACCAGGCGTGGGTCGCAGCGCCGTAGCCGGTGAGCGCCCCGGCCACCGGCGTCGGAGCGGGTCTCGCGACCCCTTCCCGCGCGGGCACGCGCTGGAACCCGGGCGTCTCGATGCGCTTCCCGAGGAACACCGAGCCGACCGTGACGAGGATGTACATCGCGCCGCCGACGATCGCGAGCAGCCCGCCGATCGCCATCAGCGCCATCATGAGGAACGCGGTGCCGGGGAACTCGAACCCGAGCGGGTTGCCCGAGAACGTGATGTCCCAGTGCCGGCGCGGCACGCCGAGCGTGCCCGCGCCCATCATGAAGAGCGCGAACGTGGTCATGCCCGCGGCGAAGACGTACGGCTGCCACTTCGCCATCGTCGGGAACATGATCTCGCGGCGGAACAACACCGGGATGAGGAAATAGGTGATCGCCATGAACGCGAGCGTGGTGCCGATCACGACCGTGGCGTGGAAGTGGCCGGGCACATAGATCGTGTTGTGCAGGATCAGGTTGAGCTGCTCGGTCCCGATGATCACGCCCGAGATCCCGCCGAGGAAGCCAAAGCCGATGATCGACATGAACACCCCAGAGAACGCCGGGTTCGACCACGGCGCCTTGCGCAGCCACTCGAAGAGGCCCTTGGTGAAGCCCCTGTCGCGTTGCGCGACCTCGATCGAGCCGGGCACGGTGAGGCCGTGCACCATCGACGCCAGCACCGCGAGATAGAACGCGTAGCTCGTGTTGAGGATCTTCCAGCTCGACGTCAGGCCGGGGTCGACGAGCAGGTGGTGCGCGCTCGCGATCGTGATGAACAGGATGTAAAGCAGGAACGCCGTGCGGCT
>Ga0335084_10002692_pt1 | contig 17187 bp, 12 predicted proteins | sample Lox_Sample_44_FD_206721 | JGI IMG/M metagenome (GOLD analysis project Ga0335084, IMG submission 206721) | Soil microbial communities from Loxahatchee National Wildlife Refuge, Florida, United States - Lox_Sample_4.4 | ecosystem: Environmental > Terrestrial > Soil > Wetlands | place: USA... | reverse complement strand
GACACCTTCGCCGGTGCCGCCCAGGCCGGCGCGGCCGAAACCAGTCTCCAGCATTGATCCGACCGGCTGGCCAGCCAGCCTGCGTCCCGCTCATCCGCCAAAAGATGCATCAAGAGATCCACGCACGGTCCACAGCGTGACGGCACATCCTGCGCCGAGCGGTACCCCGTGAGCCATCGACGCGCCCGGGACTTGCGCATTTTGCACTGCGGCAGGGGTCGCCGAAATCAACGGTGGAGCGCCTGATCGGGCGATAGTATAAGCGGGCGGAATTGGTTAGCCTCTACAGGCTGACGGTTCCGTTTCTGGAGCATCCGGGGTCAGGGCAGGGCCGCCGCCGGGATATTGGACCTCCCAGAGGAGCTGGAGCTGCGCGCGGGAAGCGGTCGGAGCGCGGTTCGCTTCCGGGGTCTGAGGATCGATGAATTTAGCTGGGGTCGCTGCGCGCCTGTTGTGCGCATGGCTGGTTGCGATACCGCTCGCGCACGCCGCGGAGCGGGCGCAGCGACCGATCTCGCTGCACGGGGCGCTGCAGCGCGCGCTCGCGGCCAATCCGCGGATCGTTGCCGCGGCACGTGAGGTCGGTGTCGCCGGGGGCCTCAAGCTGCAGGCCGGCGTGCTGCCAAATCCCGAACTCGCCTTCGAACTCGACAATGCGCTGGGCTCCGGCCGCTTCCAGGGCGTGCGGTCGGCCGAGACGACGCTGCAACTGAGCCAGCTGATCGAGCTCGGCGGCAAGCGCGAGGCGCGCATCGCCGCCGGCGAGGCCGGCCTCAGCGCTGCGGCCTGGCAGCGGCGCGCCACCGAGCTCGACGTGGCCTCGGAAACCGCGATCGCCTTCATCACGGTGGTCAGCGCGCAGCGCCGCATCGAGATCTTTGACGAGCAGATCTTAAGCTTCGACCAGCTCATCCCGCTGCTCAAGCGGCGGGTCGAGGAGGGGGCGTCTTCGCCCGCGGAAACCCAGCGCGCCCAGGTCGCCGCCGATCTGTTTCGCGCCGACCGCGAGCGCGCCCGGACCCAGCTGGCGAGCGCCCGGCGCGACCTTGCGATCCTGATGGGCGAGACCACACCCGCCTTCGGCGAGGCGGTCGGCCGCCTTTCGTCGACCGGCCAGCCACCGTCGTTCCAGAGCGTGGTGGCGGCCATCGAGGCCAATCCGCAGCTGATGCGCTGGACCGCGGTGACCGCGCAGCGCCACGCCGAGCTCATTCTGGCGCGGCTGAAGCTGGTTCCGGACGTCCATGTCGGGGCAGGCTGGCGCCACTTCCAGGATACCGGCGACAACGCCGTGCGGCTCGATCTGTCGATCCCGCTGCCGGTGTTCGACCAGAACACCGGAAACATCGTCGCCGCCCAGGAGACGCTGGCGAAGACGACCGCCGAGCGGGCGACCAACCGCCTGCTGCTGATCTCGATCGCCGGCCGCGCCTATGACGCGGCGGGTGGCGCGCTGGCCGAACTGAAACTGCTGCGCGCGTCCATCATCCCGAATGCACGCAGCGCCGCCGAGACCATCCAGAACGGCTACGCCCAGGGCCGTTTCAGCTTGCTCGAACTGTTGGACGTGCGAGGATCGCTGCTGCAGGCCTTGCTCAGGGAGCAGGAAGCACTGCAGAGTTTCCACATTGCGGTTGCCACCATCGAGGGGCTGGTCGGCAATCCCTTTTCGCTCGCCCGCGAGAGCTCGCGATGATGTCCCGGATCTTGCGATCCCTGGTGTTCGTTGTGGCGGCGGCTGCGCTGATCGCTACCGGCTACCGGATGCTGACGCCGGCGACGACCAAGCCCGCGGTCGCGGACAAGGTCGAGAAGGACGACCGGCCCGACGGCGTGATGCTGAGCAATGCCAAAGTCGCCGCCGCCGGCATCGAGCTTGCGACCGCGGCACCTGCCGTGCTCCGCGAAAACCTGCTGCTGAACGGCGTGGTCCAGGCCAACCAGGAGGCGCTGGTCCAGGTCACGCCGCGCTTTCCCGGCATCATCAAGGAGGTGCGCAAGCGGATCGGCGACCGCGTCGAGAAGGGCGAGGTGCTGGCGGTCGTCGAGAGCAACCAGAGCCTGACGGCCTATGAGCTGAAATCCTCGCTTGCCGGCACCGTGATCGACCGCCAGACCACGCTCGGTGAATATGCCTCCGAGCAGAAGCCGGCTTTCGTCGTCGCCGACCTCTCGACGGTCTGGGTCGATTTCTCGGTTTTTCGGCGCGACCTCAGGCGGGTTCATCTCGGCGACCAGGTCTTCATCGATCCGACCGATGGCGGCGCCGCGATCGAGGCCCGCATCGCCTATCTCTCGCCGGTCGGCAGCAGCGAGACCCAGAGCGCGCTGGCGCGGGCCGTGGTCGCCAATCCGGACCAGCGGCTTCGCCCCGGCCTGTTTGCGACCGGCCGGCTGACGCTGTCGAACAAGAACGTCCCGGTCGCAGTGAAAACCTCGGCGCTGCAGACCGTGGACGACCATCCTGTCGTGTTCGTCCGCTCCGGTGATAAATTCGAGGTGCGCGAGGTCGAGCTCGGCGACCGCGACGCCGAGTTCGTCGAGATCACTTTTGGCGTGCTCGAAGGCGACGTCTACGCGGGGCGCAACAGTTTTATCGTCAAGGCCGAGATGGCCAAGGGCTCGGCGGTGGACAATGATTGACGGCCTGCTGTCGTTCGCGATCCGCCAGCGCCATCTGGTGCTGATCGCGGTTTTGGCGATGGCCGCGCTCGGCATCTGGAATTTTTCGGAGCTGCCGATCGACGCCGTCCCCGACATCACCAACATGCAGGTCCAGATCTACAGCCGCGCACCGGGCTACTCGCCGCTCGAGATGGAGCAGCGCGTCACCTTCCCGATCGAGACCGCGATGGCCGGCCTGCCGCGGTTGGAAAACACCCGATCGCTGTCGCGCTACGGCATCAGCCAGGTGACCGTGATCTTCAAGGACGGCACCGACATCTATTTCGCGCGGCAGCTCGTCAATGAACGCATCCAGCAGGTGCGCGACCAGCTCCCGGCCGGCATTGACACTGCGATCGGGCCGATCTCGACCGGGCTCGGCGAGATTTTCATGTACACGATCGAGGCGCGGCCGGGGGCGACCAAGCCGGACGGCAGCGCCTATAGCGGAACCGACCTGCGGACCGTGCAGGACTGGATCGTGAGGCCGCGGCTGCGGACCGTGGCCGGCGTCAACGAGGTCAACACGGTCGGCGGCTTCGAAAAGCAGTTTCACGTGCTGCCCGATCCGGCGCAACTGATGGCGTACCGCCTGACCTTTCACGACGTGATGGCGGCGCTCGCGGCCAACAACGGCAATGTCGGCGCCGGCTATATCGAGCGCAATGGCGAGCAATATCTGGTCCGCACGCCGGGACAGGTGGCTGATCTCGATGAGATCAGGGACATCGTGATCGGTTCGCGCAATGGCGTGCCGGTGCGGATCTCCGATGTCGCCGACGTCCGGGAAGGTACCGATTTGCGGATCGGGGCTGCGACGCTCAACGGCAACGAGGTCGTGCTCGGCACCGCCATGCTGCTGATCGGCGAGAACAGCCGCACCGTGGCGCAGCGCGTTGCCGCAAAGCTGAAGGAGATCGCAGCCTCGCTGCCCGACGGCGTGATCGCACGCACCGTCTACGACCGTACCAATCTGGTTGACGCGACCATTGCCACCGTCGCAAAAAACCTGCTCGAGGGCGCGCTGCTGGTGATCGCGGTGCTGTTCTTGATCCTCGGCAATTTCAGGGCCGCGATCGCCACGGCCTGCGTCATTCCGCTGGCGATGCTGTTCACCATCACCGGCATGCTGCAGAACCGGATCAGCGCCAATCTGATGAGCCTCGGGGCGATCGATTTCGGCATCATCGTCGATGGCGCCGTTATCATCGTCGAGAACTGCCTCAGGCTCCTTGCCACCGAGCAGAAGCGGGTCGGCCGTGTGCTGAGCCAGGAAGAACGCTTCGCGACCATTCTGGCCGGCAGCCGCGAGGTGATCCGGCCGAGCCTGTTCGGCACCTTCATCATTGCCGCCGTCTATCTGCCGATCCTCACCCTGAGCGGCGTCGAGGGAAAGATGTTCACCCCGATGGCGCTGACCGTGCTGATGGCGCTCGCCGGCGCCAGCATCCTGTCGTTGACCTTCGTGCCGGCGTCGGTGGCGCTGCTGGTCACCGGCCGCATCGCCGAGCATGAAAATCTCTTCATGCGCGGCGCGCGGGCGATCTATGTGCCGCTGCTCGATGCCTCGCTGCGCAGCAAGTTCGGCGTCGTGTCGATCGCCGTGCTGCTGGTTGCCGTGTGCGGCCTCGCCGCCACCAAGATGGGCGGCGAGTTCATTCCGAGCCTCGACGAGGGCGACGCGTCGATGGAGGTCTTGCGCATTCCCGGCACCAGCCTGACGCAGGCGGTCGAGATGCAGGAGATGCTGGAAAAGAGCCTTTTGAAGTTGCCCGAGGTCATGGACGTGTTCGCGCGGACGGGGGCTGCGGAAATCGCCACCGACCCGGTGCCGCCGTCGGCGACCGACGGATATGTGATGCTCAAGCCGCGGTCCGAGTGGCCCGATCCGGCGAAGCCGAAGGCCGTCATCGTCGCCGAGATCCAGGCCGCGATGGACGATGTTCCGGGCAACCTCACCACGCTCTCGCAACCGATCCAGCAGCGCATGAACGAGACGGTGGCAGGCATCCGCACCGATGTCGGCGTCAAGATTTTTGGCGACGATCTCGAAATCCTGCTGCCGCTGGCCGCGCAGGTCCAGTCCATCATGCAGAAGGTCGAAGGTGCGGCCGATGTCAGGGCCGAGCAGGTCGAGGGCCTGCCGGTGCTGACCGTGAAGGTCGACCGCCAGGCGCTGTCGCGCTATGGCATCAACATTGCCGACGTGCAAAATCTCGTCGAGATCGCGGTGGCCGGCAAGAGCGCCGGAAAGCTGTTCGAAGGTGACCGCCGTTTCGACATCGTGGTGCGGCTTCCCGAACGTCTGCGCTCGGACATCGAGGCGCTGAAATCGCTGCCGATCCCGCTGCCGCCCGCCGAGAAGGAGGTCAAGGCCGCGCCCGCCTTGTGGGGCAACTCGCCGCTCGCCCAGATCCGCTACGTGCCGCTGTCGGAGCTTGCGCAGATCAGTCTCGCGGCCGGGCCCAACCAGATCAGCCGCGAGGATGGCAAGCGGCGCATCGTCGTGGCGGCCAACGTGCGCGGCCGCGACCTCAAATCGTTCGTGACGGACGCGCAGGCGCAGGTGGCGCAAAAGGTAAAACTGCCGACGGGCTACTGGATTGGCTGGGGCGGGCAGTTCGAGCAGCTGGTCTCGGCCGGCCAGCGGCTCGCCATCGTGGTGCCGCTGGCGCTGTTTCTGATCTTCGTGCTGCTGATCCTGAGCCTCGGCTCGGTCGGCGATGCGCTCCTGGTGTTTTCCGGCGTGCCGCTGGCGCTGACCGGCGGCGTCGTGGCGCTGCTCGTGCGCGACATTCCGCTTTCGATCAGCGCGGCGATCGGCTTCATCGCGCTCTCGGGCGTCGCCGTGCTCAACGGCCTCGTCATCATCGTCTTCATCGAAAAGCTGCGTGGCGAGGGGCTTTCGCTGCGCGAGGCGGTGCGGCAGAGCGCACTGACGCGGCTGCGTCCGGTGCTGATGACGGCGCTGGTCGCCTCGCTCGGCTTCATCCCGATGGCGACCGCAACCGGCGCCGGCGCCGAGGTGCAGCGGCCGCTCGCCACCGTCGTGATCGGCGGGGTGATCTCGTCGACGATCCTCACTTTGTTGGTGCTGCCGGCGCTCTATGTCCTGTTCCGGCGGGACAAGGAGAGACCAAAGGAGCATTTGCCGGCCGAAGGAAGCGGAGCGACGTCATGAGGCTCATTCTGGTGCTGGTCGCGGTCGTGATGCTGGCGAACCCCGTGCGCGCCGAGGACTATGAGAAGGGGCCGAATGGCGGGCTGATGCTCGACGTCGCCGGCATCGATGCCGAGCTCCTGACCTCCGGCACAAAAGTCACCATCAACGTGTTCGATGCCGACAAACCCACGCCGCGTCCGACCAAGGGCTACACGGCGGCGGTGCTGATCGTGACCGGCAAGGCCCGCGAGACGGTGGCGCTGGCGCCCTCGGGCGACAATTCGCTGACCGGCGACGCGAAGGCTGCCATCACGCCCGATGCCACGGTCACGCTGACCATCCGGACCGCCGAGGGCAAATCCGGCCAGGTGAAATTCAAGAAGTGAGCTGTTGCAGTTCCGACATTGTCACGCACAGGGCTCGCCGACACCTGCGCGTGGCCATCCGGTCCAGCTCAGGCGGGCAATGCTTTGCCTTCACTCTGCAAACTGCCGCCGAGCAGAGGATGCTGCTTGGCGGCATTCAGCGAACTATTCAGCGAGGTCTCCTCGTCTCTGACCGCCTGCACCGGTGTGCCCGCCTGCGCCTCGATTTCGCCGGTTGTCCTGCTCAGCAACACTGGAACAAGTCGTTCCGTGAACCCGCCGATGAAACCGAGAACCGCAACCCCGTGCCACTCCCCCGGCGTGATGAGCACCCTCATCGGCTCCTTCAACAGGGTCAAGCCGAAGAGTAGAAGAATGGGTCCTGCAACGACTCCAATGCCGATCCGGGCAGAAGCCATAAGGTAATTCATGTCGGACTGTTGGCACGGATGCAGTTCAAATTCCCGTAAGCGAGTTGCGACGGAAAGCATTGCTCCGGTCGCACCGGACATCGCTGCGAAAATGTACTGCCAACCTGGCGGACGACCGGGCAGATAGTCCCATATGGCGAAGCTGGCCGCTAGAATGAACGCGATCCAGCAGACCAGGCACCATAGAAAATACATCGCTGCATTATCATTCGTCACTCGCGTCTCTGCCATCTTCAATGCGTGTCGCGCGAGCACCTGCCCCTGGGCAATCTTGTTCTGCATAACGAGCATGATCGCCTGTGCCATGTTGTGCTCGTACAGCGACGACGGGTCGAATTTCGATCTCCAGCGGAAAAGCCATTTTAAACTGAAGCCGAAATGCCATCTCGAACGCATCTCATACGTAAGATAACGAAGCTCGCATAGCTCGGGAGAGATCTCCGTAATTCGGTCCCGTTGATGATCCTCCTCTTGCGTATCGTCTGAGAATTGTATGCATACACCCTTTTCAGAGCGGTAGACCGCGTATGTCGGCGCAATCCAAAAAATCTCTTCGACTATGTGTCCATACCTATCCGTTTGGCGTTCCTTCAACTGACATAGCCGGAATTTCGTCGTGCAAAAGTCCTGCGCTGTCGCTTGCTCGGTGAATGTTTCACTGGTGCTTGCGTCCATTTCAAACCTCCAGCGCGAGTACAATCTCGTGGGAACGCTAGTCGGTTGACGTACAGACATGTCTCGAAGCTTCATACGCCACGGCGCCAATGGGTGCTATGGGAGCAGGCTTGGCAACTGCCACACGCTCCCGGATCTGTTGCTCAAAGATGTTCAGCCGCCGAAGCCTCCTGTTTGCACGTTATGGCTGCTCAGCAGCGCGCAAAGTGAAGTGGATCACATGCGACAATCAGACGCGAGGTGCCATCGCGGTCTGCGAGCGGCAAGCAATCGCATATGGTTTCTTGTGCTCACGCCCCGCATTTCCTCGCCCGAAATGGGAGGAAGGTTGGCCTCGCCACCCCCCGGACAACCGAAGAGGAAACGCGATAGCTCTGCTGCAAGCGCGGAGCGTGGAGCTCACGCCGGCGCTGTTGCAGCGAGGTGTCCTCGCGCGGTTCAGGCCGACAGCGCCGCCTCGTCGGCGACCGTGCCGCCAACGACGTCGCGATAATGCGTGATCGGTTTTGGGCGTCCGATCAGAAAGCCCTGCATCTCGTTGCACCCTTCCTTCACCAGTGCGGCGAGCTGTTCTGAAGTTTCGACGCCTTCGGCCAGCACGGGCAGGCCGAGGCCGTGCGCAAGCCCGATCACCGCACGGACGACGGCGAGCGAACGCCCGGCGCGGCCGAGCGCCGAGACGAAGGAGCGATCGATCTTGATGCGGTCGAGCGGCAACGCCTCCAGATAGGACAGCGACGAATAGCCGGTGCCGAAATCGTCGAGCGCGATCCGCACGCCGAGCGATTTGAGCTGGTCCAGGACGGCGGAGGCGCGCGTCACGTTCTCGATCAGGACGCCCTCGGTGATCTCGAGCTCGAGCCGCGTCGCCGCGAGCTTTGTCTCCTGCAGCACCCTGCCGATCAGCGCCTCCAGATTGTCGCGGCGGAACTGCACGGCTGAGACATTGACCGCGATCTGCAGTTCGCTGCGCCATGACGCGGCTTCCCGGCAGGCCTCGCGCAGCACCCACTCGTCGATCGGAACGATCATGCCGCTCTCTTCGGCGAGCGGGATGAATTCCGACGGCGGCACCAGGCCGCGGGTCGGATGCTTCCAGCGCACCAGCGCCTCGAAGCCGATGATGCGTCCGTCGCTCGACTGCTGTGGCTGGTATTCGAGATAGAGCTGCCCTTCCGTTATCGCCGAGCGCAGATCGTGCTCCAACGCGCTGCGCTCGCGCAACTGCTGGTCCATCGCGGCGGTGAAGAAGCGGATCGTGCCGCGGCCTTCATGCTTGGCGCGATAGAGCGCGGCATCGGCATTCGCAAGCAGCGTGATCTGATCGGCGCCGTCCCGCGGATAGACGGCGATCCCGATCGAGAGGTCGAGGTCGAACGAGTGGTCGGCGATGTCGATCCGCTCATCGAGGGCATCGCGCAGCCGCGCCGCCAAAAGCTCGGCCGCGGCGGGCAGCGGCTGCAGCTCGGTCACGGCGACGAATTCGTCGCCGCCGACGCGGGCGAGGAACGCATCGGGACCAGCCTCGACGAGGCGCCGCGTCACCCTGCGCAGCACCAGGTCGCCCATGGCATGGCCGTGAAGGTCGTTGATCTGCTTGAAGCGGTCGAGATCGATGCAGAGCACGGCGAAGCTGCCGTCATTGGTCCGCGCGCGCTCGATGGTCCGGCCCATATGCTCGTCGAGTGCCACCCGGTTGGGCAGATCGGTCAATCCGTCGTGACACGCCAGATAGCGGATGCGCTGCTCGGCCTGATTGCGATCGGTCATGTCGAAGGCGACGGCGACATGGGCGTCGCTGCCATGATAGCGGAGCTTGCGCCGCTCCACGACGAGCTCCATGCTCCGTCCATCCGCGGCGCGGTGGCGGCAGAGCAGCGCGCCCACCTCGCCAGGCGCAGCCGCATCGGCGGCGCTCGCCACGCTGAGGTCGCCTTCGCTCATGCCGAGAAGCCGCTCGCCGGAATAGCCGTAGTGGCTGCACATCGCGGCATTCACCGCCAGGAAGCGGCCGGTCGCCGAATCGGCGACCCACATCGGCAGCGGATTCTCCTCGAACAGCAGCCGGAACGAGGCCTCGCGCCGTTTCAAATCGGTGATGTCGATCCGCACGCCGATGACGCCGCCATCCCCGGTGCGGCGTTCCTCGACGCGGACCCAGCGGTCGCCCGGGAGCTGCTGCTCGTGCGAGCTGTGGTCCTGAAGATGGCGCGCCAGCCGCGCCTCGAGCCATTGCTCTTCCTCGCCTTGCGCTTCCGGATATTGGCCGCGGGCCAGCCCTGTGCGCAAGATCTCCGTGAACGTCGTGCCCGACCTCATCACGTCCTTGCTCATTGGGTAGACGTCGGCATAGTGCCGGTTCCACAGCACCAGCCGGTCTTCGCTGTCGTAGATCGCAAGTCCCTCGGACACGACGTCCAGCGCTTCGACGAGCCGCGTATGCGCCGCCCGCGCGGCAAGCTCGGCGCGCTCCGCGTCGGCCTTGGCGGCGTTGAGCGCAAGCTCGGTCTGGTGCCGCTCGGTGATGTCTTCATGGGTGGCGACCCAGCCGCCGTCCGGCATCGGGCGGTGGCAGATGCGAACGACCCGGCCGTTCCTGAGCTCGACGATGCTGTCGGAGGCCTGATCGTTGATGACCGGGGTTTGGCGCCACTGAAGATAATCGTCCTCCGTCATCGATTTCGGCGATGTGCCCGCCCGGAAGCGGAGGCCGACGATGTCCCTGAGCTGCAGGCCGGGCCTGATGTCCGCCGGCGAGAGCGCGTAGATCTCGCAATATTGCCGGTTGCTGACGCTGAGCCGCTGTGCGCCATCGAAGAAACACAGCCCCTGGGACATGTTGTTGAGCGCGGTATCGAAACGCGTCGCAATCGTCTCCGCGCGCGCGCTTTCGTCGGCGAGTTTTGCATGCGAGGTCACGAGCTCGACCATGCCGGCGAAGTCGGCATTGAGCATCCGCACCAGCAGGGCCAAAAACATCGCCAGGTTGGCGCCGATCCACACCAGCATCGTATCGCCCGACAATAACAGCAGCAGCGCGATCGGCAGCCCGGAAATCAAAAGGGTCAGCCGCGCGGCGCTGGGCAGGCTGGCGAGGCAATAGGCGCTGCTTGCGGAGGCCATGAAGATGACGAGCGTGATCGGCGCGCGGAGCGCCGCGTCGACGTTGCAAAACAGCGCGCCCGTCCAGATCAGGAACCCGACACTGAGGATCGCCGTCAGCGCACGGCCCTTCACGAGCTGGGCACGGGCCTCCTCGGCGGTCGGCACATGGCCCCGCAGTCGCACCCAATGCGTCATCCGGTAGATGCAGGCCGTGAGCAGCAAGGCGGGAAACACGAAGCGCAGCCACCAGGGCAGGCTCGCGGGCGTCACGATGGCGACGCTGAGGCTGTCGAGAACCAGCACACCGTAGAGGATCGGAGCCTGGGTGGTCAGGCGGCGGAATTGCTCGCACAGCAGCGCGCGCGCCAGCGGCGTGTCTGCGTCGCCGATCGCAAACCATCCGCGAACCGTGTTCGCCCATCCCTTTGCGGTGGTGGTCACGCCTTTCTTGGCCCCCGATTGGACCCGGGATGATAGGACCGAGCCCAGAAGGTCCCGTAAAAATGCTTGGTAAGTGTGTAATTAAGGTCGTCGCGAGTCGATTGGGTGACGGTTAACGGGCTGCGAATGTTGCGGCGCGAAGTGCAGCCGATTAGAAATCATCGAGGTCGAGCTTGCCGCCCGCGCGGGCTGTATTACCTTTCATCGGGCGCGGCGCGTGCGGAATAGATCGGGCGATGGTCACCTCATCGATCAGCTATCACATCCTCTTTCCGGCTCCCTACAGAATCGAGCTCGCCAGGCTGCGCCAGCAGCTCGAAGAGGCGCATTTCGCCTGGGTGCAGGAATGGAAGCGGCGGCAGGCCGACTTCAAGATCGAGAACATCCGCTTCAACCATGATCCGCTCTGGAACAAGCGGGTCTTCAGCCTGCAGGCGGCGCGCGACGGCGGGACCTGGTTCTGGCGTGCCACCCGCGCGGTCGTCTTCTTTGGCGGCTTCTCGATCTGAAGCGGTTCTGCGCCGGTTGGCCTTCGCCGCTTGTGCCGGCCGCCGACCACAAACCTTGGTTTAGCTCCCGCATACCTTGTGATGCCGGCTGTTTACCTCCGTACGATTGAGGGCGCGGCGGGTCCTGCTTTAGTCATTGCGCTGCTCTGAAATCTTACATGTCAGGTTCTGCAGTCTGATGAGAGCGTTTTCGAGCGAGGGTGGGGACCGGCTCGCACGAGGAAAACGCGTCGTGACAGGAGCCTCCGCTCCGATGCAATCGAAACGGCTCCAGGGACCAGTTCTTTCACTGCCCTTGTCTCCAACATTGAGGTCAGCGCCGCGAATGTCAGTCAGCACCACCAGAATCGCGCTGTTCATCGACGGCGCCAACCTCTACGCCTCGTCCCGGACGCTTGGCTTCGACATGGACTACAAGCGCCTGCTCACCGAGTATCAGGCACAAGGCACGCTGCTGCGCGCGTTCTACTACACCGCGGTGGTCGAGGATCTGGAATATTCGCCGATCCGCCCGCTGATCGACTGGCTCGATTACAACGGCTACACGGTCGTCACCAAGGCGACCAAGGAATTCGTCGACGCCTTCGGCCGCCGCAAGGTCAAGGGCAGCATGGATGTCGAGCTGGCCGTCGACGCCATGGAGCTCGCGGAGCGTATCGACCAGATGGTGCTGTTCTCCGGCGACGGCAATTTCCGCCCGCTGGTGGAAGCGGTGCAGCGCCGCGGCGTGCGCGTCACGGTGGTCTCGACGGTCGCAACCCAACCGCCGATGGTTGCCGATGAATTGCGGCGCCAGGCGGACGTGTTCGTCGATCTTGCGGAACTGCGCACCAGGATCGGCCGGGAGCCGGCCGAGCGAACGGGCTCGCGCGAACAGCATCTGGCGACACTCTGAACGAAATTTGAAGCAATCGCGTGGGCGCTCGTCGCGGTGGCGCGGCCCCCTCCCTCCGATGGGGCCCTTGACTGGGGGTGAAGGGGGGGAGGGGGCCGCCGTCGCGCGCGACGGTCGGCATCTTTACGCTGGTCTGCCGAGATGGATCGCCGATCAGGCGCCGACGCCGCCGCGCTGCTGCTCAAGCGCCGTGTCGATGCATTTGATCAGGCTCGGCGCCGCGAACGGCTTGGCCAGAAAGCAGGTCGCGCCGGCCTTCAGCGCGCGGGCGCGCACGCTTTCATCGGGAAATGCGGTGATGAAGATGAAAGGCGCGGCGTGGCCGCGCCTGCGCATGCTCGCCAGCAGCTCGAGGCCGTTCATGGTCGACATTTGAACGTCGGCAATCACGCAGCATGTGCCTTCCAGATGCGGCGAGTCCAAAAACTCCTCAGCCGACGCGAAGGTATGCACGAGATAGCCGCGCGAGCGTAAAAGGTTGTTCATTGCAGCGCGGACCGATGCATCGTCGTCGACGACTGAGATGACCGAAGGCGTTGACAAAGACCCCCCTCCTGGCGCGGGAGGACGCCCGTAAAGCACGGCCGTCCCACCCAAAAGTGAGCCCGCGCAGACGATTGTAAAATCATACTTAGGTTTGTAAGCCCGATTCACTTGGGATGGTAATCCGCTCACGTCGTTGGCGTCGGCTTGCCGCGGCTTATTCCGAGCTGCTCCGCCATGCGGATCAGGTCGGCCAGCGACCGCGCGCCCATCTTCCGCATGATGTGCCCGCGATGAATCTTCACCGTGATTTCGGCGAGGCCAAGCTCGGCGGCGATCTGCTTGTTCATCAACCCGGCTGCGACCAGGGCCAGCACCTCCCGCTCGCGCGGGGTGAGGGTCTCGAACAGCGATTTGAGACCGGCGACGGCCTTGGCAACCTCGCGGCGCCTGCGATCCTGCTCGATCGCCTTGACCACGGCGTCGAGCAGATCCTGATCGCGAAACGGTTTGGTCAGAAAGTCGACGGCGCCCCCCTTCATGGCCCTGACCGTCATCGGAATATCGCCGTGTCCGGTGATGAAGATGATGGGAATATTGATGTTGACCTTGGCGAGCTCGGTTTGCAGGTCGAGGCCGGAGAGGCCGGGCAGGCGGATGTCGAGCACCAGGCAGCTGGCGACATCGGGCAGCCTGTGCTGCAGCATGTCCGGCGCGGAGCCGAACGCCTCGACGTGCAGGCCGACCGACTCGAACAGGTTGGTGAGCGCGCGGCGCACCGAGAGATCGTCGTCGATGATGAAGACGATCGGCTCCTTGAGCTGCTGCTCGGCGGCCGCCGCGCCTTGCGATGATTTGGGCCGTTCGATCACGACGCTCCCTCTTGGTGCAGTGGCAAGGTGAACCGAAAAGTCGCCCCGGCGCCGTCATTGCAGGCCACCGACAGCCGTCCACCGTGTGCCTCGACGATGGAACGGCAAATCGAAAGCCCCATACCCATACCGCCCGACTTCGTGGTGAAGAACGGATTGAACAGCCGCTCGGAGTCGTGATCGGCGATCCCGATACCGCTGTCGGTGACCGCCACGGCGACGCCCGGCGCGTCGTCCTCGCCCGAGGCGATCAGAAGTTCGCGGCGGCCGCCCGTGACCGCCTGCATCGCTTCGATGCCGTTCATCACGAGGTTGATGATCACCTGCTGCAGCTGAACCCGGTCACCGAAGATCGGGGGCAAAGTCGGGGCGAGCGCCATGCGCAGCTCGACATCCTGGCTGGTCAGTTCGCGCGCGACCAGCGCCATCGCGTCCGTGACGACCACGTTGATGTCGAGCGGTGCCTTCTCGATGCCGGTCTTCCTCGCAAGCGCCCGGACCCGGCGGATTACCTCGCCGGCCCGGTTGCCGTCATCGACGATCCATTCCACCGAGCGCCGCGCCGCGGCGAGGTCGGGAGGCGTGCGGTCGAGCCAGCTGAGGCAGGCCTCCGCATTGGTGACGATAGCGGCCAGCGGCTGGTTGATCTCGTGCGCGATCGAGGCGGTGAGTTCGCCGAGCGTCGTCACACGCGTGACATGGGCGAGTTCGGCCTGTGACTTGAGCAAGGCCTGTTCGGCCTGTTCGGCCCGGATCATCGCAGTGACGTCGGTCGAGACGCCGCGATAGCCGCGAAACCTGCCGTCCGCGTCGAAGAACGGCTTGCCGCTCGTCCTGACATGGATCGGCGCGCCCTCCCGGTTCACGGTGCGATACTCCAGATCGCGAAACGGCAGATGGGCATCGAGCGTCGCGCGATGCTGCCGCCACTTGTCCGGCTCGGCGGCGAGATCGGAGGCAATGTCCCAGCGGAAATGGCCCATCACTCCAATCGCGCCCGGCACCTCGGTATGTTCAGAGTAGACGGTGAAGCGATGGTCCGCTCCGGTCTCCCAGAGCCAGTCGGACGCGGTTTCGGCATAGTCGCGAAAGCACTGCTCGCTTTCGCGCAGCGCGTCCAGCGCCTTCTCCAGTTTCGCCCTGGCGTTGTATTGCTCGGTCACATCCATGTGGGTGCCGACGAATTCGGCGATCCTGCCCGCGCGATCGAGGATCGCGTCGGCCACCGAATGAACATGCTTGATCGTACCGTCCGGAAGCGCGATGCGAAAGTTGAAATCGAGCCGCATGGTCTTCTCGCGCACAGCCCGTCGCAACATCTCGCTGAGCGTGCGAAAGTCTTCCGGAACGACTCGCGCCTGGATCGCCGGCGTCGTCGCCGCAGGATCGTCGGGGTCGAAGCCGAACAGGCGGTATAATTCGGCCGAGGTGTGCGTGAAATCGCCGCGGATCATGTCCCAGGCCCAGCTCGAGGTATGGCTGAGGCGCTGGGCCTCGGCGAGATAGGCTTCGCTGCGGCGCAGGCTCCGTTCCACGTCCCTCGTGGCCGTGACGTCCGTGATGGCGCCGACAAATTCGATCCTGCCGCCGCCGTCCCGGATGGCATGGGCGCGGGAATGCACGTGCTTCACCGAGCCGTCCGGCAGCGCCAGGCGGTATTCATAGTCGAAGCCTGCGGAGGCGCCGCTGATGGCCCGGTCGACCGTGCGCTGCACGGTCGCGCGATCCTCGGGATGGATGCGCGCGAGCAGCAAGGCGATGGTCGGCTTCGTCGCGGGATCGCACTGGAAGATCCGAAAGGTCTCCTTCGTCCATGCGACATCGCCGGTCGACGGGCTCCAGCCAAAGCTTCCGGTCCGGCTCAGTTCCTGTGCCCGCTCCAGATAGGCTTCGCTCTGCCGCAAGGCATTTTCGGTCTGCCTGCGTTCGGTGATGTCCTCGCAGGCGATCAGAATCACGAGCTTGCCGTCGGCGCGCGGCATCGCCTTGGCATTTTCGCGGACCCAAAGCAGGGAGCCGTCCTTGCGGACCTTGCGAACCTCCCAGGTGTGCGATTTGCCGACCGTTTTCAGACAGACCGCGACGCATTTGCGGACGAACTGGCGGTCTTCCGCCAGAAAGACGTCGAGCACGGACCGGCCGGTCAGCTCCGCAGGGGCGTAGCCGAGCTGGGCTGCGCCAAACGTATTGACGTTCACGACGAGCCCGTCCGCATCGACCATGAAATACATGACCGGGTTGTGCTCGAAAACCTCGCGCCATTCCCGTTCGCTGTCGCGCAATTCGGCCTCGATGCGTCGCAGCCGCGCCACGGCATCGAGCCCGGCCTGTTCGTGCGCTCGGGCATTCCTGATCAGCCGCGTCACGATCACCGAGGTGAGGAAGAAGGCGGCCAGCAACACGAGGTCCTGCGCCGCGTCCACCCGCAATTGGAAAACCGGCGGCGTGAAGAAGTAGTTCAAGGCTGCAACGGCGGCGACGGACAACACGGCCGAGGCCGCAAAGCTGCCCATCAGTGCAAGCAGCACGATCACGACCAGGTAGGCAAAGGCGGTGGGCGCGAGATCGGCGTGCAGCGGAAGCAGAGCCAGCGTCGCCAGGGCGAGCGCAGCCAGGCCCACACCGAGCTGCAGGGCGAAACCCGAAAAATTCGTGGTCTTGTAGGGCGTCATGCGCGGACGGTTCCAGCGCTCTTGGCAAGACTAGCGCATTTTGGACCGAAAACGGGCGATTCGTTCCGGCCATCAGGGGCTCGAATGCAACTTTCGGCACGATTCGGCCAAAAGCCACCAGGGTACGCGCATGGCTGCCGAGGCCGGGCAGCGCCCGCGACTACAAACCTTCGTATGGGCTGCTCCGAACCTTTCGATAGCAGCGGTTTACCTCGGTACAATTGAGACAATGGTCGAGTTCACCTTAACCTTGCAAGTGTTCGGGAATGGCCGATCGCACGCGCTTAAGTCCCCGGTCCCGGCCAGGATTTGAGGCCATCAGGGAAACCGGGCGCGATCAAAAAGCCAGCCCGAGGTCGGCATCGGCATAAGGACCAGCCGACGGGTCAATCGATGACACCAGCTGCTGAACTTCTCGGAGGCGGCGTATGAGAGTCAAACTCTGCAGTCGGTGTCCCTATACGCCGCGTGACCTGGCCGACCACTATGATCCTGCCGCCGCACTTTACGCATGTGCGAGATGCGACGGCGAAATCGGGATCCTCAACACGTCCAACTCACGCGAGGCCCAGAGGAGAGAGCCATGCGCAACACCCTTCCACAGCATCAGCATGACCCCGCCAAGCGCTGCGCCGTTTGCGAAGGACGGTTCGGCCTCGTTCGCTATTACTCATGGCGAACCGCCCTGTGCTCCAAAAAGTGCGTCGATCGCTTCAAGACCCGCAGGGACGCCGACAGTGCATGGTTGTGCCGATTTCGCGCCGCGTGACGCGCGCGTCCAGGAACTCACGGGAGTGTCCTGCGGCTCCGCCGTGCGGAACCGGGAGCCCGCACAGTGAGTTCACGTTGCACACGCGCCTCCGCGATCTGCTTCTGCTGCCTGTTTTCGATGGGTGCGCTCGCCCAGAGCGG
>Ga0335084_10002690_pt1 | contig 17188 bp, 16 predicted proteins | sample Lox_Sample_44_FD_206721 | JGI IMG/M metagenome (GOLD analysis project Ga0335084, IMG submission 206721) | Soil microbial communities from Loxahatchee National Wildlife Refuge, Florida, United States - Lox_Sample_4.4 | ecosystem: Environmental > Terrestrial > Soil > Wetlands | place: USA... | reverse complement strand
CGCGAGCAAGATCGTCTGCGCAGATGTCCCGGTGCCGGCGATGCCCATGACGAGGCAGAAGTTCGACACCAAGCCGTCGTTTGCGCCGAGCACCGCGGCGCGCAAGTTGTTCCCCGAGGCGCCGCGATGCCACGGTTCGCCGCGCGCGATGTCGGCGCCGGTGATCGACTTGCCCGACCGGCCGGCGACCGTTTGCACGATCGCCGCGTGACCCTGCTCCTCCGCAGACAACGCGTGCGCGTCTGGTTGTCCCGAGTATTTGTTGCGGTCGGCGAATTCCGCCGCCGCGATCGTCGGCAACACGAAGCGCGGACCGAAGCGTTTGGCGAGCCGGCCGAGCAAGCGCGTGCGGAAATCGGGAATGAACGAGTCTTCTGCCACGCCGGCCGTAGCGAGCTTGTCGCGCCAGAACTGCGCGTGCGTCGCTTCGGCTTGCGCGAGTTGCAGAAACAGATCCTTGCGAACGGGATCGCGTTCGGCGTCGGCGAGCGCCGTGTACAGCGCCGCGCCGTTCAGCTCGTCGCGCAGATTGGCGCGATAGCGCTCGACGTCGGCGTTCATCGCGCCGTTGCACCTCGTCGCGCGTTCATTCGAATCGCGCCAATTCGATGCTCGTCGCGTGCGTCGCGATGTAGACCTCGCGCAGGAAGCAAGCGAGGCCGCAGATCACGGCGAACCTCGCCGACGAACAGGGCACCAACGAGCCAGTTGAGGTTCGCTCTCAGGTATTCTTCGGCGAACAGCGCGCGCGCTCGCATCGACGCGATTCTCATTCGCGAGGCAACCGCTCCGCACGTAGCGACTTCCGCCGCACCTTGCCGGCGTCGTCCCGCAACGGCTCGTTCACGAACTCGATCGTGCGCGGCAACTTGTAGCGCACGAGGCGTTCTTCGAGGTGCGCCACCAGCGCGTCGTGGGTGACGTCACCGCCCGGTGCATCGACGATCGCGTGCACGACGTTGCCGAGGTCGACGTGCGGCAAGCCGATCACCGCGGACGAGCGCACGCCCGGGAACGCATCGATTGCGGCTTCGACTTCTGCCGGATAGATGTTGGCGCCGCCCGATAGGATCATGTCGGTCTGCCGATCGGACAAATACAGGTAGCCGTCGGCATCGAACGAACCCATGTCGCCGAGGCTCTCCCAGCCGCCGTCCATCGATTTCGCTTCGGCACCGATGTAACGGTACGTCGTGCCCGGGCCGGCCTTCGGCCGCATGTACACCTCGCCGACGACGCCCGTCGGCACGGCGTTGCCCGCTTCGTCGACGATCTTCATTTCGCACGTCTCGTTCGGTTTGCCGACCGAGCCTTTGTGCGCGAGCCATTCGCGCCCGGTGATGACGGTGCCGCCCTGCCCTTCGGTGCCGCCGTAGAGTTCCCAGATGACGTCGGGGCCGAGCCAGTCGATGTACGCCTCCTTCAGCCACACCGGACACGGCGCCGCCAAATGCCACAGCGTCTTCAACGACGAGACGTCGTACCGGTTGCGCACGTCGGGCGGCAGATTCCAGATCCGCTGCATCATCGTCGGCACGAGATAGACGACTTCGACGCGCTGCGACTCGATCAACTTGAGCGTCTCTTCCGCGTCGAAGCGCGTCGTCACCGTCACCGTGTTGCCTTTGAACAGCCCGCCGGTCGCCCACATGAACGGGCCGTTGTGATACAGCGGCCCCGGAATCAGTACGCTGCCCTGCATCGGGAAATTCAGGAACGGATCGTTCGGGTCGCGCACGGCGGGCTGTTTCGCGACGATCAGTTTCGGCCGGCCGGTGCTGCCGCCGGACGTCATCGCCTTCCAGGCGGTCGCCGTCATTTCGGGCAATGCAGCATCGGACAACGTCTGCGCCGGCACATAACCGACCGGCAACGTCGCCACACCGGGATGCGAACCGTCCGGCACGCCGACGACCAACTTCGGATTGCCCACTTCGATGATCTGATCGAGTTCGAACTTCGGCAGCTTCGCCGACACCGGCTGCGGCGTCGCGCCGAGCTTCCACGTCGCGAACGTCGCCTCGAAGTACTCTACGCCGTTCGGCAGCGCGATCGTGACGAAGTCGTCCGCTCGCACGCCGAGTTCCGCGTACGCGCGCGCCAAGCGATTCGAGCGCGCCTCGAGTTCCGCGAACGTCACGTCGCGACCGTCGTGACTCACCGCGACGCGACTGCCTTGTTGGCGAACCCAATGCGCGAGAATGCGTGACAGTGGAATGGCGGCCATATTGTCGAATTCCTGGAAACGGCGGCGGGTGTGGATCGTGGCGCATGACGGCGCCGCTGGGAAGACGTCGCGTCGATCACGGATCGCCGATCGGCACGCTGCGCGCGTCCGCCGTCAACGCCGCGACGTTCGAGCCGGTCAGCGATTCGAGGAATGCGACCAAGTCGGCCTCGTCGCGCGAAGTCAGCTTGAGCGGCCGAATCAACGGATCGAGACCGTCGTGTGCGACGCCGCCGCGCGCGTAGAAATCGACGACGTCGGCGAGCGTCGCGAGACTGCCGTCGTGCATGTACGGCGCCGTCAGCGCGACATTGCGCAGGCTCGGCGTCCGATAGCGCCACCGATCCGCCGGATCCTGCGTGATCTCGTAGCGACCGACGTCGCTCGACGTCGGCACCGGCGCCGCACTCGCCAGCACGACCGTCACGCCCGGCGCGAGTTGCACGCGCGACACCGATTGCGGGCGCAGCGCCCGGTCGTACCCGATGCCGGTATCGTGGTATCCGTCGTCGGTAAACAACGCGCGTTCGGGGCCGACGCGATGGCACGCGGCGCAGCCGGACGACACGAATAACTCGAACCCGCGCCGCGCCGACGCCGTCACTGCGGCGGCGTCGCCCGCGAAGTACCAGCGATCGAACGGCGAATCGCCCGACAGCAGCGCGCGCTCGTACGCGGCGATCGCCGAGCCGACGTTGACCACGTCCGGCGGCGCACCGAACGCCCGCTCGAATGTCCCGGCGTAGTCCGGCAGCGAAGCGATGCGCTCGACGACGTAGCCGATCGACGGATTGGCCATCTCGTTCGCAGCCAGCAGCGGCGACCAGACCTGCAGCGCGAGCGATCCTTCGCGGCCGTCGTGGAACAGCCGTGGCCGATACGCAACGTTGTACAGCGACGGCGCGTTGCGCCGCACGCTCGCGCCGCCGAAGCCGACGGGCGTCGCGACGTCGTGTTGCGTGAAGCCCTGTTCCGGCACGTGGCACATCGCGCACGACAACGTGCCGTTGAACGACAACCGGCGATCGAAGAACAACCGGCGACCGAGATCGATCGCCGCACGCGCCGGCGACGGACCATCGACCGCCGGCAGACCGAGCGGCGGAGCCGCCGTCAGCGCCCAGAGGTCGATTCGATCGTCGCTCCGCCGCGTCGCGCCATCCTCCGCCTCGACCGTGTGCGCGGAAGCACACGCCAGCGCGATCGCAACCGCGCTCACGACACGCGTCGCGACGCGAACGGATTTCGGGATGACCGTCTTCAGCATCGTCCGTATCATCCGAAGGCGCCTGACACGGGTAAGGGAGGAATACATCATGCGTCAATCTTCGGTCGCGGCAATCGTCGTCGCCTGCGTTTTCTCGGTCGCCCTCGCGCGCGCCGACGAGACCTGCATGTCGCCGTACATGGCGAAGATCGTCGGCCAGGAGGATTTCGTCTACGTCTGGACCCTCGGCGTCGTCGGCGTCGGCGACGAGCAAGACAAGCTGGTCACGATCGACGTCAACCCGAAGTCGAAGAGCTACGGCACGGTCGTCGCGACCGTCTCGGTCGGCGGCCGCAACGAAGCGCACCACACCGGGCTGACCGACGACCGTCGCTTCCTGTGGGCAAGCGGTCTCGACACGAGTCGCATCTTCATCTTCGACGTTGCGACCGATCCGGCGAAACCCAAGCTCGTCAAAACGATCGACGACTTCGTCAAGGACAGCGGCGGCGTCGTCGGGCCGCATACGAACTACGCGCTCGCGGGCCGCATGATGCTGACGGGGCTGTCGAACAACAAGGACCACGGCGGCCGTACCGCCCTCGTCGAATACACGAATGACGGCGACTACGTCGCCACGCACTGGATGCCCACCAAGGACAACCTGCAGGGCGCCGTCAAGACCGGTCAGTTCGCCGACGGCTACGGCTACGACGTCCGCGCGCAGCCGCGCCTCAACGCGCTCGTGACGTCGTCGTTCACCGGCTGGAACAACTACATGATGAATCTCGGCAAGCTGATGGCCGACCCCGCGGCGATGAAGAACTTCGGCAACACCGTCGTCGTGTGGGATCTGCACACGCGCCAGCCGAAGAAGATCTTCGACGTTCCCGGCGCGCCGCTCGAGATCCGCTGCGCGTGGGGCGCCAATCACAACTACTGCTTCACTGCGACCGCGCTCGCGCCGAAGATCTGGCTGATCTATCTCGACGACGCGGGTCAGTGGCAGGCGAAGGCGGTCGCCGACATCGGCGACGCGAGCAAGATTCCGTTGCCGGTCGACATCTCGCTTTCCGCGGACGATTCGCTGTTGTGGGTCGACACGTGGAACGACGGCTTGGTGCATCTGTTCGACGTCAGCAATCCGCACGCGCCCAAACAAGTCTTCGAGCAGAAGATCGGCGAGCAACTCAACATGGTTTCCGAGAGCTGGGACGGCAAGCGGCTGTATTTCACGTCGTCACTGCTCGCGAACTGGGACAAGACCGCACCGACCGGCCCCGACCTGCAGTTCTTCAAGCTCTATCACTGGGACGGCAAGACGCTGACGCCGGCGTTCTCGATCGACTTCCTGGCCGCGAAACTCGGCACGCCGCACCAGATGCGCTTCGGCGCCTACGCGTTGTACGGCGAGAAGCCACCGGCACAGGTGAGCCAAAACTAGTGCGCTGTGGCGTCGTCGCCGCGCTGCTATTCGCCGCCGCCACTGGGAGCACGGCCGATGTCGCGACGGCACCGGTCGTGCTCGCGCCGGGCTATTTCGATCTGGAATACCCGGCGCCGACGCCCGGCACGTACGCGCTGCCGCCGCTGCGCGTCGCCGCCGACGGCGAATTGCTCGACGAGCGCGGCGCGCCGCACCATCTATACGACTACTACGGCGATCGCATCGTCCTGCTGAGCTTCATCTACACGACCTGCAGCGACGTGAACGGCTGCCCGCTCGCGAGCTTCGTGCTGAAGAAAGTGCAGGATCGGGCGTTGGCCGAAGCGGACCTGCGCGATCGACTGCGAATCGTCAGCGTGTCGTTCGATCCGGCGCACGACACGCCGGCTGCGCTCGGCGCGTATGCCGATCGCGTGCGCGCGCCCGGCTTCCAGTGGACCTTCTTGACCGGACGGTCCGAAGCGGCGATCCAGCCGCTGCTCGACCGGTACGACCAGGCCGTGTTCCGCGACGAGACCGGCGCGATCTCGCACATCCTGCGCGTCATGCTGATCGACCGGCAGCGACGCGTGCGCAACATCTACAGCGTTTCGTTTCTGCATCCCGACACGGTGCTCGCGGACGTTCGGACTTTGATGATCGAAGACGACAAGGGGACCCCATGAAAGCGACCGCACTCTGTTTGCTCGCGATTGCCTTGGCGACCGGCGCGACCGCCGCACCGTCGACGCCAGAGGAGCAGGCATTCCGCGACATCTACAAGCAACTCGTCGAGACCAACACGACGCTGTCCGCAAACAACTGCAACGGCGCGACGAATGCGATGGCGGCGCGCCTGAAGGCCGCCGGCTATGCGGACGCCGACATTCATTTGATCGCGCCGCCGGATCGACCGACGAAGAGCAACCTCGTCGCCGTGCTGCATGGCGCCGACAAGAACGCAAAGGGGCTGTTACTACTCGCCCACATCGATGTCGTCGAGGCGAAGCGCGCCGATTGGGTACGCGACCCGTTCACGTTGATCGAAGAGGACGGCTACTTCTACGGGCGCGGCACGGCCGACGACAAGGCGATGGCTGCGATATTCGTCGACGCGATGGTGCGCTACAAAAAGGCGAACTATCGGCCGAAGCGCGACATCAAGATCGCGCTGACCTGCGGCGAGGAGACGCCGTACGATTTCGACGGCGCCCAATACCTCGTCGAAAAGCACCAAGATCTGATCGACGCCGCGCTCGCGATCAACGAGGGCGCCGGCGGCCGTCTCGACGCGGACGGCAAACGCGTCTACAACGGCGTGCAGGCCGGCGAGAAGGTGTACCAAGACTATCGCTTGGAAGTGAGGAATCCCGGCGGGCATTCATCGCGCCCGGTCAAGGACAACGCGATCTACCAACTCGCCGGCGGCCTCGTGCGGCTCTCCCAGTTCTCGTTTCCGATCCAGTTCAACGACGCGACGCGCGGTTTCTTCGCCGCGATGTCGAAGATCGAGCACGGCCAGGTCGCCGCCGACATGCAAGCGATTCTGACGACGCCTCCCAACGAGCAAGCGCTGGCGCGGCTCCTCGCCGATCCGAGCTACAACTCGATCCTGCACACCACCTGCGTTGCGACGATGCTCGATGGCGGCCACGCGCCGAACGGTCTGCCGCAACGGGCCGGCGCCAACGTGAACTGCCGCATCTTCCCCGGTACGAGCCAGGAGGAAGTACGGCAGACGCTCGAGCGCGTCGTCGACGATCCGAACGTCAAGGTCGCGTTCGTCGATCCGCCCGAGAAGGTGTCGCCGCCGCCGCCTCTGACGAAGGCAGTGCTCGGGCCGATCGAGAAGATCACGCAAAAGATGTGGCCCGGCGTGCCGGTGGTACCGACGATGGCGGCCGGCGCGACCGACGGCCGCTTCCTGACGCCGGCGGGCATCCCGACGTACGGCGTCAGCGGTATCTTCGCCGATCCCGCGACGACGAACGCACACGGCCTCAACGAGCGCGTCAAAGTGCAGTCGTTGTACGAGGGCCGCACGTTCCTCGATCAGCTGATCAAGGCGTACGCAAACTAGGGTTCCACGATGACCGAGGCTTTGGACACCGCACTCGCAGCGGAACGCTGGATCGATTCGCTGCGACGACCGACCGATCACGGCATCGCATGGGCGCACAGTCGCGAGCAGCCCGACGTTGTGTCGCGCACACTGTACAACGGCAGCGCCGGCATCGTCGTTTTCTACCTCGAGTTGCACGCTGCGACCGCCAACGGACGATTCCTCGACGTCGCGCGCGCCGGTGCCGACGATTTGCGCGCGTACGCGCAGAAGACTTCGAAGCAATCGTGCGCGATGTACACCGGTTGGCCGGGGCTCGCGTTCGCGCTCGCCGAGGTCGCACGGCGTACCGGCGAGCGCCGCTACGCAGACGCCGCCGCGCGGTGTCTAGACCGCTTGCATGCGAGCGCGCAGCAACTCGGCAGCGGCCTCGGCTGGGTTGAACCGATGCCGTTCTCGGACATCCACGGCTTCAAGGGCGACCGTGAGATCTACGACGCATCGGTCGGTGCGGCGGGCGCCGGCTTCGTGTTGTTGTACGCAGCGCGATCGAATTTGCACCCACACGCGTTGCAGTGGGCGGCCGCGGTGGGCGATCGCTTACTCGACGTGGCGCAGAAGACCGAAGGCGGACTCAACTGGGCACTGATGTCCGACATGCCGTTTCCGTGGAATCCGTCCAACTTCGCCCACGGCGGTGCCGGCGTCGGCGCCTTCATGGCCTCGTTGTACGAAGCGACGGGCAATGCACGCTACCTCGACGCCGCGCGTGGGGCAGCCGATCATCTGATGCACATCGCACACCGCGTCGGCGACGGCCACCTGGTCCATCATCACGACGGCGATGGCGAGCGTCTGTACTACCTCTCCGCGTGCCACGGTCCGCCCGGTACGACGCGGCTGTTCCATCTGCTGCATCGGATCACGGGCGACGAGCGCTATTCGCAGTGGAGCGACGGCGCGCTGCGTGGCCTGCTCGCGACCGGCGCGCCGGAGCACCGTTCCGACGGATTTTGGAACAACGTGAGCCAGTGTTGCGGCGACGCCGGCGTCGGCGACTACGCGTTGAACTATTTCCGCGTCACCGACGACGCGCGCTATCTCGATCTTGCCAGACGCGAAGCGGCACTGCTGATCGCGCGTCGTGAACCCGCGGCCGGGGGTTGTTGTTGGCCGCAAGCCGAACATCGCGAACGGCCAAAGTTCATTCAGGCGCAGACCGGCTACATGCAGGGTGCCGCCGGTATCGGCAGCTTCCTGATTCACTTGCACACGACCCTCGCCGGAAGACCCGTCAAGATCGCTTTTCCCGATACCCCGTTTGAATGACGGTGTCGTAGCGGGTGAGCGACAGCGCCATGCAAAGCGTCGGCATGGTGCGCAAGGCCCTCAAACGACGCGTCTTTTGCCGACCGATACGAGCGCACTGTCGGCAGCGCCGCCGCGGTCGTGTACGCTCGTGCTCTCCACACGCTCGGACGGTTCTCGATGACGGACACCCATCGCCTCGATCGATCGGGGTGGTCGCGGCGACGTTTGCTGATGAGCGTCGGTGCGGCCGGCGGATCGGCAGCGATGTTTCGCGTCGGCGCGGCGCTCGGTTGGGTGCCCGCATTCGCGGCTGCCGAACGGCCGACGCTGAAGCCGGTCGCCGGCAAACGCACCGTCGTCGTTCTCGGCGCCGGCATTTCGGGGCTCGTTGCCACGTACGAACTCTCGCGCGCCGGCTATCGCTGCAGCGTGCTCGAGGCGTCGCATCGCGCCGGCGGGCGCAACCTGACGCTGCGGCGCGGTGACAAGGTCGACGAACTCGGCCACGGCCAAGTGTGTCCGTTCGACGACGACCCCGATCTGTATCTGAACGCCGGCCCCGCCCGCATACCGAGCGTGCACGAGCGTTTGCTCGAATACTGCCGAGAGTTGAACGTCGAACTGTCGCCGTTCGTCAACGACAACCACAGCGCGTGGGTGCAGGACGACGCGATGTTCGACGGTAAGCCGCTGCGCAATCGCGAGTACGTCACCGACGCGCGCGGCTTCATGGCGGAGTTGTTGGCCAAGGGCATTCAGTCGCATCGCATCGACGCGCAGCTCGACGCGCTCGACGTCGAACGGTTGCTCGGCTTCCTGCGCGCGTACGGCGACCTCGACGACCAATACCTCTATCGCGGCTCGTCGCGCGCCGGCTATCGCAACGCCGCAATGATCGAAGCGCCGCAACTCAAGGGAGTCCTCGACATCCGCGAACTGCTGAAGTCGAGCTTCTGGCGCTCCGACATGCACTTCGCCGAAGGCCAAGATCAGGCGCCGATGATGATGGAGCCGGTCGGCGGCATGGACAAGGTGGTCGCCGCGTTGATGGCGAAGGTCGGCAAGTCGGTGCAGCTGAACGCGCAAGTCGAATCGGTGATGGTGCGCGACGGCGCCGTCGACGTCGTGTATCGCGCTCGCGGCGAACGCAAGCGCGTCTCGGCCGACTATTGCCTGAACTGCATTCCGATGCACATCTTGAACGGCATCGACAACAACTTCCCGGCCGACTATTCGGGCGCGTTCACCGCGATCGGCCGCGGCAAACTGTTCAAGCTGGGACTGCAATCGCGCGAACGCTTCTGGGAACGCGAGCAGATCTACGGCGGCATCAGTTGGACCGCGCAGGACATCACGCAGATCTGGTATCCGGCGCACGGCATCCATCGCCGGAAGGGCGTGCTGCTCGCCGCATACACGTTCGATCCGGCCGCCGGCGAACGCTTCGCCGATCTCGCGCCGGCGGAACGCATCGAACGCGCGATCAGCCAAGGCGAGAAAGTGCATCCGAACTATCGCCAATTCATCGAATGCGGCGTCAGCGTCGCATGGCACCAGATGAATCACATGCTCGGCTGCGCCGCCGAGTGGACCGAGCCGTTGTACCAGCGATGGTTCGCGCGCCTACAGGCGCCCGTTGGGAACCACTACTTGATCGGCGACCAGGTGAGCCGACACCCGGGCTGGCAGGAAGGCGCGATCCATTCGGCGCTGCACGCGATCACCGACATCGATCGGCGCGAGCAGGCGACGCGCGCGGGAGCGGTCGCATGAGAACGTCGGTCGCGCTCGCGCTGCTGACCGGCGCCGCGTCGCTCGCCGCCGCCGCGACTCCGGACGAATTCGGCTACTGCACCGTGTGTCACGGCACGAACGGCAACGGCAACGTCGCGATCCGCGCGCCGAAACTGGCCGGCCTGCCCGCGTGGTACGTGCGCGCGCAACTCGATTCGTTTCGCGCCGGTTGGCGCGGCGTCGCCGCGGCCGACGCGCCGGGTCGCGAGATGCAGCCGGTCGCCGCCGCGCTCGCCAACGACGCCGTCACGGCGCGCGCGGTCGCCTATGTCGCGACGTTCGAGCCGCGCGCGCCGGCGTCGTCCATCGCCGGCGACACCGCGCGCGGCAGCGTGCTGTACGCGCCGTGCGCGGCGTGTCACGGATCGGCCGGCAGCGGCGACGAAGCGGTCGGCGCGCCGGCGCTGACCGGCCAGAACGACTGGTATCTCGTCGCGCAGTTGCACAACTATCGGGACGGGTTGCGCGGGACTCACCCCGGCGATGCGCGCGGCGCCGCGATGCGACCGTTCGCCGCAGCACTCGACGACGCCGCGATCGTCGACGTCGTCGCCTACGTCAACGCGATGACGCTCCCGCCCGTCATGCGCTCCGATCACTGAATCCACCAAGACTCAACGAAGGAGATCACCGATGCACGCTCGCTTGATCGCACTCGCGCTGGCCCTCGGCGCGTCTACCGCGCTCGCCGACGACGTCGTGCGCCATCCGCTCGGCGGCGGCTCCACGTTCCCGATCGCCCGCGCCGTCGAAGTGCCGCCGGGCTACACGCTCGTCTTCCACAGCGGCACCACGCCGGCGCCGGCCGACCCGAAGGCGGAACAAGGCACGCCTGCGTACTGGGGCGACACGAAGACGCAGGCGCTGTCGGTGTTCGCGCGCTTGAAGGAGTCGCTCGATTCGCTGGGCCTCCGCTTCGGCGACGTTGTCGCAATGACGGTCTATCTCGTCGGCGATCCGGCGCAAGGCGGCAAGATGGACTTCGCCGGCTTCATGGCGGCGTACACGCAGTATTTCGGCACGAAGGAGCAGCCGAACTTGCCGGCCCGCTCGGCCGTGCAGGTCGCCGCGCTCGCCGCGCCCGGCATGCTGGTCGAAGTCGAAGTGCAGCTCGCGCGGCCGCCGAAGAAGTAGCGGAGCGCGAGATGCCGCTCAACACCGCGATGGTCGGCGCGAGCACCGACGCGATCACGCACGACGTCGACGCGCGCTGGATCATGGCGTACGCGGCCGGTATCGGCGACGGCAATCCGCGCTACCTCGACACCCAGGCGCACACCGTCATCGCGCATCCGCTCTTCCCGGTATGCCTCGAGTGGCCGGTGATCCTGACGAGCCGACGCTTGCCGGGCTACGAGTCGGTGACCGCTGCCGAAAGCGCGCGCGGCGTCCACGCGGCGCACGACCTGCATCTCTACAAACCGATCGCGGCCGGCATGCGGTTGACCACTCGCGCGACGGTGATCGGGCTCGAACGCATCAAGCCCGGCGCCGCGCAGACGACGCGACTCGATACGGTCGATCAGACCGGCGCGCTCGTCTGCCGCACGTATCAGGTCGGCATCAGTCGCGGCGTCGACGTGGCGGGGGCGCCGGTCGTGGGCGAACAGGCACCCGACGTACCGCGCCTCGACGCCACGCCCGCATCGCTGCAGCGAATTTCGATTCCGGTGCCGGCGAACGCGGCGCACGTGTACACCGAATGTGCTCGGATCTGGAACCCGATCCATACCGATCGGAAGGTCGCGCTCGCGGCCGGGTTGCCGGACATCATCCTGCACGGCACCGCGACACTCGCGCTCGCGGTGAGTCGTCTGGTCGAGCGCTACCTCGGCGGCGATCCGACTCGCGTGCGCCGGCTCGGCGGACGCTTCACGGCGATGGTGTCGATGCCGTCGACGCTGACGCTCGAGATTCTCGGCCGCACGAACGACACGTTGTTCTTCACGGTGCAGACGCAAGACGGCGCGAGCGCGTTCAGCGGCGGATTCCTGAGCTACATCTGACCACGGCAGGCAATCAACCCGGCTGAAACAACTCGACCGGATTCCCCGACGGATCCTCGACGAGGATTTGCGATCCGCCCGGACCTTTGACGACGTCGTTGCGAAACCGATGGCCGCCGGCGCGCAGCACGGCAACGGTCGCCGCGAGATCGTCGACGCTGATGACCAGGCGATTCCAGCCGCCCGGCACGGGTTTGGCACCGTCCGGCATCGGTCGGGCGGCCGACGTTCCCGGCCCGGACAACCACAGATCCAAGTCGCCGCGCGCGACGATTGCGAACGGCGGGCCGTAGCGTTCTTTGAGCGCAAAGCCCAGCGCTGCGTAGAACGCCAGCGCCGTATCGACGTCGTTCACCAAGTATCGGACCGTCGCCACGTGTTCACTTCCCAGCGATTGCATTGAGGCGCGCGCGCACCGCGTTGAGCTCGTCGAGCAACTCGAGCGCCAGCGCCACGCCGGCGAGATTGACCCCGAGGTCGCGCTGCAGCCGCAACGCCATGCTCGCGCGCCGCACCTGGCCGCCGCTGAAGCGCCAACCGCGCGGCTCGCGTCCGACCGGCGCCAGCACACCCTCGTCGACGAGCTCGATGATGTATTCCGCGTGCACCGCGCAGCTGCGGCTGATCTCGGCGAGCGTCAGTTCGACTTGCTCTTCCAGGATCACCCCGGTCAATTGCGAGCGGGTGTCGTCGTTGGCCATCTCACACCCCCAGCTTGTCGCGCGGATTGAACGCCCTGAACTCCGCGGCGAGCTTCTCGTACAGCGCGCGCTCGGCGGCGCTCGTCGGCTGCGGCACGGCGATCTGCAAAACGACGTAGAAGTCGCCGGGCGTCGCGCTCGGTATGCCGCGGCCCTTGAGCCGCATCTTGCGGCCGGCGGTCGAGCCCGGCGGCACCTTCATTTCGACGGTCCCGCTCGGCGTCGGCACCTTCACCAAGGCGCCGAGCGCCGCTTCCCACGGCGCGATCGGCAGGTCGAGATACACGTCGCGGTCTTCGACGCGGTACAGGCGATGCGGCGCGAACTCCACTTCGAGATAGAGATCCCCGGCTTTGCCTTGGCCGACCCCGGCGCTGCCTTGCCCGGCGAGGCGCAAGTGCTGGCCGGCACGAATCCCCTTCGGGATCGTCACGTTGAGCGTGTGTTCGCGCGTCGTCACGCGTCCTTGCGCATCGAACTCCGGAACCCGCAGCGTGATCGAACGCGTCGCACCGCGGTACGAATCTTCGAGTTCGATCTGCACGCGCGCATGACGATCCTCGCCGTGCGTGCTGAACGCACCGCCGCCGAACCCGCCGCCCTGCGCGCCGAAGCCGCCGGCGCGACCGCCCCCGAAGCCGCCGCGGCCGAACAGCGACTCGAAGAAGTCGCTGAAGCCTTCGGCGCCGCCGCCGGTGAAGCCGCCGCCGGAGAATTCGAAGCCGGTGTTCCAATCCGGCGGCGGGCGGAACTCCTGCCCCTGCTGCCAGTTCGCGCCGAGTTGGTCGTACGCGGCGCGCTTCTCGGCGTCCTTCAGTACTTCGTACGCCTCGCCGACTTCCTTGAAGCGCGCTTCGGCGTTCTTTTCCTTGCTGACGTCCGGATGATACTTGCGCGCGAGCTTGCGATACGCCCGCTTGATCTCGTCCTGCGTCGCGTCGCGCGCGACGCCCATGATCTTGTAGTAGTCCTTGAACTCCATCGAGACTGCGACTCAACGATTATGTTAGACGGCGCAATTCGGGGGCTTCGCCGGTGCTGCCCTTGGTCACGCCGGACACCTTCGCGGTGCGCGCCGACGTGCGCGGAAACTTCTTCGACAACTCCGGGCCGGCAGCGGTCAGCCCGCCGTCGACGATCAGCGCTTCGCCGCTGACGAATTCGGCGTCGTCGCTCGCGAGAAAGAGCGCCGCGCCTGCGATGTGTTCGCCGCGGCCGTAGTCTGGCCACGGTTGCGAGCGCGCGAACGCGGCCTGCGTCGCGTCGCGATTCGCGCCTTGCGCGAGCGGGGTCACGATGAAGCCCGGGCAGATCGCGTTCACGCGAATACGATCCGGCGCGAGTTCCACTGCCGCCGACTGCGTCATGTTGATCACCGCCGCCTTTGCCGCCGAATAGACGAGCGGCCCGCCGTCGCCGGAGAGCCCGGCGATCGACGCGGTGTTGATGATCGCGCCGCCGCGCCCTTGCTTGCGCATCGCGCGCGCGGCGTGCTTGATGCCGAGGAACACGCCTTTCGCGAGCACGTCGAACGTGTAGTCCCAGTCGGCGACCGACGTCTCGGTCAGTGGACCGATCGCGCCGCCGACGCCGGCGTTGTTGAAGACGATGTCGACGCCGCCGAAGGCGTCGAGGGCGCACCGAATCATCGCCTCGATGTCGGCTTCCTTGGCGACGTCGGTGCGCACGAAGCGGACCGCGTCGGCGAATCCGGCGGTGGCCGCGGCCGCCACCGTCTCTTCGCCCGTGGCGGCGTTCAAATCCGCGATCACCACTTTGGCGCCCTCGTTCAAGAAGCGCAGCACGGTCGCGCGGCCCATACCGCTCGCGCCGCCGGTGACCACCGCAATCTTGTCTTGCAGACGACCCATCGTTGCCTCCGTGAATCGAATCGAAGTGTCGCAACGCGCTCAGCGCAAGCCGAGGAAATCCCGCTTGCCGATCTCGAGCCCGTTGTGGCGAAGGATCGAATATGCGGCCGTCAGATGAAAATAGAAGTTTGGCGTGACGAGCCGCTGCAGATAGTCGATGCCCTTCATCTGCACCGTCTGCGGTCCAAACGGCACGTCGATCGTCTTGTCTTCGGCGCCGGCCGTTTGGCTCGGCGTCAGCGAGCCGAGAAATGCGACGGTGCGGCCGATGCGCGCCTTCAGATCGTCGAAGCTGGCTTCGGTGTTGTCATACTTCGGCGGTTCGACGCCGGCGAGTCGCCCGACGTTGCGCGCCTGGTCCGTGACGGCTTGCACCTGCCGCGTGAAGTGGAACATGTCCGGCGCGAGGCGCGCCTGCAGGACCGCGTTGGGATCGATCTTGCGCGTCTCCACCCAGTTCTTCGCCTTGTCGAGGATCGCGCTGAGGCTCTGCAGCCCCGCCGTGAACGGCGCGATCGAGATCTGCGGAATCGTGATCATTCGGTAGCCCCCCTTCGCTGAAAATCGGCTAAGCGTGAAGCCTTCGACCCGCCGACTGCAAGCGAGGCGCGGACTTCTCAGTAGAAGGCGAGCGCGACGGCGGCGACCAGCGTGACGCCGAGCGCGATCAGCGTCATGTGAGCGGCATTGATCGCGACGAACTTCGCGACGGTCCGCCCCCATCCTTCGGCGTAGAACGCTTTCAGCGCGAGCAGGTAGTAGCCGGACCCGATCAGCTTCAGCGTCCCGTCGGCGAACTCGCCGACGCCGACCAATGCGCGCACGGCGCCCGACGGCGACTGCGACGGTGCGTCCGGCAACACGACCACGAACGTGCCGATCAGGAACAGGAACGAGTGCAGGTGCAGCGCGAACACCAGATGCTCCGCATAGAAGCGGCGCCGGTACATCAGCTTCAACCACAGCGCGTACAGCGGCAGCGTCAGGAACATCGCGGCCGGCAGATCGGAGATCAGGTTCTGATACGCGCCGCGCGGATCCTCCGCGATGTCGAGCATGCGGTCCGACAGCGCCTGCTCGAACGCCGACACCGGCGGCGTCGGGCGTGTGGCCGTCGCCGCGTCGAGCTCCGCGATGCGCCGCTTCACCGCATCGGTCGCGACGCCGTGTTTCTCGAGAATGGCCTTCAAGCGCGCACGCTGCGCCTCGGTGAGGTCGCCGTACATGCGCGCGAGATCCGGCTCGCGATCGAGATCGAACTCGACCTGCGCGCTCGAGTCGACCGGACCGGATTCGAAGCGCGTCGCCAGCGACAGCACGGCGAAGAACACCACGCTAACGACGAAATACAGGCGCACCGGCGAGACGTACGTCGCGCGCCGATCGCTCGAGAACTCTCGCGACAGAAACCCGGGCCGCAGCACGAGGAACTTGAGCGTGGTCGCGAGGCGCGAATCGAGATCGAATGCCTCGCTCAGGACTTCGCCGACGATCTCGCGCGTCGCGCGCAGGTAGCTGCGGTCGCTTTGGCCGCACGCGCTGCAATAATGGCCGAGGCGCGCGGCACCGCAATTCGGACAGTGGGTGACGGTCTCGCTCACCGCCCGGCGGACGTGTCGAGCCGGAGCATTCCGCCGCCGACCGGAAAGTGGATCCACGCCGACGGCGCGAGCCTCACGCCGCTCGCCGCGACCATGGAGCGATAGCAGGCGATTTGGCCCGAATGCTCGAGCGCTTCGGCGGTCCAATCGCGCTTCGGGCGCGGCGACGACTTGTGATCGATCACCACCCAACCGTCCGTTGTCTCGACCAACACGTCGAGCCAGCCGCGCATCGTCTGTCCGTTCTCGAGCGCCTGCACGGCCGGCCACTCGGCGACGATGCGCAATGGTTTCAGGCGCTCGTCGACGAACTCGCGAAATCGGTGCGCACACGCGAGCGCCGCGTCGGCATCGACGAACGGCGCGGCACCGCCCGCGTCGAGAATCGCCTGCGCCCGCGCGAGCGCGTCGGCGCGTCCGGCGTCGACGAGTTCGGCCGCGATGATCCGGTGCAACGCGCTGCCGATGATCGCCATGTCGTCGCCGCGAATCGCCACGCGCGCGCCGAGGTCGACGATCTCGGCGACCGCCGCGCCCTGGATCGGCGCGGCGCGCGACGGGCTGACGACTTCGCGCAGGGGCGGCGGTCGCCGTGGACGCCGTTCGAACCAGCGCGGCGCATACGGCGGGGGCGCCGGCACCGCCGCACCGAGCGTCAGATCCGCATATCCGGTCGATATCACGTCGCCGGTGACGAGCCGAAACTCGTCCCCGCTCGGCAGCATTTCCGGCGTCGCGAACGCGTTCAACCACCAATCCTCGCGCACGTCGCGCGCCGGCAACGCGATGATCAAGAGATCTCGTGCGCGCGTCATCCCGACGTATGCGAGTCGACGCATTTCGGACGCAGTGCCGCGTTCGCACGCACGCGCTTCGTCGCTGTCGAGAATCGAGTCGAGGATCGGCACTCGGCTGCGTTCGCCGAAGATCCGCGGCCAGAACCGTATGCTGCGATTCGCGAGCGGCGCTTCGACGTCGAACT
>Ga0335084_10002689_pt1 | contig 17191 bp, 8 predicted proteins | sample Lox_Sample_44_FD_206721 | JGI IMG/M metagenome (GOLD analysis project Ga0335084, IMG submission 206721) | Soil microbial communities from Loxahatchee National Wildlife Refuge, Florida, United States - Lox_Sample_4.4 | ecosystem: Environmental > Terrestrial > Soil > Wetlands | place: USA: Florida... | reverse complement strand
ATCGGCTGCGATCTGTTCCGCCGGATGGCGTGGATTGTCGCGCCAGTCGTTGGGGTCGATCTTGTTGCCGACGGTGATGTAGCCGAGATCCTGCGTGAGTTCGAGCGGACGTACCTGGTCTTCCGTATCCGGTTCCTGATCGATCGAGTAGGGTGGCCGGAACAACACCGTGCGGATGCCAAGCTGGCTGGCAAAGAACCGCTCCGTGAGATTGAGTTCCACGCGCATGTAGCTGGAACCGATGTTGCTGATGTCAGGATGGGTGAAGGTGTGATTGCCGACTTCGTGTCCTTCACGAACAATCCGGCTGGTCACGCTGGCGAACTTATCCGCCTGAATTCCAATGAGGAAGAAAGTGGCGGGAGCATGTTCACGCCTGAGGACATCGAGAATTTTCGGGGTCCATTCAGGATCGGGGCCATCATCGAAGGTGATGGCCAGCTGATTCTTGCTGGCGCCGTAACGCGCGACACGGTAAGGCTCGGGCAGGTCGTTAAAGGTCTCGTCCGTGATGAGGCCTGTTGAATTGTCGATGGTGAGATCGCGCTTGCCGTCGGAAGGGCGCGCCTCGATGCGCAGGATTTCGCCGCTGCCTTCCATGTCGACATCCTGGCCTGGAGGGACGTCGCGGAGTTTGTCGGGCGCATTGGCATCGCCGGGAATATCCCAAATCTTCCAGAGGGAGCGATCCTCCGCTCCAAGACGCCAGAGCGCAAACGTGTTGATGCCCAAGTTCTGCGCGGCGCGCATTTCGTTGAGGGCGGTGACGGCGTCGAGGTACCAGATGTCGTGGCGAAAGTTCTGCTCGTCGAGGTAGCTGAAGTGCGGGTTGAGGGCATCGCCGTCAAAGTCGATATCTTCTTCGGAATCGCGCGAGCCGAGCCAAGCGTCCTGTACAGAGACGTTCTTGTCGACCAGGCCGGGCGGGAGCTTCCCCTTCTTCGGTTTTTCGACCCAGTCGTATCCGTAGTTGCCGATGGCACAGATGAGCTTGTCTTTCGGAATGATCTTGAGTGCAGTTTGAACGTTGCCGGTGAACCAATCCTGCGAAGCCACGGGGCCGGGTGTTCCGCCGGGGAAATGTTCGTCGTAGTTCATGATGACGACGCCATCCACAGCGGAGGAGATGGCGGCGTAATCGTAGTCTTCGTTCCGCACCTGCACGCTGACGTAGAGCTTCATCCCTTTAGCATGGAGATCGGAGGAGAGCTCGCGCAGAAGTTCGACATAACCCGGCTGGCCTTTTTTGGGGAACGACTCAAAGTCGACCATGAGGCCGCGATAGCGATCCGAGGCAAGAAACAGTCCGATCTCGCGGCGGAAGCGAGCGCGAGCGTCGGGATCGTTCATGAAATCGGCGATGCCGGGATAGAAGTCGGTGCCATCGAAATTCTGCACCACAGGGAAGACGTCCATCTGCGTGCCTTCCGACTTGAGGAAGGGCATGACGGAATCGTCGACCGTGTGCAGTGAGCCGTCGTCGCGGACGATGTCGAACATCTTGTTGGTCTGGGGATCGACACCCTGGAGGTGGCCATCGGGCGTCAGGACTTGCAGCCAGACGGGAAAGAGCAGGTCGATCTGGCGGGCGTATTCACGCAGTGAGGCGAAGCTGGCGGCGTCCCAGGAAACGTAGAACGCGGCGCGCACACCTTCCTCGGAGTTCAACTTGATCTGCGAAGGGGCCTTCCGTGAATGACGATGATGCTGAGTACGGGCCAGAGCAGCCAGACGGCGTTTCTCGCGCGCCTTTTCTTTTTCCTTTTCTTTAAGAGCGTGATATGGACGCTTTTCGGTTCCCAGGGACAGGTCGGGCAACGACTCGCTGCGCAGGGCGGTATAAATAAAGAAGACCACCAGCAGCGTGAGCGCAATAGCACCGGCGTCAACGACACGGCGAATCCGCTTCCAGCGCGCCTGGCGGGGATCGTAAAAGACCTGCTTAGCCATGAGGGTGTATCTCTTTATCGTAGCATTTGGGGGTCGGCGGTCAGCACCCGGTATTCGGTAGCCGATAGCCAGCAGAAGCATTCGGCAATTTCGATCCGATTGCAGCAGCGGCGGGTTGCGCGCTGAGTGTTATATTCCCTTCGTGCTTTCACTGCTGCGGCGGCATCGCGCATTCTTTGCGGGATTCTTCCTGGCCGGAATGGCGCTGCGGCTGATCTTCCTCGTCTACTTTCCCGCCGTTACGGACGATTCGCGAATCTACGCGGACTTCGCTGCGACCTGGTTACAGCATGGAATCTATGGCCAGAGTCAGTCAGGACAAGTTATTCCGGCAGATACGAGGTTGCCCGGATATCCGGCATTTCTTGCAGCCGTTTTTGTGTTATTCGGCGCCGGGAATTTCCGGGCTGTGCTGGTGATTCAGATCTTGCTCGATCTTGCCATGTGCTTCCTGATTGCCGATCTAGCGCGACGGACAATTTCTGAAAGAGCAGCGCACGTCAGTTTTGCATTGGCAGCGCTGTGTCCGTTTCTTGCGAACTACGCGGCGGCGGCACTGGCCGAGGCATTGGAGGTCTTCTTTACGGTCGCGGCATTGGATTGCATCGTGGCGGGGATCGAGAAGCTAGAGAAGAACCAGGGAGCGTGGCGGGCGTGGATCGGGGCGGGAGCAGCGACGGCGGCCTGCATTTTGTTGCGCCCCGACGGCGGACTCGTCCTGATCGGAATCGGTGGATATTTCTCTTATCTTCTGTGGAGGCGTCGGCGCACGCGGGAAACGATTCTTCCCGTCGTGCAGGCTGGGTGTGTGATTGTGCTGGTAGCGCTGGCGCCGCTGGCGCCGTGGACGATCCGCAACTGGCGGACGCTGCACCAGTTCGAGCCCTTGGCGCCGCGCTATGCCAATGCGCAAAACGAAACTCCGATGCCCGGGTTCAATCGCTGGGTGAAAACGTGGATGGCCGACTATGCGTCGGTGGAGGAAATCTACTGGCCGGTTCCGAGCGACAAGATCGATCCAGAAAAGCTGCCGTCGCGGGCGTTTGACAGCGAGACGCAGAAGTTAGAAACCCTGGCTCTCATCACCGACTACAACCAGGCTCAGGAAGTGACGCCAGATCTCGATGCGCGTTTTGCGCAATTCGCAGCGGAACGAATTCGCTCTCATCCCCTGCGGTATTACCTGGTGCTGCCAGCCGTGCGGATTGCCGATATGTGGCTGCGACCGCGGACAGAACTTCTGCCGCCGGATGTGCGCTGGTGGGAGTTCAATGACGAACCGTCGAGTTCGGTCATGGCAGTTGCCCTTGGTGTGCTGAATCTTGCATATGCGGTGGCGGCGTTGCTCGCGATGGTCCGGAAGCGGGCCGCGATCCGATATTGGGAACTGCTTGTGGGCTTTGTCGTCCTACGCTCGTTGTTCCTGGGAACCCTCGAAAATCCTGAGCCTCGGTACACGCTGGAGTGCTACCCGGTCGTTATTGTGCTGGCTTCCGCGCTATTTGTAACTTGCAGTCACATGCAGTTGCGGAACGGCTTTCAGAATTCATAGCTATTTATCTCCATTTTGTGGAAAGACATGCGGAAGACAACGGGACTGTCAGCGCTTTCCGTCTTGCCATGATTGGTCTTCCACGTGCAGAATGGGTCCCCACAAGCTGCCTGTGAACTCTCCCGGTGCACGCAGACGGCGGCTTTTCTGTAATTCCAGTCACATCGAGGAACTCAAATGCGAAGCCCCTCGGCATTTGCACTTCTAGGGAGCATTGTTCTTGGACTGGCGACGATAGCGGCCGCACAATCCACAACGTCTCTGCGCGGAATCATCACTGACAGCAACGGCGCAGTGATTGCCAATGCCGCGGTCTCGCTAAGCAACGCGGCCACAGGATTCAACCGCTCGAGCAAGACCGACGGACAAGGCGGATACCAGTTCCTGCAGGTTCCTCCGGCGACCTATGTGGTGACGGTGCAAGCCGCGGGTTTCGCGCTGCTGAAGCAGGAGAACATCGTGCTGCAAGTCAGTTCGCCGGCGACGCTGAACATTACCTTGCAAGTCAAGGGAACGACGGAGATTGTCGAGGTGGCGGGCACGATTCCTCTCGTCAATACGCAGGACGCCAGCCAGGGACACGCGTTCAATTCGGATCAGATCATGGCTCTTCCTTCGGAAGGCAGAGACCCGGTGTCGATTTTGAGCCTGCAGCCCGGCGTGACCTATACGGGCAAGCACGATCATGACACTCAGGACAACGACAGCCGCGGCGGTTCGGTCAGCGGAGGCCGCAGCGATCAAGCCAACATCATGCTCGACGGCCTCGACAACAACGATCAACTGTATGGCTACGCGTTCGAGGGAGCATTGCGGTCGACGCTGGATTCGTTGCAGGAATTCCGGGTGACGACGACCAATGCCAATGCTGATGCGGGGCGCTCGTCGGGCGCGCAAGTGAACCTCGTAACCAAGAGCGGCACCAACGCCTGGCATGGGACGCTGTACGAATACCATCGGCCGACATTCACCGCCGCGAACGATCCGTTTAACAAGCAGGCGCAATTAAAGCTTGGGGAACCGAACATTCCCGGAAAAGTACTGCGCAATACGTTTGGCGGGACGGTGGGTGGTCCGATCAAGAAAAACCGGTCATTCTTCTTCCTCGCATACGAGGGCGACCGGTTGCGCGAATCGCTGCAAACGACGCAAACGGTTCCGAGCGACGAGCTGCGGAATGGGATCGTCCGCTACCGGTGCGACTCGACCGAGGATCCGGACAATTGCGCGATCGGAGCACCTCTAGCTGAGGGCGTGTCGATCTCGCAAGGGGCGGGACTCGGCCCGAACGAACTGCTGGTGACGATGGACCGGAACGCGGTTGCCGCTCTCGATACCGTGTGCACAGACAACGGAACGTGTCCTCTGGGGCCGGGCGCGAATCAGGCTGTGCTCGACGTATTTAGCCAATATCCCTCACCGAACAGCGACGCGGCGGGCGACGGGCTGGACTTTCGCGGATTCACGTTTGCCGCACCGAATCCAAACAATCTGAACACGTATATCGCGAAACTGGACTTCAAGCTGACGCCCAGCGGCAGTCACAGCCTTTTCATACGCGGAAACCTGCAGAATGACCGTCACCTCACGCCACCGCAGTTCCCTGGTCAGCCAGCGAACGACATCCGGACCGCGAACAACAAAGGCATCGCGGTGGGCTACACGGCTTTGCTCTCGAACACGCTGATCAACAATTTTCGTTATTCGTTTGTGCGGCAGGGGAATGGTTCGGTTGGGCTGACGACCTCCAACATCTCAGATTTCCGCGGACTCAGCGACCCTACGGGCTTTACTCGTACAACGCTCAACAACGTTCCGGTACACAACTTCGTCGATGATATCTCGTGGACAAAGGGCAAGCACACCCTCCAGTTCGGAACGAACTGGCGGCTCGTTGGGAACAACCGCCAGTCTGATCTGCAGAGTTTCTCGAGCGCGCTCACCAATGTCTACTGGCTCGACAACGGAGGGATCGCAAACACGGGATCGTCCCTCGATCCATCGTCAACAGACGGATATCCGTTCGTATCGAATGCGTTCTCCGTGGACTACGATTTCGCGGTAGCGGCAGTGGCCGGGCTGCTGACAGAAGTCGATACCGTGTACAACCAGGATAAGAGCGGGGACCTGATTCCGAACGGGCAGATGGTTCCGCGGCATTTCCACGCGTTCGAAGGAGAACTCTATGCACAGGATTCATGGCGCGTTACGCCGAACCTGGTACTGACCGCGGGCCTGCGTTACAGCCTGTTGCAGCCTCCATACGAGACGAATGGAAACCAGGCAGCGCCGGATATCAGCCTCAATCAATTCTTCAAGACGCGCGGCCAGGACATGCTGCTAGGAGAAGTGTACCGGCCGACGATTACGCTTGACGTCTCGGGCCAGGCAAACGGCAAGCAGCCATACTGGAACTGGGATTACAAAAACCTGGCGCCGCGATTTGCATTTGCCTATTCACCGCACAGCGAGAATGGCTTCTTTCACATGCTGTTCGGTGGCGCAGGCAAGAGTTCGATTCGCGGAGGCTACGGGCTCTATTTCGATCATTTTGGCCAGGGCGTTGTGAATACGTTCGACCGGCAGGGATCGTTCGGCCTGACCACGGTCCTGCTGAATCCGGCCGGCACGCAAGATGTGGACTGCACGGCAAGATTCGAAACGCTGACCACGATCCCGTCCGGCACATTCTGCGATCAGAGTGTGTCTCCGCCTCCTCCAGGACATTTTCCTGTAACACCCCCGGGAGGGACGGACGCGGGATCGTTCGCGATCTACTGGGGACTCGATGACAAGCTGAAGACGCCGTATTCGCACGTGTTCGATTTCTCGATCACACGCGAGTTGAAGAGCAACTTTGCCCTCGAGATCGGATATACAGGACGGCTGGGCCGGCGGTTGTTGCAAGAATCGGATCTGGCGATGCCGCTCAACCTGGTCGATCCGAGTTCGAAGATGACGTACTTTGAGGCGGCTACCAAGTTGGCCAAGCTGGCGGAGGCAGGCACGGCGGTCTACGATGTGAAGCCCATTCCCTATTGGGAGAACATGTATCCGCAGGCTGCGGGGTCGTCGTTCAGCCAGCTCTGGGGATGCTCGGAAATTCCGACGGGCGGTCCGAGCGCTGGATTCCCTGCCACCGCTACACAGGCAATGTACGACCTGTTCGGCTGCTTCCTGCACAACGAGACGACCGCGCTCTTCTTTGCCGATACGCCGCAAGGCTGGAATGGCGGTAACTGTTTCCCGGCATGTGCGACCGTCAACGGCGTCAATGGACCGTTTGCATACTTCCACGATCAGTTCTCGTCGCTCTATGGATGGCGCAGCCAGGGCAACAGCGCCTACCACGGGCTGCAGGTTTCGCTGCGGCATTCCGCCGCCAATGGATTGCAGTTTGACTTGAACTACACCTTCTCAAAATCGACCGACGTCGGCTCGAACGCGGAACGTATCAACCAGTACGAGTCGGGAAGCAACGGAACCGGCGGCTTTGGCAGCCAGGTGATCAATTCCTGGTCGCCGGGTCAACTGCGCTCCGTTTCGGATTTCGATACCACGCACCAGATCAATGCGAACTGGATATACGATTTGCCCTTTGGAAAGGGCAAGTCGTTCGGCGGCGGGATTTCGGGCGTAGCCAACGCGATTGTCGGAGGATGGTCAATCACCGGACTTGCCCGCTGGACGAGCGGTTTCCCATTCACGATTTATGCCGGCGACGGATGGGCCACAAACTGGGAGCTGCAGGGAACCAGTTTCCTGACAGGGAATCCGGGCGCGGTGGGAGGTGTCTACCGCGACCCTGCAACCGGCGACCCAAACATGTTCCGGATGGCGATTACGGATTCCGGGACGCTGCTCGACCAGTTCCGCAGCACGCATCCGGGAGAATCGGGGCAGCGCAACAATTTCCGCGGTCCCGGCTATTTCGGCGTGGACCTGGGCCTGGGTAAAACGTGGTCGTTCAAAGAAGGCCAGAGCATCGAGTTCCGATGGGAAGTCTTCAACGCGTTCAACGATGTACGCTTTGACGCGGCAAGCTCGTCGGTAAACGAGAGCCTGAGCGACATCGGGAGTTTTGGCAAGTACCAGGCAACACTAACCACTCCGCGACGCATGCAGTTTGCGTTGCGGTATACGTTCTAGGACGTTGGGACAGAACGATGGTATCTGCTTAACGCTGGTTGGCGCGCGTGCGCTCGGCAGCTGCGCTCACAGAGTCGCCCATCTGATCGTAGGCATCGGCGAGAAATTTGTGCGCTTCGCGAGAGTCGGGCTGGACTTCAGCGGCCTTTTTCAGGTTGGGAAGAGCCTCGGCTGGCTTTCCCTGCAGGGAAAGAATACGTCCGCGGAGGAGATTGGCGCGGTAGTGAGCGGGATCGAGGCCGAGGCAGGTATCGAGATGCTCAAGCGCCTCGGGCACGCGGTCGATGCGGGCATAGACGGCCGCCAGCGAGAATTGCGCGTCGGCCCAGCGGGGAGCGCGATTGACGGCTGCTTCAAATTGCGGAGCGGCTCCCTTCCAGTCTCCGGTTTCAAACAATGCCAGTCCGAGCTCATAGTGTCCTAAGCCATTGTCGGGCATGAGTTGAACCGCCTTCTGTAAGGGGCCAAGCGCCTCACCATAGTTCTTCAAGCGCGCTTGCGCGATTCCATACTGCATATTGGCGACGGGCAGGTCAGGTTGCTCGGCAAGCGCTTTCTTCAGGAGCGGAATGGCTTCTTCGTAGCGCGCATCTTCCACATTGAACATGGCGTCGTGAAGGAGGTTGGAGACCTCGATCTTCTGCTTAGGATCGGTGCCTGTGAGTTTGTCGCTGTCCTTCGATTCGGCGGCGTCCGAGGCTACGTACCCGAGCGCTTGCAGTTTCTGCATCTGCTCGGCATCGGGCTTTGCCAACTCGACAAGCGTCTGGCTGGTCCTGGAACGGAAATCGTTGAGTTGGGAACCGAGCGTATCTGTGACTGCCTTCGAAGTACCTGCGAGATTGTGAGCAGATTCAGGATCGGTGGACTGATTGTATAACTCGGGCTCCGGAGCGCGGATGTAGAGATACTTCCCAGTACGGAGTGCGCGCAGCGAACTCCAGCCGAAGGCGCGGTGCGGATAGTCGGTCTCGGCGTAAGCAGAACGATCATCGGCGTCGGGGACCCCGTCTTTGGGAGGTGGCTTGATCAGCTCCGCGAGCGATTCGCCCTGCATCTCTTTGGGAATGGGCAGGCCTGCCTCCTCGAGGATCGTGGGTGCAACATCAACGAGGCGGGCACGGGTCTCGATGCGGAGACCGGCGGATTTGTTCAGGGGCAGCTTGAAAAGCAGCGGGACGTGCAGCGTCTCGTCGTAGAGGAAGATGCCATGCGTGTTCTCGCCATGGGCGCCGAGCGATTCACCGTGGTCGGCCGTGACGGCGATCAGGGTCTCGTCGTAAAGACCGTGCTTGCGGATTTCATCGATCAGCGTGCCGACGGCGGCGTCGGCGTAGGCAATTTCGCCGTCATAGGGTTGCGAGGCGAACTTTTCTTTGAATGGCGCGGGCGGATCGTAGGGATCGTGCGCGTCATAGAGATGGACCCAGAGAAAAAACGGGCCGTTTGGCAACTGGCTGAGCCAACTGAGTGCGTGGCTGACGACGTCGCCGGCACGGCGTTCGACAGACTTGTAGCGATCAATGCCGTGACGGCGCAAGTGGAAACCGGCGTCGTAGACTTCGAATCCGCGATCGAAGCCAGGAGCGGTACCGTCGAGGGGATCGAGAATCAGCGAGCCGACAAAAGCGCCGGTGTGATAGCCGTGGGCGCGGAGGAGATCGGGCAAGTAGGGCAGCCGCGCCGACAGAGGGATCCCAAAATCATTGACGCGATTGAACTGAGGATAGGTGCCGGTAAGGATCGTGGCGTGCGAAGCCGTCGTGATCGGAACGTGAGAGTAGGCGCGGGTGAAGACAATTCCCTGCTGAGCGATGGCATCGAGGTGGGGGGTGAGGCCGCGCTTGGAGCCGAGAAATCCCATGCGGTCGGCACGAGTGGTGTCGAGCGTGATGAGGAGGATGTTGGGACGGGTGTCGGGCTTGGGCTGCGCCGGCGTCTTCGAGGCAGGAGGATTGGCAGCGAAGGTAGATCCGATACAGAAGAGAAACGAGAACAGCCGCCGGGGAAACCGCATAGAAAGAAAAAGGGAGTCTAGCACAGCCAGACTCCCTGAATTCTAGCGCCTTCTGCGCTAGAAGGTAATCTTGAGAGACAGGTTCATATTACGAGGTCCGCCCTGGGCGATGACGGGATTGCCGGCAGCAACGTCGGGCGTTTCAGAGAGCGTGCCGAAGGTACTGCTGCGGATACCGTTGTCAAGGCTGAAGCGCGAGAAATTGCCGCGATTGAGCACGTTGTACACTTCCCAGCGAAGCTGGACATTTAATCGCTCGCCGATCTTAGTGTTCTTGGCGAGAGTCAGATCCCACTGGCTCAAGCCGGGCGCAGTCAGAAAATTGCGCGGCGTGTTTCCCACGGTTCCATCATCCGGAACTACAAAGCTGTTCGACACGTATGCGTTCGGATTCCGTGTCTGAACGACGATGGGGTCCCCGCTGAAATCTCCGCGGATACTTGATCCGGTCAGCCCCTGTCCGGAAGGATCGCTGCTTCCGTTCTTGAACACGCTGAATGGATGTCCCGTGAGCGCGGTGTAAATCGTGCTCAGTTGCCATCCCTTACCAGCCCACTTACCCAAGTGCGGGATATCGGGAAGTTCATAAACACCGCTCACATTAAAGTTGAGGCGTACGTCGTGATCACAAAGACCGCGACCATCCTGAAAATTGGGGTGAGCGAGGTCGGTACTGCCTACAGGATTATCGTTGTTGATCTGCGGGTAGTCACCCTGTCCACCGCGATTGACAGAATTCAGGTCAAAGCACTTGCTCCAGGTAAGGTTGTAGGCGGTGTCAAGCCCGTGCCAACCTCGCTGGTTGTAGGACACCTGCAGACTGTCGTATTGAGATGTGCCGTGGTTGGTTGCGGTGACCACATGGCGGATATCCGGGAAAGACTCGGCCAATGGCCTGAATGGATCACAGCTTGACTCTGACGAGCACGGGCTTCCGAGTGGCGACGCGTTCTGATCGTAGTAAATGATGAGGTCTCGTCCCCGCTGCCCCGAATAACCAACGGTCAGGACGTTGTTCCGAAACAGCTCCCTCTGGATGCTCAAGTTGAAGTTGTGGTAACGAGGGGTTTTGAAATTAGAAACCACGGCAAACGCGTTGAATGGCGGAACGCCCGAAGGATCTGTTCCAAACAACGGTCCGTTGGTTGCAGCATTGAAACAGATGTAGTCACCGACTCGTTCCGCCGGGTCGTAGCAAGACGCTTCGGCATCGGTCGGCGGAAGAAACGATCCGCCACCTCCGCCCACATCTGAAGCGTTGGATACGTTAAAGAATCCCAGATTCGCCTGCGTGAACACACCCGTGTGAGCGTGAGCGAAGGAATAAGGAGACGCGAGCGCCCCAAAGTTTGCCACGTCATAGGTGAGCGAATAGCCGCCGCGAACCGCGGTTTTGCCACTTCCGAAGACGTCCCAGGCAAATCCGATATGCGGCGCAATGTTCTTGTAGTCGACATCATGAATTCCACTGATGTCGGTTCCAACCTTCAGAAAACCGCGTACCGGATCGAAGATGGCTTCCTGATTGTCCTTGTCCTTCATGGTGCCGTTGATTTCATACCGCAACCCGTAGCTGAGCGTCAGGCGGGGCTTGATCTTCCAGTCATCTTGTATGTAGAAACCAACACTATTCTGGGAAATGTGACGATGGGTATCGCCGAAGCTGCGGTCGGCGAGGTCGGCTTTGCCCAGCAACAGCTGTTCGATGTCGTTCTGTACCGAGAGATAGCCATAAGCGCCAGGAACGATCGACGAGTAGTAGCTGAAGTAGCCGACCGCGAGTCCAGTACGAGCATTGTTTCGGATGCTGTTGGTGACAGCGCGTTGAAAATTTCCACCAAACTTGATGGTGTGATTTCCTTTGACCCACGAGAGATGCTCGGACCAGTCGTATGTGGCATCGGGGCGCGTGGACAGAGGATATCCCTGAACGCCTCCGATATACCCGCCATATCCAAGGTGATACATGTAGACGTACGGAACTCCAAAATCGGCTGCGCTGAGAGGACCGGTGTCGATGCCAAGGCTGGCGGGATCAATCTTGTTGTTCACACCGATCAGCTGCGAGAACCTCGTGTAGCCAATGCGGCTTTCGAGAACTTTGTTGTTTCCGATATTCCAGGTCCAACTCACACCGGCCATCTGAGCCCGCGACGGTGCGATGGAATTGAAGATGTTTTGCGGGAACCTCGTATTCGGCGGAAGGCCAGCAAACGGCGGCCCATTCTGCAAACTGTCGCCAAAAATGTACCGGACCGCCAGAGACTGATCGCGACTGAACTTGTAATCGAACTTCACACCGAACTCGTTATTGCTGGCGGTACTGGGAGTGTGCTGCGTGAAGGTTCCGACATCGGTGCAAGCTGGATCATCGTGGTCGCAGGGGACGTTGTCGGCAGGGTTCGCGTCAACCGGAAAGTAGTTCAAAAGAGTTTGACCTACGGGATCAATGGCCAGTCCCTGATCCGCGATGTCGGCGACCGCGGCATCGATTGCTTTCTGCGTCGGCACCTGCCGAGACTTCACGGCTTCTGAAATGTTCCTCTGCCCTTCGTAGAAGAGGAAGAAGAACGCTTTGTCTTTTACGATGGGCCCACCAATGTTCGCGTGAAACTGGTTGTTGTGGATAATTGTCGGCTTGCATTCGCCCACTCCACTGCAATCACCGGACGCATTGGCAAAGTAATTGTCGGCGTCGCCGATCCCACTGTGATTGACCCATGTGGCCCCTCCGTGCCAGGTGTTGGTGCCGCTCTTCATGCTGAGCAGGATGGGCGCGCCGCCCTTCACGCCGAATTCGGCTGATGGAGTTTCCTGCACAGTCAATTCCTCGATGGCGTCGGGCGGGAAGGTCACGGCGGGGATCCCGAGGATGCCCGTCTGGTTGATGGCGGAGTCGCCGTAGTAGCGGTCGTTGTTGTAGAGGCCATCGATGAAGTAGTTGTTCGAAGTGGTGCGGGAACCGTTGATGCTGACGGCGAGAAATCCGCCACCGGGATCGCGCTGCACGCCGGGGGTGATGGCGAGCAGAGAGTTGAAATCACGGCCGTTGAGCGGCACGTTCTCGATTTTCTCGTTATCGACGTAGTTATTGTTGTTGGGGGAGAGGTCGACGAGCGGGGCGCTGCCTTCGACTTCGATGGTCTCGGTGCGCTGACCAACCTGCAACACGAAATCGGCATGCGTCACGGCACCGGTGGCAACTTCGGCGGTGCGAACGACGTTCTTGAAGCCCTGGGCGCTGGCGGTGACCTGGTATTTGCCGATGGCAAGATCCGGGATGCGATAGCTGCCGGTGCTGGTCGTAGTGGCCGTACGGGTTTCGCCGGTACCGAGGCTCTGCACGGTGACCGTAGCGCCAGGCACAACTGCGCTTGTGCTGTCGGTCACATCTCCAGAGATGCTTCCAGTGATGGTCTGCGCCAGCAGGAAAAGATTCGAAGAGCCCGCAAGAAGAAACACGAACACCACCGCGAGCCGAAACCGCAAGAACCGCATGGATTGTCCCCCTCTCGCGCAACTACGACGAGGAAACGCAATCGTTGCGCGTGTGTGGCAGCTAGTCTATTGGGCTTTCCGCGATTGTCAATACGATGTGACGAGAAAACAACAAATCTTCCCGAGCTTGACCAGCAGTCAGATCAACAGACAACACGCACACGGCAACGTCCATCTGTCAATTGTTGAACTCCGCTAGGTGAGCGGCGAGTCGGTCATGCGGAATTTCGTGCGGACATGTTCGGAGAGCAGCTCGATGGCGGACCGATTCGCCTCTTTGTTTGTCTTGGCGAGATACTTCATCGCTTCGACGAGCATCTTTTGGCCGTCCACGTAGCGACTATCGGAGGTGCGCTCCCTTTTCTTTCTTCCCAAATCGGGAGGAACCGGAATGGTAAAGACTTTAGCCATCGTTCAAAGGCGGTAGTCGACAATCAGCAGCCAAGTGCGCGGTTCGTTTTGCAACGATGATTCCCCGCTCGTGAAAAAAGCGCCAAGCGCTGACGCGACCCCTCCACGAAGTATATCGTCCCGGTCTCTCTTTTACAGCTTGATTCTGCTGGTTCCTGCACAAACCGGTTTCTGGCCTTCACTTCGTCTATCCCTGCGGAGAAATGAAGCGGGTTTTGCTGGTGGTTTTGAGTCTGAAGGCGCCGTCGGGAAGTTTCTGATTCACCTGGATGTCCGAATACTTGGCGAGGCGATAGTCACCACCGAGGACAAAGAACTGCTGTTGCACGGAGATTCCCCGGGACGGATCGATCCAGAGCAGGATGCGGGCGATATTATTGCGCAGACGAGCAGATTTCGGGATCAATTCAAGCTTCGACGTATCGACACCGCCGATCACTTCGGATCCGACCAGTTTAACGTCATACGATCGGAGCAGGTCGTGCCCGGCGCCGCCGAAACCGAGCACAAGAAATCCTTCGAGGTCGGAGCGATTTTTACCCGCATTGTATTCGTTCACCTGATCGATCTTGGGCTGGTACACCTGCACTTTGCCACCGCTGTAGATGACGTATTTCTTGTCGGGCTCGGAGATATCCGCGGCCATCTGGATTTCGCCGTCGTGGCGGCGGAAGTAGATCTTGCCTTTTTGCGTCTCGGTCTCGTCGACGACTTTGGTGTATTGATCCCAGACGAAGCTGGCTTCGGCCGACTGGAAACTTTTGGCGGTTGCATCCAGCTGGTTAAAGACGCGCTCGAGGTTCGCGGGCGCAGTTTGCGGCCACGCCTGTGCAGACATCAGAAAGACCGTGCACAAAGTGACAGTGACAACGACAACCCTGGCGTCGCATTTGTTCACGCGAATGAATTTACTCCTTTTCCACCCAGACCTTGTAGTTTTGCACGTGTCCAGAAGCGTCGTTTACCGCCTCGAATTTCGTGATGCTTACGGCGCCGGAGATCGGCTCAATGATGTGCTGCAGCTGCTGCTGGACGTTCATGCCCTTGCCTTCCGTGATGGCCGTAGCGGGGATCTGATAGATGAAGCCGCCCGCCGGGTCCGGAATGATCACCAAGCCAGTTGGATGCGGATTGCGCTCGACCGGTTTGTCGTTGTAGCTGATGAAGCGCGGCGAAAGAAACACGAACAGCAGGATGAGCGTGACCATGATGTCGTAGTGGAGACTGCCCCGCTCATACGACCACAGAATGTATCCGCGAATTGTGCGCCAGATCGCGCCCATGAAGGAGAGCCCGGGCTGAAGAACGGTCACCGACTCGGAACTCTGAAAGTGTAGTTGTGAAGGCATCGGATAGCAACTCGGGTGTCAGGTGTCAGGCCTCAGGATTTGGGGGCGGGGATAACATCCGTCCCCATATATTTCTGCAGTGCGTCGGGGATGCAGACGCTGCCGTCGGCCTGCTGATAGTTCTCAACGATCGCGACCCAGGTACGGCCAACCGCCAGGCCGCTTCCATTGAGCGTGTGCACCAGTTCGGTCTTGTTCTTACCTTCGGGGCGGAAGCGGATATTGGCCCGCCGTGCCTGGAAGGCTTCGAAGTTCGAACAGGAAGAAATCTCGCGAAACACACCCTGCCCGGGCAGCCAGACTTCGATGTCGTAGGTCTTGGCGGCAGAGAATCCCATATCGCCGGTACAGAGGGCTACAACACGATAGTGAAGGTCGAGCTTCTGCAGCACGGTCTCGGCGCTGTGAGTGAGCTTTTCGAGTTCCTCGTAGGAAGTATCGGGGTGCGCGAACTTCACCAGTTCCACCTTCTGGAACTGGTGCTGCCGGATGATGCCGCGCACGTCTTTTCCATAAGAGCCGGCCTCGCTGCGAAAACAGGGCGTGTAGGCCGTGAGAGAGATCGGGAGGCGAGACGATTCGAGAACCTCGTCGCGATAGAGATTCGTGACCGGCACTTCGGCAGTGGGAATCAGCCAGAGATCTTTTTCGCCGTGAGGCACTCGGAATAAATCCTGCGCGAACTTGGGGAGCTGGCCGGTGCCGTACATGGAATCGGAATTCACCATGTATGGCGGCATCACCTCGGTATATCCGTGCTCGCCTGTGTGGAGATCGAGCATGAAGTTGGCAATGGCCCGCTCGAGCCGCGCGCCCAAGTTCCAATAGACGGCGAAACGCGCTCCGGTCAGTTTGACGGCGCGTTCAAGATCGAGAACTCCCAGATGCTCGCCGAGCTCCCAATGTGGCTTCGGGGCGAAATCGAACTTCGGAGGCGTTCCCCAGCGGCGAACTTCGGCGTTGTCATCGGCGCTGGAGCCCACAGGCACGCTGCTATGGGGAATGTTCGGGAGCGCGGTGAGAATCTCGCGCAAACGGGCGTCGGCTTCGGTGGACTTCTTCTCGCACTCCTGAATCTTTTCGCGAAGTTCCTTGGTCTCCTGGATCTGGGCGGAGGCATCCTGCCCGGACTTCTTGAGCTTCGCGATTTCTTCAGAAGCACGGTTGCGGCGGGCCTGAAGGGTTTCGGTCTCGGTGATGGCCTGGCGGCGCTCGGCATCGATAGCGCGGAAGTCTTTCAGTAGTTCGGTCGGATTCATGCCCCGCTGGCGGAGCTTTTCCTCAACCAGAACAAGGTTTTCGCGGACGAAGTTGAGATCAAGCATTGTCTTAACTTTATCAGGTGACAGGTGTCAGGTGTCAGGTCTCAGGAGCTGGACGTTTGAGTTGAAATCCGGTTGTCGCCGATACCAACCACCTGACACCTGTCTCCTGTCACCTCTTCTCTCCTGTACACTAGCTCGCGATGAGACTCCTCCGCTGTGTATGCGTCCTGCTAGTTATTCTGGGCTGCGTTTCCGGCGCTTTCGCCTCTGCCTACAAGGCACGGCCGAAGCTGATTGTGGTCATCGTGATTGATCAGTTCCGCGCAGATTATCTGGAGCGCTACCGCGACAAGTTCGGGGATGGCGGCTTCCGGCTATTTCTCGATCATGGTGCGTACTTCACCGACTGCAACTACGACTATGCCGATACGCGCACAGGTCCAGGGCACGCAACACTGTTCACTGGCAGCTACGCTAGCGGGCACGGCATTCTCGCGAACGAGTGGTGGGACCCGCAGAAAAAGAAGACCGTCACATCGGTGGAAGATGACGCCACGAAACTTGTGGGGATTGCGAGCGCGGCGCTCGGAGCATCACCGCACAATCTCCTCTCCGACACGCTCGGCGACGAGATGAAACTGGCGACCGGAGGTAAGGCTCGCGTCTTCGCGATTTCGTTGAAGGACCGGGCGGCGATTTTGCCTGGCGGCTATGCGGGCGACGGCGCCTATTGGATCGACGGCAAGAGTGGCGCCTGGATTACGTCGACCTACTATCACCAGCTGCTGCCGGAGTGGGTTGAGAACTTCAACAGCAATCACCGGACCGACAAATACTGGAATCGCGAATGGAAGGACAGCGACGGCAACGTTCTGGGATCGACCGCTCCGCGCAAGAACAAAGACGGATCTGCAGCCGGATTCTACGACGTGATTGGGTCCACTCCGTTTGCCAACGACTACGAATTCGAGTTCGCGAAGGATATGGTGGTCTTCGAGAA
>Ga0335084_10002687_pt1 | contig 17203 bp, 17 predicted proteins | sample Lox_Sample_44_FD_206721 | JGI IMG/M metagenome (GOLD analysis project Ga0335084, IMG submission 206721) | Soil microbial communities from Loxahatchee National Wildlife Refuge, Florida, United States - Lox_Sample_4.4 | ecosystem: Environmental > Terrestrial > Soil > Wetlands | place: USA... | reverse complement strand
GTTCGGGATCAGGTCCATCCGGCGCTGGTACTGGTTCTCGACCTGGGCCCAGGTCGCGGTGACCTTCTGGTCGACCTCGTTCAGCCGGTTGTAGGTGCCGGCCGCCCAGGCGCCGAGGGCCAGGACGCCGACCAGAACGAGAACGAGGCATCCGAGCATGAGGCTTTTTCCCATGGTGAAAGGTCTCCTCCTCTTGGGACGCGAATGCTATCAGGACGCCCGGAGCCCTCCGGCCGCCGCGTCAGGCGCGCTCGTCGAGGAGGCGCGGCGGAAGGTAGAACTTCAGCTCCGCCCGGCCCAGCGACGGGTCGCCCTCCGTCTCGAACTCGGCGAGACCCGCCTTCTTCATCGGGATCTCCACGTCTTTCCGGCCGCTCACGAGACGGCCGAAGAGGCGGCCGAAATGAGGCTGGTGTCCGACGAGGAGGACGCTCCCGGCGCCGAGGCGCGAGAGCTCCCGGAGCACCTCCTCGGGGTCGGCATTGGGGAGGAGCGCCCGCGTCTCGAGAAGGTCCTTCCGGAACCCGCAGGCCGCGGCGACCGGCTCGGCCGTCTGCCGCGAGCGGACGAGGGGCGAGACGAGGATCGCGTCGTAGGCGGGCTCGAGCCGGGCGATCGCCCTCGCGACGAGCCGCGTCCGCTTCCGTCCGGCGTCTGTCAGCCGGCGGTCGCCGTCGCGACCCGTCGGGGAGGTGTCTTCCGCCTCGGCATGCCGGAGGAGGTGGATTCGCACGGCGTCAGTCTGCCACGAGGTCGCGGGCGAGTTCCCGCCTCGTCTCCATCGGAAGCTCCGCCGCCGCCTCGTAGTTCGGGTGGGTGACGCGGACCCTCGCGGGAACGCGGGGGTTCAGAAGGGCTTCCCGCAGCGTGGCGTCCCCCCCGGCCGGGAACCGCAGGTACTGGACGGCCGCGATCCGGTCCTCCCGGCTCTGCCCCTCGAGAAAGCGGGCGTAGATCCGGCGCTCTCCGATCTCGAGAAGGAGGCAGCGCCCGTTGGTGAGGCCGATCAGGCGGTCGAGCTCCGGCTGGATCCGCCGCTCCTCGGTGATTTCGATCATCAGAGTCGCCGCGAGCTCCCCGGCGTCGGGGAGCAGCTCGTTGTAGACGTCGATCTCCTCCTGAACCGCTTCCCTCTTCACGATCCGCTCGGCCCGGCACATCTCCTGGATCTGGGACAGGACGGTCAGGCGGTTCTCGAAGACGAGGGAGAGGGACGGGCCGACGAGGACCCGGCGCCGCGTCTTCTCGGCGATGACGCTCTTCCGCCAGTCGTCGCGGATCAGCTCGTACTCGTGCAGGTTTTTCAGGTCTCCGATCTCGATCTTCCTCATGCTGTCACTTTCCCCCCTCATGCGGCCGGAAGGCCGTAAGCGTCCCGGAGTACCTCGATGGGGTGGAAGACCGGGACGCCCATCCCCTGCCGGATCTGTACGCCGGCGAGGGGGCAATCGGACGCCACGACGTCGGCTTGGGCCGCGGCGAGGCCGTCGAAGAGCTTCTGTCCCACCTTCATCGACTCGTCGAAGTACTCCGCCTTCATCGCCCATGTCCCGTCGTGACCGGAGCACTTCTCGACCATGGTGACCGTCGCGCCCGTCAGGGCGAGGAGGTCCCGTGACTTGAATCCGATGTTCTGGACCTTCAGGTGGCACGGGAGATGGTAGGCGATCGATCTCGGCGCGGCCGGAAATTCGGTGAGGAGGGCGCCACGTCCCTTCAGCTCCATCAGGAACTCGAGGAGGTCGCGGGTCGCCTTTCCCACACGTTCCACGGCATCGCCGCCGCCGAGCCACGGGTACTCCTTCTTGAGCATCAGCGAGCAGGAAGGTCCGGGTGTCACGACGGTGTAGCCCTTCTCCACCCAGGGGAGCAGGGCCGCCACGACGCCCCCGCGGGCCTCGACGGCGGCCGGGACGTCACCCACGTCGAAGTACGGCATCCCGCAGCAGCGCGGGTACTCCACGACGACCTCCACGCGGTTCCGCTCCAGGACCTGAATCGCCGCCCGGCCGATCTCCGGCCGGTTCCACTCGACCGAGCAGGACGGGTAGAAGACGACCTTCGCCACGCTCTCGCCGTCGAGGGCCGGCTTGGGACGCCGCCGGAACCAGGCGGTAAACGTCTCTCCCGCGAAACGGGGAAGGTCCTTCCTCGCGGAGATCCCGACGGTCTTCTCCATTGCCCACCGGACGACCGGGAGCGAGTTGACGAAGTTCGCGACGGGGGCCATCGGCGCCGAGAGGCGTCCCAGCCGGTCGGGATTCGAAAGCAGCCGTTCGCGGAGCGGAAGGCCGCGCGCCTCTTTCCGGACGCGCCGCGCCTCGAGGACCAGGTGCGGGATGTCGACGTGCCAGCGGTGTGGCGGGATGTAGGGACAGTGCGGGAGGCAGAGCTTGCACTCGTAGCAGAGATCGACGAAGTCGTCGAGGACCCGGGCGGGGAGCTTGTCGACCTCGCCGTCCACCTCGGTCACGTCGAGCCCCTTGAAGAGGACGTCGAAGGACGGGCAGAGGGAGAAACAGCGCCGGCACCCGTGGCAGATGTCGGCGATGCGGGTGAGCTCTTCGGAGAGGGTCTTCGCGTCGGTGACCTTGACGGGCTGGCCGACAGCGCCCATGGCGGTGTCCTTTCTGGGATCGGCGGAGGGCGGGGCCGGAGAAGAGAGAGGCCGCCGGGGGGGCGCCGCGGGGCGCCCCCCGGTGTCGCGATCAGGTGTTCAGGGCGGCGAGGAGCTTCGTGAACCGGTTGGCGTGTGACTTCTCGGCGCGGGCCAGCGTCTCGAACCAGTCGGCGATCTCGGGGAAGCCCTCCTCGCGGGCCGCCCGGGCGAAGCCCGGGTACATCTGCGTGTACTCGTAGGTCTCTCCCTCGATGGCCGATTTCAGGTTCATCTCGGTGGGGCCGAACGGAAGCCCGGTGGCCGGGTCGCCGGCCGGCTTCAGGTAGTCCATGTGGCCGTGCGCGTGCCCGGTCTCGCCCTCGGCCGTGTCGCGGAAGTTTCCGGCGACCTCCGGGTATCCCTCGACGTCGGCCTTGTCGGCGAAGTAGAGATACCGGCGGTTCGCCTGGCTCTCGCCGGCGAAGGCGTGCTTGAGATTCTCGTGGGTCTTGGTGCCTTTCAGGTTGGCCATGGGATCCTCCTTCGTGGTGGGACGAATTTAGACTGAGTATAAGAAGGAATCAAGGGCCCCTGGACTTCTTTTTAGACTTTATCTAAAATATGATCTGTCCGAGGGGACTCTATCCCCCGCTCCGGGGTTCCGGAATAAGGAGTCTGACTCAATGTCCCAGCTCATCGGCCTGAAAGCCCCCGAATTCGTCCAGGAGGGGGTGCTCGGCGGTCGGTTCGCCACCTACCGCCTCTCCGATTACAGGGGAAAGTGGGTCGTCCTCTTCTTCTACCCGCTCGACTTCACCTTCGTCTGCCCCACCGAGATCCTCGCCTTCTCCGACCGGCTCGGCGAGTTCCGGAAGCTCGGCGCCGAGCTGCTCGGCGTCTCCGTCGACTCGAAGTTCAGCCACCTCGCCTGGACGGAGAAGCCCCGGAAGCAGGGGGGCATCCAGGGACTCGCCTACCCGCTGCTGGAGGATCTCCGGAAGGAGCTCGCCGCGGCCTACGGCGTCCTCGACGTGGCGGGAGCCGTCGCTCTCCGCGGCCTCTTCCTCATCGACCCGGACGGCGTCGTGCAGCACGCCACCGTCAACAACCTCGCCGTCGGCCGCTCGGTCGACGAGACGCTGCGGGTCCTCCAGGCCTTCCAGTTCGTCCGCGAGCACGGCGAGGTCTGCCCCGCCGACTGGAGGCCGGGGACGAAGTCGATGAAGGCCGACTGGGAGAAGTCGAAGGAGTACTTCGCGTCCGCCTCGAAGTAAAGTCCGATCCATGCCCCAGAAGACGCATTACTCCGTCGCCATCATCGGCTCGGGGCCCGCGGGTCTCACGGCGGCCATCTACAGCGCGCGCGCCGCGCTGACGCCCCTCGTCATCGAGGGGCTCCAGCCCGGCGGCCAGCTGACCACGACGACCGACGTCGAGAACTTCCCCGGCTTCGAACACGGCATCCAGGGCCCGGCCCTCATGGACGTCACCCGGAAACAGGCGGAGCGCTTCGGGGCCGAGTTCGTCGTCGACACGGTCACGGCCGTCGACGTCGCGGTCCGGCCGTTCGTCTTGACGCTGGAGGGAGCGGGGCGGGTGACGGCCGACGCCCTCATCGTCGCCTCGGGGGCCTCGGCGAAGTACCTCGGCCTTCCGGCCGAGCAGCGGCTCCTCGGCTTCGGCGTCTCGGCCTGCGCCACGTGTGACGGCTTCTTCTTCAAGGGGAAGGAGGTCGTCGTCGTCGGCGGGGGCGACACGGCGGCGGAAGAGGCGACCTTCCTGACGAAGTTCTGCACGAAGGTCTGGCTCGTCCACCGCCGGAGCGAGCTGCGGGCGTCGAAGATCATGCAGCAGCGCGTCCTCACCAACCCACGAATCGAGGTTCTCTGGAACACCGTCGTCGAGGACATCCTGGGCCAGCCGGGCGGAGGCCGCGCGTCGAGCGGCGTCACCGGCGTGGCGGTCCGGAACGTCGCCACGGGCGAGCGGCGGACGCTTCCGGTCTCGGGCTACTTCGCCGCGATCGGTCACAAGCCGAACACGGACGTCTTCAGGGGAAAGCTCGCGATGGACGAGACGGGCTATCTGGTGATCCGGCACCCGTCCACGGTGACCTCCGTCGAGGGGATCTTCGCCGCGGGCGACGTGGCCGACCCCACCTACCGGCAGGCCGTCTCGGCCGCCGGGGAGGGGTGCAAGGCCGCGATCGACGCGGAGAGGTGGCTGGGGGCCCGGGGCATTCACTGAAGAGAGGCTAAAGGCCGCGGCCCTCTCGCGGCCGACGCCAGGACGTCAGGAAGCGCTCTCGGCCGTCTCCAGGAAGCTCTCCAGCACGGCCACCCATTCGAGCCGCGTGGAGCGGAACCGCCTCTCGTAATCGCGGACCATCCGTCTCACGGCGATTCGCACGTCGGACGAGGGGCCCTGGCCGCGGGCCTTTGCCGCCCTCAGTTCGACGTAGCGCGCGTAGGCATCCTTCCAGAGCTGGAGAGCCTCGTCGACCCGGGCGCGGCCCCGCTCCAGGCGCGCCCGGAACTCGTCGGCCCCCTCCGTCGGAGTGCGGGCCAGCCGTTCATCGGCACGCGCCGCCAGGACGGCGAGCTTCGCGTTCTCGATGACGGGCGGCGGCGTCACGCGCAGGTTCCGAGCGAGGCCGGAGAGCCTGAGGGCCTGGATGCACCACTTGTTCGGATCCCACTGGTACCAGCGGACGCCGTTCCGGAAGTCGGACGGAAACCGGTGGTGGAAGTTGTGATACCCCTCCCCGTGCGTGAAGAACGCGAGGAGCCAGTTGTCGCGCGCGGAATTCTCGGTCGAATAGGGGCGGGAGCCGTACAGGTGCGCGGCCGAGTTCACCAGGAACGTCGTGTGGTGGACGAGGACGACCCGCAGGAACCCGCCCCAGAGGAGCCCGCCGATCGGGCGGCCGAAGAGCGCGCCGACCAGGGTCGGGAGGCCGAGCCCCAGCCCGACGCCGATCAGGCGGTACCAGCGGTGCTGCCACATGACGCGCGGGTTCGAGAGGAGGTCCGGCACGTTCTCGAAGCTGCTGCCCGGCGGGTCCTTGTAGAAGACCCAGAGGACGTGGGCCCAGAGCGCGCCGCGCCGGATGTTGTACGGATCCCGGTCCGTATCGACCCAGCGGTGGTGGTTCCGGTGGTCCCGCGACCACCGGAGGGCCGAGTTCTGCAGCGCGAACGCCCCGAGGAAGAGCAGGACCGCCTCGACCGCCGGGTGGCACTCGTAGGTTCGATGGGAGAAACAGCGGTGGTACCCGGCCCCGATGGCGACGCCGACTGACGCGAACAGGACGAGGAAGAGGACGGGCTCCCACCACGCCACGCCGAATCGGGACGCGTAGAACGCCGTCCCCACGAGCCCCACGATCGGGGAGAGGACCAGGAAGAGGATGTTCGTCCAGTCGCGCTCACGATCCTGCATAAACGCAGTCTATAACGGTCCCGCGGGGGCGGCGGATTCAGAACGCCTGGCTCGACGCGAACGAGAAGAGCCAGCCGGTCCGTCCCAGCGGGTCCGGACGAAACGCGCGGGCGAAGTCGAGACGGAGAAGCGACATCTGGGCGGCGCGCGTGAGGCCGACCCGGAGCCCCACTCCGGCGTCGGCCAGCCGCCAGAAACCGTCCGGAGCGCCCCACGACAGGCCCGCGTCGCAGAAGGCCGCGGCCCCGAGCGAGACGAGCCTCAGGACGTCGTGGAAGTAGACCGTGCGGAGCTCCAGGTTGGCCACGGCCCGGCCGCTCCCCGAGACGGCGTGCAGATGGTAGCCGCGCAGCCCGGTCTCGCCATCCAGATAGATCTGCGTCTCCGGGTCGAGCCGCCAGCCGGCCAGCGCGCCGATCCGGGCCACCAGAGTCCAGCGGCCGGACTGGTAAACCGCGCGGAGGTCGAGGCCGGCCAGGATGTTCTGCGGTCCATTTTCGTACCGCATCTCGCCGCTCACGGTCGCCGTCGAGAAGCCGCTCGGAACGAGCGTTCCCATCCCGCCGCTCAGCGTGATCCGTCCGGCGCCCGTCGCGCCGAAGACCTCGGGCGAAAGGCCGAGCTGGACCTGCCCGACCGGCGCGAGGTTGAAGTCCTCGACACGGTCGATCTTGTCGACGTCGGTCCTCTCGATCCACCGCCGTTCGTCCTTTTCGATTCCGGCTCCGATGAAGAAGAAGCGCCTCGGGGGATCGGCCGGCGGAGGCGGCGGCCCGAAGACGCCGGGCCCGACCGTCGTGTCGTTCCACTCGACGAAGGCGAGCATCCGGTGGGCCGAGCTGGACGTGTAGTCGGCACGGAGCCCTCCCTCGGCGCGGAAGACCGTCTGGTTCTCGGCCCACTGCGCCGCCTCGTTCCCTCCGGCGTAGAGCTTCGGCTGGAAGTCCGCCTGATGGTAGAAGACGCCCGCCGCCCAAGGCGTGTCGAGCGCGTAGAAGGGGCGCTGAAGCCGCCCCTCGTAGACGGTGCCGTCCGACAGATTGGAGTAGAGGACGCGCAGGAGCGTGTACGGCCGGAGAAAGGCTGGATCGGCAAAGCTGAAGGAGCGCGAGATCCGCTCGGTCCCGCTGTCGTAAAGGAACTTCAGCGCCCGGCCCGTGCCGAGGACATTTCCCTCCTCGACACCGGCCGAGTACGTCGTCACCCCTCCCTTGTTCGAGAGCGAGCCACGAAGTAGAAGCGTCCAGGCGTCTCCGGTCTCCACGATGACCTTCGACCCTTCGGCCCGCACCAGGACGAATCGGAAGAGGCCGGTTGCGCGAAGGTTTCGCTCGGTCTCCGCCAGCCGCTCGGGATCGAGCGGATCGCCGATCCTGAAGAGCAGGTACTTCTCGACGAGGCTGTCACGGCTCACCGCGTGAATCGCGTTGGCGAGGCGGTACGGGAAGAACGCCTCGGCCGCCTCGGCCGCCGTGAAGACGTTTCCCGACCGGATCTCGATCTCGGTGATGCACGGCGGCTCCTCGGCCGCCGCCGGAAGCGCGGCAAGACCGAGGGCGAAGAGGACCGCGCGCACCGTCCGGCTTCGTCAGCTCCGGGCCGGGTCCCAGAGCGTCTCGGGCTCGCGGTGGATCCTCGCGGCCCAGCGCGAGAGGACGAACAGCAGGTCCGAGAGGCGGTTCAGGTACGCGAGGACGTGGTCGCCCACCGCCTCCTTTCGCGCCAGGGCCGTCACGACCCGTTCGGCGCGCCGGCAGACGGTCCGGGCCTGGTGAAGGGCGGCTCCGACCGGCCCGCCCCCGGGCAGGACGAACGAGGTCAGGACCGGGAGGCCGTCGTTCAGCTCGTCGATCTCGGCCTCGAGCCGCTTCACGTGCCGTTCCTCGACGACCGGCTGATTCGGGTGGCGGTCCCCTTCGAGCGTGGCGAGGTCAGACCCGAGGTTGAAGAGCTCGTTCTGCAGCCGCTCGAGGACCGCGTCGAGCCGGAGCCGGTCCCCCTGGGCGGCGCCTTTCGTGTCGCGGTTGGCGACCCGGGCGAGGCCGAGGACGGCGTTCAGCTCGTCGACCGTCCCGTAGCTCTCGATCCGCAGGGACTCCTTCGCCACCCGCTGGCCGCCGACGAGGCTGGTCTCGCCCCGGTCGCCCCCCCGGGTATAGACGCGGTCGATCCGGATCGCCATTCGCCGACCTCTCCTTCTCCGGGGCAGCTTACACTCCGGCCCGATGCGGCCGGCAGATTACGGCACCGACTACCACGTCCACACGGCCCGATGCGGGCACGCCGGGGGGACGATGCGGGAGTACGTGGAAACGGCTCTTTCCCGCGGCCTTTCCGAGATCGCCTTCACGGACCACTCCCCGCTCTATTTCCTGCCGGGCGACGACCCCGACCCGGGCCTCGCCATGACGCGGGCCGAACTTCCCGGCTACGTGGAGGAAGTCCTCGCCCTTCGGGAGGAGTACCGGGGTCGGATCGACGTTCTCCTCGGGATCGAGGCCGACTACGCGGAAGGGCACGAGGAGGCGCTCCGCGAGCTGCTCGCTCCGTACGACTGGGACGTGGTTCTCGGCTCCGTCCACTGGGTGGCGGGGGCGTGGATCGACTCTCCCGACGCCGCTCAGAGGCACCGCCAGGAGGGGACGGTCTTCCTCTGGTGGGAGTACTGGCGGCTCGTCGTCCGGGCGTGCGCAACCGGCCTCTTTGACGTCCTGACGCACCTCGACCTGCCGAAGAAGTTCGGGGACCGGATGCCGGACTCCCTCGCGGCCTCGGAAGAGCACGCGGTCGCGGCCGCTCGGGCCGCTGGCGTCGCCGTCGAGGTGTCGAGCGCCGGGCTCCGGAAGACGGTCGGCGAGGAGTACCCGTCTCCTTCCCTCCTCTCGCGTCTCGTGGCCGCGGGTGTTCCCGTCGTCCTTTCGTCCGACGCCCACGCGCCCGCGGAGGTGGCCTGGGGCCGGCCCAAGATCGTCGCGGCGGCGCTCCGCGCCGGGGCGACGGAGCACCTGTCGTTCCGCCGGCGGAAGCGCCGCCGGCACCCGTTCTGACGCCGGCTCAGCCCCGGGGCGCTGCGGGGGACGAGTCGGCGAGGTCGGCAAGCTCGACGGCAAACGTCGGCGTCACCCGGAGCGTCAGCGACACCAGCCGGCAGCGCCGCCCTTCCTTCGCCAGACGCGCCGACACGCGGTCCCAGATCCAGCGGGCCAGGTTCTCGGCCGTCGGCACGGTCCGCGCGAACTCCGGAATCTCGGCGTTGAGGTTCCGGTGATCGAGCGGCCGGTCGACTTCCTCCTTCAGAATCCGGTCGAGGTCGGTCAGGTTGAGGATCATCCCGTCCTCGGCGTCCACCGCTCCGGCGACGGAGACTTCCAGCGCATAGTTGTGGCCGTAGCCGGACGGGCTCGCCGCGTCGCCGTAGGTCGCGTGGTTCCATGCCTCGCTCTTCGCCGGATTCCACAGACGGTGGGCGGCATTGAAGTGGATGGCGCGGGACAGGGAGATCACGACGTGTGCGGGAGGCCCTGCCTCGTCACTTGACCCCGAGGAGCTCGACCTCGAAGAGCAGCGTCGCGTTCGGCGGGATCACGCCGCCGGCGCCTCGTGCGCCGTAGCCGAGCTGCGGCGGGATCAGGAGGGTCCGCTTGCCCCCGACCTTCATGGTGGCGACGCCTTCGTCCCATCCCTTGATCACCCTTCCCTGTCCGAGCGGGAACTGGAACGGCTGCCCCCGGTCGAGGGAGCTGTCGAACTTCTGTCCTTTCGCCCCGTTCACCCAGAGCCAGCCGGTGTAGTGCATGACGCACGTCTGTCCGGTCTTGGGGCTCTCGCCGGTCCCCACCTTCGTGTCCTCGTACTCGAGACCGGACGGGGTCTTGATCATCTTCGACTCCTTCTTCTCCGCCGAGGCGGGCGGATTCGTCTTCTCCTGCGCGGAGGCGGGCGCGGTCCAGAGGACGGCGGCGACACCCGAGAGAAGGACGGACGCGAGCTTCTTCATCGTGGCTTTCTTCCTTTCGTCGAGATCGGCCCCGGGGGCCGGCGCGGAGTCTAGCGCGCCTTCCCCGTCGGGACGCCCGGAACGACGCGGGCGACCTCCGCCGCCAGGAGGCCCGGAACGACCTCCTGAAGTTCGTACCGGACGCGGACGGCCGGCTTCGTCAGCTTCACGACGCGCGTCAGGTCGATCGGGGTCCCGACCACGACGACGTCGCACGGCGTCCGCGCGATCGTCTCGGCCAGCTCGGCGACCTGCGTGTCGCCGTAACCCATCGCCGGGAGGATGCCCACGGCGTTCGGGTATTTCCGGAAGGTGGCCTCGATCGAGCCGACGGCGAAGGGCGACGGATCGACGATCGCCGCGGCGCCGGCCTTCTTCGCCGCGACGAGCCCCGCGCCGAAGCTCATCCCCCCGTGCGTCAGCGTGGGGCCGTCCTCCACGACGAGAGCCCGCTTCCCCCGGACGAGCTCCGGCTTCTCGCAGACGACCGGCGAGTTGGCCCGCAGCACGCGCGCCCCCGGGTTGAGCCGCGCCGCGGCCGTCTCGACCGCGTGGATGTTCCCCTCGTCGGCCGTGTCGCACTTGCCCACCAGGATGACGCCGGCGCGGCGGAAGTTCGCCTCGCCCGGATGGTAGCCCGTCTCGTGTCCGGGCCGGTGCGGGTCGGCGATGCAGAGGTGGAGGGCCGGCTCGTAGAACGGGAGATCGTTGTTGCCGCCGTCCCAGAGGATGACGTCGGCCTCGGCCTCGGCGCTCCGGAGGATCCGCTCGTAATCGACGCCGGCGTAGACGACGAAGCCGTTGTCGAGGTGCGGCTCGTACTCCTCGCGCTCCTCGATCGTGCACTTCTCCCGGTCCAGGTCCGCGTACGTGCCGAACCGCTGGCAGGCCTGCGCCGCGAGGTCGCCGTACGGCATCGGGTGCCGGACCGCGACGACCCGGAGGCCGAGGTCCTTCAGGATCCGGCCGAGGTAGCGGGTCGTCTGGCTCTTCCCGGCCCCGGTTCTCACGGCCGTCACGGCGATGACCGGAACCGTCGACTTCAGCATGGTCCGCGACGCGCCGAGGAGCGTGAAATCGGCGCCGGCCGCGACCGCCAGCGAGCCCAGGTGCATCACGGTGGCGTGCGCGACGTCCGAATACGAAAAGACGCAGAGATCGACCTTCTCGTCGCGGATGAGCCGCCGCAGATCGTCCTCGGGGAAAATCGGAATGCCGTCGGGGTAGAGAGGCCCGGCCAGGGCCGCGGGATACCGGCGTCCCTCGATCCCGGGAATCTGCGTCGCCGTGAAGGCGACCACGCGGGACGAGGGGTCGTTTCGAAAGACCGTGTTGAAGTCGTGAAAGTCGCGTCCGGCCGCACCGAGGATGACGACGCGACGCACGGGAACGGCCATGGCAACCTCCGCGGGGCGCCGCTCGCGAACGGATCGGGCGGCCGGCCCCGGTCCTGCCATTCTACGGACGGAGCCGCCCCCGGGGACTGATGCCTCTGCCTCAGGCCGCGATCGCGCCGAGCCGCGTCGGAAGGACCCTCGGCCCGATGCCGCCTCCGGGAAACGCGCCCGCGAGGATCACGCGCTCCTCCAGACGGAGGCCGCGTCCCGGTCGGCGAGGAAGAGGAGCCGGCCGAAGAGCGGATTCACCCGCCCGGCGGGGACATTCTGCTGGCCGGCCCTCGCCGCGAAGTAGGCCTCGGCCTTGTCCGCCCCCGTGACGAGGAAGACGACGCATCGCGAGGCGTTGATGAGCGGAAGCGTGAAGGAGACCCGCGACGAGGGGCGCTTCGGCGCTCCGTCCACGCGGACGACGAGCCGGCGGGTCTCGTCCACGGCCGGGTGTCCCGGGAAGAGCGAGGCGGTGTGCCCATCGGGCCCCAGGCCGAGGAGGATCAGGTCGAAGCTCGGCACCGGCTCGCCCGGGTGGCCGGCGACGCGGCGGATCTCGGCCTCGTAACGCTCGGCGGCGTCCTCCGCCGTCGCGGCAACGCGATGGACGTTCTCCGGCCGGACGGGGACGTGGCGGAGGAGGCTCTGCTCGGCGGCCGCGTCGTTCCGGTCGGGATGCCCGTCCGGGACGCACCGCTCGTCGCCGAAGAAGACGTGTGTCCGGGACCAGGATTCGGCCAAAGGCGGCTTCGGCTCGGAGAGGATGCGGTAGCACGCGAGGAACGACGAACCCCCGGCGAGGGCGACGAGGAACCGCCCTCGCTGGCGGAGGGCCTCGCCGGCCAGCGCCCCGAAGAGTCGCGCGGCGCCGGCCGCCGCGGCCGCCGGCGTCTCGAACTCGCCGAATCCGTCTCCCCGGAAGTCCCTCACGGCGTCCCGGGCCCCCCTACGGGCGCCGCCAGCGCCGGCCGTCCCGCGCCAGCAGCGCGACCGCCGCCTCCGGCCCCCACGTTCCCGCGTCGTAGTTCGGGTGGTCCGACGGCGGGTCGTCCCGCCAGGCGTCGAGGACCGGCGTCACGATTTCCCAGGCCGCCTCCACCTCGTCGCGGCGCGCGAAGAGGGTCGAGTCGCCGTTCAGGGCGTCCATCAGGAGACGCTCGTAGGCCTCCGGCTGGGACCGGCCGAAGAACTCCGAGTACTTGAAGTTCATCGTCACGGTGTCGATCTTCATCGAGGTGCCGGGCTGCTTGGCGCCGAACTTCAGGGCGATCCCCTCGTCGGGCTGGATCCGGAGGATGAGGGTGTTCGGCTCGTGCTGCGGCATCCCCGTCTTCCTGAAAAAGGCGATGGGGGGCGTCCGAAACTGGATGGCGATCTCGGTGACCCGCTTGGGCATCCGCTTCCCGGCGCGGAGGTAGAAGGGGACGCCGGCCCACCGCCAGTTCTCGACCATCACTTTCCACGCCGCATAGGTTTCGCGGAGCGACATCGGATGGACGTCCTTCTCGCTCCGGTAGCCGGGGACGGGCTGGCCCGAGATGGCGCCCGGCCCGTACTGGCCGCGGACCGTGTCGCGGAGGATCTCCTCCGGCGTCTGCGGGCGGATCGACCGCAGGACCTTGACCTTTTCGTCGCGGACGGCGTTGGGCTCGAAAGCGACCGGAGGCTCCATCGCCACGAGGCAGAGGAGCTGCAGGACGTGGTTCTGGATGATGTCGCGGAAGATCCCCGCCTCCTCGTAGAACTTGCCTCGCGACTCGACCCCGATCGCCTCGGCCACGGTGATCTGGACGTGGTCGACGTAGCGCCGGTTCCAGAGCGGCTCGAAGAGCCCGTTCCCGAGGCGGAAGACCAGGATGTTCTGCGTCGTCTCCTTGCCGAGATAGTGGTCGATCCGGAAGACCTGACGCTCGCGGAAGACGGAGGCGATCTCGTCGTTCAGGGCGCGCGCGGTCCTGAGGTCCCGGCCGAACGGCTTCTCGACGATGACACGCGACCACGGCCCCCCGTCGACCCGGTGGACCATTCCCGCGTCGCCGAGGTTTTTCACGACCTCGCCGATCGCCGAGGGGGGGACGGCCAGGTAGTAGAGCCGGTTGCCCGTCAGGCCCCGTCCGCCCTCGATCCCCTCCAGCCGGCCTTTCAGGTCGCCGAAATTCTTCGTGATCCGGAGGTCGCCCCGAAAGAAGAAGAGCCGCGAGGCGAATTCGTTCCAGACCGTCTCGTCCAGGGGCTTCGTCCGGGCGAACTCCGCCACGGCGGCTTTCATCTCCGCGCGGTAGGTCTCGTCCGACTCGCCGGTCCGCGCGTACCCGACGATCGCGGTCTGGGGGGGGAGCTGCCTCTCGCGGTGAAGCTCGTAGAGCGCGGGGACGAGCTTTCTCCTCGAAAGATCTCCCGAGCCCCCGAAGATGACGATCGTCGCCGGGGCGTTCGTCGCTCCGTTCATCGGAGGGTCTCGCGGACCGTTCTCGCGATCGCCGGACCGTCGAGCCCCATCAGCCGGTAGAGTTCCTTCGCGGGCCCCGACGACGAGTAGAAGGTGACGCCGAGCTTCCGGACGCGCGCCGCGAGCCCCAGCTCGCTGAGGCGGACCTGGAGCCAGGTGCCGAGGCCCGTCTTCGGGTTGTGGTCCTCGACCGTCACGACCCGGCCATGCCGCGCGACGTGCCGGACGTCGGCGTCCGACAGGTCGCTCCAGGCCGCCACGGAGACGAGGTCGACGCGGAGAGAGTCCTTCGCGAGGAGGTTCCAGGCGTCGAGCGCGTACGGGAGCATGTTCCCGGCGCAGACGATCGTCGGTCCCCCCCCCGAACGGACCCGGTCGGCCACCGCCGGGTCGAAGACGTAGCCGCCGGAGAAGAGCGGGGTGCCGTCCTCGGCCGTCGCGACCGGGACCTTCGAGCGCCCCATGACGATCGCGTGGTTCCCCCGGTGCGCCGCCATCCACCGGACGATCCGGTCGGTCTGGTTCGGGTCGGCCGGCGTGAAGACCTTCCAGCCGAACGTCGAGTTCAGGAGGCCGAAGTAGTCGATGGAGTGGTGCGTCTTCCCGTCCTCGCCGACGTCGATTCCCGCGTGCGTCACGGCGAGCTTCAGGTTCGCGCCGTTCACGTCGTTCAGCCGCTGCTGGTTGTAGGTCTCGGCCACGCCGAACATCGCGAAATCGCCCCACCAGGCCTGGACTCCCGCCACGGAGAGGGCCCCGGCGACGACGGCCGCGTTGTGCTCGGCGATCCCTCCCTGGAAGAAGCGAGCGGGATGCCTGGCGGCGAAGAGATCCGTCTTGGTCGACTTCAGGAGGTCGCAGTCCAGGACCGCCATCGGCACGTTCGCCGCGACGGCGGCGTCGCCGACATCCTGGAGCGCCGCGCCGAACGCCGTCCGGTTGTCCGTGGAGGCGTCTGCCGGGTAGCTTCGCGGCGTCCCCGGCAGGGAGACGACGGCCGAGTCCGCCGGCCGCCCGCGAAGGACGGCATGCCACTCGGGCGCCGGCTTCTTCCGCTCCGCGATCCAGTGGTCGAGGTCGTCGGGGAGCCCGAGGATCGCGAGGGCCTCGCGGCACCTGTCCGCGGAAAGGGCCGCGCCGTGCCATTTGTAGCCCTCGGACTCCATGAAGGGGATCCCCTTCGACATGACGGTATGACAGGCGACAAGGGTCGGCCGCGACGAGAGGAGCGCGGCGCGCACGGCGCGGTAGACGGCCCGGACGTCGTGCCCGTCCACCTCGAGGACGTCCCACCCGTCCGCCCGCCAGTCGGCGAGGATGTCCTGCGGGAGGATCTGGTCGTTGTCGCCGGAGAGCTGGATCCGGTTCCAGTCGAGCAGCGCGACGAGGTTCGTCAGGCCGTACTTGGCCGCGAACCGCCGCGCCTCGGCCGGCTGCCCCTTCTGCTGCTCGCCGTCCCCCATGCAGCAAAAGACCTTCGGAATGTCGGGGCCGGGGGGGTGCGGGGGGGACGACCCCGGCGTGGCCCCTCTGGTGACAGACGTCGTCCCCCCTGCCTTCAATTTCCCCGCCAGAGCAAAACCGACCGCCGCCGAGAGGCCCTGTCCGAGGTTTCCGGTCGCCCACTCGATCCCCGGAACGTCGCGTTCCACGTGCCCCTCGAAGGGCGAGCCGCCGCGGCGGAATCCGAGGAGCGGAAGCGCCGGGTCGAAGAAGCCGAGCCGGCCGAGCGCGGCGTAGGCCGCCGGCGACGTGTGGCCGTGGGAGACGACGACCCGGTCGCGGTCGGGCCGGAACGGGTTCGTCGGATCGCAGTTCGAGAAGCCCCAGAGGACGAGCTCGAAGTCGATGGACGACATCGAGCCCCCGGGGTGTCCGGAAGCGGCCAGCGTCGTCATCTTCAGGATGTCGCCCCGGCAGAGCCGCCCCAGCTCCGCGAGGCGCGAGGCCTGGCCGTCGGTCAGCTCCTCGGGGCCGAAATCTCCGAGGATCACGCGCGCACCCCGACCGTCGGCGCGGCCGCCGAGCGCCGGGCCTCGATCGTGGCGAGGAGGCCGTCGTACGACTTCGCGAAGGCGACGACGCCGTCGGCCTGGAGCGTCTCTCCGACGGCTTCGACGTCGACGCCGACGGACGCCAGATCGGCCAGGACCTGCCGCGCCCCGTCCACCCCCTCGAGCACGGTGTCGCCGCCGCAGCGGCCGTGGTCGAGAAGGGCCTCGAGCGTCTTCTCCGGCATCGTGTTCACGGTGTCGGGGCCGATCAGATTCTCGACGTACAGGAGGTCGCTGTAGGACGGGTTCTTGGTTCCGGTGGAGGCCCAGAGCGGGCGCTGGACGCGCCCCCCTTTCGCCCGGAGGGCCCGGAACTCCGCCCCGCCGAAGATCGCCCGGTAGTCCTGGTAGACGACCTTCGCGTTCGCGAGGGCGGCCCGGCCTTTGAGCGACGCGAGCCTCGCCTTCCCGGCGCCGGCGGCCTTTGCGATCTTCTCGTCGAGGAGCCGGTCGACCAGCGTGTCCACCCGCGAGACGAAGAACGAGGCGACGGAGGCGACCGTCGTCAGGTCGCCGCCGCGTGCCGCGAGGTCCGCGAGGCCCCCGATGTAGGAGGCCGCGACGTCGCGATAGTGCTTCCGGTTGAACATCAGCGTCACGTTGACCGGAATGCCGGCCCCGATGAGCCGCCGGATGGCCGGGACCCCCGCCGGGGTCGCCGGGACCTTGATGAAGACGTTCGGCCTCGAGAGGAGCTTCGAGAGCCGGGCCGCCTCCTGGACCGTCTCCTCCTCGCTCTGGGCGAGCGACGGAAGGACCTCCAGCGAGATCCAGCCGTCTTCCGGGTTCGCGGCGTGCTGCGCGGCGAAGAGATCGGCGCCGCGCGCGATGTCGTGCCGGGTCAGCTCGTCATAGATCGTGAAGGCGTCGGCCCCGGACGCCGCGAGCCGTGCGATGGCCGCGCTGTAATTTCCCTCGTTCTTCTCGACGGCCTGCCCGAAGATCGTCGGGTTCGACGTGACGCCGTAGATCGACCCCTCGCCGATCCAGCCGCCGAGCCGCCCGGACGTGATCATCCGGTCCGAGATGCTGTCCATCCAGACGGCCTGTCCGCGGCGACGGTATTCCACCGGGATGTTCATTCCGATCCCTCCTCCCTCTCGATCCTATTACGCCCGCCGCGCGCCGGAGGGGACCGCCGTCACGCCGTCGCGGGCGCGCCGTAGAACGGGATCTTCACGCCGAGCGCCTCGAGACGCGCCACGACGGCCGCGCGGAGCTCGCCGAGCCCGGCGCCCGTTCCCGCGGAGATCCGGACCGCGTCCGCCTCGAGTG
>Ga0335084_10002685_pt1 | contig 17205 bp, 17 predicted proteins | sample Lox_Sample_44_FD_206721 | JGI IMG/M metagenome (GOLD analysis project Ga0335084, IMG submission 206721) | Soil microbial communities from Loxahatchee National Wildlife Refuge, Florida, United States - Lox_Sample_4.4 | ecosystem: Environmental > Terrestrial > Soil > Wetlands | place: USA... | reverse complement strand
TCGGGCGTGCGGGTGAGCGGTTGCACCGTCCATTTCGCCGACGACCAGTACGACCACGGCCCCATCATCCTGCAAGGCACGGTGCCGGTGCTGGACGATGACACGCCGGACTCCCTCGCCGCGCGCGTGCACACGGTGGAGAACGAGCTCTATCCTGAGGCGGTCCGTCTCTGGGCGGCGGGACGTCTGCGCATCGAAGGCCGGCGCGTGCGCATCCTGCCCTAGATGCGCGAGCCGCCCGCCAAACCTGCCGCGTCTCGGCGCGCGCTGACGCCAGCGGGTCCGCCGGGGACGCGAAGGGGGCTCGTCGCCCTTCCCTCCGTCCCCGCGCAGGGGCGGTCCTACGAAGCGGCCGGCGGGGCCTCGGCCTTCTCCGTCTCCGGAGAACGCGCCGCCTCGCCCGCGGGCTTCGCCGAGCTCGGCTTCGCGCTGCCCTTCGCGGCGCTGCGTTTGCGGCTCGGCGCCAGCAGGATGCCCATCATCCGCCCTTCCATACGCGGCGAGCTTTCCGCAACGGCGACGTCCTTCAACGCGTCGCACACACCCATCAGCTTCTCGCGCCCGAGGTTCTGATAGGCCATTTCACGACCGCGAAAGCGCAGCAGGAACTTCACCCGGTCGCCGGCCTCGAGGAAGGTGCGGGCCTTGGCGATCTGGCGTTCGATGTCACCGTGATCGGTGCGGTACCCGAGGCGCAGCTCCTTCACCGTCGTGACGGTCGCCTTCTTCTTCGCCTCGGATTCCTTCTTGTGCTGCTGATACTTGAACTTGCCGTAGTCGAGGATCCGGCAGACCGGCGGCTGCGCCTTCGGGGCGATCTCCACCAGGTCGAGCTGCGCCTGCTCGGCCAGCCGAATTGCTTCGTCGATCGGCACGATGCCGATCTGCTCACCCTGGGTGCCGATCAGACGGACCTGGGGAGTGCGGATCTTGCGATTGATGCGATGTGTTTCCTCGGGAGGGGGAACGAAACGTGGGCCTCGACCGCGATACGCCAAATGACCTCCTGGAGCGAGTGGTACGATCCGGAGACTACACCGGCGCTGACAGTGGGGTCAATTGAGGTCTTTCGCCGCCGGGCCCTGTGAACACCGCCTTTTTTCGCTTGGCACCGACCGGCTTTGAACACGCCCCGCCCGACGGTTCGGGCGCCCGGCAGCGGGCCCTCTCACGTCTCGCGCGGCTCGAGGGACACCTCGATGCAGAGTTCGCGGGCGATCGCCTCGAGCCGCTCGCGCAGCCCCTGCTCGTCGCTGTCGCCCGGCAGATCCATGGCGATCTGGACGGTGTAGATGGGCGCGCCGGACTCCGGCTCGCGGCGCGACTGCGTCTGCATCTGGGCGATGTTGACGCGTGCGTCGGCCAGACAGCGCGACAGCTTGGCGACGATGCCGGCCTTGTCGCCGCCGATCGCCTGCAGGGCGTAGCGGCGGGCGCGATGGCTGGCGCGATACGGAATCGGTTCGGCGTCGAGCGGCCGGAAGAAGACGGTGAGCCGTTTTTCCCACTCGAGGCGCTTGCAGGCCGCCGACAGCCGCGGCGCGATGTCGCGTCCCTCGCCGGTGAGGAGGAGCAGGACGGCGAACTCGCTGCCGAGGATCGTCATGCTCGAGTCCTCGAGGTTGCAATCGCACTCGTAGATCAGCTCGGCGAGGTCGGCGACGATCCCGGGTCGATCCCGGCCGATGGCGGAGAGCGCAAACCACTGCTTCATGGGGCCTCCATCCTAGTCCGAGACCGCCGGCGGCGGCAATTGGCAGCGTCCCGGAGCGCGCTGCGGCACTCGATCCAGCGCTCCCAGCGAGTTTTTCGCATCATCAATCCCGCCGTCGCGGCAGCCGACCCCACATGCTACGCTCGCGCCTGGAGGAAACACCATGTTCGGACTCGGAGCCCCGGAGCTGATCGTGATTCTGGTCGTCGCGCTGCTGATCTTCGGGCCGGGAAAACTCCCCGAGATCGGGTCCGCCCTCGGCAAAGGAATCCGCGACTTCCGCAAGGCGCTCGAGAACAAGAGCGACGAGCCACCCGCCGCCGGGGACAAAGCGCCGAGTGACACGCCCGACGCGTGAGCACCGCTCCGCGCGGCGCTGCGCACCCATCGCGCATCGCATCGGCGGAGCGGCCTTCCTCGTCTGCCTCACCCTCGCCCGACTTGCGGGCGCCTCGCCTCCTGCACCCTCGCACCACCTCGAGTATCGCGTTGCCTGGAACGGCATCCCGGCCGCTTGGGCGACCGTCGAGATCACGCCCGGCGAGCTGGCCGGCCATGACAGTCTGGTCGTCGAGGCGACGGCGCGCACCAACGCGTTCCGATCTCTTCTGGACCTTCCGCGGCACGGCGCGCGTCACGCTGCTGGCCGACGGCCTGGTCCCGCTGCATTTCGTCTACGACCGCCACATGAACGGCACGCCGTATGTGACCTGGATCGACTTCGTCGATCAGCGCGCCCACAGCGTGTACATCCGCGGGGAGCGGCGCACCGAGCTCGACCTCGACCGCGCCGGGTTCATCGATCCGATCACCGCCGTCTTCCGCGCCCGCTTCAGCGACGCCAAGCCCGGCGACGCGCTCCACTACGACGTCTGGACCGGCGAGGCGCGCTATCGCGTCGACCTCGCCATACGCGGGCTCGAGCAGATCGAGGTCCCGGCGGGACGCTTCGCGGCGCTGCAGGTGGTTCCCGAGGTGTGGAAGGTCGGCGACACGCCGGAGCTCGATACTCGCCTGCGGGCGGCCACGGTCTGGGTGGCCGATGACCCAGCGCACACGCTGCTGCGCATCCGCAGCCAGATCTTCGTCGGCGCGGTCACCCTCGACTTGGTCGCGCTCGACTCGGCGGCGTGACGGCTCCCAGCCCGCGCATCAGCGTCGTCCTCCCATTTCGCGACGGCGCCGACACGCTCGACAGCGCGCTGCACAGCATCGCCGAGCAGACGTGCGGGGGGTTCGAGTGCGTGCTGATCGACAACGGCTCGCTCGACGGCGCCGCGGCGCTGGCCCGCCGCCGGGCAGCGCGCGACCCGCGCTTCCGCGTCGTGCACGCCGACGGCGGGCTGGTCAACGCGCTCAACACCGGCATCGCGACCGCGCGCGCGCCGCTGATCGCACGGATGGACGCCGACGACCTCGCGCACCCGACGCGGCTCGACCGGCAGATCGCGGCCCTGCAGGCCGATCCCAGCCTGTCGATATCGAGCTGCCTGGTCGAGTGCTTCCCAGCCTCGGCCGTCCGCGACGGCATGCGTCGCTATGCGGCCTGGTTGAACAGCCTGCGCACGCCGGAGCAGATCCGCGACGCGCTGTTCGTCGAGTCGCCCATCGCGCACCCGAGCGCCGTGGTCACCCGCGCGGCCCTCGCCGCGGTCGGCGGCTACCACGAGACGGGAGGACCCGAAGACTACGACCTCTGGCTGCGCCTGGTGCTGAGCGGCCACCGTGCGGCGAAGGTGCCCGAGGTCCTGCTCTCCTGGCGCGAGTCGCCCCGACGGCTCAGCCGCGTCGATCCGCGCTACCATCGCCGCCGCTTTTTCGCCGCCAAGCTCGCGCACTTTCCATCCGCGGTCCCCCCCGCCGATCGCGTGCAGATCTGCGGCGCGGGTCCGACCGGTCGGCGCTGGGCGCGCGCCCTTGCGATGCGCGGCTACTCGGTGGAGCGCTTCATCGACGTCGCGCCGCGGCGCTGGGGCCGCACCCTCGACGGCGTGCCCGTCGTTCCCCCCGGAACCCCAGATCGCCGCGACGGCTTCACCCTCGTGGCCGCCGGCTCGCCGGGCGCGCGCGAGCGCATCGAAGGCTGGCTGCAGCAGTGTGGCTTGCGAGCGTGGGACGACTACCTGGCGGTGGCGTAGAGGCGCTCGACGCGACCGATCGAGCGGCCAGCGCGTCGGATTCAATCATCTGATTGACTCGGTGCGGATGGAAGTGGTAGCGCCAGTGAAATTTCACATCGCCGAAGAAGCTTGCGACGCGCGTCGGATCGCTCAGCAGGCTCACGCATCAGCTCTCGGCAGCGAGGGCGGGCGATCGGACAGGGAGGAAACGCATGCTTCTGAAGGACAAGGTTGCGGTCGTCACCGGCTCCGGCCGTGGCATCGGGCGCGGTATCGCCATCGCGCTCGCCCGTGAGGGCGCAAAGGTCGTGGTCAACGACGTCGGCTGCGAGGTCGACGGCCGCGGCGGCGCCAACGACCCCGCGCAGCAGGTCGTCAACGAGATCAAGGCCCTCGGCAGCGATGCCGTACCGAACTACGACTCGGTCTCCGACTTCGCCGGCGCCGAGCGCATCATCAAGACCGCGGTCGACAAGCTCGGCCGCATCGACATTCTGGTGAACAACGCCGGCATCGTGCGGGACCGCTCGCTGGCCAAGATGAGCGAGGACGACTTCGACACGGTGCTGGCCGTGCACCTCAAGGGATCGTTCAATTGCGGGCGCCACGCCCTGCCGATCATGAAGGAGCAGGGCTTCGGCCGCGTGATCAACATCACCTCCAGCGCCGGCCTGCGCGGCAACTTCGGGCAGACCAACTACGGCGCCGCCAAGGCCGGGATCATGGGCCTGACGCTGGTGTGGGCGATCGAGCACGAGAAGTACGGCATCACGGTCAACGCCATGGCGCCATCCGGCATGACCCGGATGACCGGCACGATCCCCGGGGTCGACAAGGAGAACCCGCCGCCGGAGATGAACCCGGAGCTGAACGGCCCCCTCATCGCCTTCCTCGCCTCCGACAAGGCCGCGCACGTGAACGGCCAGATCTTCGGCCGGCGCGGGTTCGGCTACACCATCTTCCAGCAACCGCGGCCGGTCGCGATGATGTACAAGCCCGGCGGCCTGACCGCGAGCGAGATCGCCGCCAACTTCAACGGGGTCTTCCTCGAGCACCTGCAGCCGATCGGCATCCCGGAGATGCGACTGCGGGCGCAGCCGAAGAAGGAGTGAGCGAGTCTGCGGGCGTGCGCGTGGGAACTCGCGCACGCGCTCACGCGCACACGCGCTCACTTTACAAGAACGTCGCGAAGATCGAGTCGGCGAACAGCTGCCCGCGCTCGGTCAGACGCCAGTGGCGGTCGACCGACTCGAGGAAGCCATCGCGCACGAACGCGGCGGCGTGCGGGAACGCGCTCGGAAAGTCGACCTCGAAGCGCTGCGCGAACACCGTCTCGTCGAAGCCGGCGCTGCAGCGCAGCCCGAGAAAGACGAACTCGCCGCGCGCTTGCTCGACGCTGAGTGCCTCCTCGGTGACGCGCGCGTGGCCCGCGCCGCGGACCTGCTCGATGTAGCGGCCGGGCGCCTTTTCGTTCCCCCAGCGCCGGCCCGGCGGGGGGACGCGGGCAAACGAGTGTGCGCCCGCGCCCACGCCGAGATACGCGCCGGCATGCCAGTAGTTGAGGTTGTGCGCGCACGCGTGGTCCGGCGTCGCATAGTTGGAGATCTCGTACTGCGCATAGCCGTGCGCCGCGAGCAGTGCCCGCGTGCGCGTGAACATCGCCACCTCGGCTTCCTCGGGAACGGGCACCAACGCCCCGCTGCGCCGCCAGGCGGCGAACGCGGTGCCGTCCTCGTAGGTCAGGTTGTACGCCGAGATGTGGCGCGGGCGCAGCGCGACCGCGGTGGCCAGATCCGCCTCCCACTCCCGGACGGTTTGTCCGGGGATGGCGAACATGAGGTCGACGTTGACGTTCTCGACGCCCGCGGCGTGGGCCGCCTCCACCGCATCGATCGCGTCCGTGGCGCTGTGAATGCGGCCGAGCTGGCCGAGATGGCGCGGCTGGAACGACTGGACGCCGAAGCTGATGCGGTTCACCCCGGCAGCGGCGAAGCCGCGCAGCTTGAGCGGATCGATGGTGCCGGGGTTCGCCTCCAGGGTGATCTCCCGGCCCGGCAGCGCGCGCGGCCAGAGCCGGAACGCCGCGTCGAGCAGGGCCGCGATGGTTTCCGGCGCAAACAGCGACGGCGTGCCGCCGCCAAAGAACACCGTCTGCACCGACCCGTCACGCCACGGAGGTTCCGCGCCGTAGGTTGCCATCTCGGCGATCAACGCGTCGCGATAGTCGCGCTCGGGCCACCGCTTCACCGCGTACGAGTTGAAGTCGCAGTACGGGCACTTGGAGTCGCAGTAGGGGATATGAACGTACAGCGAGAATGGCTCCACGCGCTGATGATGCGCGGCGCGCGCCCGCCGAGCAACCGGGTACGGTTCAAAGGACCCGTCGGTCCGCCGATCGGTCGCCCGGCCCTCCCCGGGGCTTGATGTAACCGTCAAATGTTCTCCCCGTGACCGTTCCGTGACATTCGCGTCGCTAGAATCACCTCCAACCGCGGATGAGGGATCCCCTCCCTTCTCCACAAGTGCTCGGAGGACGAAATGGCGACAGTCGATAGGGTGATCATGAACGTGCGCGATGGGGGCGCGGCGTTCTGGCTCGTGCATCTGGCCTGCGTACTCGTCTTCTTCACCGGCGTCACGTGGCCGGCGTTCGCCGTGTGTCTGGCGTTGTTCTGGCTGCGCATGTTTGCCGTCACTGCCGGCTACCATCGATACTTCTCGCACCGCAGCTACAAGACCAGTCGTCCGTTCCAGTTCGTCCTGGCGTTGCTCGGTACGCTCGCCGTGCAAAAGGGCGTGCTGTGGTGGGCGGCAAACCACCGCGTGCATCACAAGTATTCGGACCAGGAAGGCGACGTGCACTCGCCGATCCGGCGCGGCTTCTGGTGGTCGCACGTTGGGTGGATCCTGGCACCGGACTACGAGGCCACCGACTACGAGCGCATCCCGGACATGGCGAAGTATCCCGAGCTGCGCTGGTTGAACGAGCACTACCTGGCGCCGCCCGTCGCTCTGGCGGTGCTGCTGTTCCTGGTCGGCGGGTCGACCTGGCTGGTGTGGGGCTTCTTCGTCAGCACGACCATGCTCTGGCACGCGACGTTCACCATCAACTCCCTGGCGCATGTCTGGGGCAGCCGCCGCTACGAGACCACGGATGCGAGCCGCAACAACGTCTGGCTGGCGCTCCTGACCTTTGGCGAGGGGTGGCACAACAACCACCACCGCTACATGAACTCCGCGCGCCAGGGGTTCTTCTGGTGGGAGATCGACGTCAGCTACTACGCGCTGGTGGCGCTGTCGTGGCTCGGAATCGTCTGGGACCTCCAGCAGCCGCCGAAACGCTTGCTCGCGCGCGAGGAAGCGACCGCGGCTGCAGCGGAAGCCGCCTGAGCACGCCTCAGGAGGTTACGGCGCCGAGCGCGGCTGACGAGACGCCGCGCGCGTACTTCGCCATCACCCCCTGCGTATAGCGCGGCGGCGGCGCCTTCCAGCCGCTGAGGCGGCTCTTCAATTCGGCCTCGGGGACCTCGAGGTCGAGGCGGCGCGCCGTGATGTCGAACACGATAGAGTCGCCATCGCGTACCGCCGCGATCGGACCGCCGCGCGCCGCCTCCGGCGCCACGTGACCGGCCATCAGCCCGTGCGTCGCACCGGAGAACCGGCCGTCGGTCAGCAGCGCCACCGACTCGCCGAGGCCCTCGCCGACCAGCGCCGCCGTGACGCCGAGCATCTCGCGCATCCCCGGCCCGCCCATCGGCCCCTCGTTGCGGATGACGACGACGTCGCCCGCCTTGATGCGGCGCTGCTTGACCGCCGCGAAAGCGTCCTCCTCGCACTCGTAGACGCGGGCCGGACCGCGGTGGAGCATGCGCTCGTGGCCCGCCACCTTCACGACGCAGCCGTCGGGCGCCAGGTTGCCGCGCAGGATGACCAGCCCGCCGCTCGGCTTCAACGGGTCGCCGAGCGGCCGCACGACGACCTGGCCGGGCGTCTCCGTCGCGTGCCCCGCCTCGGCGCCGATCGATCGCCCGGTCACGGTCATCGCGTCCTGATGCAACCGGCCCGCTTCCAGGAGGCGCCTGGCGACCAATGCCACGCCGCCGGCCTTGTACAGATCGGCGGCAACGAAGCGGCCGCCGGGCTTGAGATCGCAGAGGAGCGGCGTGCGGCTGCTGATGCGGTCGAAGTCGTCGATGCCGAGCTCGACCCCCGCGTCGTGCGCGATCGCCAGCAGGTGCAGCACCGCGTTGGTCGAGCCGCCCGACGCCGCGACACCCGTGATGGCGTTCTCGAGCGCCTGACGAGTGAGGATCTGCCGCGCCGAGAGGCCGCGCTCGAGCAGTCGCATCACCAGCTTGCCGGCGTCGTACGCAACCGCGTCCTTGTGGCCGTCCATCGCCGGGACGCTGGCGCTGCCCATCGGCGAGATGCCGAGCATCTCGCCGGCCATGGCCATGGTGTTGGCCGTGAACTGTCCACCGCAGGCGCCGGGGCCCGGACACGCCGCGTCCTCGACGGCGCGCAGGCCCTCCGCCGTCAGCGTCCCGGCGCTGTAGGCACCGACCGCCTCGAAGACGTCCTGGATGGTGAGGTCGCGGTCGCCGAGATGCCCGGGGGCGATCGAGCCGCCGTAGAGCATCAGCGACGGCAGATCGAGCCGCGCCAGCGCCATGATCGTGCCGGGGATCGTCTTATCGCAGCCGGACAGGGCGACCACCGCGTCGAACAGATGGCCGCGGGTCACCAGCTCGATCGAGTCGGCAATCACTTCGCGGCTCACCAGCGACGCCTTCATGCCCTCGGTGCCCATCGAGATGCCGTCCGACACCGCGACGGTGTTGAACTCGATCGGCGTTCCTCCGGCGGCGCGAATCCCCTCCTTCACCTTGGCCGACAGCCGCCGCAGGTGGAAGTTGCACGGCATGACTTCGATCCAGGTGTTGGCGACGCCGATGAGCGGCTTCGCCAAGTCCGCATCGGTCAAGCCGATGGCTTTGAACATGGCGCGCGCCGGGGCGCGGTCGGGGCCGTCGGTGATGACGCGGCTGCGGCGCTTGAGATCGTTGGCCATGGGTCCTCCTCGGTCGCGGCGTGACGCTCCCTCGGTGTAGCAGCGTCCGCGGCGCGATTCGAGAACGCACCACCATCGTGGGGACGGTGCGCTGAAGACAACGACGCCCCGCCCGGTTACCCGAGCGGGGCGTCGTCACGTGATTGCGGCGCGCGCCGCCTACGCCCTGGTGACGTTGGCGGCCTGCGGTCCCTTGCGACCTTCGGTCACGTCGAACTCGACCCGCTGGCCTTGTTCGAGGCTCTTAAAGCCGTCGCCGGAGATGGCGCTGTAGTGCACGAACACGTCGTCGCCGTCGTCGCGGCTGATGAATCCGTAGCCCTTCTCAGCGCTGAACCACTTCACAGTTCCCTGAGCCATTGTGCTTCCCTCCTTTCACTGACGGTCCTGCGGGAAGTTCGATGGTCTGGAATGCAAAGCGGTTGTGCCTGTGGCAAGTGCAATCCGCCCCTCAGCTGCCAGAACGTGCTTCCCAACAACTGCGGCTTCCTCTAGCCGATCGATGGCATCGCCGCAAGTGAACGTCGATCCGCGATGGTTGTGGCGGTGCTATCAGACGATCGCGCCGGCGCGCGCGTCGGTGTACGCCCCTTGCTCCCAGACGACCGCGCCGTTGACGGCGACCAGATCGATGCCGGTGGCGTGGCGGACGTAGCGGTTGCCGCCGCCGGGCACGTCGCCGATGAAGTCCTCGGCACCGCGGTCGATCGTATCGGGGTCGAACAGCACCAGATCGGCTGCCAACCCGGGGGCGAGGCGACCGCGCCCGCGAATGCCGAACGCGTCGGCGAGCTCGCTGGTGAGCCGCTGCACGGCGCGCTCGAGGGTGAAGGCCTTCAAGTCGCGCACCCACCGAGCCAGCAGATAGCTGGTGTCGCCGGCGCCGCAGAATTGGGCGATGTGGGCCCCGGCGTCGCTGGCGCCGATGTGAATGCGGGGGTGCGAGAGAATGGCGGTGACCCCCTCGGGATCGGCGTGGATGACGTTGCGCAGGGAGAACTCGGTCTTGAGGTCTTCGTCGCACGCCAGATCGAGCATCACGTCGGCGGCCGTGACGCCGCGTTCGGCGGCGAGCACGGCCAGTGCCTGCCCCTGGAGGCGGGCGTTGGCCGGCTTCGCCGTCTGCCCGACCACGAGCAGGTCCATGAGCGGGCCGAGCAGAATCGTCTGGTTGCGCAGGTCTTCGCGCCGCGCCGGATCGCGGAACGCGCCCAGCCGCTCGTGCAGCGGCATGCGCATGATCTCCGCCCAGGCGGGCAGCGCGTAGAGCAGGAAGGACGTCTCGGAGAGACGGATGTTGATGTCGAAGGTGCGCGGCATGCTCTGCCCGAACAGCGCGGCGCCGCGCGCCGCTTCCGCGTCGAGCGCATCGAGCGAGTCCTTCCACAGCGTCGACATGGCGTTGTGGACGATCGGGGCCACGGTGCACATCAGCCCGGTGGCGCGCGAGATCTCCCCCATGTCCGCGATGTTCTGCAGCTGCTCGGGCGGATTGTAGAAGACCGGCACGGTTTGGATGAGGCCGCGGCCGACGGCTTTCATGGCGCGTCCCAGCGCGATGACCTCCTCGCGCGCCGCCCAGCGGCTCGGCACCGGTCGCATCGCCTCGTCGATGTCGACATACGAGGTGGACAACCCCGCCGCGCCGGCGCGAATCGCGTCTTGGAGCACACGGCACATCTGCGCGATCTCGTCGGCGGTCGCCTCGCGCTCCTGCGCCGCGGCACCCATCACGTAGGTCCGCAGCGGCGAGTGGCCGACCAACCCGGCGACGTTGATGCCGAGCCCTTCGCGGATGCAGGCCAGGTATTCGCCGTAGGTTTCCCAGGTCCACGGGACGCCCGCATCGAACGAGCTGATCTGGATGTCCTCGATCTGCTTGAACATGCCGGCGAGCGCGCGCCGGTCGGCTGCCTTCACCGGCGCGAGGGACAGCGAGCAGTTGCCCATCAACACCGTGGTGACGCCGTGCTCGATGCATGGTGTGGCGAGGCGATCCCAGCAGATCTGCGGATCGAAGTGCGTGTGCACGTCGATGAACCCCGGCGCCAACACCTTGCCGCCGGCGTCGATCTCGCGCGCGCCCGCGCCGGGCAGGTTGCGCTCGACCGCGGCGATCGTGCCGGCGCGGACCGCGACATCGGCGTGCCGAGACGGACCCCCGGTGCCGTCGACCACCCGGGCGTTGCGGATCACCAGCGAAACTTCTGACGCGTTGTCGGACATCCCCCTCTCCTCCGTTCTGGTGTCGACGATAGAACCACCGATCACGACAGATCAACACCAGCCTGCGCCCTGGTGTCCCGTCCGGGGGCTTTGCACAAAAGCCTTCTCGTCCCGTCCTAGCCTCGGCCTGAGCCTCAGCCTTCGCCTTCTTTTCTGAGAGGCTCAGGCGCTGGCTGAGGCTGGAACTTCTGGGCAACGCCCCGTCCGGGGTCAGCGGCTGGTCGGCAGAGACACGTAGAAGCTCGTGCCGCACTCCGGGTTGCGTTCGGCCCACAGCTCGCCGCCGTGCGCCTGCACGATCGACCGGCTGATGGTCAGCCCGATGCCGAGACCATCCGGCTTGGTGGTGAAGAAGGCATCGAAGATCCGGCCGTCCGCGCCCGCCGGGAGCCCGATGCCGGTGTCGTGCACCGCAACCAGCAGCCCGCGGGCGTCGCCGTTGCGCGTCTCGACGGTGAGCTGCCGCACCGTCCCGGCGCCGGCGGCGATCGCGTCCAGCCCGTTGCGCAGGAGGTTCATGATCACCTGCTGAATCTGAATGCGGTCGAGCGAGACCGTCCGCACCGGCTCGTCGAGGTGCAAGCGGACGGCGACGCCATGGCGGCGCGCCTCCGCATCCACCAACGCGGCGACCTCGCGCACCAGCCGGTTGATGTCGCTCGGCTCCGCCAGGATCGCCCCCTTACGCACGAACTCGCGCAGCCGGCGAATGACCTCGGCGGCCCGCCGCCCTTCGGCCGCGATCTGCGCCGCCACGGCGGCCATCGCCTCGCGGTCGATCTCCGCCTCGCGCAGGCGCAGGGCCAGGCCGTCGGCGAAGTTCACGATCGCGGCAAGCGGCTGGTTGATCTCGTGCGCCACCTCCGCCGTCATCTCGCCCACCGTGGCGACGCGCTGGACGTGCGCCAGCTCGGCCTGCTGGTGCCGCGCCAGATCCTCGGCGTGCCGGCGCTGGGTGACATCGATCAGCACGCCGCGCAACTCGACGCTGCCGTCGGCACGCGGCAAGGGGCGGCTCAAGCTTCGTGCCCAGCGCACCGCGCCCGACTTGGTGCGGACGCGGAATTCGAGCGGCTCGATGGTACCCGCGAGCGCCCGCCGAAAACTGGCGACCGCCTCGGGCCGGTCGTCCGCAACGATGAACTCGTCGAAGCGCCGGCCGACGAGGTCAGCCGGCGCGTAGCCCGAGACCGCTTCGATCACCGGGCTCATGTAGGTGATCGTCCCCTGCTCGTCGAGCGTGAAGACGACGTCGCGGATGGTCTCCACCAGCGCGCGGTACTTCTGCTCCGACAGCTCCAGCTCCGCCGTGCGTTCGTGCACGCGTTGCTCGAGCATGCGACCGGCCTCCTCGAGGGCGCGCCGCACCTGGACGCGCCCGCTGATGTCCTGGACGACGGCGTTGACCCCGAAGATCCGTCCCTCGCGGTCGCGCACCGGATAGAAGCTGAGCACCCAGTCGTGCGGCGCGATGGGGTCGCCGGCGGCGAACCCGTGCACCTCGATGTTGAGCATCGGCTCGCCGGTGTCGATCACCTTGCGCAAGAGCGGTTCGAGCTGCTGCGCAAAGGCCGGAACCACGTCGCGCACGAGCTGTCCCAGATGCGCGGCCGCCGGCCGGCCGTTGGTAGCGGCGAGCCGGTGGTTGATGCGTACGTAGCGCAGGTTCGTATCGACCAGGGCGAGCCCGACCGGGGCCGTGTCGTAGAGCAGCTCCACCTCGGCGAGGCGCTCGGCCAGCTGCTGCCGGTGCTCGCGCAGCGCCTGCTCGTCGCGGCGTCGTTCGGTGACGTCACGCGAGGCGACGACGACGCCCGCGATCGCGGCGTTGTCGAGCAGGTTGCGGCCGATGCCGTCGAGCAGCCGCCAGCCGCCGTCGGCGCAGCGGTAGCGGAACTCCCCGGTGTCCGTCGCCCCGTTGTGCCGAACGCCGCGGGCGAAGGTGTCCTGAAGCGCGGCGCGGTCGTCCGGGTGCACGAGCTCGAAGGCATTGTGTCCGATCAATTCCTCGGGACGATAGCCGAGTACTCGCAGGTGCGACGGGCTCGCGTAGCGCACCGTGCCCTGCGCATCCAGCACTGCGATCAGGTCGGTCGCGTACTCGATGAGCTCGCGGTAGAGCGAGTCCGCGGCGGCGTGTCGATCGGTCCTCTTGCGTTGGGTCATACGCTGCGTCGCTCGGGCTCAGATCGCGAACCCCCCGTTCGGGCTCAGCACCTGGCCGGTGACGAAGTCCGCCGCCGGCGAAGCGAGATACAGGGCGGCGGCCGCGATCTCCTCGGCCGTCCCCATGCGTCCCATCGGCGTCTGGGCGACGAACAGCATGCGCATCGCCGGCGTCAGCTCGCCGAGCAGCGGCGTGTCGATGAAGCCGGGCGCGATCGCGTTGACCTGGATCCCGAGGTGCGCGACCTCCTTCGCCACCGACTTGGTGAAGGCAATGATGCCGCCTTTGGCGGCGCAGTAGTCCGGCGACCCGGCCAAGCCGGTGGTGCCGGCAATCGACGCCATGTTGATGATCTTGCCGCGTCGGCGCACCTGCATCACCTTGAGCGCCTCGCGGGTGCAGTGGAACGTCCCGTCGAGGTGGATGGCGAGGGTGCGCCGCCAGATGCCGTCCTCCATCGTCGCGGTGGCGTCGAGCGGCGTGCTCGGCCGACCGGTCGTCAGCCTCTCGTTCGCCAGCCGTTCGAAGTTGGCCGCGACGTGCGGCGCGAGGAAGACCGTGCCGGCGTTGTTGACGGCGATGTCGAGCGTATCCCAGACGGTCAGGAAACGGGTGAACATCTTCAGCACGGCGCGCCCGTCGGCCACGTCGGCCGGCACCGCCATGGCGCGGCCGCCGGCGCCGCCGATCTCGTCGACGACCTGCTGCGCGGCGTCTTCGCGGATGTCGTTCACCGCGATCATCGCGCCCTCGCGCGCGAACGCGAGCGCGATGGCGCGGCCGATGCCGGAACCGGCGCCCGTGATCAACGCGACCTTGCCGTCGAGCTGCATGCGTCGCTCCGCGACCTTCAATGCACCGTCTTCAATAGGTCTTGACGTACAACAGATAGTAGATCAGCCAACCGCTCGCCGCCACGTACAACCAGATCGGCAGGGTCACTCGCGCCAGGCGCCGGTGCGCCGCGAAATCGCGCCGCCGCAAGGCCAGGTAGATGAGCCGCAGCACCAGCGGCGCCAGCACCATGGCGAGGATGATGTGGGGAACCAGGTTGCTGAAGTACAGCACCCGCCAGGCACCCTGGCCGGGATAGAGCTTGGTCCCGAACACCGACCAGCGCAGCACGTAAAAGATCAGAAACAGCGCCGCAAAGGCGGTGGCTGTGAGCATCGTGTTCCGATGGCGCGCCTGGTCGCGGCGGGCGCGGATGAAGTACCAACCGACCAGCAGGCTGACGCCGCTCAGAACGATGCAGGTGGTGCTGATGACGGTCAGGGTCTGCAGCGACACGCTCATGCCCTAGCACGATTCGCCGAGCGGTCGCATCCGCCTCGCCGGGCCGCGCCGTCAGCATATGCCCTTGACGTTTCACCCTCGCCGAACGTACCTGTGGTGGGGCATACGGGAGGGGACTTGACGCGTTCGGTCGGCTGGGCAGTTGCGCTCGTTGTGCTTGGCAGGGCAGCGATGGTACCTGCCGCCGTCACGCTGCAGGCGACGTCGGGCACCGTCGACCAACCGGGTGATTCGGCCGATGTGTGCGTTGTACTCGACTCCGGCGGCGCCACCATTGCCGGGACCGAGAACGCCCTGGCCTGGGACCCCTCCTGCGCGACGCTGCCGGACGCCTCCGCCTGCCGCGTCAACCCAGACACCGGCAAGCAGCTGAACGGCCGCATTCAGGCCGACTTCACCTACAAGGCCCTCGTCCTGTCGCTCTTCGACGTCGCCCCGATTCCGGACGGGACGCTATACTGCTGCACCTTTCGGGTCGACGCGGCGCCAGGTCGGTGCTGCTCGCTCCAGGTGATCAGGGCGATAGCGTCGGATCCAGGCGGATCGCCCATTCCCGTCCAGGGCAGCACCGGCATGCTGTGTGTGCGCGGCGGCGGTTCGGTCTCTTCACCGACCCCTACAGCAACGCCGATCCCACCGGTGTCGACGCAAGACGACGACGGCTGCCAGGTCGGACCACAGCCAGTTCATCCGGCCACGGCTCTCGCCGTGCTGGCCGCGACGTTCTGGCTGATCACGCGTACACGGCGCGACCGCCGGTAGCGCGGCACCCCTGCGTGCGGTGCGCCGGTCGGTGCGCTCAGCAGTGCGCGTCGAGCGCGCGCGCGTCGTCCGCCGCGCCGAGCGCGGTGAGCGCTTCGGCCAGATAGCACCGCGCCGTGTCGTTGTCGGGCTCCGCCGCGAGCGCGCGGCGCAGGAGCTGCTCCGCTTCGCGCAGGTCGCCCCCGAGCAGGCGCGGCAACCGGACCAACAGCGCGCCCTTGGCGGTGAGCGCGTCGGCATCGTCCGGCGCCAGCACCAGCGCGGCGTCGAGCTCGCGCCGCAGCCGCGGCAGACGCATCAGCTGGCCACCCAGGCTCGACTCCTCCATCTGCTTGCCGAGATTGCAGGCGAGCGCGAAGTGCGCCAAGGCGTCGCCGTCGTTCGCCTCCCGCGCGCCTTCCGCCAGCGCCATCCCGCGCGCCAGCGCCTGCGCCCGCGCCTCGCCGGTCAGGACGTCGGCCTGCTGGCACAGCGCCCGCGACTCCGCGGCCGCATCCGAGCCTGCCGGCGCCGCCGCCACGGGACCGGCGATGAGCAACGTCAGCCCCACGGCGAGCGCCCTCCGTCGACCGGCCCAACTGGGTCGGGCGCGAGGCAAGGCCGCCGCGGGCTCTGTCCTGGCGGTGCGCATGGGCGAGGCCAATCGCACCAGCATATCGGTTCGGCGGATGGCGCGGGAGGGGGGGGCCTGGCTCCTCTCAACGAGCGGTCGCGCGCGGACCTTCCACCCCTTGCCTGCGCACCGGTTCGCGACCCCGCTCACCGCCACCGCCTCCACACCAGCCGCTTGTAGCGCACCGGACGGGCCCGCGCCAGGCCCAACCGTACTGCGCGATCCGCTGCGGCTGGCGCTCCGCGGCGGCGTCTGCAAAGTGTAGCTCCGGACCAGGGACGCGTTGATGACCTTCGAGCCCAAGCTGGCGTTCATCCCCGGCGGCTCCACCGGGATCGGACTCGCCGTCGCCAAGCGACTCGCGGCGCTCGGCGCCGACGTCGCGATCTTCGCGCGCCGCAAGGAGCCGCTGGTCGCGGCGGCGGAGGAGATCGCCCGGCAGCGCCGGCACAGTGGACAGCGGGTGGGGTGGCGGCAGCTCGATGTCACCGATGCGGCGCAGGTCGACGCCGTGTTCGCTGCGGCGATCGCCGAGCTCGGCGTGCCGGACGTGCTGATCAACTGCGCCGGCCGCGCCCTCCCGAACTACTTCGAGCGCATCTCGCTGGCCCAGCTCGACGAGACGATGCGCATCAACTTCTACGGCTGCTGGCACGCCGTCAGCGCACTGTTGCCACATCTGCGCGGGCGCGGCGGCTACATCGTCAACGTCGCCTCGCTGGCGGGCCTGATCGGCGTCTTCGGCTACACCGACTACTCGGCGTCGAAGTTCGCCGTGATCGGTTTCTCCGAAGCGCTGCGCAGCGAGCTGGCGCGCGATCGGATCACCGTCTCAGTGCTCTGCCCGCCCGACACCCAGACGCCCGGCCTCGAGCACGAGAACATCAGCAAGCCGCCGGAGACCCACGCCGTCTCCGCCGGTGCCAGCGTGCTGACGGCCGAGCAGGTGGCCGACGCCCTCCTCGCCGGCATGGCGAAGCGCGCCTTTCTCATCATCCCCGGCCGCGAGGCGCGCTTCGGACATCTCGCCAAGCGCTTCTTCCCCCGCCTGGTCGAACGCGTCATGGATCGGCAGATACGGGGGGTCAAAGAGAAGCGCGACCAGTGACCGGCGAGCAGGCTTTGTGCGGCAATTCGGGACTGCGACCGATCTGCTCTTCCGAAGTGGCGGGGGGGGGGCCCGCCCCCGCCGCGGGGGGGGGGGGGGCGGCCCGCCCCCCGCCACCCATCATCCCC
>Ga0335084_10002684_pt1 | contig 17212 bp, 14 predicted proteins | sample Lox_Sample_44_FD_206721 | JGI IMG/M metagenome (GOLD analysis project Ga0335084, IMG submission 206721) | Soil microbial communities from Loxahatchee National Wildlife Refuge, Florida, United States - Lox_Sample_4.4 | ecosystem: Environmental > Terrestrial > Soil > Wetlands | place: USA... | reverse complement strand
CAACTGCATCGGCAATCGATGATCGGCAATCGGGCAATCGCAGAGCCATCGCATATCGATTATTGATATCGCAGATCGACCATCGATATCGGCGATCGCTCATCGATATCGGCGATCGCTTATCGACATCGGCGATCGCTCATCGACATCGGCGATCGACCATCGACATCGGCGATCGACCATCGGCATCGGCGATCGATCATCGATATCGGCGATCGCTCATCGACATCGGCGATCGCCCATCGACATCGATAATCGACCATCGGCATCGGCGATCGACCACTGGCATCGATGATCGCCCATCGGCATCGGCGATCGAACCGTCGGCCATCGGCGTCGCGCAATCAGCCGATCGGGCAATCGTCAGCGCAAGTCGCCGAAGTCTCGATGCCCGATCCGCGCTCTCGATGCCCCATGAGCGTTGTCGATGCCCGATCCGCGTTGGCGATCCCCGATGAGCGTTGTCGATGCCCGATCCGCGCTCTCGACGCTCGATGAGCGTTCTCGATGCCCGATGAGCGTTGTCGATGCCCGATCCGCGCTCTCGACGCTCGATGAGCGTTGTCGACGCTCGATGAGCGTTGCCGACGCCCGATGAGCGTTGTCGATGCTCGATGAGCGTTCTCGATGCCCGATGAGCGTTGTCGATGCCCGATAAGCGTTCTCGATGCCCGATGATCGATGCTCTTCGATTGCCGATTTCCGATTGCCGATTGCCGATGTCACGTCGCACCGCGTTGCCTCGTTGTGACATCACGGCGTGCCGCCGCGGTGTACGGCGAGATAGCCCTGACGCGACCGCACCGTGAGCTTGCGTTCTTTGTCGTCGACCTGCACGGCGATTGTACGCCAGGCCCCGTCGCCGAGGTCGCGCTTCGGCGTGTAGCCGAGCACGTACTGATGGCTGAGGTCGTTGACGATGTCCGCGAAATGCCCCTGCAGGCTGCTCATGCGCGACGAGAAGTAGGCCGCGCCGCCCGTTTCCGTCGCGACCCTCGTTAGCGCGGCCCGGAGCGCCTCTTCCTTCTCGGCGCGGCCCTGGGCAATGAGGTACAGCACGACGTCGTTCGATTCGAGTGCGGAGCGCACGCCGTCCAGCGTCGCCAGGCTCGCATCATCGTCACCATCGGTGAAGACGACCATGGCGCGCGGGCTCGACTGCGGTTTGAGCAGCTCCACGCCGCGGATCATCGAGTCGTAGAGCGCGGTTGCCCCGGCCGGGTGGATCTCGTCGAGGGCGGCCTGACGCCTGGCCGCGTCGGCCGTCGCAGGCGCCAGCACGAACAGCGAGTTGCTGAATTCTGTGAGCGTGATGCGATCGGTCGGACGAAGGGAGTCGAGGAAGCGCACGGTGGCGGCTCGCAGCTCGCCGACCGCGGGCTCCATGCTGCCGCTGGTGTCGAGCTCGAGGAGCAGGCTGGCGGGCGCGTCCTCGGCGAGAAATGACGTGACGTCCTGCGGCACGCCGTCCTCGAGCAGGCGGAACTGCGGCTGCGTCAGGCCCTCGACAAACCGCCCACGGTTGTCGGTGACGTGCACGGACACGAGGATGGCTTCGACCGCGACCGACTGCGTGAGATCGACGCCTTTGGTCCGTACCGTCTGCACCAGCCGCGGCCGGTCGGGCAAGGTCGCGACGACGCGAATATCCCGGGCAGTCGGGCGCGGACCGGCATCCCACGTGCACCTGAACGGGCGGGTCGTCACTTTGCACACAGGCTTGCCGTTCACGTAGAACGTCACGTCCGTCACGGCGGTGGCGGGTGGCGAAACCTCCGCGATGAGATCGATCGGGCCAACGAGATAGGCGTCCGACGTGGGCTGGATGATGCGGATGGTGGGCGCCGGCGCTTGCGCGACGAGCGGCAAGCCCACGACGACGCCCAGCAGCGCGACGACGATCTGCAGCCGGACGCTCATCGTTGCTCCGAGGCCTGACCGCCGCGCGGCGGCGCGAGCAGGCCCATGGCCACCAGGTGGAGTAGCGCGTCTTCGACTTTCGCGGGCGGCACGCGGCCCGGCCAGCTCGTCAGCGACTCCCAGTCGTAGGCGGAGGCTTGCCGGACGTGGTTGATCCAGTCGGCGGTCATCATGGGCAGGAGGGGCAGCGCCAGACGCGGCGGCAGGTTCATCACCGCAAGATTTTCGGCGAGTCGGAGCAGCAGATCGGTATCCGCCGCAGCGGCCTGCGCGCCGACGCGGCTCTGCATGTCATCGGGCGTTCGGCGGCCGCCCGGCAGCCGGCAGATGCAGCCGTCGATGGTCGTTGCGGGCCAGGCGAACTCGACCGGGACGTTCGTGCCGCCGCCAAGAAAAAAGAGCTCGGTCGGCCGGAGTGACGCGAACGCCCGGCGCGGATCTCGTTCCGAGGTCCAGATGATCTCGTTCGTGCGCCACGCGTCGACGCCGGCGGCGCGAAGGCTCATGCCGAGCGTCAAGCGATCGGGCGGCGCTTGCGCCCAGTGGTCGGCCTGCGCGCGGCCCTTCGACACGGCCAGGGCCGCGGCCTGGAGATCGCGCTCGGCGATGTGAGACGGCGTGGCGATGGCGATCGCGTGAATGAGGGCGTCTTTGTCTTCACCGGTAATCTTGGCGGCCACGGCCGAGTCGATCGGCACCGCCGGCAGGCGGGTGGCTGCGAGCGGCAGATCGAGGTTGAGGTAGGACCCGCGCAAGGTCAGGCCACGCTGGCCGGGCGTGTCCGATCCTGCGGCCGTTTGCCACGCGATCGTGGTCCACGGCCGCTGGTCGCCCGCCGATCCTGGACGAAACGTGTGCGCCAGCCAGGCCGTCGCGACCGTCTGCGACGGCTGGTCGGTTGGCGTCGCCGCGAGCGCGTAGACCAGGGGCGCAACCACCGCGTCGGTTATCGCGTCGAGGGCCCGGGCGATGTCCGGCAGGACTTTGGAAGCTTTCTTGAGATCCTGCGCCTTCTTGATCTTGCCGAGCTCGGTGGCGGCGTCGCGAAAGTCCCGCACGATCGGTGCGGGTTTGTTGTCGACCGGCGGCACGAGGGCGACCGCGGCCTGAAGTCGCGTCAGCTCGGCGACGATCGGGGCCAGCGCGTCGAGCGCGCCGATGCCGTGCTCGATCTGGCGCCGCACGCGCTGAAGCGCCACGAGATCCTGGAGGTGCGGTGCATGTTGCGTCTGCCGAATCGCCGTGACCTGCTTCTGGACCGTACCGCCCGTGTCCACGATGTAATCGAGCCCTTCCCAGGCAAATGTGGTCTGACCCTGGTCGGGCCCAGGTCTGCCGCCCCCCGACAGGGCACCGACGACGGCTTGCTCCAGATCGGCGGTGTCAGCGGGCGCCGGGACCAGCGCCGGCACCAGCTGCTCGGCGATCCACGCCGGGAGCGCACCGGACGCCTCATCGCGGTTCCTGGGCGTGCCCTCAGCGAGCGACTTCACCAGCCGAGCCAGCGTCTCTTCGGGCAGCGGATGCAGGCGGGCGCTCTGCTCGAGCAAGCCGAGCGTCCCTTGCCAGCGCGCGACCACCGGGCCGACATCGCCGCCCGACTGCGTCAATCGGCGAGCCGGGACCGCCAACAGGCCGAAGGCGGAAGGACTGGCGAGGTGCATGCGCTCCACCGCACGCGCGAGCGCGGGCATTTCGCGCCAGGTCCGGAGCGCCTGCTCGATCTCGAGCGCCGCGCTCCGCTCGTCGGGGACGGTCGCGAGCAGTCGCTGGGCGAAGCGGAACAGCCGGAATCGCTCGGCGGCCTCCTTGGGCGAATCGAAGATCCATTCGAGCAGCCACGCAGCGTCCGCGGGGCGTTCCTTCACCTCCGCGAGCACGCGGTCGGCTTGCGTCGGCCAATCGCCGCCCGCGACCGCCTGCTCGAGCAGCGAGGGCAGCCTCACCGAGCCGGCCGTGCCGTCGTCGTTCACGTCGGCGAACGTGAGGACGGTCGCGGAGTCGAATGGCGGCCGGAAAAACGGGCGATCTTCAATGGTCCATTCCGGCGTCGGCCGAAATCTGTCGTAGACGCGTCTGACGAACTGCACGCGCGCGCCGCCTTCGAGCCGTGCGCCCAGGGCAAAGGCCTGCCGGCGGGCATCGAGATGGTCGACCGTATCGTAGAAGTACGCCAGGCGACCCTCGTCCTGGCCGACCAGGTCGCGGATGAATCGCTCGGGGTCGTTCGGCGCGCCGCCGACAAGCGCCTCCCAGATCGGCGCGGCGGCGGCGCCTCCGGGCACGTCCACGATGCCCCCGCGGACCCGGAGACTCCGCGCGAACGCCGCGAAGACCCCGGCGTGGTCGTCGCGGAGGCGCCGCGCCAGCTGGGTGTGCGACGCGAGGAACGCCAGGGTTGGGTCATCCAGGGCCATCATCCCGACGTACAGGAGCGACCACTGGCGGTCGTTGGTGATGTCGAGGATGGGCAGGGTGCCCCGGTAGAGCACCTCCTGCTGCCAGAAATCCGGGAGGGGCAGCGGAAGCTGGGCGTCCTCCAGGCCGATTGGCACCGCCTTGTCGGGGCTGGCGCTCGCCATGATTTGCTTGATGTCGACGCCGTTGGCGGCCAACCAGCCCGACCGCTCGGCGGCCGTGTCCGAGGCCTCGATCTCGAGCGAGTAGACGTTGCGTCGCTCGCGCAGCTTCAAGCCGAGGGCTTCGACCACGGTCTGAATCGACTCCCGGTCCTTCTTCGGCGTGGACGCGGTGGGCAAGACCAGCCCGGCGGGCAGGTGTGCCCGGGCGGTCTGAAACTCATCGAGGGCCGTGACGTACCGGTCAATCAGCTCAGGCGTCTTCGAGGTGGTGTTGTTGCCATGCGCCAGGCGGACCAGGTCCACGAGGCCGGCTGCGTCCATCCGGCTCGGCGAAGCGTCCAGGCCGAATGTGCGCCGCGCTGCCGACACCGTGCCGGGGAGTCGGACGACGCCCCAGAGCGCCGGCTGCCGGGCGGGCACGCTGGGGACGAGCACCCCAAGTATCGCGACGACGACTGACAGGCGCGGATGGACCATGGCAAGGACGGCAATCGACGCGAATTCGCAGGAGGGGCCGATCGTAGCAGAAAGACGTCACGCCGCGTTGACAGGCAAACACAGCCATTTTCTGCATCGAAACTCGTCATTTGCGCCGCGCGGTGGGATACACTACGCCGGTTGGTCGTCGCGGCATGGAGCCGCGCGTCGATCAACGCGACTAGCAGGGACTCGACACATATGGCAAAGACTGCAAAGAAGAAGGCGTTCACCGTTACCCCCGCCAAGAAGCGGCGCTCGCGCGGCGACGTCGTCAAGACGATCGCCGAGGGCACCGGCATGAAGCCGCGTCAGGTGCGGGAGGTCTTCGAAGCCCTCACCGCGATCATGGCGGCCGACCTTGGCAAGAAGGGCAGCGGCGAATTCAACTTCAACGGACTGGTGAAGCTGCGCACGGTGAACAAGCCCGCGGTGCCGGCGCGCAAGGGCCGCAATCCGTTCACGGGTCAGGAAATGATGTTCAAGGCGAAGCCGGCGAGCCGCAAGGTCCGGGCGCGCGCGCTCCGCAACTTGAACGCGATGATCTAGTGCGACCGCTTCGACCGCACGCCTAGTTTCTGGACAACCACGCCGGCAGTGTCGCGACGCTGCCGCGTGGTGTCATCGTGTTCTGCCAGCGCCCGCCGATGTTCCGGCTTCCCGCGCTCGAACGATGAAGCGGTTGGGAGCGGATCCGACGTAGAAGAACGGATAGCACGTGACGAGCGTCAACGTGCGTCCGCCCACCGGCTCCAGGACTTCGACGTCGTCAGGCGAAACGACGAGGGTCGATTCCACGAGATAGTCGAAGTCGCCACGGCGCGTCTTGACGGTGATCGTATCGCCGACGCGAACCTGCTTCAGCGGCCGAAAGAACGTGTCGCGGTGGCCGGCGAGGACGACGTTGCCCGTCTCGCCGGGCAACGCCGTATCGGCGAGGTGACCAACCGCGCGTTTGAGGATCGCCGGCGAATCGCCCTCGGCAATGATCGCCGCGAGTCCGAGGCGCGGGATGTCGATCTCGCCAACGACGTCGCCTTCGGCCGGCGCGGGCGTCACGGGCACCATCGCTGCCACCGGTGGTGATGTCGGGAGGGCCCGCGCCTGCTCCAGCTGCCGACGTTGAGCGGTCTGATAAGTCTGCGCGTTCGCGACGACGTACGCGGCGTAGCTGAGCGCGGCGATGCCCGCAGCCACGAGAATCCAGGCCGCTCGCCGTACGGCGCGATGCCGGGCAATCATGGCTGGTCCTTTTTTTCGGGCGTGGCCAGATAGCCGGAGCGCGTCCGCACTTGAAGCCGGCCCTGACCGGTGGCCGAAACGCGTACCTCGATTTTTCGAAATGCTGGCGCGTCCGTGCGCTTGTCCTGCGCGAAGCCAAGCGTGTACTGGTCGCGAATATCGCGCGCGATCTGACGCGAGACGGCGGCGATGTCCGCGATCGTGCGCGTTTCATACGCGACGCCGCCCGTGTCCCGGCAGAGGCGACCGAGAAGCTTCGGGTTCTCCTCGTCCGTGCCCGGTGCCGGAGAGGGACTGAGGAGCGCGATGCCATAAATCACGGCCTGCGATCGCCACGCCAGCGCGAGCACCTGGTCCGCGGTCTCGTGGCTCGCGTTGTCGCCTCCGTCGCTGACGACGATGAGCGCGTTCTTCTGCGAGTGGGCGAGCTCGAGATGTCGGAGTCCCGAGGCCACGCCATCATAGAGCGCGGTGCGGCCCTCCGCGTGGACGCCCGCGAGTGCGGTGACGAGCTCGCCAGGGTCGTGCGTGAAGGCCCGGCCCCCGGCCGGTGCGAGCGAGACGTCATCGCTGAAATCCACGCCGAACAGTTGGTCGTCCGGCCGGCTCGATTCGAGGAGCGCTGCCACGGCGGTCCGGAGCTGTACGTCCTTCGTGCGCATGCTCCGGCTGCGATCCACGATCACGCCGAGCGCGACGGGCTCGTCGCCGTGCAGGAACACGGTGACAGGTCGCAGGCGTCCGTCCTCGTAGATCCGGAAGTTGTCGGGGCCGAGGCCGAGCACGCGGTGGCCCGCTGAGTCCGTCACGGTGACGGGCACCACGACCAGGTCCGTTCGCACACTGATGACCGTTTGGAGCAGCAGGAAGAGGAGGGGCGTCACGACACGTGGCACGGAACGCCTCCGCGACGCCGCGGGACGGCTGTCCCGCGGCGCCAGAGAAAGAGTCAGCGAGTCGAGGTCCGGGCGGCCTTCCCGAACGTCAGGACGCCGAACCCGACCGCGATCGAGAGGAAGCCCAAGAGCGCGATCAGCGGGACAGCACTCGACGTCTTCGGCAGCTTCTTGGCCGGCTGTTTGGCTGTCGGCGCGGCCGGTGGCGGCTGTTGCGGCGCCGGCTGGACCGTCGCTGGAGCCGGGGGCTGGGCCGGCGTCGTCTGAATGGTCGTCGCGACCGGCGCTTCTTTCTTTTCAGGCGTCACGGCGACGACCGGCTCGGCCTTCAACTCGGTGGCGGTCGCCGGCTGGGCCGCGACGGCCGGCACGGCCACGTTCGATGCCGCGGCCAGTTCAGCCGCACGCTGCTTCGTGTAGACGAATTCCTCGCCCGTCGAATTGCCGGGGTAGAACCAGGCGCGAATCACGTCGGTCGATCCCTTGGGCACTTCGGCGAACTTGATGACGGTCTCATCGTGCTGCGTCAGGCCGTAGTCCGGAATCGTCATGAACAGGGCGATGAGACGATTCCCGCTCGCGTCGAGCACCTGGACGATGTGCCGGTCGCCCGTGGCATCCAGCATCTTGAACGTGTACGTTCCCGCAGGCAGCACGTGTCCCGGGACTTCGACCGGCTGACTGAAGGTGAGCTTGGTCGTCTTGCTTTCCAACTGGCGGGCTTGGACGGTGGAGATCGCGACGAAGGCGAACATCGAGGCGATCAATCCGATCCAGATCATTCTCTTGGACATAACCGATCTCCATCTCTCTGAGCGGCGCATCGATTCCACGCGATCCGAGTGCGCGCACTCTTTTCACTGAGCTGCCAAAGTCGTACCATTCCGCGCCGCAGCTCTGCAGGCGAGTCTGATTCGACTGGAGCGCTTTTCGACCCGGAGGCGCGCGGAATCACGCGCCGTGCGATGTTTCCGGGCGATCCGTGCGGGATAGTGCGCTATGGCACCATAGTCGTTGAGTCTGTCAGATAGATCAGATAGAGAGGGTACGAATGGCTGGTTCCATCGCCCCTTCGCGGATTCGTCCATTCGAGGGCTCGCTCGCGCAGGCCGCGGCGTGGCTGGAGCACACGGCGGAATTGCACGCGCGGTACCGTGCCGGCGAGATTCACGTGCACGTCCCGCCGGCGCTGCTCGACATCGACCGGCCGCTCGACACCCTGATCGCTCAGCATCTCCCTTCCTCGCAGGCGGCTCTTCAAGCGGCCGCGCACGGGCTCTTCTACTCGCTGCCGGTCGCGTTCGACCCCGCCGAATCGGTCGGTCCGTACCTGGCGGTGATTGACCAGGATGCCGCCGGCGACGCGTATCGCTTCCTCGACATGGGCGCCGAGATCGCCACCCAGGCCTTCGGCGAGAACGATCCCCCGATCGTGCACGCCGTTCTCGAATCGCTGCCGTTCGTGGCTTCACGCGCCGCCCACTCGGAGTATCAGACCGTCCTGTCCCTGCGGTTCAAGGCGGCGCTCGCGCGCATCGCACCGGCGGGCACGCCGCGGTACTTCATCGTCAACACGGGCGCCGAGGCCGTTGAAAACGCCATCAAGACGGCGCTCATGAATCGGGTGATGACCGCGGACGGCGACGGCGGTTTCATCGTGTCCTTCGAGGGCGCATTTCACGGACGCACGCTGGGCGCACTTGCCGTGACCCATCGGAAGAAGGCGCGGCTGGGATTCCCGACGTTCGACTGGCCGCACATTCTGTTCCCCGTCGACGACCCCTCCGCGCCGCGGGACACCCTCCGCCGCGAGGATCGGAGCCTCAAGCAGCTGTGGGACTTGCTCGTCTCGGGCCGCCTGCCGCGCGCCGAGAAGAGCCGCGACACTTACCGCCGCGAGATCGACGCCGTGGACGAGTTCCTCGCGAACCCGGTCGACGTGGAAGCGTTCGTGCGGACGCAGCGCGCGGCGTTGAGTCCAGACGTGGTGCGGCGGTCGCGCCGGGTGGCCGCGGTCCTCGTCGAGCCGATTCAGGGCGAGGGCGGCGTCAGACTGACGACCGCCCGGTTCATGCGCAAGCTGCGACTGCTGACGCGCATCTACGACGTGCCGCTGATCTTCGACGAAGTGCAGACCGGCTGGGGCATGACCGGCCGGCTGTGGGCCCACGAGCTCTTCGATCTGCCGTGTCCGCCCGACCTCGTCACCTGGGCCAAGAAAGCCCAGAACGGCATCCTGTTCGTCAGCGAAGCCTTGGCGACGTTCTTCCAGGAGGAGAAGAAGTTCAACACGACCTGGGAGGGCGATTCGGTAGGGATGATCCGCGTGCTGACGCTGCTGGAGAAGCTCGATCTTGATCAGGTGCGTCGAACGGCCGAGCGCGCGCGCGCCGGACTCGACGGGCTTGTGCGGGAGTACGCCGACATCGTGCTGGACGTGCGCGGCGCGGGCGTCATGCTGGGGTTCGACCTGCCGCGCGCGGATCTGCGCGATGCGCTGCTCGATCGCGCGTTTCGCCGCGGTCTCGTGCTGCTGCCCGCGGGCGAGCGCGCGGTTCGCTTCTATCCGCGCTTCGACACCGAACCGTCGGCCATCGACGAGGCGCTGCGCCTGTTGCGCGCGGCCGTCGACGATCTGGTCGGTGTGGGCACTTCGGCCAACCAGACGCCGGCGCCCAGGGCACGCGTGGGTACCTTCGCCGTGCCGATTGACACCGTCGAGCTCGTGGACCTCACGCCGGCGACGTTCGACGCGTACAAGGCGCAGATCCTGGCGGTCGAGCGCGAGCGGTACGACGCGACGACCGACGCGGGCCCGGACGTCATCCGGGCCGGCCGCCAGGCGCTGTTGCAGTACCCGCTGGAAATCCTCGAGGCCACGCTTGGCAGTCATCGCGCGATCGGTCTCGCCCTGCGCGATCGCGTCTCGGGACGGTTTGTCGGCTACGTGCTCGGCAGCGCGCTCGAAAACCACAACGAGGAAGGCGTCGCCTCCGACCCCGGATTCGGCGACAACGACACGTTCTACCTGCAGGCGATCGCGACGCTCCCCTCCATGCAGAACTCGGTCGAGCTCGAGAACCTGCTGTTGAATGCGGTGCGCGACCGCGCGACCGCCCTGGGGTTCTCGTCCGTCTCCACGCTCATCGAGGAGCGGTTCCAGCAGACCGGGCCCGACTGGATCCGCGGCGCGACGACGCTCAAGCGGCTGGAGAACTACCTGCGGAGCGGCATCACGTTCGTGTATCTGCGGGTGGCGCTGGCGCCGGACGCCCCGCAGGAGCACAACGAAAAGCCGGCCTGAGCGGCAGCCCCGCCAGCCCGCGGCGCGGCCCACGGATCGGCGATGGGACCCCGCCTCACCCTCGATTGCCTCTTGAATCACGCGAGAGATCGCGTGATGTTTCGCAGCCCCAGCGGACTTTCCCGCGACGCTCACGCCCGCGGTCCGATTCTGATGGCAGGAACCGGGAAAGGTCGCGCCATCCAGGGGAGCCGGACCTGGCACCGAGTCTGCATGCTGCGTGGGGCTGCGGCGTCAAGGCGATTTCTGAGGGAGACCGGCAATGGCGAAGGATCAAATCGAACTGAAGAAGACCGAGTCCATTCTCGAGGAACTCAACCGGTTGCACGAGCTGGTCAGCCGGCGCGCCTACGATCTGTTCCGCAATCCGAAGGCCTTTTTGGCTGGTCCGCTCGATGACTGGCTGCGCGCAGAGTGCGAGCTGGTCTGGCGACCGGCGGTGGAGCTGAGGCAGAAGGACGGCGAGATCGAGCTGCTGGCGGCTGTCGCCGGTGTGGAGCCCAAGGATCTGGACGTCCAGGTCACGCCCGAGGACATCTTGATCACGGCGGCGGGCGAGCATCACCACGAATCCAAGGAAGGGGCCGTTTACCTCTGCGAGTTCGAAGGAGGACGGCTTTTCCGCTCGATCCATCTGCCGGACAGGATCGACCCCGACAGCGCGAAGGCGGAGTATCGCAACGGTCTGCTGCGCCTCACCGCCTCCGTAGCGAAGGCGTCGACCAGGAAAGTGGACGTTCGGGCCGCCTAAGCCGCGAGCGCGCCCGACACTTCGAATCGTGATGCCGGTTCATCGTTCCCCGTCGCCTGCGGAGGGACCAATGGCCAATCCTCTCTGGACTGTTGTGCTCGCCGCTGGTGCTGGCAGGCGTCTTGCGGATGTTACCGGCGGGATTCCCAAGCAGTTCTGGCGCGGCGTCAACGGCCGGTCGCTCCTCGAACAGACCATCGATCGCTTCTCGCCGCTCGCGCCGCCGTCGCGCACCGTGGTCGTCGTGGATGCGACGCACCGTGCGCACATGGCAGACAGCGAGCGGCGCCGGTTCGGGAGGATCGTCTATCAGCCAGGCGACCGAGGAACCGCCGCCGGCGTTCTCTTGGCGCTCACGCCTGTCCTTGAGTCCGCTGCCGACTCGGTGGTCGCGATCACGCCCTCCGATCACGGCGTCATCGAGGATGCGCGATTTCGTGACGGCGTGCTCGAAGCTTCACGATACACGCGGTCGCATGGCGCGATCGTTCTCTTCGGCGTCCGCCCGTCGGTGGCGCTCCACGACTACGGGTGGATCACACCAGGACCGCCTCGCGCATCGGGCGCGATCCGCGCAGTCTCGTCATTTGTCGAGAAGCCGACGCCCGAGCGCGCGGCGCAGCTGTTCGAGGCCGGCGCGGTCTGGAACACGATGGTCTTGGTCGGTCAAGCGCGGGCCATTTGGGATCTCTACGCCGAGGTCCTGCCGGAGCTCGGTGGGGTCTTCAAGACGGCCGTGGGTCTGCCGCGGGCAGAGCGTGACGACTTTCTGGCCTCAGTCTATCCGTCGCTGCCGACGTTCGACTTCTCGCGCGACGTCATTGCCCCGGCTCGGAACCTGGTGACGTATATCTGGCCTGCCTCCATGGGCTGGTCTGATCTTGGGACCCCCGAGCGCTTGAACGAGTGGCAGAGCCGACCGAGCGCCGTGCGCCCGGACCCGCTGGCGACCACGGCCGCCTGAGGGATGGGAGCGGCCGCCGCGATCGCCACCGGCCGATCAACGAGTCCGCCATGAAGGTGCCTCCGACAATCACGCTCCGTCACATGCGTCAGTCCGGCGCGCTCGAGGCCGAGGTGCAGCGGCATTTGAGCAAGCTCGAGAGGTATTGCCCGTCGCTCATGCGAGCCCGCGTGCTGATTGAACCAGCGGCGGGCCACCATCGAAACGGGAACCGATTTCACGTCAGGATCGACCTGACGGTTCCCGGCGAGGAGATCGCGGTGTCGCACGAGGCCAGCGTCCGCGCCGGCGCCCGGGCGCTCGGAACGCAGAAGACGAGCAAGCGCGACGAGCCGGATCCGACCCACAAGGTGCTGAGCGTGGCCGTTCGCGACGCGTTCGCCATCGCCCGCCGAAGGCTGCAGGATTACGTCCGGCGGCATCGCGGAAGCGTCAAGGCGCACGCGGCGGTTCCCGAAGGCCGAATTGCTCGTCTCTTTCCGCTCGAGTCGTACGGCTTCCTGGAAGCCGCGGATGGCCACGAGGTGTACTTCCACCGGAACAGCGTGCTCGATGGCGCATTCGATGCGCTGCGGGTGGGACTTAGGGTCGCGTTCGTCGAAGAACGCGGCGACCGCGGTCCGCAGGCGAGCACCGTCCGCCTGCTGGGCTGACACCGGTCGGAGACGTGTCTCGGCACGCGCGGCGAGATCACGCGGACAAGGTCACGATAGATCACGCCTGGCCATCCGAGCTGCGCGGGCTCGGAACGGGTTCCAGAAACTCGTACCGCGATCGCACCGCTTGTGCGAGCGCGAGCGGCACGTCGCTAATCGTTCCGGCCATGTACTGCTGCTCGATGTCTCTCGTCGTCTTGGCCAGCGCATAGTCGCCGAAGACCTCTCCGATCCAGCGCGCGAAGTCTCCGCGACGGAGGTGCCCGTCAAGCGCTGACACCGGCGACCGCTCGAGGACTTCCACGAACTCACGCAGCGTCCGAGCCCGGTCAGGCGTCTCGGCGCCGTTCCGCCAGAACACAAAAGCCCGACTCTCGGGCACGGGGATGTCGATGTACTTGGCGAGGTGCCGAACATGCGGCGTGAGCCGCGGCGTGAGATGAATACGCCGAATCTCCCCTTGCGCCTCTTCGGTCAGTGGCAGAACGACCGCTTCACCAATCGCCAGATGCCCGAGAAGCTGGTGCCACTCGGCCTCGGACTTCTGGCCCTGACACCCTCTGCACAGCGCGAAGAGCGCGCGCACCTCGTTCGGATCGGACTCGCGGGTGACGATGACGGCCTGGGTCGAATTCAGAACGTCTCTGTCCAGTCGCGATGCGCGGTACGAGACCAAGGTGTAGCCGTTCAGCTCGAGATCGAGGAGCGCGGACACGTCGACATCGCGCAGGAAGTAGTGCGCCTCGTCGAGGACGATTCGATGGGGAAGGCCCGTGTGATGCCGAAGGGTCGCGAGGGCAGGCAGGATCGTCTGCAGATAGTCGACTTTCTCGTTGTGCGCAGCGTGGGACAGATCGATGACGACGCTGACGTCCGCGTGTCTCAACGCACGAAGGAGCTCCATCGGCCGCGGGAGCGGACTAGCGCCGCCGAACACGACGACCCCCGGGAGCGACTCGAGCGAGACGTAGTCGCCCTCGGGGTCGAGCACGCAGAGACAGTACCCGTACAGGATCAGTTGCTCGCACAGGAGGCCGGTGACCCAGGACTTGCCGGACTTGACGTCGCCAGCAACGAGCACGTTTCGGCCGCGGACCGCGAGCGCCAGCGGTTGTCCGTCATCGGCGTGGCCAAGAAGCAGGCGACGGCGCGTCTGCAAGGGCACGGGCACCCGGCGACGGTTCGCCAGCGCGCGAACGTACTCGGCGACCGCCCGGGGACCGTCGCCCGGCAAGACGTAGTCGGCCGCCGCCTTTAGCGCTTCGCTCCCCCAACCGACGGCAACACCGACCTCACAGGCGCGGAGCAGCTCGTGATCGTTCTCCGCGTCGCCAATCGCCACGGCGTTGTGAGGCGACAGCCGAAGGACCGTCAACGCCTGCCGCACGCCGGTCGCCTTGCTGATCGTCTGTGGCAACACCATAAGTCGGCCGCGGTTGAAGGCGAGGACAAGCGGCAGCTCGAGCCGCCGGACAATCGCGAGGATGCGCGGAGCGTCATTGGCGTCGGCTTCGACGACCACGCGGCCGACATCAAAGGGAACGCCTTCCTGCCGCAAGGCGACGAGCAGGTTGTCCCGCGGCGCCTCGCCATTGACGGTCGAGTAGCCGCTGTCGGGGAACTCGACGGTCGCGCCGTTCTCGGCGACGACGGCATCCACGAAATGGAGATCGCCGGCGACGCGGCGCAGATCCTCCAGTCTTCGACCCGTGGCCAGGATGACGACGATGCCCCGCCCGCGAAGCTCGGCGATCGCGGCGCGAACATCGGCGTCCAGCACATCGTTGCGCGCAGCCGTGCCGTCGAAATCAATGGCCAGGACAGAGAACTTCATCGGCGTGCCTCACCCATGCTCGGTCTCGCCGGCGGCTTGCAAGGGGCTGTCTGTGGACATGCGCCGCTTCGTCCAGGGGACACATGTCAGAAAGCAATGATCTTGCCGTCCGGGGCGAAAGGTATCGTGCCGACGGACGTCGAAAAATCAGGTCGGAGCATCGCGGCGGCAGCGGGTTCTCGCTGACAACCGCGGACTATTCCTCACCGCCGTGGTCTCAGGCGGCCGTACGTCCTGTGCTTCTTCGGGTCGGTTGATTCTGAGCTGCGCGAATTGTTCCAGCCTCGCCAGTGCGCCAAGTCAGGGAACGGACGGTGGGCCCTGCGAGTGACGACGAAACGAGGCGGGGGACGAAGTCCCCGGATCAAAAACTGGAGCCGGCGATCGGACTTGAACCGATGACCTGCTGATTACGAACTGGGCCGGGCCGAATTTGCTGGCATTTCCTGAAAAACGCTGCACGCGACGATTCGACACAACTCATTCTCATCGCTAGTCTTGTTCGCGTGAGCATCGCGAGAGCGATCGTCACGCGCGTTCAGACGGTGCCGGGCAATGTACGTGGTTTTTTCCCCGGTGCGTCCCCGGTGGGGATTACTGATTTTTGTGCGCATTAACAACACAGGACTCAGATCATGGCCACGATGTTTCTGACCGATCCGTTTCTGCGATCGTTGCGACCAGGATCGAACCGAGACGAGGAACATCGCGATCGCAACGTCAAGGGCCTGGTGATTCGCGTCACCGCCGCAGGCACCAAGACCTGGTCGGTGCAATATCGGTTCAACGGCCGCAACCGCCGCCTCACGCTCGGGCCGTATCCGCTGTTCGGATTGGCCGACGCGCGGCAGCGGGCGCGTGAGGCGCTCTATCAGGTGGCGACCGGGAAGGATCCCGGTGCGCAGAAGCAGGAACTCCTGCACGCTGAGACCTTCGCTGATCTCGCCAAGCAGTACATCGAGCGCCATGCGCGCTTCAAGCGGACCGGCCGCGAGGACTACCGAATGCTGTACGGCTCGCCGCATCGGAAGCGCACGGGCAAGCGACCGCACATGGCGCTCGTTCGCCGCTGGGGCTCGCTGAAGGTTCGCGACATCACCCGCCGGCACGTGCGCGAGCTCCTTGACGTCACCGCCGAGAGCGCGCCGATTCAAGCGAATCGCGTGCTGGCGCTGGTGCGCAAGATGTTCAACTTCGCCATCGAGCACGATTGGCTCGACGTCAATCCGTGTCACATGGTCAAGCGCGTCGTCAAAGAGATGCCGCGAGATCGAGTGTTAACCGAGGACGAGATTCGCGCCGTGTGGAGCGCTCTCGACGACGAGCACACGCTGATGGCGTCGGCGATTCGGCTGCGTCTCCTGACCGCCCAGCGAGGGGGCGAGCTCCACGGCGCGCGGTGGGAGGAGGTGGATCTCACGAGCGGCTGGTGGACGATTCCGGGGGAGCGGAGCAAGAATCGGCTGTCGCATCGGGTACCCTTGTCGCCGCAGGCCTTGCGCATTTTCAGGCAGCTTCAGGTGTACCGCGAGGCCAACCGACAGCCAGACGAACACGGCGAGCTCCAGCTCTCGCCGTGGGTCTTTCCGAGCACTCGCAAGACCGGACCGCACGTCAACCACGCGCAGAAGGCGTTTGAACGGCTCGTGCTGCGCTCGGGCGTGAAGTTCCGGGGTCATGACCTGCGCCGCACCGCGGCGAGCCTCATGGTCGGCGGTGGCGTTCCGCGGCTTGTTGTGTCGAAGATCCTCAACCACGTGGAGACAGGTGTCACAGCGGTCTACGACCGTCACAGCTACGACCCGGAGAAGCGCAGGGCGCTAGATTATTGGGGCAATCGGCTGGAACAGATTGTCAGCGCGGAGCGAGGCGCGAACGTGCTGGCGTTTGCGGGGTGAGTCCTCTGCGCGTCAGGGGCGTCGCGAGCCATGTTACAATAGCTCGGCGTTTATGATTAAAAGCCGAGCAATCGTTACCCACGCCGAGGCGGACCATCCGGCGCGCCGTGCCCTCGAGGTCATCAAGGCCAGGGGCATCGCGCGCTCCAAAGACCTGGAGGTTGCGGGCCTCGCCCGGATCCAGATTCGGCGGCTTGTCGACCAGGGCCTGATCGCCCGAGCCGGGCGCGGTCTCTACCGATCCGCCGCTGCCCGCGTTACGGAGAGGCACGATCTCGCGCGCGCCGCCAGGCTCACCCCGAACGCCGTCGTCTGTCTGCTCTCAGCGCTACGTTTCCACGGGCTCACGACTCAGAACCCCTTCGAGGTCTGGCTGGCGATCGACCGGAAAGCATGGCGCCCGAAGATCGCGCACCCGCCGATTCGACTCGTGTATCTGTCTGGGCCGGTGCTCAGCCGGGGCGTTGACGAGCACGTCGTTGACGGCGTTCCCGTCAAGGTATTCAGCGCCGCCAAGACCGTCGCTGACTGCTTCAAGTTTCGCAACAAGATCGGCATCGATGTAGCCGTCGAGGCGCTTCGAGACTACCGCCGGCGCCATCCGAAGGGCCTCGACGCCCTCTGGCGGATGGCGGAAGTCGATCGCGTGACCCGCATTCTCCGGCCGTATCTCGAGGCGCTAGCATGA
>Ga0335084_10002681_pt1 | contig 17218 bp, 13 predicted proteins | sample Lox_Sample_44_FD_206721 | JGI IMG/M metagenome (GOLD analysis project Ga0335084, IMG submission 206721) | Soil microbial communities from Loxahatchee National Wildlife Refuge, Florida, United States - Lox_Sample_4.4 | ecosystem: Environmental > Terrestrial > Soil > Wetlands | place: USA... | reverse complement strand
CCGGGCACGGGACGCATAAAGAAGAGCTGTTCGAGCCGCAGGTCGCCGTGAAAGATGTTTCCTTCCGTTAATCCGTAGGTGCGCTCCAAGTCGAGCGGAGTCAGAACTTGCCGCGCAACAATGGAGCCGGGAACGTTGGGTGCGTACTCTGCGATCTTTTTCACGACGCGATCACCAAGGAGTTCGCGCTTCTCATCCCAGTTGCTCTCGCGCAAGTGATACGGCACGTATTGCACGAAGCATGTGAGGATGTGCTTGTCCGGAGGTGCCAGGGAAGAGTCCGCGTTCGACGAGACAACACAATCCACCCATAGTTCTTCAGGAATCTCGCCGAACTTGGCGATGTCGTAACAGCGTTCCGCAAACTCCAGCGATGGAACCAGGGTGTAGAACGTGCGCTCAAGCGCAGTGGCACTGGAGGAGGTTCCGGTGAACTTGGGTTCTTCAGCCAGCACCATGTTGACCTTGGCGCAAGGTCCCTGCATTTTGATTCCTTGAATTGCGAAGAGAAAGTCAGCCGGGAGGTCTTTCGAATCGACTAACTTGAGGAATGTTCTCTTAGGGTCGGCGTTGGAGAGCACCATCCGGGCGCGCAGTTCGGTGCCATCTTCGAGGACGACGCTGCTCGCGCGGCCGTTGCGAACTTCGATGTGTGCCACCGATGCGCCTGTCCGAATTTCCACGCCCAGCTTTTTTCCCGCAGCAGCCAGGGCTTGCGTGATTGATCCCATTCCTCCCATTACATGTCCGTAAAAGCCCTGGAGTTCGTGTTCTCCACCGCTCAGCAAATGAAAGAGCAGGCCGATTGCTGTTCCCGGCTGATAGGGCCCGCCATGCTTGCCGTAGACATTGTTGGCCAGAAACATCGTCTTCATCTTTTCTGATTCGTAGTTCTGGTCGAGGAACTCGCCCAGACTGCCTGTGAGAAAGGAAACAAGCTGCGCAATTTCGACGTTCGTAATACCTCTAAATCGTCGGCCCGTACGGAATAGGTCGCTCCATCCCTTGAACGTGGACGTTTCAAATTCAGGGGGAGGCTCCATGAAGAATGGTTGTAAGTATCGAGCCAGCTTCTTCAGTTGATCGTCGACTTGCACAAAACGCGATGCATCTTTTGCGGAAATCTTTGCGAACTCCAGCTGGGCCCGTGCGCGATCCGCCCACCAGGGAACAACATGGCCGTCGGTGAAGGGAACCTGAATCGCGGGGTCACATGGAATCATTCGCAGGCCATGATCGGCGAGACGCAGTTCTGAGATCACTTCCGGCCGCAGCATGCTGGCGATGTACGATGTCGTGGAAACCCGGCACCCGGGCGCAATCTCTTCCGTAACGCAGCAACCACCCACAATGTCGCGGCGTTCCAGAACCAGCGTCGATAGGCCTGCCCGCGCAAGATACGCGGCGGCCGTGAGTCCATTGTGCCCGGCGCCGATGACAATGACGTCGTAGACGCGGTTGCCGGAAGATTGACTAGCGGTCAAGAGATGGCCTTTGAATCGAATAACATTACCGTATGACCCTGTAAAAATGAAGTTGAAACGGAAGCAGGCTCTGATATATGCTGCGTGACTTAGAGTCATTGTCATGCCCGGCATTGCCAGCAACCGCGTCTCGCCCCCGCTCTACCAGCGACAGCTGAAACTACGACCGCGTTCGGAAGAGAAGCGCAGCCGCATCGTGGAAGCGGCTACGCAACATTTTGCTGAGCATGGATATCACGCGGCTCGCGTCGGCGACATTGCCGCCAATCTCGGGATTGCCAAGGGATCGATCTTCCAGCACTTCGGCAGCAAAGACGGACTTTTTTTCGAGGTCTACAAGAGGGCCGTGCGCTCGTTCGCCAAGTATCTGGATACGCCTCCCGAGGTTCGAGATCAGGGATTCTTCGAAATTCTGCGCTACTGGTTGGCGAGCACCGAGCATCTCGTACACGAAGATTGGATTCCTTATCGCATCTCGCTTTTGGGAAACTACGGAACCGACCTGGTTCTGAAGCGCGAGATCAATCGGTTTCTGATCAGCGAGGATCCTTACGGCACTGTAGAGTTTGTCCGCTTCGGTCTGGAGCGAGGTGAACTACGCGAAGACCTTGATATCGAGATGATGGTCTCCATCATCGACTGGATGGTCGAGCGGTTTCAGGATGCGTTGCTCACTGCAGAACTGGATCCTGGACTGTTCCGGCGGCAGGGGGAACTGGCCGAGAAGAAAGAAGCCAGAATTCAGCAGTTTCTTGACATGCTGCAGCGGGCGATTGGTTCGCCGCCAGCAGTTGCGCGGCAGCGCGGACGCCGGAATCATCGTTAGTCGTTGGCCCGCCGCATGATGCAATTTGCAGAATTGAGTTCAACTTCGAGTGAGAGTGTGAAATGCAAGAAACGATAGAGCAGATTCTTTCCAGCTACGACGATCGGGCCCCTCTGGCTGAGGCGTCCACGATTCCGGCGCCTTGGTATGTCGATCCGCGCATCGCTGAACTGGAGCGCCTGCAGGTCTTCAGCAAGACATGGCAGTTAGTCGCGCGTTCCAGTCAACTGCAGAACGCCGGGGACTTCATTGCGACTCGAGTCGCCGACGAACCGATCGTGGTCGTTCGTGGCTCTGACGGCGTGCTGCGTGCTTTCTTTAATGTGTGCCGGCATCATGCGGCAGCGGTCGTCACACAGCCCTGCGGACGTGCGGACATTCTGCAGTGTCCCTATCACGGCTGGAAGTATGGACTCGATGGTTCACTCAAAGGGATGCCCGAGTTCGAGGGCGTTGAAAACTTTGAGCGCGGACAGAACGGCTTGCTGCCGATTCGCGTCGAGAACTGGGAGGGTTTCGTATTCATCAATCTCGATCCGCAGGCTCAGTCGCTCAAGGAGTTTCTCGGGGGATTGGTTAAACGAGTTGCGCCGCTCGGCATCAGCGATCTCCATTACTTTGATCGCCGCTCTTATGACATTCACTGTAATTGGAAAGTCTATGTCGATAACTATCTCGACGGTGGATATCATGTTCCGCACTTGCATAAGGGTTTAAGCTCAGTCCTCGACTACAAGCAATACACCATCGAAAATGAGGATCGATATTGCTTGCAATCAAGCCCGATGGTCGCATCCGATGAAGATGTCGCAACAGGAGCGACACGAAAGGGAGACCGCGCCTGGTATTTCTGGCAATATCCGAATCTGATGATCAACTGTTATGAGGGATACATGGACACGAACTATGTCATCCCCATCGATGCCGATCATTGCAGGGTCATCTTCGATTTTTACTTTAGCGATGTCAGCGAATCGCGGCGTGCCTACAATACCGAGTCTGTGAACGTCGGCAACCGCGTGCAGGATGAAGATCTCGGGATATGTGAAGACGTGCAGCGCGGTCTCAAATCGCGGGCTTACGGCGCTGGACGCTTGTCAGTCAGGCGGGAAGCGGGAGAGCAGTTATTCCATCGATTGCTGGCGGCAGATCTCAAGGCAACAATACCGGCGCTGGTGGAGACTTAGCTTTCTTCGAAATCATTGGTGATCGCGCGGGATTGTTTCCTGCCACGTCTTTGACTTCAGCATCTGCCCGTCTTTGACCAACTCCCTCGTGTACTTGTAATAGAAGTTCGTCTGATCGGTCGTCACCTGCAGATGGCCGCGCCATACGAGGGTCCGATCCTTTAGTCTGAAAACACTCTCAGCTTCTCCTCGCACCGAACACGTCTCGGGATGGGCGTCGTCTCCCTCGTAGGTCAGACTCTCAGAATCATTTTGTGTTCCCCATGGATACGTGGAGCTGTCCTTGCCTTTCCAGTGCACGGTTGTCTGCTGGCGGGCCTCGTCGCGCTCGACTGTCCATTCGCCGGGCCATGGGAATCCTTCACTCTTGATGTCTTTGCGTTCTTCCACAGGTTCGGGTGCGGAGAATTGCGGTGCCGGTGTTCCGTGAACTGGCACGATCGGCAGGACGAGCCGCGACCCGTTGCTCCCGCCGAGCTCAAGAGATGTGGTCATCGCGTATGGAGTCGGCAGAATCATCGGCCACAATGCATTCGAGATGGCGACTCGAATGCGATGGCCCTTTGGGAAGACCCACGAAGTCAAGTGCATTTCAATGTCGAACGAATACAACTTGCCCGGTTCAAGATCGCGCGGTTCGATCATCGAATCACGCTGCGCCCCGTTTATTCCAGCGCCCGTGATTTGCGTTACTGTTCCATCAGGAGCCACATCGGAGAGACGAGCGAACCAATTGGCCTGCTTGGCCGTGGCCGAGGCCTGCAGCAACGCGTGCGGGCGGCCGAGAATGGCCATCTCATCTTCCAATGGCGCTGAGTCGTAGACCAGACTAAACGCATCCACAGGCCGCGGATCACTTAGCAGTTCACCCCACCAGAATCCGGCCTCAACGCCAATAGTCGGAATGTATTTCAGTTGATGTGCGCTCTTGTTTGCGGGCGATTGAGAGAGTGTGTGGTTGTCCAGTAGAAACAAGTTCGTGCTCTCTGCAGTCGTGGGAGGCCACACATCCTCACGTCGCCATTCACCTGGAACCTCAGACAGACTTGGATCCGGCGGATGCCAGTGCTGCATGAAGACGACAAGCCGTGGATCATCTTTAACTCCCGTATCTCGCCCTTTCAGCCAGTAGTCGAACCAGCGAACGGCCTGATCACGCCATTCCACTCGCGGCCCGAAATCCGCGTCGTTGGGAAACGAGTGATTCCATGGGCCGACTATAGCTTTGATCGGCGCCTTCGACTTCATCAGCATGTCCGTTACGTTATCGCGGTAGCCGTCCTGCATGCCGCCAATCAAGAAGGTTGGGATCGTAATTTCACGCAGCGGCCGGACGCGGTCCCGCCAGAAGGGTCCATCATGTTGATGCTTCAAGTACAGCAGTGACCAGGGCGGAGAGTTGAAGCGTGGTCCAAGCACTTTCTCATCGAGCGAATAGCCGGGCGCGCCCACCCAGCCCTGTGCCATATCCATGTTCAGTTCAAATTCGTCGACATGCGCCATGCCATCCATGTAATGAACATCATCATGGAAGAGTTCTGCCGTCGCATGCGCCGCGACGATTGCTTTGAGGCCGGGCGCGTGACGCATTGCCATCTGCATCGCGGTAAAGCCGCCCCATGAGATTCCGAACATCCCAACATTTCCATTGGACCATGGCTGATGCGCGAGCCATGCGATCACTTGCTCGCCGTCAACTTGTTCTTGCTCGGAATATTCGCGCTCCGGGGGGATACCTTCGCTGGTGCCGAATCCACGGATGTCGACGCGTGCGCTTACATAACCCCGGCGCGCGAAATAGGTGTGCTTCGGATAATCTCCCGCCGCTGTTCCATCGTCTTTGCGATAGGGCAGGTATTCGAGCAGGGCGGGGAACTTTTCGCCGGCTTTCGCACCATCGGGCATGTACAAGGTTGCCGCAAGGCGTACACCGTCCTTCATCGGAATCCACGCCTGTTCCATACGGACTCCGTAATTAGCGGGCGAGGGGGGTTCACTTGCGAACGACGTCAGGGAAGAAAGAAGGATCAGGAAGGCGGTCCAGTTTCTCTTGGCCAAACGATTCTCCGGGTCAGGACACCTCAGGCGACCCGTGGTCACTCTGACGCACCTTGCTCCCGGCGCAGCGCGCGCAGATCGATCCCGAGTTGCTCCGCCTTCTTATACAGGTGACTGCGCTCCAGGCCAAGCGATTTCGCCGCAAGGCTCATGTTGTTATGGCTGCGCTTCAGTTCTGCCAGAATCACTTCGCGCTCGAAAGATTGCACGCGGTCGGCCAACGGGCCTGAGCCTATTACAACTCCGCTGACACTGGCGCCCGCCGCTCCTTTTGGAAGCGCCATCTGTACAGTCGCAAGGTTGACCTGGCCATCCGTCGCCAGGAGCATCAGTCTTTCAACCATATTGCGAAGCTCTCGAACGTTGCCCGGCCAGGAGTGCGATTGGAGCGACTCCATTGCCTCCGATGTGAATGGAACGGGTTTCCATCCATTCTGCGCGCAGACTTGATCGGCGAAATGTTCGACGAGCGCCGGGATATCTTCGCGGCGTTCGCGCAATGGCGGCAGCATCAAGGGAAAAACGTAGATGCGGTGAAACAAGTCCTGCCGAAACTTCTCTTCGCGGACGCGTGCCTCGAGATCACGATGCGTGGCCACGACGACGCGGACGTTCACCGCAAGTGGCTCGTCGCCGCCAATTCTTTCGACTTCTCCCTCTTCCAGCACACGGAGAAGTTTGGCCTGCATGCTAAATGGCATGTCTCCGATTTCGTCGAGAAAGATTGTCCCCTGATCGGCTTGCTCAAACTTTCCAATGTGGCGGGCCGACGCTCCAGTGAAAGATCCTTTTTCGTGTCCGAAGAGTTCGGACTCAATCAGTTCGGCCGGAACGGCTGCGCAGTTCAGCGTGACGAAAGGCCCACTCGCGCGCGCACTCCTGTCATGGAGTGTGCGCGCGACCAGTTCTTTCCCGGTACCTGTCTCACCCAGGATGCATACGCGCGACTCGCTTGCGGCGACACGCTCCAGTTGTGCCATAACGCGCCGCATCGCTTCGCCTTTCCAGACGATTTCATGCTTGCCCAACCGCTGTCGCAGTTGCAGGTTTTCGCTTTCCAGTCGCTGGAGTTTAAGAACGTTGTCGACCGTAAGCAGAAGTTTGTCTGTGGAGATTGGCTTCTCCAGAAAGTCGAGCGCTCCCAGGCGTGTCGCTCGCACCGCCATCTCAATATGTGCTTGACCCGACATCATGACGACCGGCGTCGCGACTCCCTGTTGCTTCAAGTCCTCCAACAGACTTAACCCGTCTTTTGCTGGCATGACCACATCGGAAAGGATCAAGTCGAAATGCTGGGCCTTGGCCAGTTCCAGCGCGCGAGCTGCGTTGTCACACACCGTGGCTTCATGTCCGGCGAGCCGGAACGCGCGCGATAGCGAGGCCAGTGTGTTGGCTTCATCGTCGACAATCAACAGATGCGCTTTTTGCGGCAACGCTTTTCCTCCTGCTAGACCGACTACTTTCCGGCTGTCTCTTCGTTCACTGGTGCTACTGATCGCAGTGCTTCGAGATTGCCCGGCAACTCGATTGCAAAGGTCGTGCCTTTTCCCGGTTGACTCCGCACACTGATGCGTCCGCCGTGATCACTGACGACTGACTGAACAATTGCGAGGCCAAGCCCTGTTCCATGCTGTTTGTTGGTGTAATAAGGAGTGAAGATGCGCTCGCACTCCTCGGGTGTAAGGCCTGAACCAGTGTCCTCAACTTCGATGACGACTCTCGTATCATCACTCCGCGTTCGGACTGTAAGAGATCCGCCCTGCGGCATCGCATCCATTGCGTTGAGAACAAGATTCGAGAAGGCTCGGTGCAGCAACTCTGGATCGGCCGCGATGGGCTCTACCTGATCATCCAAGCGGAGATCGCAAGTAATCGCGCCGCGTCCCGCCGCTTGAAATTGCGCCTGGAACAGCCTTGCCACCGCGGTCACAATCTCATTCACCTGCACACGCTGCAACTGTGGCTGGGGCATCTTCGAGAACTCGCTGAACCTGCCAATGATGCCTTTCAGGTTGGAAATCTCCGCAAGAAGAGTCTGCGAGCTCTCGCGAAAGATCTCATCGAACATTTCCGGGCTCTGATTCCGGGCGCGGATCAGATTCTCAACCGTGAGTTGTAGCGGGAACAGCGGGTTCTTGAGTTCGTGGGCCAGCCGCCGAGCCAGTTCGCGCCAGGCCGCAACTCGTTCGGTTTGTACGAGTCGCTCCTTTTGAGCCAGCAACTCCGTGGTCATCTGGTTGAATGACTCCGCCAGTTGTGCCACTTCATCATGACCGGTGACTTCCACCCTCGTCTTCCAGTCTCCGGCTGCCACATCCTGCGCCGCGCGCGCTAGCTGCACGATCGGACGCGTTACCCGTGCCGAAGCCCAGCTGCTGAGCAGGATTGCCAACACAATCCCCCCGCCACCGACGAGCAGCGCGGAATCCCGAATCCGCCGCTTCAGTTCAACGTATGATCTCCGCGAATTTCCGATCAGAAGCACTCCCAGCAGTGGATGGTCCTTGCCCACGCCGTGTAACGGGATCGCATGGAAAACTTCCTCGTCTGCGCGGTCGGAAGACCAGTCGATCAAGCCGGAAATCTCCTGGTTGTATTGACGCACGGCATCGACGAGCGATGCGAACCTTTGGGGCGGATGGGCGTTGTCTGCTGTCCCCGTTTGTGACGGATCCACCAGAAGGTCAGGAGAAAAATGATCTCCGCGATTCTGGTAAAGCAATACGCGAGTATCAGCGGGAAGGTCGAGTGCCAAAAGAAAAGTCTTGTCGAGACGACGGCCACCAAGCACGTAGACGGACTGTTCGCCAAAGTGAATCGCACGAACGGCAAACAGACCTAGAGCGGTCGAGTCCTGCAACTCTTCTAGTTTCAGAAAGGGGCCTGTTTGTCCCGTTGATACAGTGTCAAACGTCGGTTCGGGATAGCCATACTTCGCCGGCCATTGTGCGGATGAAATAATCTTTCCATTCGTGTCCAGCAATTCCATGAAGTCGAGCTGGTGACTTTCTGCCATCGTGCGGGCAAGATCGAAATACTCCGCGGAATCCGCCGATGTTCCACTTGATGCAGTAGCCATGCGAGTCACTGCGTCAGACGACGCGATAGCCTCAACACGTCGCGCGACTTCGTCGCCGCGGCGACTGAATTCGCGCTGAAACTGTGTCACCAGCGCGGCAGTCCACTGGTTTTCTGTCCGCTCGAATGCGTTGCGGATCATGATTTGCACTAGCAACGCAACTCCCGCGACTGAAAGAAAGACCGTCAGCGCAAACACAAGCAGGAGTTTTCGACGGAAGGTCATGGTTTCGTGTTTACCAGCCACGACTCACTCAGGTCTAGACTTCCATCCATTCGCAATGTCCAGTTTCTCAAACGTAATGCTGACGCATACGCCGCTGGCAAATGAAATAACGGAATCACTCGCGTGGTATCCAGCACTCCTTTTTCTGTGGAAAATAATTCTTCTGCGGATCCTGCCTTCGTCTTCAGCGTCGGCAATCCCAACTCTGAGACAAGTTCCTGCAATGCGATCCATGAGTCGGCGGAAGCAATAGGAACACGTATCAGTCGGACATCCGTGCCCCCTGAGGAAATGGGTTGCAGCGACAGGCCGGCGTCTTTCGCGTTCAATGCGATACGCTCGGCCACCACACGTGCCAGTGGATCACCGCTATCGTATCCCAGTGTCCAGGTTGGAAGTGTCCGGACCTGATCGCGGAGCTGCCGAGCCTTCGTGAGATTCGCCTCGGTGGGAAACAGGAACCCGTAACCGCTGATCCAGGTGGGAAGCAGCCCAGCGGCGGTTTGTCCCGACCCCTGCAGCAACACGCTCAAAATCGATCCTCTCTCTATGCTGAGTGCCAGGGCTTGTCGGAGAAGTTGTTCGTCGCGTGAGGACGCATCGCGCGCGAATACCAATGCCAGAAGTTCCGCGGGTGGTGAACTTGCCATGCGGCGCCCGGCTTGCGACGCGCGATGCGACTGCTCAGGAGCAATCTCGATCAGGTCCGCCTTGCCGACTTCGAGTGAAGTCGTCTGGTCGCGAAAACTTTTTCCCAGCTCGATTTCAATGCCATCGAGAAATGGACGACCTCGCCAGTAATTTTCCTCCGCTGCCAAGGTGAGATTTTTCCCGGGCTGCCAATTCACAATATGCAAAGGTCCTGTGCCGACTACCTTGTTTCCCGCATCTCTCTTTGCGATGGCATTTCGCGATAGTGCAAGCTCAGCCAACATTTCAGGGTTCGGATTCTCACATTCAATGATCACCGAATCTTTTTCGGCAGTCACATTCCATGCGGGATTTGCCAGACGCAAAGAAGAAGCGGCAATTTCGCTTGTCAGCGGCGTACCATCATGAAACGTTATCCCGTGACGGAGATGAAACTGCCATCGCTGATTTCCGCGGGTTGCCTGCCACGACTCTGCTAGTCCTGGTTTTACTCTCCCCGATTCGTCTATGACGACAAGCGTGTCGAACATCAGGGACGTCAAAGTTCGGCGTGCAAAAGAGTCGGACACGGCGTTGCTCGCCGGATCGAGCGAGATGGGTGCCGCACGCATTGCGATCTGCAGTGTGCCACCATATTGGGGCCGGGTTTCTGCAACTGCCGTCAGCACACTCGAAAACAAGCTACTGACAAGCCAGAGCCAAGCGATACGCTTCATACGTTCCTGCTTCTCGATTTCTTACGATTGCCACGGCTGAATCTGCCCTCGCCTCTGTCCACATCGCAACCAGCGACCCCGGAAAATCGATGGCGGGACTTACCGCCACCGGATCGCGATCAGGAAATTCATAGGCTCGTACCGCATCGCTCGCCTGCTCTCCCGCACTTGCCGCGAGCACTTGCCAGCCTGCTCCGCACGGTGTCCTCACGGTTGCAATGTCGCTTCCCCAATCCAGGCTCGGAGATTGGTCGTTCATTCCATCCACCATGTGGATCTTTCCATCCGCTCCCGCGAAGATCCATAACGTGTATTTCTCCCGAGGGACGAACGCCGCTGAATAAAATTTGGCGACGGTGCTGAACTTTCCTTGGGCGGGCGCCAGCACGCCTGTAAAGAAATTGCGCGAAGGAGCAAAGAATCCTGAAAGTGGCGGAATGGCCCCCGCCGCAACACCCGCCGATCCTGCACTGGGAAACACGGATGAAGTGTTCATTGCGGCGGGCACGATTGGCCATGGATCCTCGCCCTCGCGGCAGCTTATCGTTAATGTTGAACCCACTCCGCCGCTGCGGCAGATTACTCCCGGAAGGTAGGCGTCAAAAACATGATCTCGCGCAGGAATCAGACGGCCGCGCAGATCCAGCGGCCATGGCTTCGTGTGGCTGAGTTCCAGCGTCTGTTCAACCTGCCACTTTCCACCTTGCAATCGATAAAGCGAAACATTCTCAGCGTTCAGAATCGCGATGTGCGTCGGTCCGCCGTTCTCTTCAAGAACTGCGAGATCAAGGATCGGATCATCTTGCGCCCACAGCAGAGTCTTGCGCAAAGTGATGGGCATGGAATCATGACTACCCACCGAGCGGCCCGAGCGTGTAAGCGAAACCATGACTACGGTCGGTTCGGCCGTGCCTTGCCGGACTTCGGCAACCCAAACGTAGGCACTTGCATTCTCGGACAGAGTTACCGTGACCGTCGCAGTCGCTTGCTCAGCCTTTACGAAGTGAATGCCGGCCTGCTCAAGTGCCGACCGCAATCCGTTCTGCACGATGTCGCTATCGCGCCGCCCCAGGGATGAGCGGTTCTCCACGGTCAGCGCTACTGTTCCTGGACCTGTGACTGCCACGATCTTTCGCGCGAGTTGTTGCTCAGAGGTATTCCAATCAGCCGCCCCAGCGACAATGGTCGACAAAATGACAGCAACGAGGACCCCCGGCCGGTGGGCAGGCTTATTCGAGAGCCGGCGGACGAAGCGAATCACCGATTTCAGAACTATCGCTGGGATGGCCGAATTATAAATCTCCTCGCTCATCGAACCTCAGCCTCCCTCTGTACTGATTGGACACCGGAGTAACCATCCCACCCGGCCACGTTTTTGCTGCGGCGGGTGGGAGCTTCACGTGTGGATATCAGACTTACGGTGTTCGGTTCGACGGTTCCTCTGTCGCTTCAGGCTGCGCCGCGGCATTTGCCATGTTCATGCTACGCAGCACATCGTTCATGAAGAACTTGCCATCGGCAGGCACCATCATGATCTGCAATTTGTCTGACAGTCGTTCAGCGACGATTTTGTTAATCAGCAGCGGATTCTGCTTCAGAATCGCCGCCTCGCTCTGTAGTCGCTCTGCATCGGCTGCCGCAGTCAATCGAATGCGATCTGCCTCAGCCTGAGCCAGGAGCTTCCGGCGCTCCGTTTCCGCTTTACTATCGATTACCTTGGCTTGCGCGGACGCTTCCGCATTCTGGATGGTCGCTTCCTTGCGCGCCTCGGCCTCGAGTTTGCTTTGCTGAATCTGTTTTTCTTTCAACGGAAGTGTGTACTGCATGGCGTCGGCTTCACCTTTGGCCTGCAGCACATGGACCTGCGCCTCACCTTCCGCCTGCTTGATCTGCTGGACCTTATTGGCCTCGGCTTCGAGTTCTGCGATCTTAACCTGCTTCTGCTTGAGTTCCGTCTCGACGCTCATGCGGTCGTTCTCTTGCTCCTTGAGCAAGAGCGTCTCCAGGCCTTTGGCATACTCTTCCGGGAGTTGTATGTCGCGAAGCATGACCTCCTTGACAATGATTCCATCCGCTGCCAGTCTCTGCGTGATGAGGCCCTCTGCGCGCTGGCGAACCTCCTCGCGCTTTGCGGAGAACACGTCTCGAACTGTGTAATGCGGAACGAGTTCGCGCCAGGCGCTTGCCACGACAGGGGGAACGATTCCCTTTTCTACGGGATGCGGCAGGTTGCTCTGGATGTAATCTAGGCGCCTCGGGTCAAGCCGGTAACGCACAGTAATTGCCAGGCCGAGAGTCAATCCCTCCTTGGCCTGGACGTCGAGCATTTGCGGCTTGTTTGGAATCTTCTCGTACTGAGGCTTGCCATCCTCTGCAACGCCGATTGTGAACACCTGATCGCGGATGTCGAAGAAATTTACCTCTTCCACCAACGGTTTCACGAAGTGAACGCCGGGATAGAGCGTTCCCGCCAGAGTTCCGCTGGTCTGGCTCACGCGTACTCCAGCCATTCCACTGGGAACCACCACAATGCTGAACGCCAGCAGAATCGGACCCCATGCGAGCAATACCAACGCAACCGAAGTTCGCCAGCGGAATTCGGGCATCGGTGGCAAGTCGGTGCCGGGTGTGGCGAGCGCCTTCCGGTACAAGATCTCCCGATACCCATCGATCGTCAAAATGCCTACAGCCACGAGAATCATCCCGAGGCCACCGCACATCAGCAGGTACCTCAACGCCAGCATCGTCGTTCTCCTTTGCGCGCCCTAACGCTTCTGCGCTGATTTGACTGCTGCCGTCTGCCGGGCGAAAAACAGGCGGAACACTTGTCCGAAAATCAACTCCTCCGCCAGCAGCGCTATCGCCAGCGAGAAGACCATTCCTCCCAGGACCGCGATGAATGTGATTGCCATTTGCATAGAACCCTCCCGAATTTCCCTAAAATCAGAACCCTTCCGCTACCCAGTCCAATCTTGGGTTGCGTCCCTTCCTGCTGCTTGGTATTTGCGGCACGGCCCGTGCATCAGCCACGAGCATTGGCTCCGCGTTGGTGCTGAATACCCGCGCGATTTGCTCGTCGCGCTTGCCGCGAATCTGCACCACGTCGCCGACGCGAACCATCGTGAACAATTTCTCCATGTCGCGATTGCGCAAGCGGATGCAGCCGTGCGAAGCCGCCCGCCCGATCGATTTCGGAGCGTTCGTTCCGTGAATCCCGTATCCCTTTTGGCTGAGTCCCATCCAGCGCGTGCCCACAGGATTGTCTTTGCCGGCGGGAATGATTGTTCCGGGGCGATAGTAGGTCGGATTTTGTACGCGGCTGACGATTTTGAACTCGCCGGTGGGACTGGGGCTGACGTCCGCTCCGACAGCCACCTGAAATGTGGCGACGACTACTCCGTCTTGAATCACCGCCAGCTTACGGTCGACCAGACTCACCAGTACCGAGCGCTCTGGTTGATCGTTGCTGGTCGCGGCAGCGCGCTGCGCGGTTGCCGGGATAACTGCCGCCAGAGCCAGCAGCACAAGCCAATAGATGGATTCGAGGTTGCCCCATTCCCTGTCAGCCGCTTGGTCCATGTCTGCCCTCCGTTTTCGACCTGCGATATTCCTGGGGCAGTAGGAGGGCCATTATCTATCCAGTTGAAAAACAGACACTTCCGGAGCGACGAGCTTCCGAAAACGTGGACACCCAACGACGCCGTGTCTACGTTGACACACCGAAACTGCGAGCATGGTATGGCATAAGAGCTAAGAGGGAAGTGTGAGAACAGGTCAGTGCCAAACTAGGGGAAGGGGAGGTTGCAGAACTTCTTGGCCTTTTTTAACGCCCGGCTCCCGCCGTCTGGGGTAACGGCTTGTGGGGTTCTGTGGGTGGAGCCGGGCGATCCTATGACTAGAAGGCCTAGTTCAATTGTGCTTATTTAAGTCTTATTGGATATCGATTTCTGTGACCGTGGTCACGGTTCGACGTGATCCTCATCATGTAGTCAATGCATGTCCTGTTGCTCACTAAGACCGATGAGTTTTCAATACTCCCGCTCTTTTACGAGCGCACACTCGCCTGTGACTAAGATCACCGCTCTGACTGTTCAGCATTCATACACTCATCTTGAGCGAGTGGAAGTGCTCATTCCAGGAGACTGATTCATCATGGCCTATGTAATTACTGATTCGTGCATCAAAGATTCTCTTTGTGTTGAGGTCTGCCCGACCGATTGCATTCATCCCAAGCAGGACGAGCCCGGGTTCGAAGCGGCCACACAGATGTATGTCGATCCTGAGGGCTGTATCGATTGCGGTGCCTGTGTTCCGGCCTGCACCTCCGACTCGATTCACGCGCTTGAGGACGTGCCGGACGACAAGAAAGAATTCGTCGAGACGAACGCAGCGTTCTTCAAGCAGTAGCGCCACCTTCAGTTTGCAGTCGCCGGGCCTCGGATCGAAGAGGAGTAAACCAGCCCTCTCCGACGCCCGGTGATTGCTTTCGACTCCCAAACCCCCAGCGTAGTTCGAGCGTAGGGCGTTGACTTCCTGCCGCCTGGCGCACTATTGTTCGCGCCATGAACGTTGTAAAGGCGACCCGTCAATATGAAGATTGGCTTAGTCGCCGCATGCCTCTCGTCCGGAAGGACCTTCGCCTCAAGCACCAGCGCATGAAATTGGTTCCGTACCGCTTCCTGCGGGCTACGTTCTATCGCTGGGCGCAGATTTGGCCTCGAGAATGTCCGTATCTTGCCGAGGCTCCGCGCGTCCTCGGCGTGGGCGATCTGCACATAGAGAACTTCGGAACCTGGCGTGATGCCGAAGGCCGCCTTATCTGGGGCGTGAACGATTTCGATGAGGCCTATCCCATCTCCTACGCAAACGATCTGGTCCGACTAGCTGTGAGTGCCCACCTCGCGGCGCAGGCTGGCCATCTGGCTCTCAAGGGAGCAGGGATTTGCGAAGCAATCCTCGAGAGCTATCTGCAGGGACTAAGGCAAGGCGGGCGGCCCTTTGTACTCGGCGAGCAGAACGAATGGCTGCGCCTGATTGCAGAAAGCGATCTGCGGGATCCCGTTGTGTTTTGGCGCAAGATGGATACCCTACCCCCCGCGAAAGGCAAGGTCCCGCCGAGCGCCCTCGCTGCCATCGAGCGCTTGATGCCCCTGCGCGATCTAGCGTATCGGCTCAAATCCAGAGTGTCTGGTTTGGGTAGCCTGGGACACATGCGCTATGTGGCGATCTGCGATTGGAAGGGAGGGCGAATCGCCCGCGAGGCAAAGGCATTGGTACCATCCGCATGCAGTTGGGCTGCGGGTTATCGTGGGCCAAATAAGATCCTCTACCAGACCCTTATGACTCAGGCTGTACGATGCCCCGACCCGTTTGTTCAAGTGTGCGGCGAATGGATCGTCCGCCGGTTGAGTCCGCACTGTTCGCGTATCGAACTAGCGGACCTTCGCGCGCAAACCGAGGGAACGCGCCTCTTGCGAGCCATGGGATGGGAGACCGCCAATATTCATTTGGGAACGAAAGGCGCAGCCAAAGCGATTCTGCGACATGCGAAAAATCAGAAAGGGAGGTGGCTTCACGAAGCCACGCAGGCCATGCTCAAAATCGTTGTAGACGACTGGAAGACGTGGAGAAAACAGGGCTACACGTGATGCCTACGCCACTCCGTTGTGCGCGGCTGCCGCCGCTGGTGCGCTTGCCGCAGGACGCCTCAAAGGCAGCAGACCAATCCCGCGTTCCCCGTCATAGACAAGGGTCCATTTGGCTGCACATTCATCGCAGAGCCAGAAGTGCTCCACTTGTCGCGCATGCTGTCCCGTCCGGACAAACTGCGACGGAAATTCTCCTGGTTTGCTGGACCCATCGGTTTCCACCAAGAACAGTTTGCCTTCTCTCAGTTTTAGAAAGGGTTTGCAGCACTTCGAATTAGCGCAATGACTCAGCATGAGATTTACGACCTTCTGGTTAAGAAAAAATTAAGCGTTAAGATGTTCTTTGTTGCAAATGTCGTGCCAGAGGTTTCCCGACGGCGAACCAGTCACTTCTGTGCCGTTCTTGGGAAGTTCGGGCTCGACTCGTGCCTTGGATTGCCGATTAATCGGCACCTATTGCCGGGAATCCGTCCATTGCGCCCTGCACGAGTAATTCATCGTCTACTATCAATTGTTTTATGACAAAAAATGCTTGCCCGCTCCCTGAATTATTTCGATACAGTCGATCACTAAATCCCTGCCCTCCGAGAGAACACGCAGTCGACCGCGAAAAAGAACACATTGGAATGACCGTTGTGTTTTGCAACACATTAGATGGTGCCGGTCCAATTCCGCTTTGACATAAGATAGTGCTCGGTTCCGGGGTGACCCTAACCGCGATCATTGCCATGGACTTTTAGATTGTCGGAAGGCCGTCCTCGATACCAATTCCAAGCGTTTTCTGTTCGATGAGCGATCCGAGCGATACCAAAGGTCAATCCTTGATCCCCGTGGCTAGATTCCCGGGACTGCGCGCCCTAGCCTGGAGCGGAAATCACCTATATGCTGGCTGTGGCTACGGCATCCTGCGCTCGACGATTCAGAATCCCGCCCACATCGAATGGCAGTTGGTGGCGAAGTTCCTTCCTGGTATCCGACGACGAATCTCAGTAGCGAATCGCTTGAGTGCGCGTTTGTTTCGCGACGGCTTTCATGCTCTGGCGGTGCTTCCGTCGGGGGGGCTGATCGGTGCAGTCCCCGGATCGATTGTCACTCTTCGCCCCAATGAAGGCGGGTTCCGGGTAACTCATAGGATTACACGCGGCACCCGCCCACTTCACATCACATCGGTTCCAAACGGTACGGTCTGTTGGGGCGAGTATTTCGATAACGCCGCCCGCGACGAAGTTCACATCTATGCGTCCAAAGATCAAGGTGTCACGTGGGGCGTCGCTTACACGTTCCAGAGAGGTGCGATCCGACACGTTCACAATGTCGTTCATGACCCCTGGGGAGACTGTCTCT
>Ga0335084_10002678_pt1 | contig 17224 bp, 14 predicted proteins | sample Lox_Sample_44_FD_206721 | JGI IMG/M metagenome (GOLD analysis project Ga0335084, IMG submission 206721) | Soil microbial communities from Loxahatchee National Wildlife Refuge, Florida, United States - Lox_Sample_4.4 | ecosystem: Environmental > Terrestrial > Soil > Wetlands | place: USA... | reverse complement strand
TCCCGTCTGGCGACCAGCGCACGTTGTACGCGTAGTGGCCGACGACGTCGTTCGAGAACGGCTGGCCGTCCCGGATGTCGATGTGCGTCGAGGAACCCGCCGCAACGTTGTAGACGAAGAGGTCGGCGATCGGATTTGGCTGTCCCGGCTTTGGATAGGCCTCGACGTCGAGCGCGTCCTGGATCGCCGTCTGGTTCATCTGCAGATAGAAATCCCTGACCTGGCTCTCGTCGAACCGGTAGTAGCCGACTTTGCTGCTGTCCGGCGACCACCAGATCGCGGTCGTCTGTGACAGCTCCTCGCCGTAGACCCAGCTGCCGGTGCCGTACTTGACGCGCGACTTCTCGCTGCCGTCGGTCGTCACGGCTTTCTCGTTGCTGCCGTCGAAGTTCGCGACCCAGAGGTTGCGATCGCGATAGAACGCCTTCAGCTTGCCGTCGGGCGAGACCTCGCAATCGACCTGCCGACCGCGCGCCGCAGCCGCGTTGGGACAGCCCGGGACGGCCGCCTCGGTCATCTGGGTCTGCTGCTGCTCGAGCCCGCCGCTGCGCCCACGGCCTGCGGGAGGCGGCGTCTCCCGTCCCGTGCCGGGTGGCGGCGCACTCGCACGTCCGCTCCGTCCGGCCGCGCCCCCGCGGTCCGCCCCGCGGCCACCAGCGTCGGCCGCCAGGGCCGCGCCAGTTTCGGTCGGCTTCAGCGTCGCCAGGTCGAATTGAAAGGCCTTGCCGCCGGTCGAGTACGTGAAGCTGCGGCCGTCGGCCGCCCACGTGGCGCCGATCGCGCCGCTCGTCCAGGAGCCCTGAATCTGCGGGCTCATCCTGGCGAACTGTTCGTAGCCAGGCATCGACGGCAGCCGATCCTGGGCACCGACCGGGGCGAGCGCCACGGCCAGCAGGGCGACAAGGCTCACGACGAACAGCGGCACGCGGCGTCTCATGGGTGGCCTGCTCCGGGAAGGCAATCATCAAAGTCTAACAAGTCCGCCGCCCCGGTCCTAGGCGCGGGTCCTCACTGGAACCGAACCAGGGCGGGTGATCGTATTTATCTCTTTAGGTATATATTCGATGGGCCACCGATGAGCACCGCGCCTCCGTTGCCGCCCCACTGGTTCCAGATGTTGCTCGCCCTGGCCGATCGGGATCTGCACGGCCTCGGCGTCATGCAGGACGTCCTCGAGCGATCGGGCGGGGCGATCCGGTTGTGGCCCGCGATGCTGTACCGCAACCTGCAGCGCCTGGAGCGCGAGGGGCTGATCGCCGAAACCGCCGGCCCGCCGGCGCCGGAGGCCGGCCGTCCGCGCTACTACCGGTTGACCGCCGCCGGACGGCGGGCCTGCGCGGTGGAGGCCGAGCGGCTGGCCGGACTCGTTGCTGTCGCGCGCACGCGGCGGATTCTCAAGAAGGTCTAGCGGATGCACGAGTCATCGCGCCGCGCGTACCGCCTGCTTCTGCGCCTGCTGCCGGCGGGCTTCCGCGACCGAGCGGGCGCGGAGCTCGAGGAGGCGGCGGCCGCCTGCGTCGCGCGCGAGCGCTCGCGGCTGGGCGTGCTGGGCGTGGCAGTCGGCTGGGCGCGCCTCATCGCGGACGTCGTCGGCGCCTCCATCGCGATCCGTCGCGAGCGGCGTCCGGCCTATCTGCCGGCGAGCGTCGACCCCGACCGCCTCGTCGCCACACAAGGAGCCATCGAGGGCCTCATGGACAATCTCGTCAAGGATCTTCGTTACGCGATCCGGGCGTTGCGCCGGCAACCCGGCTTCACGCTGGTCGTCATCCTCACGCTGGCGCTCGGGATCGGCGCGAACACCGCGGTCTTCAGCGTGCTCGACGCCGTCGTGCTGCGGCCGTTGCCGTATCCGCACCCCGAGCAGCTCCAGCTCATCACGAGTCAGTTTCCCAATATCGGGTTCGATCAATTCTGGGTGTCGGTCCCGGAGTACGCGGAGTACCGCGACAACAACCGGTCGTTCGAATCGGTCGGCGGGTACCGAGCGAACGAGGTGAATCTCGGCACCGATCCGCCGACGCGCGTCATGAGCGGCCTGGTCACGCCGGAGCTCATGCCGGCCCTGGGCACACCGCCGCTGGCTGGCCGCTGGTTTACGGCCGACGATTCGGTGCCGCACGCGGAGGACGTCGCCATTCTGTCGTGGGAGCTGTGGCAGCGCTCATTCGCCGGCAATCAATCGGCGCTCGGCCAGACGATCAAAGTCAACGGCGTGTCGACGCGGGTGGTCGGCATCATGCCGCGCGGCTACGACGTGCACGACGAGAAGATCGAGCTGTGGCTGCCGCTCACCATCGACCCCGCGACGTTTCCGCGGAATCGTGGCAGCCACTTCCTGTATCTCGTCGGGCGGCTCAAGTCGGGCGTCACAATCGAGCAGGCGCGCGCCGACCTCGAAGTGCAGCTGAAGCAGTGGGCCATTCGGGTGCCGAACACGCACGTGCCGAACCAGACGACGCATCGATTCCGAATCGATCCGCTGAAGGAGGACATGGTGGGATCGGTCCGGCGCGCGCTGCTCATTCTGCAGGGCGCGGTCGCGTTCGTGCTGATCATCGCGTGCGCGAATCTGGCCAACCTCCTGATCGCCCGCGCGGACTCACGGATGCGCGAGTACGCGCTGCGGTCCGCGCTCGGCGCGTCGCGCACGCGGCTGCTCCGCCAGCTCCTGACCGAAGGGCTCGTCCTGTCGCTCGCCGGCGCCGCCGCGGGCTGGGCGCTCGCGTGGGGCGGGTTGAAGCTGCTGCTCTCGGTCAATCCCACGGCCATTCCTCGGTCGAGCGAGGTGTCGCTCGACTGGGGCGTGATGGCGTTCACGCTCGGCGTCGCGGGCGCCACCGCGCTGATCTTCGGGGTCGTGCCGCTCCTCCACCTCGGACACGATCGCGTCGGCCGCGCGCTCAAGGACTCCGGCAGCCGATCCTCCACCGGCAGCGTCCGGGCAGGCCTCCGATCCGTGCTGGTCGTCGGTGAGGTCGCCATCGCCGTGCTGCTCGTCGTCGGCGCCGGTCTGCTGATCCGGAGCTTCCTCAATCTGATGCGGGTGGACGTCGGTTTCAACCGCTCGCAGCTCACGACGTTCGGCGTCGTCCTCCCCAACGCCTCGTATGACCCGGCGCATCAGGCGGCGTTCTTCGATCAGCTGACGGACAAGATTCGCGAAGTGCCGGGCGTGCAGTCCGTGTCGGCGATGAGCGGCCTGCCGCCGCTGCGCGACGTCAACGCCAACGACACCGACTTCGAGCACATCCCCAACAATCGCCCGCCGGGCACGCTCCCGATCGAGAACGTGGATTTCTGGCAGGCCGTCACGGTCGGCTACGCGGAGACGATGGGCATCCCGGTCGTCAAGGGGCGATCGTTCGAGGCGCGCGACAACGGCGGACCGCCGGTCGTGCTGGTCAACGAAGCGCTCGTGCAGAAGTTCCTCGCCGACGTGGATCCGATCGGCCAGCGATTGCAGATCAACGGGCCCAAGTCGCCCTATTTCACCATCGTCGGCGTGCTGAAGGACGTGAAGCAGGGCGGCGTGGACGCGCGCGCCGGCACGGAGCTGTACCTCCTCAACGATCAACTGCCGTCGAACGTGCAGTACGCGTACAACCAGATGAACGTCGTGGTCCGATCGACGCTGCCGCTCGAACGGCTCGCGCCGCAGTACCGGCGCGCGGTCAGCGAGCTGGATCCGACGCTTCCGCTCATCAAGCTGCGATCGATGGAGGACGTCATCGACGCCAGCGTCGCGCGCCCGCGGTTCATGACGCTGCTGCTGGGCATCTTCGCGGGCCTGGCGCTCGTGCTCGCAGCGATCGGCACGTACGGCATCCTCTCGTACCTGGTCGCCGAGCGGCACCAGGAGATCGGTATCCGCATGGCGCTCGGCGCGGATCGCGGCGAAATTCTGTGGTCGGTGCTCGCGCGCGGTCTGAGCCTCAGCGCGGTTGGACTGGCGATCGGGCTTGCGCTCTCGATTGCGCTCTCGCGCGTGCTGCGGACGTTGCTGTTCGACGTCGCGCCGAACGACCCCGCGACGATCGTGCTCGTGGCGGGCATCATCGCGACCGTTGCGGCGATGGCCTGTCTCGTGCCGGCCTGGAGGGCAGCACGCGTGGACCCGATTGTCGTGCTCCGAGGGGACTGAGGGCCCTACTCCCCCCGGAGCGCCGTCAGCGGATCGACCCTCGTCGCGCGAATGGCGGGCAGGCAACTCGCCAGCGTCGCAACGACCAGCAGGAAGACGGCGACGCCGGCGAAGGTCACCGGATCGAATGGACTGACGTTGTAGAGGAGACTTCTGGCGAGCCACGTGCTCACGGGCGCCAGCGCCAGCCCGGCGGCCACGCCGATGGCCGCGAGCAGCAGGCCATAGCCGATGATGAGGCGCAGCACTTCGCGGCGGCCGGCGCCGAGGGCGACGCGCACGCCGATCTCCTGCGTCCGCTGCGCGACCGAGTACGACAGCACGCCGTAGAGCCCAATGCCGGCGAGGAGCATGCCGACGACGCCGATGGTCCCGAAGATCCAGCCGTAGAGTCCGTACTGCCAGTAGTTGAGGCGGCGCTGGTCGTCCATCGTTCGGGCCTGATACAGGGGCACATTCGGATCGGCCGCGCGCAGGACGTCCCGCACGCTGGACGTGATCGACGCGGGATCGCCCGCCACGCGCACGGTGAGGCCCATCGTCAGGGTCTGCTGAAACGCGTACGGCACGAACGCCGCGGGCGTCGGCGAGTCGATCTCCTCGGGGTCCACGCCGTAGAGCTTCGTGTCGCGCGCGACGCCAATCACCGTGAACCAGCTGCCCGCCTCGCCGGTGTAGTTCATGTGGAATCGACTCCCGAGCGGATTCGCGTCCGGCCAAAACTTCCTGGCCATCGCCTCGTTCACGACAGCCACCGTGGTGTGTGACGTGCCCTCCGCATCGGTGAAGTCCCGCCCGGAGACGAGCGGAACGTTCATCGTCTTGTGGTAGTGCGGCGTGACGGCGATGAAGGTGATCTGCGCCTGCTCGCCATGCTGCTCGGGGCGACCTTCGATGACGACCTCACCACCGCCGCCACCGCCCGAGAGCGGGATGTAGTTCGAGGCGAAGGCCGCCTGCACGCCTGCGAGCGCTTCGACGCGCTCGACGATGTCGTTCACGCGACGCAGCTTGGCGTCGTCGGCCTCATAGGGCGCGCCCGGCAGCGCGAACCGCATCGTCATCAGCGGCCGCACGTCGAAGCCGAAGTTGTAGTTGTCGAGATTCTGGAACGTCCGCACGAACAGCAGCGCGCCGACCAGCGCCACGAGCGCCAGCGCGACCTGGATCACGACGAGCGTGCTCCGTAGAATCGATCGACGCGCGCTGTTGCCGCGCGTGCCCTCTTTCAGATGCTCGTGCAGGTTGCCGCGCGTCATCTGAAGCGCGGGAAACAACCCGAAGACCACGGCCGTCGCCACCGCGACGATCACCGCGTAGCCGAGCGATCGCCAGTCCATTTCCCAGTGGATGTAGTACGGCACCTGGTCGGGCGGCATGTAGGCCGCGATCAGACGCGTGCCCGCCTCGGCGAGCAGGAGGCCGAGCGGCACGCTGGCCAGCGACAGCACGACGCTCTCGGTGAGGAGCTGACGGATGAGGCGGCCGCGCGCCGCGCCGATCGCCGTGCGGACGGAGAACTCGCGGCGCCGCGCCGACGCGCGCGCCAGCAGCAGGTTGGCGACGTTCGAGCACGCGATGAGCAGCACCAGCGTGACGCCCGCCATCATGAGCCAGATGACCAGCGACACGTCCGGCGGGATGAACCGCTGCCGCAGCGTCATCAGGCCCAGCTCCCAGTGCTCGTTGGACACGGGATACTGCTGGGCCAGTCTGGCGGAGATCGCACGGACGTCCTCGCGGGCCAGATCCATCGTCACGCCTGGACGCAGCCGCGCCATCGTCAACTCGTTGCGATTGGAGCGCGGCTCGGTTGCCGCGAGGGGCTCGAGCGGAATCCAGAGCTTCTGGTTGTTCGGGTACTGGAAGCCCTCGGGCATGACGCCGATGATCACCGCCGGCACGGCGTTGATGAGGACGGTCCGCCCGAGGACGCCGGGGTCCGAGTGATAGCGGGTCTTCCAGATCACATCGCTCAGGAGGACGACGCCGCCGGCGCCAGGCCGGTCATCCTCCTGCGTGAAGCCGTGTCCGAGCGCGGGCGAGACGCCCAGCAGCGGAAACAAGTCCCACGAGACGGCGGCGCCCGGGTATCGCTCGGGCTCGGCGCCGGGATCCGAGATCGTGAGGCTTCGTCCCGAGCTCGCGCCAAATGCCACGAACGACTTGTTGGCCGCGCGGAGATCCTGCAGGTCCAGCCGCGAGAGACCGGCCGCCGAGGCGCCGATCGTGTGATTGACGCCGGCGACGTTCACGATCCCGTCAGGATCCTGATACGGGAACGGCTTCAGCAGGACGCCGTCGACGATGCTGAAGATCGTCGTGTTGAGGCCGATGCCGAATCCCAGGCACGAGATCGCCACGATGGCGAATCCGCGGCTGTGCCAGAGCCCCCGCAGCGCGTAGCGAACGTTCCGGAAGAGCACGAGAGGTTAGACGCGTCGGTACGCGCCGGGTTCCACGTCGCGCACCGCCCCGCGCGGGGTACGTCCTAGAACCAGCACCCGCGATTCCGCATCATGCCGCCTCGGGCGGCCACACGACGCGAAACCGGCGCAGGACGGCCGGGGCCATGTCGGGACGCTGGTTGCTGGCGAGAATCGCTACGCCGCCAATCTCCTCGACACGCTGCAGCAGGTAGCTCACTTGCTCGTTGGCGTAGCGATCGTGCTCGTCGCGAACATCGGTGCGCTTGCCGAACAACGCGTCCGCCTCGTCGAAGAACAGCACGACGTTCGCCGCCTTCGCCCGCTGGAAGATACGGTCGAGGTTCTTCTCGGTCTCACCGACGTACTTGGAGACGACGTCTCGTAGATCAACGTGAAAGACCTCCGCGCCAGACGCCCGGCGGAGCGCGTCGGCGGCCAGCGTCTTGCCGGTGCCGCTGAGCCCGACGAACAGGCCCGCAGCGCCGTGGCCTTCGCGCGCCAGAATCGCGAGGCGCGTGGCCGCCTGAACCGCGGCGCGGTGATCGTCGTCTGCCATCAGCCCAAGGATAGTGCAGGGACGTGTATCATCACCGCCTCGGTCGCTGACCGAGGGGAGGCTGTTGACGTGAACCTTGGTCTTGCGGGCAAGCGTGCACTCGTCCTGGCCGCCGGAGGCGGGCTGGGATCCGCGATCGCGACGTCATACGCCGCCGAGGGCGCCTCGATCGTTCTGACCGACGTCGACACCGGGAGCCTGGACCGGATCCGCCGCGACATCAGCGCGCTCGGCACGGCGCGCGTGGAAACGTACGCGGCCGACCTGTCCAAACCCGGCGACATCGAGGCGTTGTGCGACCGGGCGCTCGCGGCATTTGGCGGCATCGACATCCTCGTCAACATCACCGGCGGCCCGCCGGCCGGACCGCTCCCTCCGGTGGACGACGACGCGTGGCACAAGCACTTCGATGCCATGGTGTTGAGCGTCTTCCGTGTCACCCGGCACCTGCTGCCCGGCATGCGCGAGCGCAGGTGGGGCCGGATCCTCACGTGCACGTCATCGGGCGTGCTCCAGCCGATCCCCAACCTCGGCATCTCCAACGCGCTGCGCGCGTCGCTCGTGACCTGGTCGAAGACGCTCGCGAGCGAGGTAGCCGCCGAGGGCGTGACCGTGAACGTCCTCGTCCCGGGGCGCATCCACACGCAGCGCGTCGACGAGCTGGACCGCGCGGCGGCGGCTCGCCAGAACAAGCCGGTGGAGGACATCGTCAAGCAGTCGCTCGCGACGATTCCCATGGGCCGCTACGGACGGCCCGACGAGTTCGCGGCCGCCGCGGCGTTCCTCGCGAGCGAGCCCGCGAGCTACATCACCGGATCCGTCGTCCGCGTGGACGGCGGCATGATTCGGGGCGTCTAGACGCGCAATGTGCGCGTGAGAGACGGTTGCCCGGCTCGATCAGGCGGCCTGAACGTCGACCTTCTTCGGCTTCGCGCCCGCGGCCTGCGCTGTGAGCCGAAGCAGCCCATCGCGGTACTCCGCTTTGATGCTCTCCGGATCAATCGGCTCCGGCAGGTGGATCGACCGGAACAACCTGCCGCGCTTGAACTCACACACGTGAATCGTGCCGGCCTCGGGCCCGTGCTCGTGCTGGGTGTTGCAGCTGATGAGGATGTCCTCGGGCGTCACCTGGATGTCGAGGTCCTTCAGCGCGACGCCGGCCAGCGCGGCTTCCAGACGGAACTCGCCGTCCTTCTGGCGAAGCTCGACGGGCGGGCGCCACACGAGCTCCCGTTCGGCGCTCAGCCAGTCCTCGAGCGGTCCGATGAGCTGGCCCTCATGCGCCTTGAACAACTCATAGGCGCGCCGACGGATGTCCTGCTGCAGCTCATCGAGCTGCTCGAGGACGGAATCTCTCTTGCGCAATTCGACGGATTCTCTGGCCATAGCCGCCTCCTTCACTCTACCCACGCTATCCTCAGATCGAGCAGGGCCTCGCCGGGCCCGTTCCACACCATGACGCGGCGCCGCAGCCGTCCACCATCGGGCGCGGGTCGACGCTGGTCCCAGCGGATCACCCGGACGAGCCGCGCCCTGGATCTCGAAGCCGGCGTCTTCACGCTCGCGACCCCACGCGCCATTGCCGCCTCGCTGAAGCGATCTGCCGACCGCAGTGAGCGCCGCAAGGGGCCGCCGTTTCAATCCGCCATGTCCATGCTCACCTTCTACGTCAATCGGGCCGGCCGCTCGCTGTCCGCGGAGCGGCGGCGCGTGCTCGAGCGAGCAAAGGACGAGCTTCGCCGACTGTACGGGCGCCCGCTTCGGCACTAGCAAACCCCGTTCCGCTCGGACCGGACGGAATGGGCCGTGCTCGCGACAGCATCCGCCGTTGCGTCGCCGCGAGTTCCAGCCGGGCGACTCTGCCCTACGTCGACTTGATCTCGAGCTGCCGGCCGTGCTTCTCGACGAGCTTCGGCGCCGGCATCGTGACTTCGAGCACGCCGTCCTTGAACGACGCCTTCGCTTGATCGGCGTTCACGCCCTCGGGCAGAGGAATCGTGCGATAGAACGCGCCATACGCGCGTTCGGTCGCGTAGTAGCCCTTTTCCGACGTCTCCTTCTCTTCTTTCCGCTCGCCGCGAAGCATCAGCGCGCCATCGGTGAGCTCCACCTTGATGTCGTCCTTCGACAGGCCGGGAAGATCCGCGCGGACGACCAGGTCGCCCTTGCGCTCGAACACCTCGACGTCCGGGGTCCAGGCTTCGGTCGCTTTCGCGCCGCGCCACGGGCTCGGCCAGCGTCGCGCGCCCCAGAAGTCGTCGAACATGCGCTCCATGTCGTCGGAAATGCGACGCATCATCGAGAACGGGTTCGAGGCCAGCCCCGGTTCGTATCGGGAGAGGGTGCTCTTGATTGGTGGTTGCGTGCGTTCGATTGCCATGGTGTTGCTCCTTCCTTGTCCCTGCCGCGCCGCATGCGCGGCCGAGCTTGTCGACTAAGAGTGGGACGTCACCGGCGTCACGGTGGCCGGTGTTCCAGATCGAGGCCGAAGGTGCGCCCATCGGTGGTCGTCCAGCAGTCCACGTGTTCGCGGGCCGCGAAACGGCGCGCGAGATCCAGCGCGTCGCCGCGGGACACGCACCGAAGTTGCTGAGGGCCGGGATGAACGGACAGGATGCAGGTGGCGGTCGAATCGTGCTGGAAGCGCACGACGACGTCTCCGGTTCGCGGGCCCGTGCGGACCAGCGGGAGGGCGCTTCTGTCAGAAGCCATGCCTGCCTCCACGCGATCGCCCGCCCGGGCGAACCCGGCCGCGGGTGGAGCGACCCGCGGCAGCATCGACACGGTGAGCGAATTCTCCTTCTACACCCGCCGACTGCGGGTGTCAATTCGCCCTTGGCGCCTGCACGGCGCTGTCGCGCTGTTGATTTCCCGCGACTGCCGGGGAGCATTTCGCGGGAGCGGCCGCGGCGAATTCGGCCCGCTGAGCAAAATGGCGCGTCGCGTCTGGCACCGCTTCTGCTTGGTTAATGCGCAGGCGAGCCGATCCTCGTCGCGTCCGCCGACGCAAGTTGACTCGACGGTCGAGACCGGACCCGCGCCACTGCCGGATTGCCACGGGCGTGCCCTCTCGCGCTCCCTTCGGGGATCGCAGGTCACCACCGCCCGCCAGCCCGACGGCCGCCGCGGAACGCCGGGCACCGTGCTCCTTGACAGGGAGCGTTCGAGTCGGCGGCGAAGGCCCCGGCGAACGGTCGGCTCGCTTTGTGCTCGAGGCCTCGCGACGCCGGCTCGCTGCCCGCGAGCCGCGCCCGCTCTGTCTACCAGATTCGCGCCCGTTCCGACGGCTTCAGGAAGTATTTCCCGCTCGTCACGTCGAACGCGTCGTACCACGCGTCCACGTTGCGCAGCGGGCCGATGATGCGGAACTTGTCCGGGGTGTGCGGGTCGGCCGCCATCTGCGCCTTCATCGCGTCGTCGCGCTGCTTGCTGCGCCACGCCTGCGCGAAGCCGAGGAAGAACCGCTGATCGCCGCTCAGCCCGTCGATGACGGGCGCCTTCTTGCCGCCGAGCGACGCGTGATACGCGTCGAGCGCGACGAGCACGCCCGCCAGATCCGCGATGTTCTCGCCCATCGTGAGCTGGCCATTCACGTGCATGCCGGGCACCGGCTCGTACGTGTCGTACTGCGCGCCGAAGATCTTGGCCTGCGCGTCGAACCGATCGGCGTCGGCCTTCGTCCACCAGTCGCGCACGGCGCCGGTCGCGTCGATCTTGCGGCCCTGGTCGTCGAACCCATGGCTGATCTCGTGGCCGATGATCGCGCCGATCGCGCCGTAGTTCACGGCCGCGTCAGCCGACGGATCGAAGAACGGCGCCTGCAGGATGCCGGCCGGGAACACGATCTTGTTCTCGAGTCCGCCGTTGTAGGCGTTGACCGTCTGCGGCGTCATGCCCCACTTCTTGCGATCCACGGGCTTGTCGAGGTCGGACAGCTGGTAGTTCCACTCGAACTGCGCCGAGCGCTCGACGTTGCCGTAGAGGTCGTTCACGTCCACCTTGAGCGGGGTGTAATCGCGCCACTTGTCCGGATAGCCCACCATCACGTCCATCTTCGCGAGTTTCTCGAGCGCGGCCTTCTTCGTCTCGGGACTCATCCAGTCGCTCTTCTGGATGCGCGCGGCCATCGCGGTCTTGAGGTTCGCGACGAGCTCGTTCATCTTCGCCTTGGACGAGGCCGGAAAGTAGGTCTCCACGTACGCGCGGCCGAGCAGCTCGCCGAGCGTCGTGTCGATGAGCGTGGCGCCCCGCTTCCACCGCGGCCGCAGCTCCGCCACGCCGCTCAGCGTCTTCGTGAACGTGAACCGGCTGTCGACGAAGCGCTTCGAGAGGTACGGCGCGCCCTGATCGGTGACGTGAACCACCTCCCAGGCCTTGAGCGTCTCGAGCGGCGCGTCCGCATAGAGCTTCGCGATGTCGCGGACCGCGGTCTTCTCGAGCACGATCAGGTGATCGCGCTTCGCGATACCCGACGCGGTGAAGAACGCCGTCCAGTCGATCCCCGGAGCGAACGCCTGCAGCTCGGCAAGGCTCATCGGGTTGTTGACCTTGTCGATGTCGCGCCGATCCGCCGCCGGCCAGCTGACCCTGGCGACCGCGGTCTCGAACGCCAGGACGCTGTCGGCCGTCTTCGCCGGCGACGCGTCGTGCGTCATCGTGAAGACGCGCTCGAGGTACGCGCGATACGCGTCACGCTGCGGCTTGAACGTGTCGTTCAAGTAGTAGTCACGATCGGGCAGGCCCAGGCCGGCCTGCCCGAGGAACAGCGTGTTCATGGCGGGCTTCGCCGGATCGGGCGCGACGCCCGGACCGAATAGCGAGAACCCGAACCGCCCGTTCGTCTCGCCCATGAACTTCGTGAAGGCGGCCTTGTCGGCAACGGCGGCAACCCGACGCAGATCCTCCTGCAGCGGCTTGTCGTCGCGCGCCTCGACCTCCCCCTCGTTCATGAAGCTGCGATACATCGCGCCAAGCTGGGTCGTCGCCGGCGCGTTCTCGATGATCGCGCGAATCTGATCCTGCGAGAGGTTGAACACGTCGTAGCCCACGCCGGCTGACCCCTGATCCGCGGGGATCTCGGTCTTGTCGATCCACGCGCCATTGACGTAGCGATCGAAGTCGTCGGCGGGATTGACCTTGCGATCCATGCCCGACAGATCCACACCCCACGCGCCGAAATGCAGGGGCTTCGGCGCCTTGGCGGGCGCGGGCTGGGCGGGCGCCGGCGGCCGGCCCTGTTGCGCCACGACCGCAGAACCGAGGCTGAGCGCGACGACGGCAAGCGCGATCGCAATGGGCTTCCGGATCACAGGGACCTCCACATGACGCCTTCCATCGTAGTCGAAGACCAGCCGCGGCATCGCCGGCTGGGACGAAGCGCCGGCCGTCAGGGACGAGCGGCTCATTCCCGCGGGGCGCGCGCAAGCAGCCTGGCGGCCGCGTCCATCCCGGGGTCGCGGCCCGCCGCGAAGTCGTCGATCGTCCACGGCGCCGCCACCTCGGGCGCCAGGCTCGGCACGGCGATCGGAAAGCGGGAGACGTAGGAGTGACAGTCGGCGAATCGCCGGCAGCCATCGAAATAGTCGTGACGCTCGGTCGCCGGCAGCATCAGCGCCCCGGTGTTCGGCAGCGGGAACGCGTGCCCCTCAGCCCAGAACTGCAGGCGATCGCCGGGTCCCTCGCCGACCAGGATGACCCGCGAAGGATCCGCTTGCTTCAAATACCCGATGCTCGAGATGGCCGCGGAGAACGTCCACGGCGACATCAGGACGATGACGCGGCCGTCGGAAGGCAGCCGGCGCGGAAGCGAGCTGAAGAACGCGCGCGTCAGCGTCAGATTGCCGCCGCCGTTGAAGCGCATGTCGAGCACCACGTTGGCGCGACCCGCGCGATGCCGCTCGGCATCGGCGTCCTCGAGGAATTGCGCGATCGACTGTCCGTCCCGATCGGTGTTGGCGTGCAGTTGAATCACGATGGCGTCGAGGTCGGGCACGTCGCGCCGCCTGAACGGCACCGTGAACTCGCGAAGCGCCCACGGCGCGCGATCGGCCGGCAGGAGCGGCGTCCACCCCGAAAAGCGATCCGATCCGTCGAACACCTCGACCAGCTCGTCCCATCCTCCCGCGAGCCGGGCCGCGGCTGACAGCGTCCGATCCCGCGTCGACCCGTCGCGGCACGCGAGACGATACGTCGCTTGCGTCGCCGACCGCGTCACACCCAGCGCGTACAGTTCGCCCGGCCGCTCGAAGAGAAGCGGGGCCCAGCGATCGCGCCAGGACGGAACGCCGCCGCGAAGCGTCCGAGCGGCGTCGCGCAGCCGCGCGATCGGCACGTCGTCGATCGCCATCAGGCGACAGCCCAGCAGGTCCGCCTCGTTGCCATACGCGCGGACGACGAAGAAGCCGTCTCGGAAGGGCGTCAGGCGCAGCCCGACGCGGGCCATCGACGGCAGGTGGCCAAGGTCGATCATGGCGGTGTGGCCGTTGTCGGCAAGCGCGGCGATCTGCGCCAGCCTCAGCACGAAACGCGCCTCCGACATCAAGCCGAGGTGCGCGCGCACATCGGCGATCGATGCGGCCGCCTCGACGCGCGCCTCCGGCGAGAACGCGTGGTCGATCTGGAAGAACTGACGCTCGAACACGTCCAGGTCCTCGCGCTGGGCCGCGGCGTCGCCCGCAGGCGGCGCGGCGCCGCAGGTCGAGGCGAACAGGAGCGCCGCCAGACCGAGCGGCCAGGGAGCGCGCGGACGCATCGCCCGTCGAATATATATCGATAGAGATACATTCGCCACTGTCCGGCGCCGGGCACGCCTGCCAGCCCGTAGCTCGACAGGATGAGCAGCAGCAGCTGCGGATTCTCCGCCGCCGATGCCTCCTCGGGATCACCCGACGGCGCGAGCGTCAAGGTGGGCCACGCGCATCATCGGGCGATCTTTTTGTAGAACACGACCGTATCGCACACGGCGCCGAAGGGATCGAGCGCGTAGCCGGGAATCGTGCCGATCGCGGTCCAGCCCATGCCGCGGTACAGCCGCTCGGCCGCGCCGCCGGGCACGGTGTCGAGCACGAGCAGCGTGAACCCTCGTGCGCGCGCGGCCTCCTCGGCGGCCAGCATCAGACGCACGCCCAGCTTCCGGCCCCGGGCGCGCTTGCGGACGATGAGCTTCGCGATGTCCGCACGGTGCGGCTGATTGGGCGCCCACGCCGGATGCACCTGCACGGAGCCCGCGATTCCCTCATCGTCGCGGGCGACCAGGATGATCGCGCCGTCGTCGATCTTCCCGATCGTGCCGCGCCACCACGCCTCGGCCTCGGCGGGCGGCAGCGGCGCGAGAAAGCTCACCGACGCGCCGGAATCGACGGCTTCCACGAGCAGTTCGGTGAGATCGCGAACGTCCTCGTCGCTCGCCGGAGCGGCGAGCAGCTCGATGCGCTCCATCGACGCGGTCACACCACCTCCCCCGCCGATCGTCGAGTGTAGCCGGGCGCGGGCCTCGTGTCCCATTTCGATGTGGTAGGCTGCGCAAGCTGTTCGGCGGTCCCGATAGCGGTGAGGACTCGTATGGATCCCGCGTATTGGCGCGACCACGGGGTCAAGGTCGTGCCCGGCTCGCATCTCGACGTAAACACGCCGCAGACGCCGGGCATGGCGCGCGCGGCCGCGATCACGAACGCACGCACCGGCGCCAGCAAGCTCTGGGCCGGCACCGTGACGATCCATCCCAATGCGAAGACGGGCGCGCACCACCACGGCGATCTCGAGAGCGTCATCTACGTCGTCTCGGGACGCGCCAGGATGCGTTGGGGCGAGCACCTCGAGTACGTGGCGGAAGCCGGACCGGGCGACTTCATCTACGTGCCGCCGTTCGTTCCGCATCAGGAGATCAACGCCAGCCGCGACGAAGCACTCAGCTGTGTGCTCGTTCGCAGCGGCCAGGATCCCGTCGTCGTGAACCTCGACATCGCACCGGCCGAGCCGCCCGAGGAAGTCGCGTGGGTGGACAGCATCCATCCCGACCCGGCGAAGACGAAATAGTTCCGGCGAGCCGCGGCACGCCAACGGCGGGGCGCGGCTGATAGCATGTCGGCGTGAAAATCGAACACACGGCCTATCAAGTCCAGGACCCCGTCGCGCTCGCCGCGTGGTATGTCGCGTACCTCGGCCTCACCGTCAAGCGCAAGCAGACCGCCTCGCCGTTCGGCTACTTCCTGGCCGACGACGGCGACGCCGTGATGCTGGAGTTCTACAACAACCCGAAGGTGCGCGTGCCCGACTACCGTGCGATCGATCCGCTCGTCCTGCACATCGCGTTTCGCGCGGACGATGTGGCCGCGGCGCGCGAGCGGCTTCTTCGGGCGGGCGCGACGGCGGAAGGCGGCGTCACCACCAATGACACGGGCGACACGGTCGCGATGCTCCGCGATCCGTGGGGGATTCCGGTGCAGCTGGTCAGCCGGGTCAGCAGGATGATCTAACCGGCTCCCGCGACCGCCGGACGCCAGAGCGAACCCGCACGCGATTCGCGCACGAAAAATGTGCGCGCGCATGCAAAACGGGCGGCGCCTCCATCCGCGGTCGCGATCGGCCCGCGCGATCGCCACAGCTGAGCCTCGCACGGATTTTGCCCATCCTCGCCGCGGGGAGGACTCGTGCGCCACCTGCTGCTCCGCTCTGCCCTCTTGCTCGCGGCCGTGCCGGCGGCGGTCGCCGCGCAGACGACCGACGATCCCTGGATCGCGTGCCGGGGCACCGACGAGGCCAAGATCATCGCCGCGTGCTCGGCGATCATCCAGGCCGGCCAGGGGCCGTCGGACGCTATCGCCGAGGCGCTGTATCATCGAGGGCGCGCCTACCAGACCGCGCGCAATCTCGGGCACGCGCTCGAGGACTACGACCGCGCGCTGGAGCTCAAGCCTTCTTATTTCGCGGCGCATATCAACCGCGGGAACATCTATCTCGGTCGCAAGGACTATGACCGCGCGCTGGCAGATTTCGACGCCGCGGTGAAGGTCAACCCGTCCCTGCCCATCGCGTACCTGAACCGGGCCGTGCTGTTCGGACGGACCGGCGACTACGACAAGGCGATCGACAACCTCAATAAGTGGGTGGCGCTCGACCCGAACGATCCCGAGCCGTATTACCGCCGCGGGGCGACGTACCGCGAGATGGGCTACGGCGACGCGGCGCTCCGGGATTTCGACCGGGCGATCGTCGTCGATCCGAAGTACGCGCCCGCCTACGCGGAGCGCGGCTACATCCTGGGTGGCCATGGCGAGTACGACCTCGCGCTCGAGGCGTACAGCCACGCGATCGAGCTCGACCCGGACACGGCGTCGTACTACGTGGACCGCGGCGACGTCTACGGCAACAAGCTCGACGTGGCGCGCGCAATCGACGACTACGATCACGCCATCGCACTCAACCCGAAGTACGTCGTCGCGTACTACAACCGCGGGGTGGCCTACCGCAGCCAGCACGACTACGATCGGGCCCTGCTCGACTTCGATCGGACGATCGCGCTCGACCCAAAGTACGCGCCGGCGTTCACCAATCGCGGGTGGATCCACGGCGAGCGCGGCGAGTACGAGCAGGCCGTGCAGGATTACTCGCGCGCGATCGCGCTCCGCCCGACCGACGCCGGCGCCGTCAACAACCGCGGCTGGTACCTGATGCTCTGGGGCAAGTACGAGCAGGCGATCACCGACTTCGACGGTGCGATTCGGCTCGACCCGCGCCGCGCGGACATCTACGATAGCCGCGGCTGCGCGTACCTGAAGAAGGGCGATGCCGCCAGAGCCCTCGCGGACTTCGATGCCGCCCTGGAACTCAACCCGAAACTGGCCACCTCGCTCTTCGGCCGCGGCGTCGCCAGGATCCTCAGCGGCGACCGCACCGGCGGCGGAGCCGACCTGGCCGCCGCCAGGCGGCTCATGCCCAGCGTGGCAGACATCATGGCCCGCTACGGGATTCGACCGCCGCAGTAGGGGGGTGATACCCGGCAGCCGGTCCCTGCCGGTCTCGCGCCTGCCGTTTCCGCGTCTTCTTCCAAATCGACGAGTCGCTCGTATTCCTCGTACGGGTCACGGTATGACTGCA
>Ga0335084_10002677_pt1 | contig 17225 bp, 12 predicted proteins | sample Lox_Sample_44_FD_206721 | JGI IMG/M metagenome (GOLD analysis project Ga0335084, IMG submission 206721) | Soil microbial communities from Loxahatchee National Wildlife Refuge, Florida, United States - Lox_Sample_4.4 | ecosystem: Environmental > Terrestrial > Soil > Wetlands | place: USA... | reverse complement strand
CTCGGCAGCATGCTTCTTTCCCTCGCGGGTCTGATCCGCAGGCGCCGAGAAATAAAAAGCCGGAGGGCCACCCGGGCCTCCGGTCGTCTCGCCGCGTCGCTTCTCCTTGTTGGCGCGGCCGTGAGAGGAAACACGGTGGACCGGTCGACGAGTCCGGTTCGTGGCGATCGCTCTCCCCTACCCTATCCGAGCCAATCCGGCTCAGATAGACGATCGGCGCGGGGGCGAAATACTGCTCGCTAACCCCGCGCCGAAGATGGTGGACGATACTGGACTTGAACCAGTGACCCCCGGCATGTGAGGCCGGTGCTCTGCCAACTGAGCTAATCGTCCGTGGCAGGAAATCTACAGGGTTAGAGTGCGCGCGTCAACCCGAAGCCCTCACGGCGGCACCCGGTGTCTCAATCTGCCCCTCTCGGACAGGCGGACAGCCGCCGATAGAGGAGATGTGCCAACGTCACGGGGTCTTCATGCTGGCGACACAGAACCGTGCTCCAATCGACGCAGCATGACGAGCTACGAGATGGTCGTGATTGGTACGGGCCCGGCCGGCCACCATGCCGCGATCCAGGCGGCGAAGCTCGGGCGCAGCGTGGCCATCATCGAGCGCCTCCGCTGTGTAGGAGGCGTCTGCATCAACACGGGCACCATTCCCTCGAAGACGCTGCGCGAGGCCGTCCTGTATCTGTCGGGCTTCCAGCAGCGCGGGCTCTACGGGCACTCCTACCGTGTGAAGCACACGATCACCATCCAGGACCTCATGTTCCGCTGTCATCATGTCATCGGCAAGGAGAACGACGTCTACCGGAGCCAGTTCACCCGGAACGGCGTGGACGTGCTCGAGGGGCATGCCTCCTTCGTCGACCCGCACACCATCAAGATCGAGGGTGACGGGCCGGCCGCGCTCATCCACGCGGAGAGGGTCGTCATCGCGACGGGCACGGTGCCCGCCACCTCTCCCGACGTGCCCGTGGACGGGACCGCCATCATCGACGCGGACGGCATCTTCGACCTCAAGAGCGTGCCCGCAACCATGATCGTCGTGGGGGCCGGCGTGATCGGCATGGAGTACGCCTGCATGTTCGCCACCCTCGGCTCCCTCGTGACCGTGGTGGAGAGCCGGAAGCGCCTCCTCGAGTTCGTGGACGGGGAGATCATCGAAGCGCTCATGTACCACATGCGTGAGAACCGCGTCACCTTCCGGAGCGGGGAGTCCGTGGAGCGCGTCGAGCGCGATCCCGCGGGAGGCGTCACGGCGCATCTCAAGAGCCGCAAGACCCTCCGGGCCGACGTGCTGCTCTACGCCGTGGGCCGCCAGGGCAATACGGCCGGGCTCAGGCTCGAGGCGGCAGGACTCGAGGCCGACGACCGCGGCCGCCTCCGCGTGGATGACTGCTTCCGCACTCGGGTGCCACACATCCATGCCGCAGGTGACGTGGTCGGCTTCCCCAGCCTCGCCTCGGTGTCCATGGAGCAGGGCCGGGTCGCCTCCGCCAGCGCATTTGGGCTCCAGACCGTGATCGCCCCGGGCCTCTTCCCGTACGGGCTCTATACGATCCCGGAGATTTCCTTCGTCGGCCGCACCGAGGAGGACCTCACGGCGGCCGGGGTGCCGTACGAGGCGGGTATGGCGCACTATCGCGAGATCGCGCGCGGCCAGATCATCGGGGACACGACGGGCCGCCTCAAGCTCCTCTTCCATCAGGAGACGGGGCAAGTCCTGGGCGTCCACATCATCGGTGAAGGCGCGTCCGAGCTCGTCCACATCGGCCAGGCCGTGATGGCGCTCGGGGGAACGGTGCGTTACTTCGTGGACCACGTCTTCAACTATCCGACCCTCGCCGAGTGCTACAAGGTTGCCGCGCTGGCCGGCCTGAACAAGCTCGGCGCCGACCGCGCGGCGCGCATCGCTCCTGCCCTCGGGCCCGAGGACACGTCCTTCCTTCTCGGGCACACGAGCTAGCGGCGCCCGGGTGGCGGCGGCCGGCTCACGATCTCCGGCTAGCCATCCGTGGACGCGGCCTGGCCGTAAATCCGGATCAGATTGCGCGCGTGGTGCTGATTCAATCCCGACGGATCGTTGGCCGCTCCCACCGGCGCATAGCGGTTCGAGAAGAAGCGGATAAACTCCTCCGTGTATCGCCCGGTGGCCGGATCGATGGCCGCTCGCCCGGTCGCTTCGAAGCGCTCGACATTGCGCCGAATGCTTGCCGCCGCGACCCGCACCTGATCCTCGTAGGTCGGGGCCGACACGGAGAGCACGCCGAACTCGCGGCCCGGGCCGCCGTTTTCCGCGCGGCGTAGTGCGCCGAGAAAGCGCGGATCGACCGCCGCCCGGGCCGCCGCGTCTCTGATCAGCTCTTTCTCGGTTGTCGGCGCGGGTGCCATCGGAGGCTGGGCCGCCGGACCCGTCCGATTCTGAAGGGCACGCGCATCGACCGGATCCGTGGGGGGCTGCGCCGGCAGAGTAGGCGGTATTTGGGATGGCGCTCGCTTCTCCGGGATCTGGCTGAGGGCGTCCAAAAGCGCTACGTGAAAGGCACCTTCCAGCAACGCGGCGAGCTGTTCATCGTCGGTCGCCTTGGCAGACAATGACGCCAGCACGCGAGCGGCCGCTTCCTGGTCCAGCCTTTGAGCGGGACCGCCCGTGAATCCATTGACACTGGGAATCATGTGCCTGGTCGCGGCAAATTGTGCCGCTCTCTCCCCCTTGGATGCCGGAGAATCCCCGCTCCGTGAACAGGCAGCAAGCCGCGTGCCGATGCAGTCACATTGTGGGGAGCTGGGCTTGGAGGAGGGGCCCGCGGATGCTCCCGGGTGCGTCAGGCTCCGGAGGCGATGAGCCCCACGCGGATGGCGAAGCGCACCAGGCCGGCGACGTCGTGGATATCCAGGCGATCCATGAGCTGGGCGCGGTGAGTCTCCACTGTCTTGACGCTCAGCCTGAGCTTCGCGGCGATAGCTTTGGTGGTGTTCCCTTCCGCGATGAGCTGTAACACCTCGCGGTGGCGCGACGTGAGGCGCTCGAGCGGATCGGGCTGATCGGCGACTCGCCGGCGGAAGTCGGCGACCAGATGGCTGGACATGGCGGGGCTCAGATACGTCTCTCCTCGCGAGACCGCCGCAATGGCCAGCTCGAGCTCGGCAAGGTCCGCATCCTTGAGGAGATAGCCCGAGGCACCGGCTCTGAGCGCCTGCAGTGCATATTCCTGCGCGGAATGCATGGACAGAATGATGACGGCCGTCCCCGGGCTGCTCTTGACCACGCGGGCGCACGCCTCGAGACCATTGAGGCCCGGCATGGCGATATCCATCAAGACCAGGTTCGGATGCAGCTTGTCGACCAGCTCGATGACCTCGTGCCCGTCGCGGGCTTCGCCGACCACCTCGATCCCCGCGATTCCCGCGAGGAGCGAGCGAATCCCGGCGCGGACCAGAGCATGGTCGTCGGCCAGCACGACACGGAGAGAAACGGTTGCTTCACTGTCTATGCCATCTGCCGAGCCAATCGTGGCGGAGGTCACAGGGTCCCTTCTGCTGCCTCGTGAGCAGCGGACAGCGGCGGAGCCGACAGGGGCAGCCAGGCACGAAGCACGGTGCCCTGCCCGGGGACCGAGACTATGCTGGACCGGCCCCCCGCCAGCTCCACGCGCTCCTCGAGCCCAAAGAGTCCCGCGCTGGCGCCCCGAATGGCTCGCCGGCGCGCGGCCGCCACGTCGAAGCCGATCCCGTCGTCACTGACGCGGACTTCGAGCTCATCCCCGGCAATTCCGAGCGCCACGGTGATCCGCGTGGCCCGGGCATGCCGAATGACATTGGTCACGGCCTCCTGCGCGATGCGGAAGCAGGTGGTCGCGGTGGCGGCGGGAAGATCGGCAGGCAAGACCTCGGTCACCACGTCACCGACAATACCCGACCGCTCCGCCTGCGCGCCCACGTACCACCTCAGGGCCGCGGCAAGCCCCAAGTCGTCGAGCAGCGACGGCCGAAGATCGAGAGAGAGCTGGCGAACGCCGCGGAGGATGCGGTCCACTATGCCAAGACTCTCATCGAGACGTCCTGCCGACAGGCCCGTCTCGGGCTGGCGCCGCAGCATCTGAAGATTCATCTTCACCGCGGTCAGGGCCTGGCCCACCTCATCATGGAGCTCCCGGGCAAGATGACGTCTCTCCGCTTCCTGAACTTCGAGGAGGCGGGCCGAGAGAGCCTGCAGGCGCTGGCCGGTGGCCTGCACCGTCGTGAAAAGTCGGGCATTGCGGATGGCCACGGCGGCATGCTCGGCAAGGAGAACGAGCACGGACTCATCGAAGTCCGTGAAGGACCGTCGAGAGCGGTTGTCGACGTAGAGCAATCCCTCGATCTCGTCTCCGATCACGATCGGCACCGCCATCTGGGCCGCGATACCCTCGCCTTCGATCACCTCTGACGAGTCCTTCGAGAACCGCGGGTCGGCCATCCAGTCGACGGTTCGCATGGGCCGGCCGCTCTGGAGGACCAGCCCGCCGAGGGACCGCCCTCCCGGCGTGATGAGCACGCCGCCGTATCCGTCGTAGAGAGTGTTCACCCAGTAGCGGAAGACGCATGATCCCGTCCCGGGATCCCGGAGCGCGATCCGGGCGATATCGCTCCGGCACAGAGCCCTGGCGCCATTGACCACCTGCCGCAGTATGGTGTCGACGTCGAGTGAGGCGTTGATGGTCCGCGAGATCTCCGCCACCACCTCGGCTTCCCGCCGCCTCCGCTCGGCCTCCTCGTAAAGCCTGGCGTTCTCCAGCGCCAAAGCGGCCTGATTGGCGAAGGTCTGGCCGGTCGCGATCTCGTCGGCCATGGAGGGCCGCGGCTGGCTGAAGGCCATCCCGAGCACGCCCACGGTGTGTCCCCGTACCGAGAGAGGCACGGCCAGGTACGCCCGTACCCCGGCCTGCAAGAAGACGTGGTGCCGCTCGGCGAGCTCCGGCTCTTCGGGCTCAGGCTCGGCCATGAGGTCGGCGGTCCAGGTCGGACGGTGCTCCTGCCAGGCGCGATTCACAATCGATCCCTTGATGACCGGTCTCCCCGGCCGGAACACTCCGCTCAAGGGGCCGCCCACCGCCACGGCCTCGAGCGTGCCTTCTGCGCGCGGCACGGCGACGGCCGCGTGAACACAGCCGGGGAGAAGGCTGGGGACACTCTCGACGATGCGGCTCACGACCTCCATGGCGTCCTGCATCCCCGTGAGCGCCCTTGCCCCCTGCGCCAGCGCCTCGGCTTGCTTCCCGCGCCGCTCTGCGTCCTCATGCAAACGGGCATTCTCGAGCGCGAGGGACGCCTGGTCGGCGAAAGCCTCCAGGAGGCGTCTTTCGCCCTCGGTAAACTTCAGCGCATTCCTGTTCGCAACCGTGAGTGCTCCGATGGGCCGGCCGGGCGGGCCAAGGGGCATCGCCAGCAGCGCCCGCTGGCCGGAGGCGATCATGCCGGCCCGAATGCCATCCGGAATGGTGACGCGGGGATCACTCAGAACGTCGGCCGACGAGACCGCCTGGCCTGTGAGCATGGCGCGCCCCGTGATGCCCACGCCGCGGGGGAGAACGATATCGGAGGCCTTGAGTTTGATATCGCCGCTTCGCACGATCCCGCGCATGTCCCCGTTCGGCTCGGGCATGGCGATCACCGCCGCCGTGATGGGCAGGACGGTCAACACGCTATCGACGATCTGCTGGCAGACTCCGGTCACGTCGAGCCGCTCGTTGAGTGAGCGCGCGATGCGCGACAGCGCCTCGGCCTCCAGCCGCCGCTGGTTCGTCTCCTCGTCCAGGGCCATATTGCGCGCGGCGACACTGGCCTGCAGGGCCAGTCGACCCAGCGTCTGGAGGTCGGTCTCGGTGAACGGAGCCGCCTCCAGGCCACTGCGGGTCGCGGCGATCACTCCCACGAGCTGACCCCGGAGGAGCAGAGGCTGCGCCATGGCGTGGCGAAGCCCCGCTGCCACGGAGTCCGGAAGGGCATGCGCCCAGATCGGGTAATCGGGCACCAAGAGGCCCTGGCGCGACTGCGCGCACCACCCCACCAGACCTTCACCGAAGAACAGCCGGCCCGCGAGGGCTCTCCCGGGTACGGACGAGATCCGCTCCGCGAGCACACTCTCCTTGACCACGAGCCAGATCGAGGCCCGGGCCTCGAACAGCCGCGTTGCCGAGTCGATGAGGAGACGCAGGAAGCGCGTGGCATCGAGCTCACCGACGCGCGGGGGCGTCATCGTGCCCGGCGACTCGCCCGGCTTCAGCCGGCCGCTCTCGATGGCGAAGCGCCGCGCATTGTCCAGAGCCACCGACGCCTGGGCGGCATAGGCGATGGCGGTGGACACGTCCTCGTCGATGAAGCCTTCCGCGCGTCGAGAGAATGCCTCGAGGACTCCCAGCGCCCTCCCCTCGACGCTGAGAGGCGTGGCGAGCACGGTTCGGTACCCGAGGCGCGCGAGGAGGTCGCGGCGATCCTTCGCGAGCCGCGGGTCGCGCACCGCATCCGTGACCATCTGGGGCCTGCCCGTGGCGGCGGCAAGCCCGCCGATGCACTCGCCCATCTCGATCCGCGACGGGACCTTCAACTCCTCGCTGTCACCCCACGTCGCGGCCACGACGAGCCCGGCATTCTCCACCATGCGGACATTGGCCGCCTCTGCCCCGAGCAGCCGCGCGTAGAGCCGGACGACGAGGCTGGGGAGCGGCTCAGCCGCGTCGATCGCCAGAAGCTCCTGGACGGCATCGAGAAGAGCGCCACCCGGGCCCTTCTGGGGCCAGGGAGCGACGGTGAGCGGAGAAGATATGCGGTCGAACCCTGAGGAGGAAGTCACACGTCGAACCTGCTGACGAGCCTCGTCATGATGTGGACGACTCGGCCCGCCGCCTATGAGGGCCCTGGGCGTCGCCGACCATCGTCCAATGTATAGCAAGGGCGAGCAGGAGCAAAACTTTTCAGCAGCCGCGAGACCGGACCGGAGGCGACTCACGGGCTCAAGTTTGGCGCCTCTCGCGCCGAGAAAAAACCGGGAGCACGGCTTGGATCTCTACGTGGCACGCCAGCCAATCCTTGACCGCTCGCGGCGCACCTATGCCTACGAGCTTCTCTTCCGCGACGGCCTCGTGAATGCCTTCCGCGCGGAGGATCCCGACCTGGCGACGGCGAGGGTCATCGACACCTCCTTTTTCGTCCTCGGAATCGAGGCCCTGACGGGGGGCCGGAAGGCCTTCGTGAACTTCACCCGTCAGGCCCTCGTGGGGGGCTACGCGAGCGCCCTGCCCAGCAATCTCCTGGTCGTCGAGATCCTCGAGGACGTCCCCGCCGACGCCGAGGTCCTCAAGGCCTGCCGCGCTCTCAAGACCGGCGGTTGCACCATAGCGCTCGACGACATCGTCACCACCGCCCCGCCCCGGGGCTTTCTCGATCTCGCCGACATCGTGAAGGTGGATTTCGCCAAAACGAGCGCCTTCCGGCGCCACCAGATCGCCCGGGCCCTGCGCCGTCCCGGCACCAAAATGCTCGCGGAGAAAGTGGAGACGCAGGAGGATTTCACCCAGGCTCTCAAGAGCGGTTACGAATATTTCCAGGGATACTTCTTCGCCCGGCCGAGCATCGTGGCAGGACGGGCCATCCCCGCCTCCAAGCTGAATATCCTTAACCTCATTTCGGAGGTCCACCGCCCGGACCTCGTCCATGCGCATGTCGAGAACATCATCAAGCACGAGGTCTCGCTCACTCTCAAGCTCCTGACCCACCTCCGCACGGCAGCGTGGGGATTCCGCCGTCCGATCGAGTCGGTCCAGCACGCCATTCTGCTCCTTGGAGACCAGGGAGTAAGGAAGTGGGCGTCCGTCGTGGCGATAGCCGCGCTCGGAAGCGACCAACCGAGCGAGCTGGTCATCGCGTCGGTGGTCCGCGCGAGCTTCTGTGAGGGGCTGCTGCGCGATATGGGGCTCGGCGATCTGGCCCAGGACGGATTCTTCGTCGGGCTGTTCTCCACGATCGACGCTCTCCTCGGCCGGCCTCTCCCCGAAGCGGTCGATCGCCTCCCCGTGTCGGAAGAGGTGCGGATCGCCCTGCTCGGGGGCGACAATGCCCTGCGCCGCGTCTACAACGTCGTGCTCGCGTGGGAGCGGGGGGCGTGGAATGAGGTGTCCCTGGCCGCCGCCGGACTCGGCTTGCAGAGCGACGAGATCGCGGCGTGCTACAAGAGCGCAGTCGAGTTCGGCAACTCTATCGCCTCCGTCGAAGCCGCACGCCCGGCGCGACCCTGAGCGTCAGGGCGCGCCGGCCTAACGCGCCTTCACGCCCCCGCCGCCCCGGCCGCGACCCTCGGAGGCTCGTCCAGCGCTTCCTGCACCTTGCGCGTCAGAGCGTCGGCCGTGAAAGGCTTCTGGAGGAAAGCGGCACCAGCCTTGGCCACACCGTGCCTGAGCACCGTGTCGTCCGTATACCCGGACATGTAGAGGATCTTCGTCTCGGGTCGCAGGATCTGGAGCCGTTCTGCCACGTGCCGCCCGCCCATGTGCGGCATGACCACGTCGGTGATGACCAGCTCGATGCGGCCGGGATGCCGGGCGCCGATCCGGAGAGCCTCGGTCCCGTCAGCGGCTTCGAGGACGAGATAGCCGCTCATCTCGAGAATCTCGCGGCTCAGGCTGCGCACCGCGGGATCGTCCTCCACGAGGAGGACTGTCCCCTGGCCGCGACGAAGTCGCACGCCGGGCGCCGCGGGCTCAGCCGGCCGGGGTGCGTCGACCCGCTGCATGTAAATCCTGAACCTCGCTCCCTTGCCGGGCTCGCTGTCCACGGAGATCTGACCTCCGCCCTGCTTGACGATGCCGTACACGGTCGACAGTCCGAGCCCCGTCCCGCGCTCCACGCCCTTGGTGGTGAAGAACGGCTCGAAGACGCGTGAGCGCGTCTCCGCGTCCATCCCGCAACCATTGTCGCTCACGGTGAGCACGACGCACGGCCCCGTGCCGGTGCCCGGAGGCCAGGCCTCGCTCTGGGCGTTGGCGGTCTCTATGGTGAGCCGGCCACCCTGGGGCATCGCGTCGCGGCTGTTCAGGACGAGGTTGAGAATCACCTGCTCCATCTGCCCCTGATCCGCGTGGACGCACCCGAGCGCAGGATCGAGCACCGTCACCAGCTCGATGTCCTCTCCGATGAGCCGGTGAAGCATCTTCTGCATGTTCACCACCACGGAGTTGAGGTCCAGCACCTGCGTGGTGAGCACGTGCTTGTGGCTGAAGGCCAAGAGCTGGCGGGTCAATGCCGCCGCCCGATGGGCCGTGGTGAGGATCAGCTCGAGCTCCTGGCTCAGCTTGTGGCTCCGTCCCAGCCGGTGGACCATGAGCTCGCAGCGCCCGGTGATGACGGTCAGCAGATTGTTGAAGTCATGGGCCACTCCACCCGCCAGCCGGCCCACCGCCTCCATCTTCTGCGATTGGCGCAGCTCTTCCTTGAGTCGATTCTCGCTCGTCACGTCCCGCATCACCCCGACGTAGTTGGCGACGTGGCCGGCGGCGTCCAGCACGGGGAAGATGGTCCCGACCTCCTCGTACTTCGTTCCGTCCTTCCGCACGTTCACAAAGGAGCCGGACCAGCGCTCTCCTCGCCCGAGGGTCGCCCACATGGCCTCATAGAACTCCGGCGGGTGCTTGTCGCTCTTGAGCATCCGCGGATTCCTTCCGAGTAGCTCCGATCGCGCGTATCCGCTGAGTCGTTCGTAGGCGGGATTGACGTAGACGATGGTGCCCTTCGGATCGGTGATGATGATCGACTCCCCCGCCTCTTCCACCGCGGAGCTGAGTCGGGCCCGCTCCTCCTCTCCGCGCCTCCGGTCCGTGATGTCCACCAACGATCCCACTATCTCCACCACGCGGCCCGCCGCGTCGCGCACGGCTCTCCACTCGTCGCGCACCCAGCAGGATCGTCCGTCCTTCCGGATCAGCCGGTACTCCCGGCTCTCCTCTCCGCCTTCACCGATTCGTTCCGCCGTGTCGGGCACGCGGGGTGCGTCCGCCGGGTGGATCATCCGGGCCCACAGCTCGGGCACCTCCATGACCTCGTCGGCCGCGTATCCGGACAGCGTGTGGATGTTCTCGCTCACGAAGGTCAGCGCGAAGTGGTCGGCCACCTCGCGGCTGTAGATCACGGCAGGGCTCGACGCGAGGAGATGGCGCAGTCTCTCCCGCGTCTTCAGCACTTCCTCCTCCGCGACCTTGCGCTCCGTGATGTCGGTCAGCGTCCCGTACGTCCCGACCACCCGGTCGCGATCGTCCACCGCGAGCCGGGAGTAGGCTTCCACCCACCGAAATCCTCCCGCCTTGGTCAGATATCGGATCTCCTGCCCGAAATAGTTGGCGCCCCCATCCACCAGGGGCTGGAAAAGGCCGGCCTGGCGCTGCCGGTCCTCCGGATGGACGAAGTCGAAAAAGCTTCGACCGAGGCTTTCCTCCACGCTCAGGCCCGTGAGGTCGGTCCAGGCGGGATTGAGGAGCGTCCACCGGCCGCGGGCATCCGTCTGGAAGATCACCTGCTTCACGTTCTCGACCACGGATCGGTACTGGGCCCGGCTCTCCTCGAGCGCGAGCTCGGTGCCTTTGCGATCCGTGATGTCCATCATGTAGCCCCTCAGGCGCTCCGGACGCCCGTCGACGTCCGTCACCACGTGCACCCGGTCGCGGAACCACACGCAGCGTCCGTCGGCGGCCAGCATGCGGTACTCGGCCTCGTAGCCGCGGCCTTCACGCAGGGCCGCCGCGAAGAGCGCGTCGATCTCATCGCGGTCGTCCGGGTGAATCCGGCTCATGCGAAAGCCCGGCTCGTTGAGCCACCGATCCAGCGGGAAACCGAGAGCCCGGTCGGCCAGCCCGCTCACATGGACGATCTCCCCGGACGGGGCGTTCGCGACCCAGATGATCACGTCCATGTCCGACACAAGATCGTTGAGACGGCGTTCCGCGTGGGCGCCCACGTCCTCGCTCTCCACGCCGGCCCGAGCGAGAGCCCGCATCAGGCCCTGAATCCGGCACCATATCCTCTCCACCACCCGGGTCATGTCACCGCTCCATCGAACCGCTCACGGATGAGAAGATCTTGCACGGCGGCAAAAGCTGCAGCGCCCGCTCAGGAGCGGCGCTCGGGCGCCAGCCCGTCGGCCGGAACCCACGCGGCATGGAGCCTCTCCAGAATTCGAAGAGGCTCTTCGAATTTGCGGGTTCGAGCGCAGCGAATACAGTCCTCGTAGACGGCAAAGAGCCGGGTCGCCGCCTCCTCGTAGTCGAAGTTCAGCGCGCCGACCAGCTGGACGAAGACGTCCCTGACCTGCCTCGCGTCGCGCGCCCGGCAACCGGCGATCCCGCGCGTGAAAAGCTCCCGCAACCTGTCCGCCTCGACGGAAGGCGACGGCTCCTGAATCGTGTCCAGCCTGCTCGGTGTCATCGAATCGAGGCCCTCCCTGGGTCCAGCCTGCGCACTGGGATCGGCGGCAGCCTTCCCCTTCTTGAGGCGAATCGGCCGCGCGTCCCCTGTCGGAAAAGTTCTCAAGGTTTCCAGGCCCCCGGCCGATCCAAGGCCTGAGGGGTAGACCGCGGGCATCGACCAGGAGGGATGGGCGGGACCGCCTTCCGCCCCCCAGACGAGAAAGGAGGCAAAGAGAATCAGGGGAGCAGAGAGCGGGAACGCCGAGCCAAATAGCCGACAACGACAACACCTACACCAGAGAACAGAGGAGACGAATCATGTCGCTAGTGGTCAACACGAACGTCGATGCCCTGAGTGCACAGATCAACTTGAACCGGAGCGGCAGCATGCTGAGCCGGGCGATGCAGCGGCTGTCGTCCGGCCTCCGCATCAACAGCGCCGCCGACGATGCGGCCGGCCTCGCCATCTCCACCCGCTTGGGCGCCCAGGTGCGCGGTCTCAACCAGGCCGTGCGCAACGCCAATGACGGCGTGGCCATCCTGCAGACGGCGGAAGGCGCGCTGAACGAGATCACGAACATCATCACGCGCATCAAGGAGCTGTCCGTGCAGTCCGCCACGGGCTCCAACTCCTCGCTCGATCGCTCCTCCATCAACGCGGAGGTCCAGTCGCTGATCAGCGAGGTGACGCGCATCGCCGTGCAGACCAAGTTCGGCAACACGGCCCTGCTCGACGGCTCGTTCAACGCCCAGTTCCAGGTTGGCGTCAATGCCGGCGAGACCGTGGGCACCTCCGTGGCCAACTTCCGGGCTTCCAGCCTGGGCGGCAGCATTGCCACGGACGCCGAGGCCTTCTTCGCGAACGTGACCAATCTCGGCGCGGCCGACGCCAACGCCTTCACGGGCGTGGCCACGAACACGACGCTACAGATCACGGGTCCCGGAGGCGCAGCCTTCGCCCGCGCCGCGGTGGCCGGAGACGACACCTCGTCCTTCACGGGCAATACCAGCAGCGCCATCGCCACCGCCAAGGTCATCAACGAGCTGACCTCGCAGACGGGCGTGACGGCCAGCGTGACCCAGGCGCAGTTCACCTCCGCGGCCGGCTTTGCCACCGCCATCAACCTTGATGGCTCCGATGCCGCCCACACGGTCAAGATCAACGGCCAGCAGCTCACCGTCAACCTCAACGGGGGCAGCGTGGCCGCGCGGCGCCTGCAGTTCATCAATGCGGTCAATTCGCAGGTCAGCGGGGTGACGGCGAGCGCAGGTGGCGCCGGCGTCGTCGTCCTCACGGCCGCCGACGGCCGGAACATCTCCGTCTCCGCCGAGGGCACGGCGGCCGGGCACGCCGGCCTCGACGTCTTCGGTTTCACCACCGACCTGGCCGGCGTCGAGAGCGTCGTCGCCCGAGGCGGCGTCTCCCTTCAGGCAGGCGGCAGCATCACCGCCACCTACGCCACGCCCGCTCAGCTGAGCTCGGGCGGCGGCGTGCACGCGGCTTCCAATAGCGCGCTGAACCTGCTCGATGTGTCCACGGTGGCGGGCGCCAATTCCGCCATGCTCGTCGCCGATTCCATCCTCAACACCATCTCGTCGGCTCGCGGCAATCTGGGCGCGGTCCAGAACCGCCTCGCCTCCACGGTGGCCAACCTCGAGGTGGTGAGCCAGAAGGTGTCCGACGCGCAGAGCCGGATCATGGACGCGGACTTCGCGGCGGAGACGGCCGCGATGACCAAGGCCCAGATCCTGCAGCAGGCGGGCATCGCAGTTCTGTCGCAGGCCAACACCAATCCCGAAGCCGCCCTGGCCCTTCTCAAGCGGTAAGACGCACATTCGGCACTGCCCTGGGGGGCGGAAAGTCCGCTCCCCGGGGCAGTGGCCGGCACATCCATGAGGCCCTGAATGGCAACGATTCAGCTCGGCGGTCTGGCGACGGGACTCGACACCACGGCGCTCGTCAGTCAGCTCATGGCCGTGGAGCGGCAGCCCCTCACGCTGCTGCAAACCAACAAGCTCAAGCTCCAGGCCGTCTCCACCGCGTTCCAGGACCTGAACAGCCGCCTGGCCGCCCTCAAGTCAAGAGCCGACGCGCTCCGCGACCCCGCCACGTTCTTCCCACGGGCCGTGACATCCTCGACCGAATCCGTGGCCACGGCCACCGCGGGACCGGGCACGGCCCGCGGCACCTTCAGCCTGACCGTGACGGATCTGGCCCGCGGCTCGATCGCGGCCGCGGCGGTCACCAAGGGCGCGTCGACCGATATCATCGCCACCGCCTCGGGTAATTTCCAGTTCCAGCTGGGCCCGAGCGGGCCCGTGGTCTCTGTGCCCGTCGACGCGAGCACGACCCTCGATCAGCTCGTCAAGGCCATCAACGACAGGAGCGCGGGGGTTCGGGCGAGCGCAGTCAACGTTGGAACCGCCGGCGCTCCCTCGTACAAGCTCACCCTGGCCAGCACGGCCACCGGAGCCGCCAACAACATCGTGATAGTCGGCGACGGCACCACGCTGGGTGTTGCCAATACCCAGGCCGCCACCGATGCCGCCTTCACCATCGCGGGCATCGGCAGCTTTGCCCGGGCGACCAATACGTTCTCGGACGTCCTCGACGGCGTGACCATCACCCTCCGGGCCTCGAGCGGCAGCACGGATCTGAGCGTATCCCTCGACAACTCCGGGGTGCAGGCCAATGTGCAGGCGCTGCTCGACAGTTACAACGACATCGTGCGGACCATCGACTCCCAGAGCCAGATCACCACGGACAGCAGCGGGGCGCAGCAGCTCGGCGCCTTCACGGGCGATGTGGTGCCGCAGATGATCAGGCGAAGCCTTGCCTCCACCATCGCCACCAGCGTGGGCGGCGCCCTCGGCACTTTGTCCCAGGTGGGCATCACCACCCAGCGGGACGGCACCCTGTCGCTCGACGCGACGAAGTTCCAGCAGGCCCTCACGAATGACCCGCAGGCGGTGAGCGACCTGATCGCGGGCACCAGCAGCCGCGACGGTGTCGCGGATCTCCTCTCCGCCAAGCTCGACACCATGACCCGGGCCGTGACGGGCACCATCGCCGCGCGCGAGGACGGGATAACCAGCCAGATCGCCGACACGGGCAAGCAGATCGACGAGATGCAGGTGCGGCTGGACACGACCCAGAAGATGCTGCAGGACAAGTTCAACAACCTCGAGCTCGTCGTGTCGAGGATACAGTCGGCCGGCAACGCGATGCTGAGCCAGCTGGCCGCCCTGCAGAACGCCCAGGCCGCCGCCGCTCAGAGCCGCACCAGCTCGTCGTCCTCCAGGAACTAGACAGGAGATCCAAGTCCGATGACCCACGCTGCGTACGAGACCGTGCAGGCCACTACCGCTGATCCGGCCCGCGTCATGCTCCTGCTCTTCGACGGCGCGGCCCGCTTCCTTCGCCAGTCGCAGGAGGGGCTCCGTCGCGGCGAGCCGGGGGCCTTCGCCTATCCGCTCTCGCGGGCCCACGCGATCATTGCCGAGCTCGCGGGCTCGCTCGACTACGAGAAGGGGGGCGAGGTCGCGCTGAACCTGGGCCGCCTCTACGAGTTCATGCTTCGCCATCTGACCGAAGGACTCGTGGGCAGGAGCGGGAGCCATGTGAGCCGGGTGCTCGGCCTCCTCCAGGAGCTCCGGGCGGGATTCGAGCAGGCGATCCGGGCGGCGGGACATGAGCCGGCCTAGAGCCGCCGCGCCCCCCGAAGAGCAGGCGCAGCTCTATGGCCAGGCGCTGCGCCTCACCGAGGAGTTCTGCGCCCGCCTTCGCACGGGCGACGACACCGGCGCCGAGGCCTTCACCCGCGAACGCGAAGCATTGCTCGAGCGGATCGGGTTCCCCGATCCGGCGGGCGCACCCGACGGGGAGACCTTTCTCCGGCACCAGCAGTCCCGCCGCAAGAGTGTTGCCGCGATCGAGCACATCCTGGAGCTGGATCGCGAGATCGTGTCGTTGCTGGAAGAGCGCAAGGCACGACTCGGCGGCGAGCTCCTCGAGGTTGTTCGCGGCCGGCGCACGCTGGCCGCATATCGCGGACCCACCGCACACAGCGCGGCCTTCATGGATCAGATGGGTTAGAGAACGAAGCCGGCAGGGCGACGGTGGGCGCGGTGCTGGCGGGAATGCCGCCGGCAGGCCGACCGACTCGCTAGCAGGAGCGGCCGAGCGGAAATTCCGGCTCGATCAGCTCAACCGACCTGAGCAACCCGAGGTGTGGTGTCCGCGGTGGCGTCGATGAGGGTGTGGGCCCAGGTGTCCCGCAGGTCGCGCAGGATCCACGCGGGCTGCTCGAACTGCCCCTGGCGGATCTCGCGAAGACAGAACGAATAGAGCCTGTAGAAGCCTTCCGCGACTTCCCCATAGCCGAAGTCGAGCAGGCTGATGAGCTCCTCCAGCGCCGCGGTCACCTGCTCCCGGCTCCGCTCGGCGCAACCGGTGACGGCGTGGTTGTAAAGGCCCAGGAGCCTTTCGCCTGAGCTCGCGCTCCGGAGCTCGGCGATAGCGGACCCTGGCGCAATCGGTACCGTCCTGGCCTTGTCCATGTTGGAGACCTCCTCTGGCGCCACGGCCTGCCCGTGGACCGAAAATTTTCCGCTCAGCATGCGATCAGCACCCTAGAGGAGAGCAAGCCGTGTACCATCGCGTTTCGTCACATGTTCTTTGGTCTATATAGGTGATTTAGTGGAATTGTGCGTCTTCGAGCCAAGGAAGGTGGAGCGGCGTGATCGGCAAAGACTGCCGGGGGCGCGGGAATGACGGGCGCGGAACGGACTACTTCAGAAAGTTCAGCAGGGAGAGCTGGATCAGCTGCGCTCCCGACGCCAGGGCCGCCTGGTAGAAAGTCTGCAGCTGCTGGAGGTCCGTCGCCGCCTTGGTGACGTCGAGGTCTTCGATGTGTGAGAGATCGGTGGCCTGGCTCAAGGATTCGCTCTGGAGTCGATCATCGAGCAGGCCGACCCAGGACAGCCTGGACCCCAGCAGGACCTGCGGCAGCACGACCCGGTCCAGCACCGAGCCGAGGTCGTCGAGCGAGGCCTGGATTCCCGTGCTGCCCTGCCCGCTCATCTGACCGGCAAGCGCCGAGCCGCTCGCCGGAGTCACGGTCACGGGAGCGGCGGCGGCGAGCTGCACGCCGCCCCGGGCCACCACGCTGGTGGCCGCTCCCGTTCCCGTCAGCCCTGCGGTGAAGCCGAAGAAATTGGCATTGGCCGAGGCGGCGGCAACCGTGGCATCCGTTTCGATCGAAATGTTCCGGCCGTCCGCCGCGGTGAGCGCAAAGGCCGTGCTCCCCGGCACCGTGGAGGCGACCACTCCGGTCGCAGGGCTCTGCCCGTTGATCAATGCCACCAGCGCGTCCCGCCGGTCGGCGCCGGTCGAACCCGCCACGGCGCCCAGAATGCTGGTCCCGTTGATCACGAGCTTGTTGCCGGCAGTGCCGTCGAGCGTGATGTCGCTGACGAAGGTGCCGGCGGAGTACGTGATGCGGGCACTCGTAGCGGTGGCCGTCACGCCCGTCGAGGCCGCCTGGAGATTGATCTTGGCCGCCAAGGCGATGGCGCTCCCGGCATTGCCCGAATACGAGAGGGTGTCGTCGCCCGCCGCCGTAGGCGCGATGAAGGCGGTGCCCGTGGGACCCACGATCTGCAGATCCGATGGCGCAGTAATGCCCGGGTAGGCGCTCGCATTCGCCGCGCCCGCCTGGCCCACATCGGGCTGGAAGGTCAAGAGCGGCTGGCCGTTGAGATCGTCCCGGAGACGAATCAGCACGTCGAAGGCGTAGG
>Ga0335084_10002674_pt1 | contig 17237 bp, 18 predicted proteins | sample Lox_Sample_44_FD_206721 | JGI IMG/M metagenome (GOLD analysis project Ga0335084, IMG submission 206721) | Soil microbial communities from Loxahatchee National Wildlife Refuge, Florida, United States - Lox_Sample_4.4 | ecosystem: Environmental > Terrestrial > Soil > Wetlands | place: USA... | reverse complement strand
GACTCCGCCGAGGCCCACCATGATCAGAGGACCGAACTGCGGGTCTCGCACCATCCCGAGCAGAAGCTCGCGGCCGGGGGTGACCATCGGCTGGACCAGCATGCCTCGTAGCGCCGCCTGGGGCCGCTCCGCCCGGATACGGGCCAGCATCGCTCCGGCCGCGCGAGTGACCTCGGACGCTGAGGTGAGCCCCAGGACGACACCGCCCACGTCGCTCTTGTGAGTGATATCCGGCGAGAGCACTTTCAGGGCCACGGGAAAGCCGACGCGCTGGGCGACGACGGCAGCTTCGTCGGGGGTCGAAGCCGCATGACCGGCCGCGCACGGGATCCCGTAGGCCTCGAGGAGCGGCTGCAGATCGAGCAACCCCAGCTTCGCCGCACTCTCGCTCCTGAACCGCGCCACATGCGCGAGAACCTGACCGGGCGGCGGCGCCTGCGGCATCGTCTCGGGCCGGGCGATGCGTCGCTCGGCCACCCTCACCATTCCAGCCAGCGTCTCGACCGCAGGCTCGGGAAACGGATAACAGGGAATGCCTGCCTCCTCGAGCGCGCGCGCTCCGGGGGCGACCCGGGCTCCTCCGACGAATGCCGCCGCCAGCGGGATCGACCAGCCGCGCGTCGCCCCGATAACCGCCCGGGCCACTCCGAGAGAATCCGTCGCGGCCTGCGCGGTCAGCACGATCAGCACGGCGTCGCTGCTCTCCTGGCCGACGGCATGGAGAGCCTGACTGTATCGCGCGGCGTCGGCATCCCCTACCAGATCCACGGGGTTGGCAAGGCTCGCCGTGGGCGGTAAGACGGCAGCGAGGCGCCGCTGGACGGGATCCGGGAGCCGCTCGATCTCGAGGCCGGCGGCCCGCGCAGCATCAGTGGACACGATGCCGAGGCCGCCGCCATTGGTCACGACGATCAGCCGCCGGCCCCTGGGCAGCGGCTGGCTCGCGAGCCCCCGCGCCAGGTCGAAGAGCTCCTCCACGCGTGTCGCCCGGACGGCGCCGGCCATCCTGACCGCCGCATCGAAAGCGGTGTCCGAGCCGGCCAGCGCGCCCGTGTGCGAGGAGACGGCCCGCGCGCCTTCGGCCGAGCGGCCGGTCTTGAGCAGCACGACCGGCTTTGTCGCGGCGGCGGCCCTGAGCGTCTCGACGAAGCGCCGCCCATTCGCGACACCCTCGAGGTAGGCGACGATGACCCGCGTCTCCGGATCCTCCGCCGCGGCCAGCAGCAGATCGCTCTCGTTCAGGTCGGCCTGATTTCCCAAGCTGGCGAAGAAGGAAAATCCCAGCCGCCGGGCGCGAGCCCAGTCGAGGATGGCGACGGCGAGCGCGCCCGAGTGCGAGATGAACGCGATGCCCCCCGGCTCGGGCATGCCCGGCGCAAACGTCACGTTGAGCCGCCGCGAGGGGCGGATCCACCCGAGACAGTTGGGCCCGAGCAGCCGGATCGGCTGCCCCACGAGCCATTCGCGGAGCTCGGCCTCGCGCTGCCGCCCGTCGCCTGCGGACTCTCGAAAACCGGCCGAGATCACGACAGCGCCGCGGATTCCTCTGCGCACGCAGTCCTTCAATGCCGGGAGCACCCCCGCCGCCGGCACCGTGATCACCACGAGATCGACTTCTCCCTCCACATCGAGCAGCGAGGGGTAGGCCCTGAGGCCCTGGACGGTGCCGCCGGAAGCATTGATGGGAACTACTCGGCCGGGAAATTCAGCCGAGAGAAGGTTGGCAAGCACGCTCCCACCCACTTTGGAGGGATCGTGAGAGGCGCCGACGACGGCGATACCCTGCGGGTTGAAAAACGGTGCGAGCGAGAGGCCCGTCATGGATGGCGCGGAGGTATGGCCGCCTGTCCGCGCAGTGCGCTACGGATTCCCACGGAGGGCCTCAGTCTATTCGAGCGCCGAGAGCAGCGCGTCGAGGGCGTCCGACCTCGTGAACATGCCGATGATGGTCTCACCGTCACGGACAGGCAGGCAGCCGATTCTTCGCTCGAGCAGGACCCGGGCCGCGACGGTGACCGGCGTCTCGGGTGCCACCGTCACGGGATCCTCCGTCATGATACGCGCGATCGGCTCTCCGCCCCGCGCGATCGCGCCGGGGTCGATGCGACGCCAGTCCCGGCTGGACACGATGCCCACCAGACGGTCGGCGTCGACCACGAGGAGATGATGGATCTCGTCGCCGCGCATGCGTTGGAGAGCGGCCTCGATCGAGCACTCGGGACCGATCGTCGCGGGTGCCCGCGTCATCCAGTTGCGCACCACTCCGAAACGAACACCCGCAGCGCCGGTCATCGCTCACTCCGTATCGCGCACGGCGAGCACGGGACACGGCGCGAGGCGGATGACGCGCTCGGCGACGCTGCCGAGGAGCGCGCGGTCGAGGCCGCTCCGGCCCTGCGTGCCCATCACGATGAGGTCGGCGTGCTCGAGCGCCGCGGTCGCTATGATCTCCTTGTGGGGGGCGCCGGTGCCGACGATCGAGCGGGCCCGAAGGCCTGCCGCCGTGGCGGCGGCCGTCCATTCGCCGAGCGTCGTATCGGCCCAGGCCCGCGCGGCGCTGAAGACGTTTCGTGCATGCGTCATGGTGAACGGCCCCTCGGAAAAGAGCGGCGCCTCGACGACCACGTGAAACAGGATGAGCTCGGCGCCAAGACGCCCCGCCAGCCTCCGCGCGACAGCCCACGCGCGCTCCGACCCGGCCGAGAAATCCGTCGGTACGAGGATGCGATCGAAGCCGGCCTCCGCAGCCCCGGGGGTCACGGGCGCACCCGGTGAGTCTGGCTCCGCAGTTGGCGAACCCCGCTTGTGCCGAAGCCGAGCCGTCCTCGAGTAACCATCCGCTTGATCTCCCTCGCGCAGGCTTGCCGCATCAAGGTCTCGTGATCAGCACGGCTGCAAGGCCAATGCCACAGCTTGCTGCCAATGCATGCCCGGCAAATCACGCAGTTACCTTTGCCGATACTCCTTCAGCGAGGCCGTCGAGGCCCCGGTGGGACATGGTCGCCCCAGCTCCTTTCACATTCCCGAGACACGATAGAACCAGCGCTTCGCGATCTCGACCAGCGTTAGGTACATGGCGATCATCAGCAGCAGTATCGCGAAGAACAGCGGCGGCAGAGGGGTCATGCCGAGCCAGGGAGCCAGGCTCGTGAAAGGTAAAACGACGCCGACCGCCACGCTGGCACAGACCCCCCAGGCAAGGCCCGCGCTCGGTCGACTCTTCCACGGCTTCCCCGCGGTGCGTATGACGAAGATGACCAGGGTCTGGGTCGCCAGCGACTCGACGAACCAGCCCGTCCGGAACAGCGTCGCGTCGGCATGGAACACCTTCAGCATGACGGCGAACGTCGCGAAGTCGTACAGGGACGAGAGCGGGCCGAACAGCAGCATGAAGCGCCGGATGAAGCGCACGTTCCAGCGCTTCGGTTTGAGCGTGTACGTGTCGTCCACGCGGTCGGAGGGGATTCCCACCTGGGCGATGTCGTACAGAAAGTTATTGAGCAGAATCTGCAGCGGGAGCATCGGGAGGAACGAGAGGAAGAGCGAAGCGGCCGCCATGCTCAGCATGTTGCCGAAGTTGGAGCTCGTGCCCATCAGGACGTATTTCATGATGTTGCCGAAGCTCCGCCGGCCTTCGAGCACGCCGGCGTGGAGGACGTCGAGCCGCTTCTCGAGCAGGATGATGTCGGCGGCATCGCGCGCGACATCCACCGCCGTGTCCACCGAGATGCCGACATCCGCGGTGCGGAGCGCCGGCGCATCGTTGATCCCGTCGCCCATGCAGCCGATGACGTGTCCGCGTGAGCGAAGCGCCAGGATGATCCGGTTCTTCTGCATGGGCGAGACACGAGCGAATACCTGCGCGCGCTCGGCCACCGCCGCGAGGGCCGGATCGGACATCCGGTCCACCGCGTCGCCCAGCACGATCTCGTCCGTGGGCAATCCGACCTCCCGGCAGATGTGCTGGGTCACCAGCTCGTTGTCGCCGGTGATGATCTTGACCGTCACCCCATCGTCCTTGAGCGCACCCAGCATCTCGGTCACCCCCGCGCGAGGCGGATCGAGAAAGGCGGCGAAGCCGGCGAGCCGAAGCTCCCGCTCGTCGGCGACCGCATAGGCGGCCTGAGGCTCGACGGCCCGGTAGGCGACGGCGAGCACGCGATACCCGTCGGCCGACAGCCGGCGAAACAGCGCGTCCGCGCCCGCCAAGGCCGCCGCGTCGAGGGGGAGGGGCCGGCCGTCGAGATCGACCGTCGTGCAGACGGGCAGCACGCTCTCGGGCGCGCCTTTGGTGATCAGCAGGCGTTCATCGCGCTCCTCGACCACGACGGACACGCGCCGGCGCTGGAAGTCGAACGGAATCTCGTCCCGGAGGCACGTGCTCGTCAGGTCAGCCGGGTGGTGACGCAGAATGGCCTCGTCCATCGGGCTCTTGAGCCCGGTCTGAAAGGCGCTGTTGAGCGCGGTCATCCGAATCACGTTCTCGTCGTCCTCGCCGCGCGCGTTGACGTGCAGGGCGAGGCTGATCCTTCCCTCGGTGAGCGTGCCGGTCTTGTCACTGCAGAGGATGTCCATGCTCCCGAAGTTCTCGATGGCGGCCAGGCGCTTGACGATGACCTTCTTTCGCGCCATGCGGACGGCCCCGGCGGCGAGCGTCACCGACACGATCATCGGCAGGAGCTCGGGCGTCAGCCCCACGGCGAGGGCCACCGCGAAGAGAAAAGACTCGAGCGGATCCCGCCGGAAGAGCGCGTTCACGAGAAAGACGAAGAGAACCAGCAGCAGGACGACCTTGAGGATCAGCATCCCGAACGTGCGTGTTCCGCGCTCGAACTCGGTCTCGGGCGGAGGGCCGGCGAGCCGCGACGCCACCTGCCCGAACTCGGTGTGGCGCCCGGTGCGGACCATGACCGCCTCGCCGAGCCCGCTGACCACCGACGTGCCCTGCATCACCACGGTCGGCGCCTCCGCGATCGACACGCCCGGCGGTACCGTCACCTCGGCGTGTTTCTCCGTCGGGAGCGACTCGCCGGTGAGCGCCGCTTCGTTCAGAAACAGGTCCCGGCTCGACAGGAGACGGCCGTCGCCCGGCACGAGGTCGCCCGCGGAGAGGCGCACGATGTCCCCCGGCACCACCTCGCGAGCGGGAATCTCCTGCGGTCGGCCGTCACGGATCGCGGTGGCCCGCTGGCCGACCTGCTCGCGAAGACGCTTCGCCGCCACCTGCGACTGGTAGGTCTGGGTGAAGTTCAGGGCCACGGAGAGGAGCACCATCGTCGCCACGATGATCGAGCTGACGACCTGGCCGAAGATCGCGGAGACGGCGCTGGCGCAGAGCAGGATGAGCACCAGCGGATTGACGAGATACGCCGCGATCTCCCGGAGGGACTCGAAGCGCCGGGCCAGCGCGGGCTCGTTTGGGCCGAAGCGCTCGAGGCGGCTCGAGGCTTCCTGCCCGCTGAGCCCGGCCGGTGTGCTCTCGAGGTCGGCGAGCACCTCCTGGGCTTTGCGGGCCCAGAATGGCGGCTCGCCCATCCTGCTCGTGCCGTTCGCGCGCAAGAAAATGCTACTCGCTCCTGCGAATCACCACGAGCCCGGTGCCTCAGGGATAGGAGACAACGATCTCGGCGACCTCGGGAGAGCGGGACTGGTCGGCGCGGCAGATCTCGCGCAGCAGGTCGGTCTCGGTGATGATGCCGACCACGCGATGGCCCTCGACGACCGGGAGTGATCCGACCTTGTCTTCGAGCATGATCCGGGCCGCATCGAGCAGCTCGTCGCCGGCCCACACGCTCAGAGCGGGTGAGGACATGACGTCTCGCACCTGCACGGCGGTGAGGAGGGTGTCCACGGCGGTCGTCCCGATCTCCTTGAGGACCCGTGCGTTGAAGAGGTGGTGGCGGAGATCACGGTCGGTGATGATACCAACCAGGCCCCCCTTCGTATCCACCACGGGCAAGTGTCTGACGCGCGCCCCATGCATGCGCCCGACCGCATCACGACACGTATCCGAGGGACCGATGGTCACAACGTTCCGGCTCATCAGCTCGCTGACTTTCATGACGGCCTCCATGGAAAGAAATCAACCAACGCCACGCCATCGCGGTGCAACCCGGGTGCCATACGCGAGGCCCACGAATTCAGGAACTTGCGCAGAGTCCCATTGTGGGAAGTGAGGCAGAAGCGCCACGTGTGAGGCGCGTGCGGACAACCCGCCGGGCTCTAGTGATCACCCCGCTCGATCAGACTCTCGACGAGGCTCGAGAACTCGGCAATGCTGAACGGTTTGGCGAGGAAGGCACTGGCGCCGGCGTCGAGGGCGGCCTGTCGCGTGCCGCGCGACGCGAAGGCAGTGATGGCGATCACCACCGGGGGCCGCTCGAGCGCTCGAGCGGCCCGGATGATTTCGAGCCCGTCACCGTCGGCCAGCCGGAGGTCGGAGATGACGAGCCGCGGGCGCAGACTCTCCAGCAGGCGCAACCCCTCCGCGTGCGAGGCCGCCGTCACGACCCGGTGTCCCGCGCGGCGGAGCAGCCGCTCGTAGGTCGCGGCCATGTCCGGCTCGTCTTCGACGATCAGGATCTGGTTCACCTTGACTCAGACGCGCCCGGCCGGCTCCGGGGCGCGTGCGAACGCGCGCAGAAGATCCGTCTCGGTGAGGATACCGATCAGGTGCTCGCCGTCGAGCACGGGCAGGGCGCCGATCTTGTGCTCGAGCATGAGCTGCGCGGCCGCCCGCGCTTCCTGGTCGGGGCCGGTGATGATCACGCTCTTGGTCATGACCTGGCTCACGGTGAGTCGAGCCAGCAGATGGTTGACCTCCCACACCGAGAGGCTCGTGGCCTGCGAGGGCAGGTTCAGGCGAATGTCGCGGTCGGTGACGATGCCGACCAGGCGACCGCCCTCCGTCACCAGCAGGTGCCGAATGCGCTCCTTCAGCATGGTCTGCCGTGCCTCGAAGATGCCGGTTTCAGGGCTCACGGTGATCGGGGCGCCCGTCATGAGTTCACGCACCTTCATGTCATGCTCCTTTCCGTGTCGGTTGCTCGAGTGGTGGCCGCCTGCTCCAGCCGCTTGGCCAGGCGGAGTACTTCCTCTACCGAGATCGTGAGATCGGGAACATGGGTGTGGAGGCGAAGATCCGGGCACAGGGATTCCTCGTAGTCGAGTGCGATGTCCGGAGCGACGGGCCTCTGTCCCGTGTCGTCGACTCGAACGCCTCCCAGGCGCCAGCGCGTGGCCCGCTCGCGCGCCGCGCAGACCTCCGCGGGGCAGACGAGCTGGACCTCCGCGAAGTGGGCGATCCACTCGCGCCCAAGCTCCCGCCAGGCGCGCCGCGGCGCGGTAGCGTCGAGAATCACCGCCACGCCGGCTTCTGTCAGGAGCTGGGCGGTGAGCGCCAGAGCCCGATGGACGACCTCCTCCTGGCGATCCGTGGCCCACTCGCGACCCACGACGAAGAGGCGGGCCGAGGCCAGATCCAGCACGGTGATGGGCACGGGCCCGGCGGCGAGCAGCTCCGCGGTGCGGCGCGCCAGGGTCGTCTTGCCGCTGCCGGGACGGCCGGTGATCCAGATCGCCCACCGCGTGACGTCCTGTCGTCCGTCCGACGTGCCGGCGTCGGCGAGACGCTCGGCGAGGGCGGCGATTGCCTCCGCACTCGACGCCACATCCTCGTGGGTCGTGTCGATGGCCAGCTCGGGCGCGAGCGGCGGCTCATAAGGCACGTCGGCGTCGGGCACCGTCGCCTCGGGCGCATGGATGCCGGATGATGGCTGGCCTTCGGCCCGGGACCGCTGACGCTCCCGGCACACCTCAGCCGGACACCGGAGCTGGACTTCACCAAAACGCGCGATGACGGAGCGCACAAGCTCTCGCCACCGACGGCGGTGCCCCGCCGCGTCCACGATCACGGGAACCCCCGCCTCCGTGAGCTTCGCCGCCATGTACGCGAGCGATCGGTAGACGAGCTCGAGCTCGATCTCCGAGTATTCCGGATCCGGTATGAGGCGGGACCGGATGGCATCGAGCTCGAGCACGCGGACCGGCTCGCCACGGGCGCGCAAGAGATCGGCGGCGGCGCGTGCCAGCGTCGTCTTGCCGCTTGCGAGGGGACCGGTAACCCAGACCGCCCAGCTCACGTCACGCTCCGGAGCACGTCGTGTCCAATCAGTGCGGTCTCGGCCATTGCGCTACTTTCCGCGCACCGTCAGGACGGGGCAGTGCGCGCCGGCCACCACACGCGAGGCCACACTCCCCAGGAACAGCCGTGCCAGTCCGGTACGCCCATGGGTGCCGATGACGATGAGATCGGCCTTCTTCGATCTGGCGGCCCGGATGATCTGCTGGTCCGCCACGCCATGGAGCAGTAGCGTCTTGGCCCGTACGCCGCTCTTGCGCGCCTTGACCGCGAGGTCGTTCAGGCGCTTCTGCCCGTACTTCAATGCCGCGGCCTCCATGTCGTCATAGACCTTGGGAGACATGTAGCCGTCGCCCGCCATGGCAAGTTGAAGCATGAGCACATGGACCAGGAGCAACTCTGCGTGCTCGGCCTTCGCCATCGACACGGCGCGGGCAAAACTTGCCCGCGAGGCGGGTGAGAAATCTGTCGGGTGAAGGATGCGGCGGAGACGGCTCATCCGCGGCCTCCCTCTCGCGTGACCGTGGTGGCCGGAGGACTTGCGGTCTTCGCCAGGCGCGCCACATCCGCCTCCGTCGCTCGCATGAGGAGCACCGGCAGCTCGCTCTCGCGCAGCACCGTCTCGGCTACGGACCCGAAGAACAACCGTCCGAGTCCCCTCCGACCGTGCGTCGTCATGGCGATGACGTCGGCATTCAACTCGCGCGCCGCCTTCAGGATCTCCTCTGCCGCCTCGCCCTTCCGCACCTGGGTCTTCACGTGGATGCCCCGGCGCCGGAGATCCGCGGCCAGCGGCGCGAGGTACTCTTCGGCGTCGATCCGCGCCACCTCGGGGTCCTCGAATATCGGCTGAGCCGCGCCTTCGACAATGGTCGGCCGCACGGGCACGTTCACGCGCACGAGCGTCACCTCGAGGGGACCGGCGAGGTCGAAGATGAAGGGCAGAATGGTCTCTGCGACCTGCGAGCCGTCCAGGGCGACAATGGCGCGCCTATACATGGACGGCCGCCTTTCCGCTCTGGGGTCTGGCCACGCCCTGGGGCACTTCGAGAGGCGCTCCGGGGACGCGAACAATGCACACCGGCACCGTGGTGCCGCGCAGCACCGATTCGGCCACGCTGCCGAGCATGAGCCGGCCCAGGCCGCTCCGGCCGTGGCTCGACATCACGATCAGGTCGGCCTTCTTGAATCGAGCACTCTCGATGATGGCGGCGGCGGCCGGGCCGTACCAGACCGCCGTATCCACCTTGGTGAACCCGCGCCTCGCCAGGTTATCCCGCACGGAGGCGAGATACTCCTCGGCCTCGCGGATCACCTGCACCTGCATCTCGGTGGGATCCACGCCGGGTAGCGACTGGGCCTCCGCGGCCCTGATGAGAGAAAGGGTGAACGGGCCAACGGCAAGATCGATGGCGGTATCGATGGCGGCTTCGGCCAGACGCGAGCCGTCGAGCGGAACGAGAATCTTCTTCATCACCGCCTCCTTGTTGGGTAGCAATTCGTCAAAGAACCACACCAGTCGGGGCTGCAACCGGAGTGCCACTGCGGAGAGCGATGTGAAAACGGTGAGTTACAGCAATGGACAGACTCGAGAAATGGGACGCCCTTACCCCGCTGGGTCACGGTCGCCCCGCGTCCTTGGGGCGGCCGGGCCGCCAGCCCGACTGCGCCAGCTACCTGAGGCCGTGCTTGTTGATCAGGCGGTGGAAGGTCTTGCGGTCTATCCCCGCAGCCTTGGCGGCCGCAGAGATATTGTCGTCATGGCGAGCGAGGAGCTCTCGGAGATACGAGGCCTCCAGGACGGCCATCCAGCGCTCCTTGGCGTCCTTGAGCGGGAGGTCGATACCTGACTCCGGCGTGCCTCCGTCCGTGCGTGTGACCCGCGCATCCGCGCGTGCCTCGCCCGCGCCCAGGACATGGTCCGGAAGGTCCCGCTTGGAGATCGTCGCAGCGTCGGCCAGCGCGCAGGCCCGCTCGATCACATTCTGCAGCTCCCGCACGTTGCCCGGCCATCTATAGCGCTCGAGGGCGGCCATGGCCTCCTCGTCGATCCCTTTCACCCGCCCCAGACCGTACCGCTTCAGGAAGGCCTGAACGAGGAGCCTCACGTCGCCGGCCCGGTCGCTGAGCGGCGGCAGCTGGATGGCGATCACGTTGATCCGGTAGTACAGCTCCTCGCGAAACTGCCCCTTGGCGGTCGCCTCGCGAAGATCGCGATTCGTCGCCGAGACCAGCCGAACGTCCACATCGACGAGGCTGGTGCCGCCGACGCGACGGATCTGCCGCTCCTGCAGCGCGCGCAGCAGCTTGACCTGGAGGCTTTGCGGTAGCTCGCCGATCTCGTCGAGGAAGAGCGTGCCCCGGTGTGCGGCCTCCACGAGACCCTGCTTGGTGCGTATGGCGCCGGTGAAGGCGCCCTTCTCGTGCCCGAAGAGCTCGGACTCGAGCAGCGGCTCGGGCAACGAGGCGCAGTCCACAGGGACGAAAGGCTGCGCCACGCGAGGACTGTTGGCGTGAATGGCCCGCGCGATGAGCTCCTTGCCGGTGCCGGACTCTCCGATCACCAGGATGTTGGCTTCCGACCGCGCGGCCTTCCGCACCAGCTCGAATACCCGGCTCATGGCCGGGCTCCGGCCGACGACGTTCTCGAGCCCGTAGGTCTCGGCGAGCTGCTCCTTCAGGTTGCGGTTCTCGCGCTGCAGGCCACGGTGGCGGAGGGCCCGATCCACGGCCACCCGCAGCTGGTCCACCGAGAAATTCTTCGGCAGATAGTCGAAGGCACCCTCCTTCACGGCGGCGACGGCGGACTCGACGCTGGCGAATGCCGTGACCATGATCACCGGCAATGTGGGGTCCAGCTCGTGAGCCTGGCGCAGCAGCTCCATGCCGTCGACCCCGGGCATCTTCAGATCCGTGATCAGCAGATCAGGGCGGTCGCTCTCGAGCATGGCGAGGCCGCGGCGCGCGTCGGTGGTGGTCAGGCATTCGTAGCCGGCCGGGCCGAGGATGCGGGCGCAGTTCTCGACCATGTCCGGCTCGTCGTCTACGATGAGCACGCGCGCGCGGCTCATGTCTCCCTACCTTTCGCCTCGAGGGGAAAGGAGAGGACGAACGTCGCCCCCTGACCCGGCAACGATTCGACATCGATCGTTCCCTTGTGATCACGCACGATGCCGTAGGAGATGGACAGTCCGAGCCCCGTGCCTTCGGACTTGGTCGTGTAGAAGGGATCGAAGATCCGGGACAGAACCTCGGGCGAAATGCCGGGGCCCGTATCGTGGACAGTCAGCCGGGCCAACTCGGGGCGGCCGGGAACGAGGCTCGTCTCCAGGGAGATCTCACCACCACTGCCGAGGGCGTCTCGCGCATTGGTCAAGAGGTTCATCACCACCTGCTGGAGGGCATTCTCGTCGCCGTGGATGGGCTTGAGGCTCGGGGTCAATGTTCGCCGGATCGTGATGCCGCTCTTCCCCAGGTCCTTCTCCATGAGCAGCAGCGTCTCCTCCACGACCTGGTTCAGATCCACGGGTCCCCGCGCCACCGACGACTCGCGGGCAAAGGACAAGAGCCCGTGCGCGATGCGGGCCACCCGCTGCGCATGGCGATGCAGCACTTTCAGATCGTCGGTCACCGTGCCGGGGAGCGGCTGCGCCTCGGCGTCGAGGAGCATGATCTCGATGCGTGACGAGATGATCCCGATCGGGTTGTTGACCTCGTGTGCGATTCCGGCCGACAACCGGCCCAGGGCCGACAATCGTTCGGTCTGGCGCGCCGCCCGCTCCATGATCAGGCGCTGGGTGATGTCGGTGACGAAGGCGAGGGCCCGCAACCCGTCCTCCGTCTCGACATAGCTCAGGGAGATCTCCACCGGAAACTCCGTGCCGTCGCTTCTCCTGGCCACCAGATCGAGTCCCTGGCCCATCGGTCTCACATGCGGGTCACGGAAGTACGACGCGCGGTGACCCACATGCCGGGCCCGGACACGCTCGGGCAAGAGCATCTCGAGCGGCTGTCCAAGCAGCGCCTCCCGCGAATAGCCGAACATCTCCTCGGTCTTTCGGTTGACCGACGTGATGGCGCCATTCCGATCCACGATCAGGATGGCCTCCGACGCAGCCTCGAAGATCGCGTCAGCCTGAGCCTCGCTTCGGCGGACGGCCGCCTTGGAGCGCGCGCGCTCCGTCATGTCGCGGCCGACCGTGGAGGCGCCGATGATCCGCCCGTCGGCGTCCTTGATCGGCGCGCTGGTGAGCACGATGTCGATCCTTCTCCCTCCCTTGGCCACCCGTACCGTTTCAAGGTGGTCGATGGTCTCGCCGCGCCGAATCCTTTCGATGATCCCGGCCTCTTCGGCCCGGCGCTCCTCCGGGATGATGCGCATGATCGGCTCGCCGATCATCTCGGCCGCCTGATACCCGAAGATCCGCTCGGCGGCCGGATTCCAGGCGGTGACGATCCCATCCAGCGTCTTGCCGATGATCGCATCGTCGGATGACCTGACGATGGCGGCAAGCCAAGCCTCGCTCTCCTCCTCAGGCCTCTTGTCCTCCGTCATACGTCCATCCTCCACCTGCGAAGCCGACCGCCACCCTCGAGTACGGCACGGATGGTACACCGGCCACAAAGCATGAACAATCGGAGGCTCTTGACGTCTATCGCGCGTGCGGCCGCGGGGGATGGTGAGTAGGGTTGCCATGCCCCAGAGCGGCGAGACTACCCCGCTCGAAAGGATACTCCCATGGGCCAAGATCCTGAATTCTCGACGCGTTGTTTCTGGCACCTCGGTTGCTTCCTGTCACACTGGGATGGTCTGACATCGCGCATGAGGAGGGATCGCAATGCGAACCACTCGGGCCTTTGTCCTGGTGCTGGACGGTGGCAGCCATGCCCTGCGCCGGGTCGAGGAGTTCTTGCAGGACACGAAGCAGCATGTCGGCGGGGCTCTCCGGGCCGGGCAGGACGCCATCCGTCCGGCAGCAGCGCGACCACGCGAGGGAGGATAGTACCGTGAAGGCCGTAACCTTCTTCGGCGTCGCCCTGATTATCCTCGGCGTGCTCGCCCTCGCCTACCAGGGCATCACGTACACGACGCGTGAGAAAGTCATCGATCTCGGACCGCTCACGGCCACGGTCGACAAGAAGAAGACCTTCCCCCTGCCTCCGCTCGTTGGCGCCTTGGTGCTTGCCGGCGGCGTGGTGCTGGTCATCGTCGGAGCCCGAAGGTCATAGCGTGGCAGTGCGCACGATCCAGGCCGGAGGTGGGAGCGGCAGGCGCAGGGGTGCAGCAATGACGGGATCACTTCTGGACTTCGGTGGGCGCGTCGTGTCCGGCTTCCAGCGGAGCCAGGGGTTCCTCCTGGCCGGCGCGGTTGCCTACTACACGCTGCTGGCCATCGTACCGCTGTTCGTGGTGCTGCTGGTAGGTCTGTCGCACGTCGTCGACGAGCATCGGCTGCTCGACACCGTCGCCTCGAATCTCCAGCTCGTGATCCCCGGCCAGGCGGCAGCCGTGACCGCGCAGGTCGAGAGCTTCCTGGCCCATCGCGAGGTGGTCGGGATCGTCGGGTTGCTGGCGCTCGTCTTCTTCAGCTCGACGGCCTTCACCGTGATCGAGAGCGCCATGGCGACCATCTTCCACCATCGCACGGCGACGCAGCACCGGCACTTCCTCGTGTCGGTGCTGCTCCCGTATCTCTTCATGATGCTGATCGGCGCGGGCCTCCTGCTGATCACCGTCATCAGCAGCGCGCTCCACGCGGTCCGCGCGGTGAGCGTCTTCGGGTATGCATGGCCCCCGGCGGGTCTGCCCGGCGTGGTGCTCTACCTGCTGGGCGTCGTCGGGCTTGCCCTGTTGCTGACCGCCTTCTACATGGTGCTGCCGGTGGGGCAGATTCGTTTCGGGCATGCCCTGGTTGGGGGCGTCACCGCGACCGTGCTCTGGGAGGTGACCCGCCATGTCATGGTGTGGTACTTCGCCAAGCTGTCGATGGTGAACGTGATCTATGGGACGATGGCCGCCGCGATCGTCGTGCTGCTCACCCTGGAGGCCGCCGCGGTCATCCTGCTCGTCGGCGGAGAGGTGATCGCGGAGATAGACCGCGCCCGAGCCGGACGGGCGCGCGCGCGGCAGCGCCGATGACCGATCCCCGTCGGCCCTACCCCTTGGACACCCGCACGGTCACCGGGATCGTGGCGAGCTTGGCGAGGATCCGGCACCGGCGGCGGATCGGCCACCACTCGTAAAGGAAGATCTCCAGCGGTCGCCACATCGCGACCCAGCCGACGATGAGCAGCCCCTCGGCCACGATCTCCGAGGCGGCCCCTGCCCTCGTGGCCAGTGTGAGCTGCCGAAGGACGACACACACGAAGAGAAAGGCGAGGCCGATGCCCAAGGCAACCCGACCTTCGCGGAAGAACAGTCTGAGGCGGCGGCGGCCTTCGTTCAGCCGGTAGGCAAAATAGTTGTGAATGGATAGCGGCAGGTCAAAAGACTGAGACGGTGGAAACTCGTCCGCGGGCAGGTAGACGACAAGGCTCAGGGGTGTCGGCAGCGGGAACTCGTCGGCCGACTCGACGATATAGTCTTCGGCATCTTGATCGAGATCTCGGTCGTGAAACGGTGACGGATCGAGCGAGTTGAATAGCTGTTGCAGCCGGCGGAGCCTGATCTCGATGCGTGCGACCGATGCAGGAGAGACATCGCCGGCACTTTCTGGCATCGTCTACTCGTAGCGGAGGGCGTCGATCGGGTTGAGGCGTGAGGCCTTCCGGGCCGGGTAGAAGCCGAAGAACACCCCGACGGCCGCCGCGAAGAGAAAGGCGGGGACCACCGCCCGGGCCTGGACCGGGGCGAGCCAGCCCGCGAAGTACGCGATCGCGCCGGACGCGAGAACACCCACGAGGATGCCCAGCAGCCCGCCACTGATCGAGACAGCAACCGCCTCGATCAGGAATTGCGTCAGGATATCCCGCCGCCGCGCGCCGACCGCGCGTCGCAACCCGATCTCCCGCGTACGCTCCGTCACCGACACGAGCATGATGTTCATGATTCCGATGCCACCGACCACCAGCGAGACCGACGCGATCGCCGCCAGCAGGAGGCTCAGGACGCGGGAGGCGGCCTCCTGGCTCTGCACGAGGTCGGAAAGATTCCGCAGCGTGAAATCGTCCTCCTGGCCAACCTGGATACGGTGCCGCTGTCGCAACAGAGTCCGGATCTGCTGCTCGGTACTCTTCAGCACGCCCGCCTCCCGCGCCTTGACGAGGATGGCGCCGACCGCCCGCGCATTCGCCTGGCTCGTACCGAACAACTTTCTCTTCGCTGTCGTCAACGGGACGAGGACAGCGTCATCCTGGTCCTGTCCCTGCGTCGACTGACCCTTCCTCGCCAGCACCCCAACCACGATGAGCGGGACCTTCTTGATGCGGACGACCTGGCCAAGCGGATCCGCGGCACCGAACAGGTTCTGGGCTACCGTCTGTCCGAGGAGGACCACCTTGGCCGCGCTGTCGATATCCTCCGCGCTGATGAGTCGGCCCGTCGCGACCGGCCACTCGCGCGCGTCGAAGAAGCCGGGCGTGACCCCGAAGGCGGCCGTCGACCAGTTCGCGCTCGCGGCGACGACCTGGACGCCGTCGCGGACCACCGGTGTCGCCACCAGCACGCCCTCGATCTCGCGCTCCATCGCCCGGGCATCGTCCTCGGTCACGGTGAGCTGGCTGCCGCTGCCCAGACGGACCCCGCTCGTCGTGATCGAGCCCGAGATGATGATGATCAGGTTCGATCCCAGACTCCGGATCTGATCTTCGACGCGGGTCTGCGCACCCGTTCCCACCGCCATCATCGTGACCACCGCGGCCACGCCGATGATCACACCGAGCATGGTGAGCATGGTACGGACCTTGTTGACGGTCAAGGCATCGAGTGCGAGCCTGACGGTCGCGTGGGCTCTCATCGGCCCGCCAGCGTCCGGCCGCCCGAGGCCAGCACCTCACGGGCATCGAGCGGGACGGAGACCGGGTCGTCCCCGATCAGCTCGCCGTCACGGAAGCGCAGGACGCGTCGCGTGTACCGGGCGATGTCCTCTTCGTGCGTGACGAGGATGATGGTGATACCGGCCCGGTTCAAGGCCTGGAGGATCGCCATGATCTCCACGCTGGTCCGCGTGTCGAGGTTCCCCGTGGGCTCATCGGCCAGAAACAGGACGGGGTCGTTGACCAGGGCCCGGGCAATGGCCACGCGTTGCTGCTGCCCTCCGGACAGCTCCGCCGGGCGATGGGCCGCGCGCTCTCCGAGGCCCACCGCCTCGAGCTTGGCGGCCGCCTTGCGGCGCTGCTCGCGGGGCGGGTGATCGCTGTAGAGAAGCGGCAGCGTCACGTTGGCGAGGGCGCTCAACCGTGGCAACAGGTTGAACTGCTGGAACACGAACCCGATCTTCGCGTTGCGGATCTGGGCGAGCTGGTCGTCATCGAGCAGGGAGACATCGCACCCCTCCAGCAGGTAGCGCCCGGCGGTCGACGTATCGAGGCAGCCGAGGATGCTCATGAACGTCGACTTGCCCGACCCCGAGGGCCCCATGATGGCGACGAGCTCACCCGCCTCCACCGTCACCGACACCCCACGCAGCGCATGAACCACCTGGCTGCCGAGCCAGTAGTCCTTCGACAAGCTCTGCGTCTCGATAACGGGCTCAGCCACGGGCTCCCTTTCTCTCGAACGATCTCCGCCTCCTGAGTGAGGAGCAACGCTCGTGCCGTCACGGGAAGCTTCAAAGAATCAGGGAGATGAGCTGGACGGACTGTGACCCGCCTGCCCCACGTGTGGCGGCTGGTCCCCTGCGTCATGCGGCGAACCCCCTGTTTTTCTTCATTTCGGTGAATGGCATTGCAGTTGCGAGTTGGAGGCTTATGGACCCACAGTCGGCATTGCCAGAATTGCCAGAATCGAGCACGTCGGCCCCCGAAACAGGACCGGTCGCGGCCATGGAGGGAGTCCGACCACTATCGAAGGAGTTCACGATCCTGGAAGCGAAGGCCTCCGCCTCCCTGATCGGCAAGGGGCGCCCGGGCGCATCGCCGCGCCGCCGGAGGTGGTGGG